>Ga0210242_100053_pt1 | contig 76594 bp, 46 predicted proteins | sample ChrtobMeP5a_16mM_FD_155445 | JGI IMG/M metagenome (GOLD analysis project Ga0210242, IMG submission 155445) | Chrysochromulina tobin associated microbial communities from unialgal haptophyte culture, Seattle, Washington, United States - P5a_16mM | ecosystem: Host-associated > Algae > Haptophytes >... | reverse complement strand
CACTTCGTGCGGGTGGGCTCGCGGAGCACCGGTTGCTCTAACTCTCACCGCTTTAGCTCCTGAGATTCCAAGAGATTTGGTTGCAGTTCTTCTCTGTGTCTCGTTTCACTGTTAACAAGTAAGCCCAAAAAAAGTTACATGGGCCTACACCAACCCGCCACCCGTCCGATGGACCCGAAGGAGGGTGACTACGTGCGCTTCAAGCATAAGAGAGTCGAAATCACAGGCACCGTCATCAAGCGCTTCGGTCCACACGTTCGTGTACAGCCCAAGGACGGTGGAGCGACTCTTTGGAAGGAGTTGAGTGAGCTTCTGCCGCTTGCTCCTGCTGTCGACGAGGCATCCGAGGTGGCAGAACTGCAACGGCTGTTTTCATCGGGACCGTCAAGCGTTCGCGCGAATGCGTTGAGCACCCGCGTCGTGCAGGCGGCAGCGAAACAGACGAGCTCAGAGAGGCCCAATAAATTAAGGAAGCCAACGCCCGTGCCCAAGCCTGCTGTGGGGCCCCTGCAAGGTGAAGCGCGAGGTCTTCGAGGCAGCGCCGCCGCCGCACCGCCACGCCGCCGAACCGAACCCCTACTTTGACGTTGAGACGCTGCTCGCGTCGGTGGAGAGCGGCGGGATCGCGGCGGTGAAGGGCACCTGGCTCGTCGGCCTGCACAAGCGCGGCGGCCGCCTCTCGCGCCGGCAGGACCTTCCGCCCGAGGCCTTTTGGTCTGCGGCCGAGCTGAAGAGGGTCGCGCTGGCGCTGGGCGACGACTTTGGCGTGCTCTTCGTCGCGCTGTCGTATCGGTGGCTCACAAAGGATCACCCCGACCCGGACGGCTTCCACCTCGGCATCGTGGCGGCGGTCGCCGAGCTCTACCTCAACCTGAGGGGGGGGGAATGGTTTTCGCGCGACGATGGCCCAGATCGATATCCGTCGCAGCTCACCGCGGCGTTCCGGAAGCACGGGCTCGGCCTCCCCGAGTTCGCGCTGTTCTGGGACTTTGCGAGCCTGCACCAGCCGCCGCGCACCGATGCCGAGGCGAATCTCTTCCCCAAGGGCCTGCAGAACTCCAATGTGTGGTATGGGCACGCGCGCACCGTCGTGTGGATGCAGAGTCAGCTGCCCGAGGGTTTTGCGGCGCAGATGCGGGCGAGTGAGCCGCCCCTCGCGGAGACGTACGAGGACTCGGGCTGGTGCTACGTCGAGGCCGCCATCAGCGCCGCCATCAAGCCCGGCTTCCTGCGCCTCGACCTCGCCAAGCGTACCGAGGAGGCGATGGCGTGCGCCTACGGGCCTGAAGAGCCGGGCGAGCCCGACTGGATGCTCGCGTGCGTGTGTGCGCGGCGTCGGCCGCCGCCGCCGTCGCCGGAAACGGTCCGGCGCCTGCTGCAGACGGAGAAGCGCTTCACCAACTCGTCCGACGTGAGCAAGGTCGCGGACCTGTATGCGACCTTCTTCGGCAAGGTCACCAACGTCGACGCGCTCGTGTTCCAAGGGCTCGAGTGGGGCGACGCCGACGTCGTCGAGCTGTGCGAGGTGCTGCCCCGCTTTGCAGCCGTGAGAACGCTCGACCTCTCCAGGAACAAGATCGGTCTGGAGGGCACATCGGCACTCGGCGAGGCGCTCAAGGTCAACGCGGTCCTGACCAAGCTCGAGCTCTGGAACAACAACATCGGTCCAGAGGGAGCCATCGCGATCGAGGAGGCGCTGAAGGTCAATGCGGTGATGACCGAGCTCGAGCTCGCCGGCAACGAGATTGGCGACGAGGGTGCCAAGGCGATCGCGGAGGCGCTGAAGGTCAACGCGGTTTTGACCACCCTGCATCTGAACCTGAACGAGATTGGTGCGGAGGGCGCCCAGGCGATCGCGGAGGCGCTGAAGGTCAACGCGGTGGTGAACACCCTCTACCTCGGAGGCAACAGCATCGGGGACGAGGGTGCCAAGGCGATCGCAGAGGCGCTGAAGGTCAACGCGGTCTTGACCAAGCTCGTCCTCAACTCCAACAGCATCGGGGATGAGGGAGCCATCGCGATGGCGGAGGCGCTGAAGGTCAATGCGGTGTTGACCTCGGTGGACCTCCGGTTCAACTCCATCCGCGACGATGGTGCCAAGGCGATCGCAGAGGCGCTGAAGGTCAACGCGGTGGTGACCACCCTCTTCCTCAACAGCAACAACATCAAGGATGAGGGTGCCAAGGCGATCGCGGAGGCGCTGAAGGTCAACGCGGTGGTGACCAAGCTCTGGCTCAGCAGCAACAAGATCGGGGATGAGGGTGCCAGGGCGATCGCAGAGGCGCTGAAGGTCAATGCGATCCTGACCTCGGTGGACCTCCGGGGCAACTCCATCGGCGACGATGGTGCCATGGCGATCGCGGAGGCGCTGAAGGTCAACGCGGTCCTGACCAAGCTCGACCTCGAGAACAACAGGATGGGAGATGCAGGGGAAACAGCGGTGCAAGATGCGGTGAAGGACCGGAGTGGATTTGTGTTGCGGCTGTATAGAAAATGATTGTGAGAGCACTGTGAACATGTGTGGATCGCTGTTTTGGGTTCTGTGAAGTTATTTCCTAATTTGGCAGCTGCCTTAAAAGGCGTTTTCAATAGGGTGCTGAAAAATTTACGCAAAGCGAGCGCGCGCTTCCACAGGAGAAGGTCACACGATGCCATGTGGGGTCTGCTCGAGAAAAATGCTCGCCCACATGAGGAAGCCTCCAGACATCCGCGGTCTCTCATGCTCGTACTCAGAATGTCAAAAAACAAGGACGACGCCAATGGCGCCATCAGAGTAACCCTCCGAGCCGTCGCCAAGCCCGGACTCGCGATCGAGCTGTGACGGCTGGCGCCCAAAGCCACGGCACGACGGCCGCCTGCGGGTGCCGGCGCACCGCCTGCGCGCCTACCAGCACGCCCACCCGGTCAAACTGGCCAAGATGGCGCGCAAGCGCGCACAGCAGCGCTGGAGGCGCGCTGCTCACGCGATTTTGCAAGCAGGTGCGTGCACCTATACGCTCGGTGAACGCACCTGAGGGCTGGCATTGTCGCGCACGCCAACGTGCAACAAGGACGCCTTCCGCAAGCCGGTTCTCCGCAAGCCGGTTCTCCGCTGCGTGGCCCGAAGACATTCGCCGATCGGACACCTTGAACACAATTTGTGGCGGCGGCCTTTGCGTCAAGGGTCATTGGGTCAGCCAACAGCTGCACCGGGCTTGTATCCTGTGCTTCGCGGCGCGAGGCTCTTTCAAGCCGAGCGGCCTGACCTCGCGTCTTGCCAAGGTGGTAGGAGCTCCAGAGGACGAGCTGTGTGGCAAGAGCGACCGGCGCGTGTGCGTCCTTTCCGAGTATGCGAGCTCGCTCTCACAGGAGAATTACTACGGTACAGCCTCTCGGGCGTGAGAACGTCATTGGTGAGATGAGGGGTGAAGGCCAGCACCGCCGATGCCCTCAACGCTCAAGTTGGGCACGGTGTGCTGACCAAGCTTGACTTAGAGTACAATTTCATGAGATATGCACAAGGGAAACAAGCAGTGCGAGACGCAGTGAAGGACCGGAGTGGATTTGTGTTGCATCTGTCGTTTCACTGATGCAAAACATGTACATGCTACGCACCCGCGTCGCCGATTTACTCGACGCGGCGCTCTCCCTCAACGGCGCGCGAAGGACGCATGGCCGGCGTCAACGCGTGCAGCTGCTGCGCCTTGAGCATCGCTCGCACGCCCGATCCATATTTGGGTGCGAACGCGCGCAGGGTCCAGGGCGTGTATAGCGTGGGCGTCGAAGTCGACCTGCCGAACGGGACCACGCTGGAGGCGACCCCTGTGGACGGGAACCCTGTGAACGGTAACCCTGTGAACGGGATCCCGCTGGCGGCGACCCCTGTGGTGGATGAGAGCGCTCCGTCCGTCGCAAGCACGGGGTAGAAGTGGGGAAGAGGCGGCGGCGGGCTACCCGCTCCAAGGTTCGTCAATTTCGTCAAGGTTTCGTCCACCTCAGGGATCATCTGGGTCGCGCTCGAAGTGAGGTCGCCGCTGCCGACGGTCCGCGGCCGCACCCTGTTGGCGACATAGGAGGCCAGCACGCCGGCCGCGGCGTTGGCGAGCTTGGACTGCGCCGATCCCATTTTGGGAGCCGTACTCGGGCGGCGTGGGAGTTGGCCCCACGACAGAGAGGGGTGCGACTGTGCGCCCAGGAGCAGCAGGGGACCTTCGAGGGGACCTCCCCCCTGGTACTTTCGTGGTGCCCTCCCTATACTCCCCTCCCCGGCAGCGCCCGCCATGGCGCCCTCCATGGCGCCCGCCATTGCGCCCGCCATGGCGCCCGAATGTGAAGGGTCCTCGACGCGGCGCCGTAGATGGGTGTGGAGCTCCTGGTACTCGAGAGTGCCCGAGCGATCACTGTCGAGCAACTCGAACGTGTCGTCAAACACCACTATGGTGTCGTCATCGTCGGCATCGTCCTTGACGAGCTCATCGTCGAACATGACAAACTTGTGGGGAACGATGTCGAGCTCCGTCATCGCAAGGTGGAACTCGCGCTTGTCGATCTTGCCTGACTTGTCTTTGTCGATCTCGCGAAACGTGTCGGTGATCCGTCTGAGGTTCTTGGCGAGCGCCGTCTTGAGCTGATGGAGGACGTCATCCACGCTCGCCTGGCGCTCGGGTGTGAGCTCGATCGGCTTGGCCTTCGATGATGACGCCGGATGAGATCTCGCGGGGCGAGCGCCGTGCTTGCTCGCGCCGCTGCCTCGTCGCTGCGACCGAGACGACCAAGTGCTTGCTACCGCCACAGTGGGCAGCAGATCGAGAGCGCCCGGCTTGGTGCCTTCCTTGGTCCATTGGGGCAGCGCCTGCAGGGCGGCGCCACGTCGCGCCATGAAGATGGTCTCCTCTACAAGGGCAGCCTGCCTCGCCGCCTCCACCTCGCGCCGAAGCGCGACGAGCCTGCGGCTGCGGCTTTCGCGCCCGTGCAGCCGCAGCTTCGCCTTGGTGGAGGCAGCCCCAGGGGGTGGGATCGTCCCAGGGGAGTATCGCAGCTCAAAGAGATCCAATGGAGTATCTGACCTCCGCTCCGCCAACGCGGAGGATGGTGCTGCGGTGGCGGCGACGGAGGCGTGGATTCCGGCACTGGCGCTGCGCCCACTTCGGAGAGCCCAATACTCTGCGAGCGTCGCGTCCCGCAAGCTGCAGCAGGAAGGTCGACGTGCTAGACGTGCCTCTTCCGGCAGTGGGGGCTTGCGCCTGCCATCCACGGGCGACGTCGACGGGCGGCGGGTGCTGCTGCCGCGGCTGGCGAGGCGCGCGCTCCTCTGAGCGCCGTGTGGTACGACGAACCCCCGTTCATCATACGAGTAGATGACTCTCGGCTCCTCCGGGGCCGCCGCGAACGCCGCCTCGCCTGCACTCTCCGAGGCGCCTGTTGGAGGAGGCCTGAGCATCTCTGACGGCTCGGAGAAGCCGCTCCATGGACGAGGGATCACGCTGCCACCAACGCCCGCCGCCTCGCCGTCAGCAGCACGGCCGCCGCCCTCGTCGCCACTCTGACCGTCGTGAGCCTCATTAGCTGATGAGAGCGAGGCGGTTCCCGCGCGTGACGCGAGCGAGCTCGTGCGCTTAGGCGGTGACGAAGCCCGGCTCAAGCTCCAGCCGATCTTGACGAGGGACCCTCGCACCTCCGCCCCCGCGTCCGAGTCCAAAAAGTCACGAAATTGGGCCTCGCTCGCCGTGAAGCCGAGCACCTTGTCGCGCTTCGCCTTGGCCGCAGCGTATGCGGCCTCGCGCTTGGCTTGCTCTGCGACGCCCAGCCTGGCCACCTCCTCTGCGGAAGTGGCCGCAGCCGCGGCGGCCACCGCGGCCTCGTCCGCCTTCTTAGCGGCCGCTGCTACCACGTCCACCGCCTGCACCTGCGCCTCTCGTGCACGCCTGGCCGCAGAGCCTGTCCTCTCCTCCATCTCGGCCTTCCGTTTGGCTGCAAGCATAGCCTGCCTCTCCAGCCCCTCCTGATGCCTCCGTACCTCATCCTCCTCCAATTGTTGCTCCGCCTCCTCCTCCGCTCGCTTCTCAGCCAGCGCCTCCGACTCCGCCCTTGCGATCAACTCGACGAGCTGCATGATCGCCTTGAGGGTCACCTTGGTCTCCGCCAGGTCCTTTGCGCTTCTCATCTCGGCGCCACCCACAAAGAAGACGAGGTCCTGCAGGGACGGCGACTGAGGGAGGGTCAACGGAGGGGGCGGAGGTAACGAGCCAGGTACCCACTCCGTGGCCTCCTCAGCCACCGCCCCGACTACCACCTCCGCGCATCGTGCCGCGGTCTCCGCATTGAGAATGGCCTCCTGGGCCGCATCCGCAGCATCCAACGGCCACTCCAATCCCGGCTTCATGCACAGCGCATTAATAGCTCGGCGGTGGAGCGCCTCATCCGCCGCCTTCGCCACTGCCACATCGCGTTGTGCCGCGGCCGCCTTGGCCGCCGCCTCGGTGCGAGCGCTGGCCTTGGTGGCGGTCGCGACGCTCAATCGGACCGCCTCGGCCGACGACGTGATCGTCGCATGCTCGGCGACGGCCTCGTTGTGCGCCGACTCGGCCGCACGTCGACTCTCCTCGACCAGCGCTCGTGCTGTCTTGAGCGCGCCGCGCGCAATCGCGAGCTCCTTAGTGCACGTCTCGATCGGGTCCGCGCCCGCATGCGCCCCCGACGAGTGCCACTGCTTGGCACCCTGCTGGACGGCTGCTTTCTTCTTCTCACGATCCGGGTTGATACGCGCGAGCTGCTTCGCCCTCCGCTCCTCCTTTCGCAACGCTCGCATCTTCTCGTTCACCTCGGTCACCCACCTCTCCGTGCGGGCAGAACGCGCCTTGATCACCAGCTCCCTGCCGCGCTCAGCGCACGCGGCCACGTTGGGCTCGCGAGCACTGACGACGCCGGCGGCCTTGTGCGCCGCGCTCACCGCACTCTCAACCTCCCGCTGCCCCTTGCTCGCCTGCAGCGACTCGACATACGCCGAGAGCGACGCGGCTGTCGCGGCCTTCACGGCGACGTCCTCCTTGTTCTTGAAGGCGCGTGCAGCACTCATGAGCTCCGCAATCTTGATTTGGCTGAGCTCGATGATCTCGGCCTCGCGATCGCGCGCCGCCTGTGCGGAATCCGCCGCCTTGTTCATCGCCACGCTAAACATCGAGAGCTTCCCAAACTGACGAAGCCGTTTGCGGGCATCCTCCCGAGACTTGGCGGCCATCACGCTGCTCACGACCCGCCAGACCAGCTCCTCGGCGCCCGCGGCGCACGTGGCATTCCGCGCCTCGTCCTCGGCCGTCGCCGCGGACGCCTCGGCGCGCGTTTTGAGCGCGGCGGCCAGCTCGGCGCATGCATCGGATTGCTGCCGCGCGTCCTCGATGGCAAGCGCCGGGCGTAGGACGCGTAGGCCAACCACGGCTGTCACGTTCCCCGCATGGGGGGGACTCGATGCAGCAGCTTCGACGGCGCAGACGACGAGAGTCTGATACGATTCAAGCACTGCCGTCGCTCGCCCCGCCAGCCGCTCCGCCATGGCCGCTGCTTCGCTCGCCTGATCGCCCAATCGCGTCGCCCTCGCCGCCGCCTCCCCTGCCGCCGCGGCGGCGGGCCCTGCGAGCGGCTGCTCAGCACCTCGTGCCTTCGCCTCCTCTGCCACTCGGCGCGCCGCCGCCGCCCAATCCTCAGCTGCAGAGGCCTCTACCCTCGTCGCCCTAGCCGCATGGCTTGCTGCCATCACCCTCACCACCTCCTCTGCGCGCCGCAGCGAGAGCTCATCGGCGATCGTCGTCGCCGCAGCCTCGAGGGTTGCCGACGCCGTCTCAACCATCTCGACTTGAGCGACTGCCACGGCGGCCGCCGCCTCGGCTTCCGCCGGCGCCGCTGCCAGCGCCGCCCTCGAAGCCTCATTGGCCGCCTCCATCGCAGTCGCACACGCCGTCACGACCGCGTCCATCGCGCCGTGGGCCAACGCCAGCGCGGCCTCAGTGGGTGCCGCGCCGTCAGCATCAATGCAACGAGCGAGCGCCTCATCGCCCAGGCTGCGTGTGCGCACCATCAACTCGCGAGCTCGCTCCGCCTCTTCTTCACATGCCTGCGAAGCCGTGCGCGCCGCGTGCATCGCCGCCGCCGCCTGCCTCACGGCGTCCGCGAGCGTGGAGATGACGGCGCGTGCGTATGCATGGGCCGCCGACTCGACCGCTCTCGCTTCGTGGGCACTCGCCGCCACCGCTGCTGCCGCTGTCGCCTCCGCCGCAATGGCCGCGGCGCTCGAGGCCTGATGCAGAACCTTGACTACCGCCGCCGCCCTCGCCTCCGCATCGTTGCCAATGTCGACCCTTTCCTTCTTGCTGGACGCCTGTGCTGCCGCCTGTGCGGCGGCCGCTCGGATCGAAGCCACCTCGGACGCCGCCCTCATTGCCCTCGTAGCCTCAATCGTCGCCGTCTCTCCGGCAGTCTCGGCAAGCTCTGCGTGCACCAGTGCCTGCTCGGCCGCTGCCGCAGCCTCCGCCGCGGCCGGCTGTGCTGCCGGAACGAGCGCCGACATCGCCGCGTCCGCCGCCACTGATGCGGCGTGGGCTGCCGCCTCGGCGGCCTGTGCCGCCGCACCCGTCGCTCTGACCAACGCTGTGGCCGCCGAAGCAGCCGCCTCCGCCGCCTGGGCCTCTTCGCTTGCAAGCGCAGCGGCTGCTCGAGCGAGCGCAGAGTCCTCTCCTTTGGACTTGGCCGTGACCGCAAACATCGAGCCCTTGTTTGCTTTCTTGAGGCGCGCCTGCGCCTTCGCCTTCTTGTACGCCTTGCGTGCTGTTGCGAGCACACTCGCCATCACCTCCTCCATCATCGCGTGGACCCTCGCCTCACGCTGCAGGCCGGCGCGAGTTGCTTCGATGCGAGCGCGCCACGCGCGACGGACCACCGTGTGGCGCCACTGTTTCTGGAGCTTGGCGACCAGTGCGTGCCGGCGAGCGCGCAGCTGGGCCACGCGCGCTCGTGCGAACATGCGCCGTTGGAACGTCTCGATGAGCACCGCCGCCGCCACTCGGCGCTGCTCCTCAGCTCGGCGCTGTTCCTCGGCTCGGCGCTGTTCCTCGACTCGGCGCTGGTGCTCGAGAAGAGCGGCTCGGAGGGTGCGGCGCCATCGGAAGGAGCATTGGAGCCGCACGGCCGCCTGCCGGCGAAAGGCGTCTTCGGCCGCCTTATCCGAGAGGGCCCGGGCGACGAGGATGCCGATCGACGCGGCGGCCATTGAGTCGATGCCGCGGCAGTAGCGAATGAAGCGGATGCGTCGAAGCATGCGCTGTAGCCGCACCGTGGTAGAGATGGCCAAGTCGCCGTGCCGGCGCCGGATGGCAGCTTCCAAGGTGCGGTATGCCACACCGGCCGCGCTCGCCGCCGCCGCCGCCGCCGCCGCCGCCGCCCCCTCCACCATCTCTGCCGCCTCCACGACCATCGCGGCTGCCTCCTCAACTTGGGCATATGAGTTAGCCGCGGCCGCGGCCGCCATGCCGGCCACACGTGCGTCGGCCGACGCAGATGAGGTTTTCTTAGCAATCCCCGCGGCGTCCGCTGCCGCCCCCTTGGCCGCCTCGGCCAGCTCGAGCGCCGTGTGCGCGAGCTGCGCGAATGTCGCCATCGCCATCGCCTCCCCCTGCACGGCCGAAGCCGCTGCCGACGCCTTGGCCGCCGCTTTGGCCGCCGCCTTGGCCGCCGCCTCGACTGCCCACACGGCAGCATCGGTGTGATCCGACGCGTCCGCGCCCGCGACAGCGCGCTCGCACGCCTCGCGTGCCTCCGCCTCCGCCTCCGTCGCCACGGTCGCCGCATCAAGCACGCGAGGCTCGGCCCCTAACGCGTGGCGTTCTGCTTGACTGGCGAGCTCCATCTGACGAATCGCCTCCGCCGCGGCGCTCGCGGCCAGGCCGACGGCCCCATTGCGGCGCTCGATAAGCCGACGCACCTCCCTGAGGGCGCTCGCCTTCCGCACCGTTGACTGGATGCAAGTGGATGCACGCAAGCGCTGCGCCTGTCGCTCCCGCTCTGCCTCCTGCTCGGCAGCTTCCCGCTCCCGCTCTCGACGTGCTTTGGCCTCGCGAGCGAGCCGCCGGCGTACCCCAAACTGCAGCCGCACGACGGCGCGTGCGACGAGGATGGCCCTCTCGGCCGCGGCCATCGTCGCACCCAGGTTGGTCAGGCACGCGCTCGAGCACTCGACGATGACGGCCTGGTCGCACGTCGACAGCTCACGCAGCCGCGCGAGGCCACCCATCTCGCGCAGGCAGCGCACCACCTCGGGGTCATCACACGTGTTCTGCACCAGAGCGCACGCGTATGCGACCGTGAGCACCACGGGCGAGAACAGGTGCTCGACCAGGTCCGGCGCCACATTGGCAGTCGCGAGGCGCTGCTTGGTCAGCGCCGCCTGGCTATCCACCTCGGGCGTCGTGAGGGTTGCAAGCAGCATCAGGCTCGTCTGGTGCACGATCGGATCCGCGTGCGCGAGCAGACCACCGAGGCGCACCATCCCGCCCGTCTCGCGCAGCGTGAAGCACAGCTCCTCGATGCCCTCGCGCGTCTCGGCGGACTCGAGGTCCTTGGCGACCGCTATGATCGCCGCGGCGAGGGACTCATCGTCGTGTGCGGTGAGCAGCGCCTCGCACGCAGCACCTTCGAACCAGCCTCCACCTTTGGACCAGCTCATTTGCACCTACCCGCCCACGTTGTACTGACAACGGCGAGATCGGCACGCAAAAAAAGCCCGATAATATGCTGTGCATGCATACTCTGCACCTGAACAGCTATAAATGCGAGCGGGATGCGCAACCCCGATCTTCTTTTTATGTGTGCCTTCATTCACAGCGCAAACTTTGGTGTTCACACAGGAGAACTCCTCGGATTTCCAACGTCCGCACGCTCATGGCGTCCGATGGCGTGAGAGCGGTTCGAGAGCTTCGCTCGCGCGAGTCCGCAGCGGCGGCGCCGACTGCGGCACCGGCGTCCGTACCCAGGCAGTGGGCTCCGCAGGAGCTGGTCGCGCCGCGCGATTGTGCTGCGTCTTCCACGCCGGTGTACATGGATGATGCGCTTTCCAAGAGGGTTGCCAACGCTCGGCATGCCAGCCTCGAGGCGTCGACGCTGGTCAATGACCTGCAAGAGGCGCTCGCCGGCTCTCGTGGCATCGTTGCAACCATGCGCGCCAATTACCAAAGCCTCTACGAGGCCGCCGAGATGTGGCGGCAGCGGTATTTGGAGGCGGTGGAAGGGGATAGCATGAGGGATGCGGCGGCGACGGTGCTCAAGTTCGAGGCACTGATTGAGCAGCAGCGGCTGCGGATCGAGGCTCTGCAGCAGGCCTTGGCCGCTGCAGAGGCGGCCGCTACTGCGGCGGGGGCGCGGGAACGGTCGGCGCTGGAGAAGGCCAACGGCGCGAGGCAGATGCTCGAGAAGTTAGAAGAGGAGCTAGCGAAGGAGAAGGCGTTACGGTTGGCGCAGGGGCAGGCGGCCCACGAGGCGGCGCAGCAGGCGGCGGCAGAGCTGGCCCAAGCGGTCGCTGCCCACGAGGCGGCAAGCAAGATCGCCAGGACGAAGATCTCGGCGTTGGAGGAGGAGGTGAGCCGGCTCAACGACAGTCTCCGCGAGGCTCTGATCAAATTGGCGAAGAACGGCAAGTCGCAGGCGGACGAGGCGGCGGCGGCCGCGGCAGCGGAAGCCGAGGCGGCGGCCGTGGCGGCGGCCGCGGCCGCAGCGATGGAAGCCCTTCGCAAGAAGCTCTCAGTCTCCGAAGGCGAGCTGTGCGCGGCCACGGCGGAGAGGATGAAGCTGACTGAGTTGCTACGAAAGGCGGAGGAAGCCCTGATGGGTGTGACAGCGCAGGCGGCCGAGGAGCGCAGCAAGCACGATGCGGCCCTGGCGGAGGAGGCCGCTCGTGCAAGCAGGGCCGAGGCGGCCCTGCGCGATCTTAGGGAGGAGCTGCGGCTGTCGACGGAGAAGCTCGAGGCCTTGCAGAAGGACTACCTGCGCATCCAAGCTCAGGCTCAAGCACTGCCGCCGCCGGCACCCGCAGCAGCGCCCCCGCCCCCCGCGATGACGGCGAGCGAGATGGAGCTGCGCTCGCTGCGCAGTGAGAGGGACAGCTGGCGGCTCGTGGCCGAGCAAGCGGAGCTGATGAAGGATCGTTCCGATCGGGAGCTCAAGCAAACCAAGCTGGTCCTGGCGCAGTTGAAGAAGGACGCCGAGAGGGAGAGGTTGGACAAGGAGAATGGAGCGGCGGCGGTGGCGAGCGTGCCCAGCCCGCGCGTACTGCCGACGGCTCCCGAGCAGTCCAGGCCGGCATCGGGCTCGAGGCTGGCTGGCAGCCAGGCGGGCCGCGAGGCGAGGGCTCGTACCATCGTGGATGCCGCGCGCAGTGCCGTCAAAGGGGTGTCCAGCCGCGTCGCATCGCCGCGGGATGTGTCAGGCTAGGGATTGTAGACAACCACAAGTAGTTTTTAGTCTGGACGCGCGGGGTTATTTTTGGGGATGTAAGGAGCGCCGGCGTGAGCTCCCCGGGACGGCACACATGTGCCTCTGCAAGTGAGGATCTGTGCCGAATCACATCTCTGAGGATGAGCGACGACGAGGCCGGGGTCGCTGAAGATCCACGTATCACCACGCTGTACTCATACGCAGATAAGCATACGCCGGCAGAGTATGTTGCAAAGCTCGATGAACTTGGCACGGATGGGGCAGTGGTTCTGGGTAACATGATGACGCACACGGAGACGGCACGCATGCATTTCGTTGTGCAGTCCATCATCGATGCCGATGAGGACATGTCGCTTGTGGAATGTCTGACGCAGAAACGGCCCTACATCAAGGCCGCGTGCGCGGACGGTGGCGCCGCGCGGTTTGCTGCATTCCTGGCGGCTCTCGAGTCCTTTGTCATGCACCTTGAGGACGAGGCGATCAAGGAAGCGAGCGTTCAGGCGTTCGATGCGGTGCTCAAAGCGTGCTGGGAATGGGAGCTCGTGGACGAAGAGTCGTTGCGCGCTTGGGTGGCGGAAGAGCGGGCTGCACGGTATTACCAAGTCTCCGCGAAGGATGCCATTCGGCTGCGGGAGCGTGGGCAAGCATTCATCGAGTGGGTTGATGCGGGTGAGCCTTGAGTCTGAACGAGCAACATGAGCCTCGATCCGACTCGGAAAGGGTCCGTCCTCACCACTGAACGTGGCCACCGCCCCAGGGGCGGTTTTGGCTCCAGATCTGCGGGAGGTCGCTAATATTGATGACAATAAGTGTGATCGTGTGCAGAAAAGTGTTATCGTGTTGACGGAAGAATCAGAAACGCGGAGCCGGTATCAACGAAAATTTTCACACGGTTAGTTCACGGTCGCGTCATCGCGACGGTCTCGCGTTCGAGTGTGCTCGCAATTCATAGGCTGGTCTCCGAGCCCGTGACGGTTCACATGCCCCCGCGCATCATCCGGCTCAACGTGGGCGGCTACGTTGTGCAGACGGCGGCTTCGACGCTGACGTCCGGCTCTGCCTACTTCGCGCGCTTGCTGTCCTCCGAATTCACCGATCTGGACGCTGAATCAAACGAGGCCTTCGTCGACCGCGACGGCCGATACTTCCCCTACATCCTCGGCTACCTGCGCAGCGGAGCGGTCGAACTGCCAACTCCGCCGCTCACGGTCGATGCGCTGCTTGCGGAGGCCGAGTACTTTGCCATAGACGCGCTCGTGGAGGCTCTGAGAGTGGCCTCGGCACCAGCAGAAGTGCACATAGGCAGACCTCTCAAAGCAGACGGACAGGGCATGTATGTGTGGAAAGACGCGGAAATTCCCGGGTTTATCGAGGCAGTCTGCTTCACGGAGAGCTCTGACGAGCAGCACGAGTACGAGCGACTTGGTCTGACCAGACCTGGTCAGGCGGAAGGAGGCGGAAGGAACCCAAATTTCGGTCGCTACGCCGAGACCGGGAAAATGTACGGCTCGCTGATCTACTCTCGCGGCCCTTGCGCGCGGGAGAACCTGATCGCGCTGCGCAACATGCCACAGCCGCTCCCAAACATTTGGCGCGACAGCGGCGACGCCTCGACGATCATCGCTTTCTTTATGCAGGTACGCCGAGTGCCACTGACGGCCAAAGATGGCCCTTGCTTGTAAATGATTGCCGATGACGTTGTCACTGATGGGATCGCGCTCGCCTTCTTGATGCAGCGCTTCATCTCGCGTGGCCACTTTACCGTCGATGGGCGCTCACTGCTCATGACGCGCGGCAATCTGGCCGATGCAGACAGCCAGCCGGGCATCCACCCGTCGCGTACCGTGGCCACGTGTGGCCTGCTGATGGGTGAGACAGAGCTCTTTCTGCTCGAGCCGACCGAAGGCGGTGCCGCAGCTGAGGCAGCGATCGCGCCACGATTCCTCGAGCAGCTTGGACTGAGCGCGAGTGCCGCCACGCGTAACATGAACGGTCTGGGCGGCGGCTTCAAGCGTTTCGTGTTTGAGCCGTTCTGAGACGGAGACGCGGTGCGGCATGTGCGGTGTTTGAAGGACAGCCCTTTGAATCCATGCTTGAAGAGCGGAGTGCATTCACGCGTGGTGGAATGTATATATATATATAGCAAGGCAAGTCCTTTTCACAGTACCCGGGGCGGGGCGTCCCTCGACGTTGTACCCGATGTTCCTTATTAAGTACGGCAAGGCCGGGCCTTACAGAGCTATAAAATTCTGGGTCCGCTCAGGTGCGTCACGCCTCACCGGTTGACGAGCTCCTCGCGCTCTTTGTCGCCGCCTAGAGGCCAAGCGTCCGCTCTATGCCCTTCTTTTGGAAGCGCCTGGTGCAGGTTTGGTGGACTTCGTACGCTTGGTGCTCACCACACGAGATACAGCGGGCTTTGGTGCAGGTGACTTTGCCGCCCTAGACGCAATCGGCTTTGGTGCAGATGAGGTGGCCACCTGAGACGCTGCCGGCTTTGGCGCAGACGATTTCGGTGAAGACGCTGTGGGTGTTTCCAGCTTGGGTGCGGCCGGTTTGGGTGCGGCCGGCTCGGGTGCAGATGGTCCGGGTGCAGGCGCCCTGGATGCAGCCACCACTGCCCGCTCCTCAAACGGGACCTCCTCCTCGTCCTCGTCCTCGTCCTCCTCGTCCTCTTCCTCCTCGTCTTCATCGACAAAGTCCCAGCCCTCGTCGTCAGCTGCAGCAAGCGCCGTCTGTCCTTCGTTGGATCCGATCCAAGCAAGGATCTGTGCCTCTATGCTGTTGCTTGCCAAGCCACCGCCGCCGCCGCCTTTGCCGCCGCCGCCGCCACCATCGCCGCCTTTGCCGCCGCCATTGTCGTCGATGCTTCCGCTGTCGGTGCCGTCTAGGACCATCTTCACAGATCCGGTGCGGCTGCCACCCACAAGTGACCGTCCGCTATCCACGGCTTGGTCGCCGTAGAGGTCGTAGCGGCGGTGGGTGTGCATCGGCATATTGTCGCGTGTCTTCTGCACAAGGTCAAGGTCAATTTCGAAGGGCATCACGCCAACGTCACCAGCGCCTCCAAACTGGGCAACCACTTTGCCCCACGGGTCCACCGCCATCGCGTGGCCCCACGACTGGCGCTTGTTGCCATGCTCATTGTGCTGACCCACCTGCGCTGCTGCGACGACGTACGCTTGGCACTCGATGGCGCGGCACCTCAGCAAGGTCTCCCAGTGCGCCTCCCCGGTCTTCATGGCAAACGCGGACGGGAAGGTGAGCACCTCGGCGCCGTGTGTGAACGTGAGCTTCTGGTGCATCTCGGGGAATCTCAGATCGTAGCAGATCGCAAGGCCCAGCCTCCCGGCCGGTGAGTCGCAACTGACCAGTTCACAGCCGGCGAGTGTTTGGCTAGACTCGACTAGGCCGACCATGGGCACGTCAAACAGGTGGATCTTTCGATACGCGGCGGCGAGGCGACCGTCCGAGTCGAGGACCACATGCGTATTGTAGATCCGAGGATCGCCTTCAGGCCCTATCTCCTGGAAGCCTCCCAGAGAGAGCCACACCGATGCCTCCCGAGCCAGCTGCTTGTACCAGCCCAGGATGGGGCCGTCCAACGGCTCGGCGACGGCCTGCGCCTCGCCGGCTCGCGCCCCCATGAACGAGAAGCACTCGGGGAAGAAGACGAGTCGGCAACCCTTTTGGACGGCTTCGTCGGTGAGCTTCTTGCACAAGCCGAAGTTCGCGGCCGCGTCGTTGATGGAGGTCATCTGCACGAGGCCGGCGAGGCAGCGGCGGCGGGGCTCTTCTCCTTCCCCCCTTGGGGAGGATCCCCCCGAGGTTGCAACTCGCCCGGGGGTTACCTCTCCTTCCGCCCCTGCACCGCTGTCGAGCGCCGTGCCGAGCGCCATTCGTGGGGCACTACTGCGGCTGCCAACTCGAGCCGCCGCTGCCGGAGGGGCTGCGCCTTGCGACGGTAGGCCGGCGTTGGGTGGACGCCCGGCGGCGGCGGCGGCGGCGGCACGCCTTGCCCGTCGGTTCTCCGACGCTCCCTTGCGCCGAAGTGAAACGGCAGCTGCATCCGCCTCGGCACTAGCGCTAGGACGCGGGGCGACGCCGCTGGGGCGGCACTCCTCAAACCAGTCGGGTACCTGCTGCTGATTTTCCTCGAGCAGCGCGACGAGATCGGCCCAGATCACGCCATTGCCTATTTTGGGTTCGTCGCCCGGCACGAAGAGTGCCGTCGCCTTGCCAGAGCGCCCCGCACGCCCGGTGCGGCCGATGCGATGCACGTACGTGTCCATCTCGTCCCGGCTGATTGGCAAGTCGAATTGCACCACATGAGCTACCTGCCCATCCGAGGCAATCAGAGGCAATCAGAGGCAATCAGAATTCGGCAAGTCGAATTGCACCACATGAGCTACCTGCCCATCCGAGGCGCAATCAGAGGCAATCAGAGGCAATCAGAGGCAATCAGAGGCGTCACCTCGGGCACATCCAACCCCCGCGAGGCCACGTCGGTAGCCACGAGCACGTCGATCTCCCCCTGGGCGAAGGCTGCGAGCGCGCTCTCCCGCTGCCCCTGGGAACGGTCGCCGTGAAGCTCGGCACTAGGCACGCCTTCAATCTCGAGCTGATCTCGCACCCATTTGGCCACGTGCTTCTTCTGCACGAAGACGATCGTGCGCTCGTTCGGAGAGAGGAGCGATCGGAGCAGCCGCAGCTTCGTGCGCTTATCGCCCGCGCCTGCATGCACGAGCCGTTGCGCCACGCTCCCGATCGCGCTCCCTACGCGCCCAACGGCTACGTGAGCAAAGGGCGCGCGTAGGTACGAGGCGGCGACGCGCTGTATCGGCGCCGCGAAGGTCGCTGAGAACATGAGGGTTTGGCGGCGCGCTGTGGCGGGCAGGTCGGCTCGCTCGACGATGCGCTTGAGCTGCGAGCATGCAAGTGAAGCCCATCAGCATGCAAGTGAAGCCCATCAGCATGCAAGTCGAAGGCCATCAGCATGCACTCGGAATGCACTCGGCATGCAAGTCTAGGCCATCAGCATGCAATCAGCATGCAATCAGCATGCACCTGCGGCTCGAAGCCCATATCGAGCATCCGATCAGCCTCGTCGAGCACGAGGACCTTGCATCGTCGTAGGGAGACGAGCCGTCGATCAAGAAAATCCACTAGCCGGCCGGGCGTCGCGACGAGCACTTCCACACCACCCGAGAGCGCCTCGAGCTGTGAACGGGCCGAGCATGCCATCAGAAGCCATCAGAGACCATTGAAGGCCATCAGAGTCCAAGTAGGCGCAAATGAGGTGCAATGAGTTGCAATGAGTTGCAATCAGAGGTACTCGGAGAAAGCGAGAGCGCGAGAGAGACGCAATCAGATGCGCACTTGAGGTCGCGCCGTCGCGCCGCCATAGCAGCAGCCGCACCACGCCGCAGCCCCCGAGGGCGGCGGCGGCGCCTCGAATGTCAACTTGAGGCATTCAAGCTCGATCTGGAGAGCGAGCTCACGAGTAGGCGCCAAGATGAGCGCTGACGGCTGCGCGGGGGTCCCTTGGGCCGCGATCAACGCCTCATCGTTGGCGCTCAGCCGGCCGCGAACCTGATGAGGGAGGCAATCAGAGGCCATCAGAGATCATCCGAGGCCTTCAGTGGCCATCAACGCCTCATCGTTGGAGCTCAGCCCGCCGCGAACCCCTGAACCACGGCCCGTCGGCGCGAGCACCGGCGGGCTGCTGATGGACGGACCAATGGTCGAAACCGTCGTGTCGGCCGCAATGCGCGCGAGCAGCGGAAGCAAAAAGGCGACCGTCTTGCCGGAGCCCGTCTGAGCGCATGCCATTAGGTCGAGGGATGCGAGAGCGAGTGGCACGCAGTGGCGCTGGATGGGGGTGGGCGACTGGATGCGCATCCGATCGGGCCGTTTCAGATTCTGGAGCGCGAACTCAGGTAGAGCGGGAGAAGCGGTGGAGCGGCCGGCGGCGACGGGCGTACTGAACGAAAAGTCAGCGCCGAGCGGTGGCACAGCAGCCTCGTCCGCCCCTGCGCCAGTCCGCGTCACCGGGATGATGTCATACTGGCCCATACCCACTGCATCCCAGGCCGCACGGCCTCCAAAGAGGGCCTCGGCGTCCCGTGGTCGCGGCGCGGATCCACTACAGCCCGTCACGTCCACGCCCGCTTGCCGCTTCTGCACGCATTCCCAAAAGAACGACGCATCCGCCGCGAGCTTGGCCTCCACGGCCGCGTCGTTGGCGGCCTGTTCGATGGCCTTGCGGCCGAGCTTTCCGCCGCCCGCTTGGACGGGTCGCGCGCGGTACGGCACGCTCTCCTCGGCGTACTCTCGTGGACGCCCCGCTGACGGTGCAGCGGATGAGAGGACGGTCGAGACGTCGGCCCCGCCAAGGCCACCTCCTCGGCCACGGCTACCACGGGCGCCGCCTCGGCCGCCGCCTCGGCCGCCGCCTCGGGCGTTTCCGCGCCTTTCGCTGGAGTCTTTGAACATTCCCGCTTGCTCCATCGCCGAGAGCCCGCGTCTTCCGCCAGACATCATCCGCGGCCTGTGCGCCCTAGCGGTTGTAGAAGGATGAGCAGCCGGAGCCAGGCAGTTGGCGCGTTCAGCCAGCATGCGCCCACGCAAAGTCGGGCCCATCGAAAACGTGCACAGCGCCAGCGCTAGGGCCGCCACGGCCTGGGGCAGCATGATTGTGAGCGGGGAGACGCGGTCTCGGTGCTGATTGAATCTGTGAACGTCGCTGTGAAAGCGAGTTTCAAAGGGCAAAGTCTGCCAGTACCACGCATCGCAATGAATAATCACACCGGCGACCCCATTCACGGCCACACGGCGTACACACGGCGCGTCTCAACAACTGCATCTCGTTCGGTTACTCGAGATCGTGTCGCTACATGTATGAGACGAGAGAAGAAACCCAGTCCTCACATGACATACGACCGTAGGCGTAGCTGCTCCGCGCCTGAGGAGACGACTGGTCTCGCAGGCTCGTGCAAGACCCAGCAGTGCTGCGCTTCGTCCCCTCTCCCGTGCGCTCCCGCGCCGCCATCTGCCGCGCGCCGCCTGCGTCGCCCACTCCTCCACGCTCGTGTGTGTGTGTGTGTGTACGCGCGCGTGGTGGGTACGTGTGTGTCGACCGCTCTCACCGAGGCCATGCACGCCCGTCACGGCGCCCCTTCTACACATCATGGCAGCGGCGGCGGCGGTGTTCCGCGCGCTCAGGACAGCGCTCAGCCTAGCAGCGACTGCAGATGCTCCGCAGCCGCGAGGACGTGCGCTCAGTACAGCGCTCAGCCTAGCAGCGACTGCAGATGCTCGGCAGCCGCGAGCACGCGCACGCGCCGTTGCACGTCCAGCACGGGCAACTTGGTGTTCGCTATCCGCGCCGGTAGCAGCTGCAGCAACCAACGAAGCTGCTGGTCCGCCGAGGGCGCTGCAGGCAACCCCACAGCGAGCGCCGCCTCTCCCGAGGGCGCGAGCACGAGCGCGGCACGCCCGAGGCAGCGCTTGAATTCCGTCGGATTGAGCGCCATGGCATAACCCACGAAGACGCCACTGAGCCCATCAGGCGGTGCGGAACGGCCCATCGCCTCGAAATCCTGCATGACGACATTCGGAGGCACTCAGAGAGGCGACCGGAGAGGCAGTCGGAGGCAACCACCGCGGAACGACAATCGGACGCAATCGGACGCAATCGGACGCAATCGGACGCAATCGGACGCAATCAGACGTAATCAGACGCAATCAGACGCAATCAGACGCAATCAGACGCAATCAGACGCAATCAGACGCAATCGGACGCAATCACCTGCAGCAAGTGAATGAGCTCCGCCCGATCGATGCGCAGATCCGGTGCGCCTTCAGCACCCTTCGCATCTTCCGCCGCATCTTCCGTGGGCTCGTGTGGGTACATCGCACCCGCGTACGCTTCGAAGAGGAGATCGAGGGCCTCGTCGGCTTCCTGAGACGTTCGGAGCGATGAGGGAGGCATGCAATGAGGGAGGCACTCAGCATGCGATGAAATGAGGGAGGCACTCAGCATGCAATGAGGGAGGCACTCAGCATGCAATGAAATGAGGGAGGCACTCAGCATGCAATGAGGGAGGCACTCAGCATGCAATGAAATGAGGGAGGCACTCGGCATGCAATGAGCCACCTTGAGCGTTCGGAGCATCTTCTCGTCCATCTTCTCATCGAGTTGCCGCAGCGAGTGCATCATCGCCAGCTTGCTCTCCTGCGGCGACCCCGATACAAGCACAGCGACTCAGATCCAAGCACAGGCAATCATCATGCACTCAGAGGCCATCAGAGGCAAGCACCTGAGCGGCCGACTCTCGTTTGGCGCTCTGCAGATCCTGCTCCGCGTTGGCGGCGTGAGCCTTGGCGGCGAGCACCTCCTCCTCGAGGCGCTTCACGTGGCCCAAGTAGCGCTCGTACCGCGCGGCCGCGTCCTGCTCCTTCTGCTTCAAGCCCTCGACCGCCTTCTGCATGTCGCCCGTTCGCTGCTTGAGTGTGCGCATGTTGCGATCGATCGCGTCTGCTGCCTCTGCCGCCATGAGCACGCGGTAGTCGTCCGCCGCCGAGATGACCGCCGCACGGAACCTGCGCATTCGCGTATTGATCTTCGGCGCCAGCTGCATCTGGTACGAGAGCACCTTGGACGACATCCATGCGTGGTGGTTCGACCACAGGATCTCGCACACACCCGTTGTGTCAATGTCGAGCTGCCCCTCGCGGTCCGAGACGCGCACGGGTTCGACCAGCGTGGTCGACGTCTCCTCCTGGTCGTCCTGGAACGTGAGCGAGAACTCGATGTCGCCGCCGCCCTCGACCTCGAACTGGATCGCAAGGATGCTCGGGTGCGGCACGATCAGCGGCAGCCGGAACTCGCCGCCGGCCTGGATGCTGACTGCGTTGCCCGTCCAGGTCAGGGTCTTGTCGAGGTCGAGCTCGATGTATTCCTCCTCCTCCCCTTGGTCATCATTCACTTGGCTTAGGCTCATTTGGCGATTCGGCAGTGCGACTGCGACTGCCGCGGCGGCGGCGCGAATGAAGAGCGGCGGCGGCCGCGGAAGAGAGGACACGCTTACGTTCACACTGGGTTCACAGATTAGAGTTTGAAGTCGAACTGAGAGTCTTTAAGCACCTTGCACCTTTGACCGTCTGGGGCTCTATCACATCGACGAGCCACTCAGGTCTACTGAACTTCATGGATTACTCACTCAGGTCGGTTCCCCTTCACACACCTGGGCTCCTGGGGAGTCCGATCGCATAACTGAAATGGGCCTCTCACAAGGTAGGATGATCGGGATACTCGAGGCGTCCGCGCCGCGTCTCAGGGGTGGTTTTGATGGGCGGCTTGGCGCCGCCGCCGCGCGAGGTGGCCGCCTGTCGCATGCGGACCTCCACCTGCTTATCGAGCTGCGCGCGGGCGCTCTGGAGGAGTGCCCGTAGCGCAAGGGGCACGGTCGCGTGCCCGTCGGAGTTGTCGATGGAGCCGGCGAGGAGCCGAGAGAGCGCGGTGCGGGTCAGCTTGCCACGGTCATCCGAGAGCTCGAGACGCAGCAGCTGCATGTCGACCGACGAGAGGGCGCCCATCTCGAGCTCCGCCGCCACGCGCAGCCGCTCAAAGGGGACCGCCTCGGCATGCATGCCAAAGTGCGAGAGCCACCACATATCGGCGGCGGGGTGAGGCGCCGGCGCCGTGCCGCGCGGCGCCGTGCCGGGCGCCGCCGTGCCGGGCGGCGCCGCGTTGAGCCATAAGTGAGCCGTCAGTGGGGAAGGGGGCAGCGCCGTGGCGGGCGGCGCCGTGTTGTTGAGCGCGAGGCGCGCCGCGTTGAGCGCCTTGAGGCGCGCCGCCGCCGCGTCGCTGCTTCTGATGATGGCCGCCGCCGCGTCGATGATCGCCGCGTCGCTGCTGCTAGCAGGCAGGGCGGGTTCGGCGGAGGCTTGATGGTCGTCGTCATCTCGGCCGAAGTCGTTGCCATGGGGAAGGGCTTCGACCGTCGATGGCGCGACGTACGGGGTCGGCGGCGGCGGCTGCGGCGTGGGCAGCGGCAGTGCTCGCGCGAGCGCCGACGGCGGCGGCCCCGGCGGCGAGCCACCCTTGGTAGCCGGAGCATTGGCGGAGGCGCCATTGGGGGAGGCGCCATTGGGGGAGGCGCCGTTGGGGGAGGCGGAGGCGGCCCCCGCGCCGAATCCCACAGCGCCAGCGCTCGACGAGGTGAGCGGCCCGGTCACCAATGGAAGCGAGAGGTCCGCCGTTAGCAGATGTGCGGTGCGCAGTGCTGGGGGCCGGCCGGCCGCCCCCGCCTCCTCCGCCGCCTCCGCCGCCTCCTCCTCGCGGACGCCGTTTCTCTCGTCCTCGCGGATGGACTCCCATGCCTGCCCGGCGGCCACCTGCGACGTGAACAGGCGCTCGCTCGCCGCCCATCGCAGCGGCTCGATCTGCCCGACGGGCTGCGAAGCCGTCCGGAATGCATGCACGGCGCGAGGCCCCGTGGGTGAGGACGATGAGCCGTTGGAGCCGTTGGCAATGCATGCACAGCCATTGGCAATGCATGCACAGCCGTTGGCAATCGACACAGCCGGATCCATCTCGGGCGCCATCGGGGGCGGCGGCGGCGGCTCCTCAAGCGCCTTCTCGAGCACACGGACACGCTCACCCCAGTCCGCTAAGCTCGCCTCATTCCTCTGAGCGCCGGCGCCGAGCTGAGCGCCGAGCTGAGCGTCGGGCGGCGTGCGCGGTCGGCCGAAGCTGCTGCCGCGGAGGACACCATAGCCGGGGGGATTGCCGGGGGGATTGCCGGGGGTCCCCTCTCTTCCCCCACCGTCGATTGGCGTGGGCGGCGGTGCGGCGGGCGGTGCGGCGGCGGGCGGTGCGGCGGGCGCGGCGGAGGCTAGGGAGGAGGAGGTGGCGGAGGCGGCCGCGGCCACAGCGGAGGCGGCGGCGGCGACGGCGGCGGCAGCGGCAAGGCCGCCCTCCGCGTTGGTCCGTGGCCCCGCATGCAGCGAGAGCGCGACCAGCTGAAGGTTCAGACTGTTCACCCGCCGCTGGACCGCCAGCAACCTCTCGGTCAGCCGTGGCAGCAGCATCGCACTGGTGAGCAAGCTCACGCTCGGCCTCGCGTCGCGGGTACGCAGCATGGCCGCGCGCAGTGCGAGCACACGAGCCCTGCGCTGCGCGTCCACGTCGCCGCGCTCCACGGCGGCCGCAGCAGCCTCGGCGACCTTGGTCGCCTCTCGAACGCTCTGCTGCCGGGCGCACCACCGGCGCCACACGGCTTGCATCGCGATCGCTGCCGCCTCTGCAAGCTCGCCCTTGGCTTCGTCGAGCTTCCGGCGGGCCTCGGCCGCGGCCTTACGGGCGGCCTCGAGCACCGCGACCTCGTCGCCGCCGCCGTCCTCGCCGTCGCCATGGCCGCCCGCGTCGTCGCTCTCGTCGCGAATCTCAAGCACCGAGCGCGTGCGCCGGCGCCACGTGGGCGGAGCGGCGAGCTCCTCGGCAATGCGCGCGAGGGCAGTCGACACGGCCGGCTTCCACGCGGCGCATTCCGCGCTCAGGTACGCCAGCTCGCCCGCCTCGCGCTCGAGCGATCGCACAGCGGCCTCAGCGGCATGGCTCCGTGGCAGCGCGCGCGCAAGGGCGAGCGTGCCCTCGAGCTGCGGCGTCAGGTCGTCGCAGAAGGCGGCCTCGCGCGAGAACGACTGCAGCGCTTGCTCCGCGGTGGCGAGCATGCTTGCGCGTTGCTCGGCGACAGACTGCTGCGTGCTGCGCAGCCGCTCGCGCAGCGCAATTGTCGCCATGTCCATGGAAAAATTCTCGATTGTCGGAGCCTCTACGCTACAAGTTTGATGTATCGACGTGGGCTCTCGTCAAGAAGATAAACTTTCGCAACGAGCGCCTTCTCAGCTTGAACTTTCCGGAATGAAGACTGTGAATGAAGACACGTCCGCAGAGCGACGACTCCACGACCTTGACAGTGCCTGCGGCGCTTTGGGAAGGACCTGAGCCTCGGGCGACCCACCGCCAGAGACTCGGGCTAACCACAGGTCCTCCCTGGGGCTGCGCCACTCCGCGCGACCTTGCAACATGGCCGACCTCGACGACGAGATCGCCAAAGCCCAGCAGCAGCGGGCGCGAGGCACCGGCTTCGCGCAGCTCGCTGAGGACGACGAGCTGTACCAGAAGGACCGGGTCTCCGGCTTCGAAACCTCCATCGCCGCGGGCGACGACGCCGAGGACGATGGCGAGGAGCCGATCGCCAAGCGCTCGACGTTCACCGCGCCGCGGCACCTGCTCGACGTGCCTCAGCAGGAGTCGGAGGATCCGCTCGCGGGCGTCCGCACGTCGAATCGGATCGCGGACCGCGAGGACGAGTACCACGCGCGCCGGCAGCGCGTGCTCTCGCCCTCACGCGTCGACGCTTTCGCCATGGGCGACCAGACGCCCGACCCGTCGGTGCGCACGTACCGCGATGTGATGGCTGAGCAGCAGGTGGCGCGTGAGCGAGAGGAGCTCCGCAAGAAGCTCAAGGAGCGGGAGGAGGCGGCCGCGGAGGAGGCGGCGGCCGCGGGCGGGGACGCGGCCGCCGCCAAGAAGCGCCGCCGCTGGGACCTGCCCGCCGCCGCGCCCGGGGTCGCCGCGCTCGAGGATCCGAGCAAGAAGAAGGTGAGTCGGTGGGACAACGTAGCGACGCCCGCGCCTCAAGGGAGCCGCTGGGATGCGACGCCGACGCCCGGGCGGGAGGTGGGTGGGGCCGCCAGCGCGGTCGGCGGATCGAAATGGGACGCGACGCCCACCCCTGGACGCGTCGTCGATGCGTCCAAGTGGGACGCGACGCCGACGCCGGGCCGCGTTGTTGTCACATCCAAGTGGGACGCGACGCCGACGCCGGGCCGCGTCGCGGAGGCATCGAAGTGGGACGCGACGCCCACTCCTGGCCGCGTCGTGGAGGCATCGAAGTGGGACGCGACGCCCACTCCTGGCCGCGTCGTGGAGGCATCGAAGTGGGACGCGACACCGACGCCGGGGCGTGCTCCGGGCGTGACGGGCGTAGCCGTCGCGTCGAAGTGGGACGCAACGCCGACGCCGGGGCGTGCTCCGGGCGTGGGCGGCGCGGCGGCGGGCGGTTCGCGCTGGGATGCGACGCCGACGCCGGGCCGTGTGGACGCGGCGGGCGGCTCTCGCTGGGATGCGACGCCGACGCCCGGCCGCGCCGACGTGGGTGCCGCGGCGGGCTCGCGCTGGGACAGTACACCGACGCCAGGCCGTGTGGAGGGCGCGGGGGGCGTCAATGCCACGCCCGGGCGCAATCGATGGGACGAGACGCCCACGCCGGGACGCGCTGCAGCGGGCAGCTCGTGGGACGTGACGCCGGCCGTTGGCAGCGTAGCAGCAGCAGCGGCGGCGGCGCCAAAGTCGAGGTGGGATGAGACTCCTGCCAATTTAGGAGCGACGCCGCAGGGCCTTGCGCTCGGCACGACGCCGCTCGGCATCTCGATGACGCCCGGCGCGACACCCGCCGGCCCGATCGACGCGCAGACGCCCAACGTGTACGCGGCCATGGGCCGCGGCTTTGGGACGGAGATGGGGAGGCTGAGTGACATGACGCCCGAGGCGATGCAGCAGATGCGATGGGCGAGCGAGATCGAAGCTCGGAATCGGCCGTTGACGGACGAGGATCTGGATGCAATGCTCCCTCCCGAGGGCTTCAAGATTCTCAAGCCGCCCGACAGCTACGTGCCGCTGCGCACGCCCGCTCGCAAGCTCATGGCCACGCCTACCCCCGGCCCGGGCGCGACGCCGCTCTACTCCCTGCCGTCCGAGCAGAGCCTCTCGCTCGGCTCGGACGTGCCCGCGACGCCCGCCGGCCTGCCGTTTGTGAAGCCGGAGGACTATCAGTTCTTCGCGCCTCTGCTGCGCGAGGACGAGGAGACGGAGGACATGAGTGCCGACGAGGCGCGCGAGCGCAAGATCATGAAGCTGCTGCTCAAGGTCAAGAACGGCACGCCGCCCATGCGCAAGCAGGCGCTGCGCCAACTCACGGACAAGGCGCGCGAGTTTGGGGCGGGGCCGCTCTTCAACCACATCCTGCCGCTGCTCATGTCGCCCACGCTCGAGGACCAGGAGCGCCACCTGCTCGTCAAGGTGATCGACCGCGTGCTGTACAAGCTCGACGACCTGGTGCGCCCGTACGTGCACAAGATCCTCGTCGTGATCGAGCCGTTGCTGATCGACGAGGACTACTATGCGCGCGTCGAAGGGCGGGAGATCATCTCGAACCTCTCCAAGGCCGCCGGCCTCGCCACCATGATCGCCACGATGCGCCCGGACATCGACAACGTGGACGAGTACGTGCGCAACACGACGGCGCGCGCATTCTCGGTGGTCGCGTCTGCGCTCGGCGTGCCCGCGCTGCTCCCCTTTTTACGTGCCGTGTGCCAGTCCAAGAAGAGCTGGCAGGCGCGCCACACGGGCATCAAGATCGTGCAGCAGATCTCGATCCTGCTCGGCTGCTCCGTGCTGCCGCACCTGCGCCCGCTCGTCGAGATCATCGAGGCTGGCCTGCAGGATGAGCAGCAGAAGGTGCGCACGATCACCGCGCTCTCGCTCGCCGCGCTCGCCGAGGCGGCGACCCCGTACGGCATCGAGGCCTTCGACTCGGTCCTCAAGCCTCTGTGGAAGGGCATCCGGCAGCACCGCGGCAAGGGCCTCGCCGCCTTCCTCAAGGCGATTGGCTTCATCATCCCCCTCATGGACGCCCAGTACGCCAACTACTACACGCGCGAGGTCGTGCTCATCCTGCTGCGCGAGTTCGCCTCGCCCGACGAGGAGATGAAGAAGATCGTGCTCAAGGTGGTCAAGCAGTGCGTCGCGACCGAGGGCGTGTCGCCGCAGTACGTGCGCGATGAGATCCTGCCCGATTTTTTCCGCCACTTTTGGGTGCGCCGCATGGCGCTCGACCGGCGGAACTACCGCGCGCTCGTGGAGACGACCGAGGAGCTCGCAAACAAGGTGGGAGCCTCGGAGATCATCACGCGCATCGTCGAGGACCTCAAGGACGAGAGCGAGCCGTACCGCAAGATGGTCATGGAGACGATTGAGAAGGTCATCAGCAAGCTCTCGGCCGCGGACATCGACCAACGGCTCGAGGAGCAGCTCGTCGACGGCATCCTCTTCTCGTTCCAGGAGCAGACGAGCGAGGACACGGCTGTGATGCTCAACGGCTTCGGCACGATCGTGCACGCCCTCGGCGCGCGCACCAAGCCGTACCTGCCCCAGATCTGCGGCACCATCAAGTGGCGGCTCAACAACAAGTCGGCGAATGTGCGCCAGCAGGCGGCCGATCTGGTGGCGCGTATCGCGAGCGTGATGCGCACCTGCCACGAGGAGCAGCTCATGGGACACCTGGGCGTCGTGCTGTACGAGTACTTGGGCGAGGAGTACCCCGACGTGCTCGGCTCCATCTTGGGCGCGCTCAAGGCGATCGTGAACGTGATCGGCATGAGCAAGATGACGCCGCCCATCAAGGACTTGCTCCCCCGCCTCTCGCCCATCCTCAAGAACCGTCACGAGGTCGTGCAGGAGAACTGCATCGACCTCGTCGGGCGCATCGCCGACCGCGGCGCCGAGTTCGTCTCTGCCAAGGAGTGGATGCGAATCTGCTTCGAGCTGCTCGATATGCTCAAGGCGCACAAGAAGGCGATCCGGCGCGCGACCGTCAACACGTTTGGGTACATTGCGAAGGCCATCGGGCCGCAGGACGTGCTCGCGACCCTGCTCCAGAACCTCAAGGTGCAGGAGCGCCAGAACCGCGTGTGCACGACGGTGGCCATCGCCATCGTCGCGGAGACCTGCTCGCCGTTCACCGTGCTGCCCGGCCTCATGAACGAGTACCGCATCCCCGAGCTGAACGTACAGAACGGCGTACTCAAGAGCCTCTCGTTCCTCTTCGAGTACATCGGCGAGATGGGCAAGGATTACGTGTACGCGCTCGTGCCCCTCCTCGAGGACGCCCTCATGGATCGGGATCTCGTGCATCGGCAGACGGCATGCACCACGGTGAAGCACATGGCGCTCGGTACCGTCGGGCTCGGCGTCGAGGATGCGATGGTCCACCTGCTCAATCTCGTGTGGCCGAACATTTTCGAATCATCTCCCCACGTGATCAATGCGGTCATGGAAGCGATCGAGGGCATGCGCTGCTGCCTCGGGCCGACGCGCGTGCTGCAGTACGTGCTGCAAGGGCTCTTCCACCCCGCGCGCAAGGTGCGCGAGGTCTATTGGAAGGTCTACAACAACCTGTACATTGGCGCCCAGCCCGCGCTCGTACCCTGCTACCCGCGCATTGGCGACGACGTGCTCAACAAGTATGAGCGTACGGAGCTCGAGCTCTTCTTGTGAGGCGAGGGCAGCAGCGAGAGGCGAGAGGGGCGGCTCGAAGGGGCGGCCGAGGTGCGCCGGGGCGAGCGCGGGGCCTGATCGAACGAGGACGGCGCGGAGCGACTGAGCAGCGACAGAGGAGCGAGCGGGAGAGCCGTGAGCAGAACTCGCGTCCGGCGCCCGCCGCGCGCATGCGTGTGGTCGTGTTTATAAGCGAACTCAACGACGCGAGCGTTTCATTTTTGTCAACTTTTACTTTGCCTGGTTAGTTTCGCCGGAACTTTTTCCTCAACTTTTTGTCCGCGCCAATTAGTAAAAATAGGCAGCACATGGGCACCTCCAACTCGAAGGGCTCCTCCACCTCGACAGAGGCCAGCACGATTCGCGCTGTGCTCCGCCGAGTCCTCCGCCGAGTCCTCCGAGGAGCTCGAACTCCGACGAGCCGCAACTTGCTCGCCGGCGGCCTCGGCGGGCCGCCCACGGCCCAGTCGCAGACGATCGTCACGAGCGGCGCCGCCGCCGAACCGAACCCCTACTTTGACGTTGAGACGCTGCTCGCGTCGGTGGAGAGCGGCGCGATCGCGGCGGTGAAGGGCACCTGGCTCGTCGGCCTGCACAAGCGCGGCGGCCGCCTCTCGCGCCGGCAGGACCTTCCGCCCGAGGCCTTTTGGTCGGCGGGCGAGCTGCGGAGGGTCGCGCTGGCGCTGGGCGACGAGTTTGGCGTGCTCTTCGTCGCGCTGTCGTACCGGTGGCTCACAAAGGAGCACCCCGACCCCGACGGCTTCCACCTCGGCATCGTGGCGTCGGTCGCCGAGCTCTACCTCAACCCGAGGGGGTGGACTAAATATGGGCTTGACCATTATTCGCAGCTCACCGCGGCGTTCAAGAAGCACGGGCTCGGCCTCCCCGAGTTCGCGCTGTTCTGGGACTTTGCGAGCCTGCACCAGCCGCCGCGCACCGACGCCGAGGCGAAGCTCTTCCCCAAGGGCCTGCAGAACTCCAATGTGTGGTATGGCCACGCGCGCACCGTCGTGTGGATGCAGAGCGAGCTGCCCGAGGGGTTTGCGGCGCGGATGCGGGCGAGCGAGCCGCCCCTCGCGGAGACGTACGAGGACTCGGGCTGGTGCTACGTCGAGGCCGCCATCAGCGCCGCCATCAAGCCCGGCTTCCTGCGCCTCGACCTCGCCAAGCGTACCGAGCAGGCGATGGCGTGCGCCTACGGGCCCGAAGAGCCGGGCGTCCCCGACGACAGGCTCGCGTGCGTGTGCGCGCGGCGTCGGCCGCCGCCGCCGTCGCCGGAAACGGTCCGGCGCCTGCTGCAGACGGAGAAGCGCTTCACCAACTCGTCCGACGTGAGCAAGGTTGCGGACCTGTATGCGACCTTCTTCGGCAAGGTCACCAACGTCGACGCGCTCGTGTTCCAAGGGCTCGAGTGGGGCGACGCCGACGTCGTCGAGCTGTGCGAGGTGCTGCCCCGCTTTGCGGCCGTGAGAACGCTCGACCTCTCCAGGAACAAGATCGGTCCGGAGGGCGCATCGGCACTCGGCGAGGCGCTCAAGGTCAACGCGGTGGTGACCGAGCTCGAGCTCAGCGGCAACGAGATCGGCGAAGAGGGTGCCAAGGCGATAGCTGAGGCGCTGAAGGTCAACGCGGTGTTGACCTCGGTGGACCTCCAGTCCAACTCCATCCGCGACGATGGTGCCAAGGCGATCGCGGAGGCGATGAAGGTCAACGCGGTCTTGACCACTCTGCGCCTGGACGGGAACGAGATCGGTTCGGAGGGAGCCATCGCGATCGCGGAGGCGCTGAAGGTCAACGCGGTCGTGACCACCTTGGACCTCAGGTGGAGCAAGATCGGCGTTGATGGTGCCAAGGCGATCGCGGAGGCGCTGAAGGTCAATGCGGTGGTGAACACCCTCTACCTCGGAGGCAACAGCATCGGGGACGAGGGTGCCAAGGCGATCGCGGAGGTGCTGAAGGTCAACGCGGTGTTGACCTCGGTGGACCTCCAGCTCAACTCCATCGGCAACGATGGTGCCAAGGCGATCGCGGAGGCGATGAAGGTCAACGCGGTGTTGACCTCGGTGGACCTCCAGCTCAACTCCATCGGCAACGATGGCGCCAAGGCGATCGCAGAGGCCCTGAAGGTCAATGCGGTGGTGACCACCCTCTTCCTCTCGAGAAACAGCATCGGGGATGAGGGTGCCAAGGCAATCGCGGAGGCGCTGAAGGTCAACGCGGTGTTGACCTCGGTTGACCTCCAGGTCAACTGGATCGGCGACGATGGTGCCAAGGCGATCGTGGAGGCACTGAAGGTCAACGCGGTGGTGACCACCCTCAACTTCGGGTTCAACTCCATCGGGGTTGAGGGTGCCAAGGCGATCGCAAAGGCGCTGAAGGTCAACGCGGTCCTGACCAAGCTCGACCTCGAGTACAACAGCATGGGAGATGCAGGGAAAAAAGCGGTGCGAGATGCGGTGAAGGGCCGGAGTGGATTTGAGTTGGAGCTGTAGAAAATGTTTGTGCAAGCAATGTGAACATGTGTGTATCGCTGTTTCGTGATCTGTGAAGTTATTTCCTAATATGGAAGCTGCCGGATTAGGCGTTTTCAATAGGGTGCTGGAAAAATTTACGCAAAGCGAGCGCGCGCTTCCACACAGGAGAAGGTCTCACGATGCCTTGTGTGGGGTCTGCTCGAGAAAAATGCTCGCCCATGAGGAAGCCTCCAGACATCCGCGGTCTCTCATGCTCGTACTCATGTCAAAAAACAAGGACGACGCCAATGGCGCCCTCAGAGTAGCCCTCCGAGCCGTTGCCAAGCCCGGACTCGCGATCGAGCTGTGACGGCTGGCGCCCAAAGCCACGGCACGACGGCCGCCTGCGGGTGCCGGCGCACCGCCTGCGCGCCTACCAGCACGCCCACCCGGTCAAACTGGCCAAGATGGCGCGCAAGCGCGCACAGCAGCGCTGGAGGCGGGCTGCTCACGCGATTTTGCAAGCAGGTGCGCGCACCTTTACGCTCGGGTGACGCACCTGAGGGCTGGCATTGTCGCGCACACCAACGCGTGCAACAAGGACGCCTTCCGCAAGCCGGTTCTCCGCTGCGTGGCCCGAAGACATTCGCTGATCGGACACCTTGAACACAATTCGTGGCGGCGGCCTTTGCGTCAAGGGTCATTGGGCCAGCCAACAGCTGCACCGCGGGCGCTGCGTGCTTGTATCCTGTGCTTCGCGGCGCGAGGCTCTTTCAAGACGAGCGCCCTGACCTCGCGTCTTGCCAAGGTGGTAGGAGCTCCTTGTGTGGCAAGAGCGACCGGCGCGTGTGCATCCTTTCAGGTGATGTCGGCGCAACGGTGGCAATCGCAATGCACGCCTCACCATAGGCAAGGCCCAAACTCGAGACGGTGAGCGACAGAGCGAGCAGTGCCCGTGTGGAGTATGTGCGCGCTGGCCTAGGGCGGTCGCAAGCTCGCTCTCGCGGGAGAATTAATACAGCTTCTCGGGCGAGGGAACGTCCCTGCCGCTGCACCTCGACGGGCATCATCCTGCGACGCTGCACCTCGACGGGCATCATCCTGCGACGCTGCACCTCGACGGGCATCATCCTGCGACCAAGCCGCACGCCATTGCGCTACGGGCTCGACGGCGGGGTCGCGCTCGGCTTAGCCGGCTTTAAGCGCTTTACGTTAAGGCTTAAGCGAAACGGGCTTGCAGCTAAGCGCGCGCATGATTAAACAAAACTTCAGCAGCGGGTCGAGGGTAAAGAAGCGTAAAGAAGCACAAGTTTGTCACAAAGGAATAGTTGAGCGGGGTCCGTGCCACCCCTCGCCGATATAGCCTGATAATGCCTGATTCTCCCCACGCGGGGAACGATCTGCACGATCTCCCGTCGATTTCATGTGCCAGTACACTAGCCGAACACCGCCCCCGGGGGAGCGGTTGGGGAGCGGCTTCGCTTTGGGACGTCTGCGTTTCCATGTGTACTACTATGATTCTCTGGCTGCCGATTGCTACGCGTCCTCGACGATTGCTCCACCTCGACCTGAACCGAACAAGACCCCTGGTGGTCCCTGTCTCCAACACATCTGTGGGTCGACTGCAAGGTCTGCTGCCGGTGCGGCGGACACTCACTCGGCTCTCACGGCGCGGCAAACATCTTGCCAAACATGGCCTTGTCCCTCCGCGATTGCTCCTTCATCGCCTCCTTGAGCTCCTCGAGCTCCTTGCGCACCTCGCGGTTCTGTGGGTCCGCCTTGGCGGCAGTGAGCAGATCCGCCTTCGCGCCTTCGAAGTCCAGATTCAAGCGCTTCGCCTGCGCGCGCCGGTACAGCGCCTTGACGTTCGCCATGTCGAGCTTGAGCGCGTCGTTGCTCGCCTTCTCCGCCATAGCTCCGTCCCCAAGCTTCAGATGGCACGCGGCGATGTTGAGGAAGCACGAGAGCGTGATGGCTTTCGACTCACTGAGTTTCGTCTCGATTTCTGCGTCCGACAGCACCGCTGCCGACCTCACCGAACTCGCCTCTGAAGCCTCCGAAGCCGCCGAAGCCGACGAAGTCGCCGCCGCCGCGCCATCCGAAATGTCGACCCCGGCCTTCTCCTGCTCCCCGGCCTTCTCCTCTCTCTCCTGTTTGAAATCGGAGAATCGGGGCGCCTTGGAGTTGGAATCCGTGTACCTGCGGAGCCATCTCATGCAATCGTGAATACTCAGAGGCACCCAACGGCACTCGGCGGCACTCAGGGGCACTCAGCGACGGGTGGACGAACTTGTGCAATGCGAATCGATACTCTCCACGCGCGAAGAGCTTGTTGCCGCGGCTCTTGAAGCGCATCTGCGCAGCGAGACGCTCCTCGCCGTCCATCGACCACGTCTCCTTGGCTCTGACGAAGCTGAGCAGCTCGAGCTCGATCACGACGGCGCTCTCCCTTGCCAAAAAAGGACCAGTCGAATCGAAGCTGGGGCTGCCATACGCCCAAGCCGCCGCCGCCGTGAGCTGCACGAGCTCGCCCGATTTCATATGGCGGACGGCGGCGTCGATGCACGGCAGGACGCCGGCGGCACCGCCCTCGCTCTGCATAAAAGTACGCGGGCGCTCGATGGGCACCTCTTCGAGGACCTCGCCGTCCGTGCGCCACGACGGCGAGCCGCCGCCCTCGCCTTGGGCGGTCGAGGCAAGGCGGCGCACCGTGTAACGCACGACGCAGATGGACTCTTCATTCGGGGTGAGGTGATCGCCCTTCTCCGACTCCCGCAGTATCTTTTTGATCACCAGCCCATCTGTGAACGGCACCTCCTCCACCTTCGTCCAACTTTCGAGGCGCACCTTGAGGCACATGAGAGCACCGTCGGCGCCCGCGTCGGTGCCCGCGACGGCGCCCGCACCCGCCGTCTTGGGCAAGGAGACGCGCAGCTCCGCCGTCTCATACAGCTGCATCAGCGGCAGTAACGTCTCGAGCCGTGCCGCCAGATCCGCGGGAGATGCGCCCGTCACGGCGCCCTCCTTCTCGACCAATCTCGTGCCGATCTCGGCCACTTCCACGTTCGACGCGATCGCACCGAGCGTCACCACCAGACCCTCGGCGCTCGATGCGACCGGCGCGCTGGGCGATCTGCGCACCTCGAGATCGAGCTTGACCTCGTACCGCGCCCTCGCCCTCTCCCACCCCTGGCCGCGCCTGAGGACCCGCTTGAGCATCGAGCCGTCCTTGGTGGCTGAGATGTCTTCGACCCCCACCCAATGCAGCAGCTCGACGGTGATGAAGAGCTCCGCGTTCGGAGGTACGCCGAGATCGGGAGCTCCCGCAGCGCCGTACCCGAGGGCGGGCGCCACCTTGAGCTCGCACACCTGATGAGGGAGGCACTCAGAGGTCATCGGTCATCAGCGTGTAGGAATGGTGCGACCGCGAGACACTCAGTCGCAATCAGTCGCAATCAAGAGGAGCGCGAGACCCTCAGTCGCAATCAGTCGCAATCAGCGGCAATCAAGAGGAGCGCGAGACCACACACCTCGCCAGTCGTCATGCCGTTGGCGCCCACGACGGCGCTCTGAAAGAAGGTGGGAACGGACGCGTCGCCTGCTGTGAACGTCTGCTCGAAGTCCTTGAGAAAGGGTTCACCGTCGCGGCTCAGCCGGCCGGTCCACCTGAGCGTGATCTCGGCGCGCGAGCTCGGCCGCTCCCAGCTCGTGCCCTTGACGAGCCTCCACTTGACGAGCTGGCCGTTGTGCGACTGGGTGCGCTCGAAGAGGCGGTGCAGCGTCATCTCGTACTCGAGCACGCTCGCCGCCGGCACGCCGCGCGCCGCGTCGCCCTCGTCGCCGTAGCCCTGTGAAGGCTGCACTGTGAAGTGCGACATCTCGCCCACTTGCATCGTCTTGAGCCCGGCCTCGACACCCGCGGGCAAGCCGGTGGATCCGACCGTCAGGCGCCTCCTCGTCGCCTCTTCGAAGGGAGTCTCGCTGCCGGCCACGCGCGCCTTGTAATCGACCTCGACGTCCCACTCTTGCTGCGGATTGTCGTAGTCGGCGCCCGCGGTGAGGAGCGTCTTGGTCACCGAGTGGTCCTTGAGCACGTCAAAGGTCTTGCCGACGTCCGAACTTTCGAGATGGTGAGCCGCAAAGTTGCTGCCATCGTCGGGGTCCTCCGGGATAAATCCTCCACCGCCCATTCCATCCGCGTCGTCCAGGCCGCCCATGCCGCCCATGCCGCCCATGCCGCCCATGCTGGGCGACTGATCCGCGGCGCCCTTGCGCTCGTCCTCGTCTACCTGGGCCAGGATCGCGCCCGTGTCCACCTTGGAAAATGTGGTAAGGTTCTTGGTGCTCATGGCGATTGAGTCGGCCGATGTCGGGCCGAGAGCACCTGCGAGTTCCTTCCAGACGAGCCCCAAACTCGTGACGTGGCACCGAGACGTTTCAGGACGATTCGCTCAATCCGTTCAAAACACAGGGTGGAGCCGGGACACACGCGGGTATTCAAGTTGTAGTGTGTGGGGTGCTTTTGGTATCCGGCGGCTCGGATACATGATCTGAAAAAATGGCGCATCGTGGCGGGTCGGAGCCGGGAGCGTCCCGCCGTCCCGTCCCAGCATATGCGCGTGCGTCTCAACATCAATCTGAATGTCCAGTTCTCCGCTGATAGAATCGTAAATCAGAATTCTCTATTCTGTGCTGTTGAGACCGGAAATCTCACGCCGACGTGTCCTCGAGCTGCTTCTGCCGGTACTCGGACGGCGCGCGAGCCGAGCCGACGCTCGATCGGCGGCCCATGATGAGGTCACGCCTCGCTGTGCTCGCGTCGACACCCGAACTCATCGAGTCAGCCATCCACCCTAAGATGGATGAGTCACTCACGCCGGGGCTCGGCGCTGGTAGCCGCGAGGGCGTAGGCATCGAGTTAGAGCTCCTCTCATTGAGCCGCGTGTTCCTCGACGAGCGCACGAGGGACTCCAACATTGTCAGCATGGTGCTCATCTGCACCCGCATCGCCTTAATCTCGGCCGCGTCGCCGCCAGCCGGGCCTCCGAAGCCACCGGCAGTGCCCGCGGCTCGAATGACGGCTTTAGGGAATAAGTGCCGTCTGGAGCGAAAGGAGCTATCATCCGCCGCCGGCGGCGCGCCGGCGCGCCGGGCTTGAGCCGGAACTTGTTCGGCATCGGCCGCTAAGAGCATCAGGTAGAGCGGGTCCTGCTTCGCGAGCAGGTTGCAGTACTGGCGCCAGTGGTGCTGGATGCGCAGGACACGGCACAAGATTGGGTCAGAAGGGCCATTCACGCGCAGCAACGAGGCGTAGTAGTCGAGCTGATCCATGACGTAGATGTCTCGCATCAACGCACGGCTAATGGTGCGCGCCGACTGCGGGTCGTGTTCCAGCAGGTGGGTCAGATCCTCCTTCGTTATGAGGAAGACTTCGCAATCCGAAATGGCCATGTGCGTCTTCGCGCGCCGCCGTCCCAGCAGCGTGTCGGTGCCAAGCACCCCCTCGCTCCTCATCTCGATAGTCACGGATCCATCCACGATGTCGAGCTTGTACTGAGACGTGGGCGTGATGCGCATCTCGGTGATCGTCTCATCCGCGCGCAGCAGCACACCCGCCTCGCCTTTGGTGAGGAAGAGCAGGTCGCGCGAGGCATCGCCTTTGTGGAAGATGACTTCGTTGGCCTTAAAGAAACCCGGGCGCAACTTTGAGAAGGCCCGCTGCTGGAAGTCCAAGCTCATCTTTTTGAACAGCACGAGCTTGCCGACGTTATCCTGCAACACGTGCTTGACCACCTCGGCGTTCAGCGTCGGATTGAGGCCTGACAAAATGTCGTCCTCGTCCAAGACAGGCTTCTGCTTGTGGTAGTGCTCGTAGTAGCGGCGTACGCGTATCGCGAGGTTCTTTGGAATCGAACGCCACTCGATGTACTCCTTGAGCGCGTACATCTTCTCCTCCACATGCTTGGTTTGGCTGTCGAGCGACGCGACGGAGGCGCCGATCTGTCCGATGATGTACGAGAAGATGAGCGATGAAATGATGAGGCTACCCGTCGCGTATGCAATCTCGGTGTTCGAGACGGCGATGATGTCGCCATAACCCACCGTCGTAAGAGTTGTGAGCGCCCAGTAAACGGAGAGCATGTACTTGTAGCTCACCTCGCGGTCCGCGGCCTCCTCGTCGTAGCGGAGGAGCCACGTCCTGCCGTCCTCGGTTGGGAACCACGTCGTGTAAAACCAGCCGCAGCCAAGCAGGTGCGCGCAGTAAAGCAGCTGACAGATCAGCGTCACCAGACGCATGAGGTGCACGTTGATGTGGATTTCACTATCCTCGAGGCGCGTCCGAATCTCGCTCATCTTGAAGAGCTTTAGGAGCCGGATCAGGCGGAAGAGGCGAAGCATGCGCATTGCCGCCACGTCGGCCGAGGCCTCACCCACAACGAGCTCGAGGAGCTCGATGGGGATCGACGATGGCGCGTCAATCCAGAACCAGCCGCTCATGTACTTTTGGGCGATCGGCAGACCACGCGTCTCCCAGACGGAGTAGTCGATGATGTACGCAGTTCGAAAGGTGAAGATCACGTCGACGATGAAGACAAGGGAGCTGAGCATCTCGAACGTCCACACCCAGCCCTCCGCATCGACTTGGAAGCCGATGCGCACGGGAACCATGATAGCCGCATACAGGATGAGCATTGCGATCATCATATCCCAACTTTGCTTCCACGGCTCGTATGGATAGATGACGCCTATGGAATTCAGGCAGTCGCAGCGGCGGAATTCGGAAGCGCCAACCTCGTCCTCTCCGACGTGTGGCCTCGAACGAGTGCCCGTTGGCATCATGCGCATGAAAGTCTTCGCGTGCGCGGCTGCCGCGCGCACTGGTGAGCCCGGTTCCCAGCAGCCGGAGCTCACGACTGCAGCCTCCCACAAGTGATGCGCCGCCTCTCCCAGATGGTTCCGAAAGAGCTGCAGGTGCTCGCGGGCGCCCCTCGTGGGTATACCATCGAGGTCAGGGTCGTCACTTGTGGTCGGGTCACTCGGCATGGTGAATGTTTCCAGAGCCTCCAAATCCTCCTTGGACGGGACCGGCCATCATTCTAGTTCGCGACGCCCGCGCCGGCGCGTCTTACTGCGTATTGCGGGCTTACCCGTGACGATGCACGATCGAAAAACAGGGATCTATGTAGCTCTTCTAAGCTAGGGAAATTACGATCTAATTTGGGATTACATCAAGTACGAAATGAAAGTGGAAACTCTCGACCGGTCTCGTTTGACTATGGTCTATGCACTATTGTTCTGTGCTTCTCGTCCTCAGGCGTCAACACCTCCGTCAGGACGCCGGCAGCGCAGCGGGCACGCGCACGAGCTCCCGCACGAGCTCGACGAGCTCGCGCTTGAGAAGCGGCACGAGTAGGCCCTCTCGCTCGAGGTGCATGGGCACGTTGTGATGGAACGTGTCATGCTCAACGACGACGACGGCGCGCCGCCCGCGCACACGCGCCGCCTGGGTCATGTCCTCGAGGTTGCCGCTCCCAACGTGCACTGCGACGCGGCCGACGCCGGTGCCGTCATTGCCGCTTGTGCCGGTACCGCCATTAGCGGTGCCGCCGCCGCTGGCGTGCTCTCTCGCGTGCTGCTCGAGCGCGCGGTCGATCGCCTGCGCACACGCATTCTTGGCCGCGTCCGGTACGAAAGAGCCATGCGAACGGCGGAGGTCGACGCGTGGGCCAAAAGCGAGCACACGCGCCGCCCGGTGCGCGTGCTGCAGCGCAGCGGTGGCGCCCATGGAGGAGCCGAGCATGAGCACACTCTCATACGGCGCTGCGTGCGCGTCGATGAGGGCGCCGTAGTGGGCGAGGCCCTCCCAGCCGCCGCGCGGGTCCTGCAGGTAGTACGAGTTGGACGGATCCGCCAGATAGAGCACATCGAGCGGCCCGCCCGCGGCGCGTGCAGCTGCGCACGGAACCTGCCACTGTTGCATGCCCGGCCCCTGCGCCGCGAAGGCGACGAGCAGCACGGGGGCACGATGGCCGACACACGCGGGCTCAAAGTGGTGGTCGACGAGGGCGAGGCGATCGTTCAACGTGCCTGCAAGCTGTGAAGGGGGCGTGCCGCGATTCCAGCCGAGCCCCACGCGCGTGCCAGGCCATTCGAACGCCTCCTTCAAATCGAATTGGTTCGCACCGAGACCGAGGTTGAGAAGGGGCAGGTGGCGCAGCACACGCTCGCGGAGCTCGGCGAGGTTCGTCAACTCGTTCGCCTGCACGTAGAGGCTCTTGAGCTTCGTCAATTTGCGCAGCGACGTCGGCAGGTCGAGGAGCCGATTGTGGTGCGCCTCGAGCTTCGTCAATTGCGCGCACTCGCCCAACTCCTCCGGCAATTGACGAAGCTGGTTGCCAAACAGCCAGAGCTCGCGCAATTGACGAAGCTGGCCGATGGAGCGCGGCAGCTCCGTCAATCGATTGGCCTCAAGGCAGAGCGTCGAGACGTTGGGTAGCGCGGGCAGCAGCTCGGCGACCGACACGATGCCGTTCGAGCCGAGCTGCAGCCGCTTGAGATGGCGCCCCAGGTGCGTCGTCGTGAGCTGCTCGAGCAGTTGCGTCGGCGGCCGCGTCAAAGGCGGCGTCGGCGTCAGTGTCGGCGCCTGTGGCGGCGTCTGCGTGAGCGGCGATGGCGGATCGTGCAGACGATTGAAGGAGGCCAGCAGGGCGGTCAGCGCACTAGCATGCATCGGGAGCAGCGGTAGGGAGGTTTGGTCGTTGCCTTCGAGCTCGAGCACAGCGAGATGCGGGGAGGCGAACGCGCCCGTCGTGTCGAGCTCGACACGGCGCGTTGAGCTCGACACGGCGCCATCGGATGGGAGCTCTCCTTCGTCGCCTCCCTCAGCCGCCCTCGTTCGGCGCTGCTCGTCAGTCTCGTCAGTCTCGTCAATCTCGTCAGTCTCGTCAGTCTCGTCAGCCGCCCTCGTTCGGCGCTGTAGGCCCCAGCGCAGGTGCTTGAGCTTCGCGCAGCGCAGGACCACAGGAGGTAGGGAGGCGAAGGCGTTGTCCTGCAGGCTGAGCACGTGGAGCTGCGGAAGGTCGGCGAGCCAGCACGGGAGCTGTGAAAAGTCATTCGAGCTGAGTAGAAGCTCGCCCAGCTCGATCAAGTGGCTCAGGTCGTCGGGGAGGGCGCGTAATTGATTCTCGGACGCGTCGAGGACTCGCAGCGCACGCAATCCGCCCAGCGCCTCGGGGAGCTCGACGAGTGCACGCCGACGCACGGAGAGCGTCGTGAGGGTCGCACTATGCATGCTCCACCAGCCGCGCTCTGTGGGGAGAGGCGAGGGGAGCGCCGTAGTGGGCAGCTGGGCGCGCGCGAGGGGCTCAACGCCGGTGTGAGGCGTCCCCGCCGTCGTGGGCGCCTCGGGCACATGCCCATCCGCATCTTCGAATGCAGTCTCGTCAATCTCGTCAGTCTCGGCCGCCCGCTGCGTCGCGCTCGACACGGCGCTCTCGGTCAGCCCATGAGGCGACCTGAGCGCCGTACCGAGCGCCGCCTGGTAGCCCGTCAGCGCCGCATCGGCACACGCGAGCGCCGTGGTGGCAGCAGACGCGTCCCCAGCCGCGGCGGCAAAGCGCGCCATCTGCATCGTCACCAGCGCCGTGTCGAGCAGCTCGCGTGTGGACATCGTACTGAGCGCCGCTTCGCGCAGTGCGTGTCTGTTTGGAAGGCCTTGCGGCACCGCCCCACTGCTCCTAATGAGGCAGTCGACCGCTCGGAGAGTGAGAAGCCAATCGCATGCCTCCGCAGCCTCGGCCCACCGCTCCTGCAGACTCCAGACGCCGATCAAGAGCACGAGCACAGGCGCCGTGGCGGCAGCGGTGGGCAGCTGGGTAAAGGACGCGCCCGGCACAGCGCCCAAGGACGCGCCCGGTACAGCGCCCATGGCAGAGGAGGCGGGCGGCGGCGGCGCGCCTGGGGTCATGGCGAAGCATGCCGACTGCCTAATTAGGAGTGGCGTGATGCCCAAACGTGCCGCCGCCCGAAGGCACAACGCCTCCGCTCGGGACAGCGCGCCCTGACGAAACGCTTCGGTCGCTCTGGGTAGAAGCAACGAAGGCTCCTCCTCTTCCACAGCGCCGTCGCAAGCGCCCGCATTCACAGCGCCAGCGCCGCCGCTCGTGACGTGGCCCGCATCGTCGTCGGTCCTCGGTGGTTCGTCATCTGCTCGGGACGGCGCGCGTGCCTCGGCTCCCGCGCCCGCGGCAGCTCCCGCGCCCGAAGCGGCGCGCTTGAGCAGCAGCAAGAGCGCCGCCGCGAGCGCCGGGACGGTCGTGTGTTCATAGATCAGGTTGAGAGGGAGTGTGAGGGATGTGCATGCATCGAGCGCCTCGCGCAATCTGGCGGCCGAGATCGACGAGAGGCCCGCGTCGAAGAGGTCGTCCTCCTCGCTCACCTGATGAGGGACGCAATCAGCATGCACTCAGAGATGCACTCAGAGATGCACTCAGAGGTCGTCCTCCTCGCTCACCTGATGGAGGACGCAATCGGCATGCACTCAGGAGTCCTCTCACCGCCTCGCCGCTCGCCTCGAGCATGGCGCCGATCACCAACTGTTGACATTCAGCGAAGCTCCAGCCCGGGGAGCGAGCGCCCACGACGGCGCCACGTCCAGATCTACCCGAGATCGGCGCGCCCGCAGAGGGGAAGGACGGCGTCGCCGCCGCCGCCGTCGACGCCGCCGTCGCCGCCGCTGCCGCCGCCGCCACTGCTGCCTTCCCCTCCGTCGCCTCCGCCTCCGCCTCCGCCTCCGCCTCCTCTCCCTCCTCTCCCACCTCCGCAGCTGCTGAGCGCTGTCGTGGGCGTCTCACAGCCGCCTTCCGAGCCTCCGCGCGCCTCGCCGCATCGAATGCATGCGCCTTCCGAGCCTCCGCGCGCCTCGCCGCCTCATGCTCCAACGGCTGCTTCACACGCAAGTCCAGTGTGAGCATGGGCGTCCCAGTGCGCAGGCTTGGCAGTTGGAACGCTTCGGCCAGCCCGATCCGTAACGGTTTACCGGTCGGTCCACGTGGCAGCGAGGGGAGCATCAGGAGCATCTCGGGCAGCCACCGACGCGAGAGCAGGCCGTTCGAGCCCGCGGCGCGCCGGATCTGATGAGAGGGGTCATCAGAGCGGTCATCAGAGAGGTCATCAGAGGTATCATCAGACGTATCATCAGATCCGGGACCATTAGAGATGGAGCGTACCTGGGCGAGCGTCACCGTCCGCCCCGACTCGCATACGACCGCCACGCCCACCGCCTCGCCCAGCTCCTCGTGCGGCGCGGCGAAGGCGAGCACCTCGCGCACCCAACCGTACAGCTCGCCCGCGGGCCGTCGCGCCGTGCCGGGCGCCGTGCCGGGCGCCGTGCCGGGCGCCGTGTCGGGCGCCGTGGTGGGCGCCGTACCGAGCGGCGCGGTGGGCGGCTCGTCGGGCGCCTCGGGCCCGATGCATGCGGCGAGCAGCGCGTGCTCGACCGCGAGCGGCGAGATCTTCTCGCCCGCGCGGTTGATGACCTGATGACGGGGGCAATCCGCAATCAGATGACCTGAGTACGTAATCAGCAATCCGCAATCATACGCAATCAGATGAGTGGGGGGGGGGGCACTCAGAGTGGCTCAGCGACCAGAGCAGCAGCAGCAGCGAGGCACTCAGAGGCAATCCGCTGATGACCTCCTTGAAGCGGCCGGTGAGATGCAGGTGGCCTTCCGAGTCGAGCCACCCCTTATCTCCTGTCCGGAGCCAGCCGCCCGGATAGAATGCTTCCAAATTTGGGTCGTATCCGAGATGAGCCCGAGGCTCGTAACCACCAAAGACGCACGCGCCGCGCACGAGGACCTCACCTTCCACTCCCGGAGCGCCTTCCAAATTAAGGAGGCCGGGGCTCCCATCGGAGCTGTACGAGCTCACGCCCACCTCGGGCCCGGCCGCGGGGCCGACGGAGGCGAGCTTGCGTCGGGTGCGCTCGCGCGGGTTGGCACAGATGGGCAGGGCTTCGGTCATCGCGTAGGTCGGGAGCACGAGCGCACCTGATGAGGCAGGCAATCAGAGGGACTCAGCGGCCATCCGACGCCATCCGACGCGAAATCCGACGCAATCAGGGGCGCACCGGGCAGCGCTTCCTCGAGCTGCTCCCCAATGGATGGAGCGAGAGCGGCGGAGCAATTGCGGATAAAGGCGAGTTGGTGAGAGGGAGGCATGCCGGTCGAGGCACGCACGCTCAGAGCGTAGCGGAGCACCTCCATGTGGATGGTCGGCACGGCGCTGTACCAGGTAGGCGCCGTCGTGGGCGCGCCCAGCAGCGCCTCCGCCGTGTCCGCTGCCGGCGCTCGGCTCGGCTGTGTCGGCCTTAGGCCAAGGCATGCAAAGAATTGGGCGGCCTCGAATCGGGGCAGGCAGAGCACCGGCGCCCCGGCCAGCGCCGTGACGAGCACATTGACCATGAGTCCGTGCAGGTGGAAGAGCGGCATCACATTGAGAGCGAGGGTGGTGCGGTCGAGTCGGAGGGTCGAGCGTACGCAGAGCGCGCCGACCCCCATGGAGGCATGGGTGAGAGGGACCACCTTGGACGGAGGGAGATCGGAGGGAGATCGGAGGACGATGAGGGAGATCGGGCGGAGATGAGGGAGATCAGGCGGAGATCGGGCGAAGAGGGAGGTGATCAGAGGGAGATGATCAGAGGGAGGTCAGAGGGAGATTGATCAGATGAGGGGGGCACCTTTGGACGACGCGTCGTGCCACTCGTGTGCATCACGAGCGCGATCGCCTCACGCCCAGGACGACGCCCCGCAGCCGCAATCGATCCGGAGGCGGTGCTGGCAGAGGCGCGAACAGCACGCTCGACGGCCGCGGAGGTTGCACACGTCAAGGTGAAGGCTCCGCATAGTCGCAAGTCCGGATGAAGGACCAGTAACTGCAGCCCCAGCCGCGGCACTGCCACCCTGGCTGCCGCCGAGTGACGGCCCGCTGGCACGATCAGCGCAGCGGCTGGTAGATCCTGAGGGCATCGCGGAGCGATCAGAAGCGGTCGGAGAGGAGCATCATCAGACGCAATCAGACGCAATCAGAGGGCAGGTGCTGAGGGTGCCGACGTAATCTGAAGCCATCCGACGCAATCTGAGTCAATCTCCCACCTCGAGCTCAAAGAGGGTTTCGGCGTCGGAGAGGTCGGGGTTGAGAGGCGCGAGGGGTAGCAGTGAGCTGAGCGCGAGAAAGCACGCGGCCAGCTCGGGGGAGGATGGCAATGAAGTCGCCACGCGCTCGTGCGGCAGGAGGTACGCGCTGTGTCTGGCACGCGACGATGCGATGTCGTCGTCGTCGTCGTCACCCTCCTCACCCGCCCGACACGGCGCCTCCCCATCCCCTCCCCTAAACCACTCGCCCCCTCCAAGCAATTGTTCACCGAGCCGACGCGAGAGTTCACGCAGCGCACGGAAGCTCAAGGGCGCACGCGCATCTCCGCACGCCGAGGCGGGACAAAAGGCAGAGCCCTCATCCGACGGCATCAGATCGAGAAGACGACTAAAGGCGAACTTCTCGGCGGCGGCGGCGGCGCTCAGAGGCGCTGTAGTGGGCGCTGTGGTGGGCGCTGTGGTGGGCGCTGTGGTGGGCGCTGTGGCGGCGGCGGCGGCGGCGCTCAGAGGCGCTGGCGGCGGCGGCGGCGGCGGCGGCTGCGGCTGTGGCGGCGGCGGCGCTCCTGACTGCAGCGCCGCTGCCGTCGGCGGCGGCGTCACGACGTCGCTGCCCACCTTGACGCCGCCGCCCACCTCCCAATGGTCTCCCGGGCAGAGCACGCGTCGGATGGTCAATGAGACTCGTCGACCACGCACGAGACGGCGCCGCGCCGTCTCGGGCGCAACATGCTCGGGGAGCGCCGTCTCGGGCGCCATCTCGGCCACCGCCTCGGGCGCCACCTCGTCCGTCGCCTCGGCCAACGCGCCGTCGGCACCCCGACCGCCGAGCCAGAGCGACGCGCTCATGTCATCCTCGGTGGCTCTCGAGACGCTATGGAGCGCGTGCGCGTACGCGTCGCCCTCGAAGACGAGCAGTCCACGCCGCGGGAGGAGCAGCGAAGCCAACGGCCGTCGGACGATCACGTCCGAGGACGTGTCCTCTTCGAGGAACTCAAAGGCCGTGTGGGATCCGAGGCTCAGGATGGCCACGCGTGCCGCGTACAGGGGACCGTCCTTGTGCGCGTCGATGCCCTGCCCCGGCTGGTACTCGTTGAGGAGCACGTGATTGGGCGGCGAGTCCTCGGGGAAGACGCCCGCGCGCACGAGCTGCTCGCACACGCTCTGCACCCACGCCGGCAGCGGCTCGTGCACCATCGGCATGGCTGGCTGGCCGCCAAACATTTGCAGCCGTCGGCCGCGAAGCGTCGTCCAGCCGTCAGGCGGCGCACTATCGGCACAGCGAAGCAACTCTGCTTCCTCCTCGCTGCTGACCCACTCGCGCACGTGCGCGACGCCACCGATGCCACAGCGCACCGTGTGCGCTCGAGGGTCAAAGAGCTGCCGGTCTGGCCGTGCTGGCAGCAGGTAGTGGTGGAGTGGTGCGGCAGCGCCGCTTTGGTGGACTGGCGGCGATACAGGTGCTTCTGCGGCGGCCGGTTTCGCGCCAGTTGGGGCGGCTGCGGCGCGCGCCTTGGCCTTCTCGGCCTTTAGGAGCGCCGCGAAGTCCATGAAAGCGCTCACCGCAGCGCTTTTCGATGCGCGAAAGCGCTCATTTCTCAAGCACATCCCTGACAGCCGGTACCGAACTCTCGGCCACTGAACACGGCATGCAACCGTTGCCCGTGCACGAGCATGCAAACCGCGAAACATCAATCGAACAAAAGTTGACCGGACACGACCCTTACATGACAACCGCGCTAGCCGCGCCTTCAACGATTGGTGTGCCCTGCGTCTCGATGGTAGGCACAGACTCGCCGGAACCCTTGGGTCTGGCTGGGCCGTCTCCGGCGCTCGCAGAGGAGGGTCCGGCGCCAATAGACATGAGGTGCGATATTGCGCTACCCGCGAGTGTGGACGAGTCCGCGGGCGCGAGGCTGCTGTCAGCACAGTCTGCAAGCTCGGCTGAAGCTTCTGTCCCGGCCGCTGCTACCAAGGTGCAGCATTCTTCAAGTTTGTCAAGGAACATGCCCCGCGGACCGTGGCACGCAGGTCTTCTGAATCCGCACTCCTCCATGAAGTGGATTCCAGGCCGCTCGCACTTGGTCGGCGTCTCGTGCTTCTTCTATCTGTTGCCCGCCCTGTGGGGACTCTGCCCACTGTTTCTTATCCAGGTGCTGTGTTCGCTCATGAGCGATTACATCATGACCGGCAAGGACAGCAGGTGGCACCCGGCAGATCGCTGTGTGGCGTCGTTCAACGTGCTTTACGTCACGGCGATCGCGTTCGCGCACATTTCGTGGTGGGAAGTAGTCATTCTGGATGTGGTGTGCCTCAGTTTCTACTCCGCCTCGGTCGCATCCTTGCGCAACAAGGACTATCCGCGATACGTGATCATGCACTCGCTATGGCATCTGACGGGAGGACTTGCTGGCGCGTATCTGACCGCGCACGCGTGCGATTTCTCGTTTGGCTCGCTGTGCCGGCCGCGAGCGACAACGGGGCTTTACTGCGGATGCGGGCCCGCACTGGTAGCATCTCATCCATGGTAGCTTCTCATCCATGGTAGCAGCGGCTGGCATTCCGCCTCGTCGCGCTCCGCTGTGTGAGCCCGCGTGCGGCCGCACTTGAATTGTTGAATATGTATTCGAATTCAGACCACGCGGATGGGAAGTCGTCGCGCTGCTCGTTGAGTGCGGTGTACTCTGTACAGCTGTAGAACGCGGCATCTACCTTGCTTCCTTGGAGCCATGCTTTGACCTCGAGGCTTCGCGGCTTGGTTGAGCTACCTTTGTATCCGATCACGAGAGTATCGGCCTGGGAGCGGAGGCCCGCCGGTGCGTCGGGTTTGACCCATCCGCCACTGCGCGACATGTAGACTGACATGTAATGTCAGTCCGTGTAATGTTAGATGTTATAATCGTTTATCGTTACCAATTTGAATGGCTCTTTATAGCGAATCTCCCTGAGTGCACTACAGCTGTATCTTCGAGGTCTCAACCGACAATGAGCGGCGGCAGCGGCGCGATGGGCCGCGGCACCTGCGGCAAGCCGGCGATGAACGAGCAGGGATCGCTCACTTGCGTGGCCGCTGGATCATTCATCGTGCAGAGAGGGGACGACGCGACGCTAGGTGCCGCGCCCTTGACCCCGCCGCCGCCACCGCCCTTAAAGCGTCCGGATCGGCGACCGACGGTAGCCGTTGCCGCCGTTGCCGCCGTTGCCGCCGTTGCCGCCGTTGCCGTTGCCGCCGTGTCCGCCGCCGTCTCCGTCGCCACCGGCGCCGTCCCGGGCGCAATCGCCACCACGAGCCGTTTCGCCGTCTGCGGGCTGAGGAAGCTCTCTCGCAGCCATCGCACGAGCAGCTGCTGTGACGTGGCGCGCATAGCCTCCGCCTCCTCCTCGGCGCGTCGAAAGGCGTAGCTCTGCCCGTCGATCTCGGACCAGTAGCGCATGGCCTCGTCCTCGATGCTCTTGTCATCGAGCAGCCGATTATCAATCGCCGCCTGCTGGTTGGACCGGTACTCCGCGGCGGGCATCTTGGCCAGCGTGGCCACGTACCTGATGAGGGAGCTCATCAGAGCTCATGAGTGGTCATCACAGGCAATCATCGAAGGCAATCAGTCGTACTCCGCATGGGGTAGGCTTACCCTTCAAGGAACCGATACACACGCGCCTCGATGTCGGCGGGTGCGTGCGTGGCCGACACGACGGAGATCAAAAAGCCGAGGCAACCGTTGGTATGGCGCACTTCGCCACTCACGCTGTAGCCGAGCTGCTGCTTCGTGCGCAGCGTATCGAAGAGGGGTGTCCACATGAGATGCTCGAGCAAAGAGAGCTTGGCAGCGAGCGCTCTCGAGTCGGGGCCCAGCTGCCAGTACAGATCGAGGGCGCAGTTCTGGTCCTCCGGGTTGCGGTTGGGTGCGCGTCGCACGAGCAGCCCGCCCGCAGGCAGCGCTGCACAGCCCTCCCATCTGGGGCTGGGCGTTGGGGGGGGCTCGCCGAGTGCGCGCCCGACGAGGTCGAACAGGGAGCGCACCTCAGAGCGAGCGAGGTTGCCGCCAGCGTACAGGGTGATGAAGGCGCCCCCGCCCTCGCCAAGCAAATCCCCGCCGCCCTCGCCCTTCGACGCGCCCTTCGCCCCGCCGAGCTGAGCGCCGACAAATGCGGCGAGCGATTCCGGCGTCACCTCGCCCGCACTGAGGACCGCAAGCCGGTCGGCCGCAGACACGTGCGTCGGGTCGAGGCAGCGCAGCCGCTCGTTGTACGCCAGCTCCGACGGAGCGAAGCCCGCGTTTCGCAGCGCGAGCTGATAGTCGTTGAGGACGCGTGCGAGTGTGGGCGCATCGCACGGGCGGCTCGCCACTGCATAGAGCTCGGTGCACACGCGCTCGAGCAGATGGCCAAGCTTGTGGGAGAAGCCGTCCACCTGCAGTTGCCATCCGAGCTCCGACGGAGAGAGATCGTAAGCGAGCCCCGCAACGGTCGCTGCATACGCGTCGGTGTTCATGCGCTCGAGGGTCACTTTGGCGGCGACCTCACGCATCACTCGCATGCGCGCCCGAGTCCTCGCCATCTCGGAGAGCTCGGAGGCGGAGAGAGTGCCCGTGCTGCCGGTGCTGCCGGTGCGGCTGACCGTAGAGGGGCGTGCGGTGTTGATGGAGACGCACACGATCGCCTTTGGCGTCGCAAAGGTCGTATCGGTCTTGTGGAACGCGAGGCCACGTGTCGACGAGTGCACTAGCTCTGGAGGTGTACGAGCCGGCCGAGCCGCCGCCGCCGCCACCGATGCGACAGCCAGGGCCGCACCCCGCGTCACCTCAGCGGCCGGCATTGGTCGTTGGGTCTCGCCACCATGGCGCAGTGTAAAGTCGGTCGCGATGTATTCGTTGCGCGGCGGCAGCTCAAAGGGTGTGGAGAGCGGCTCCGAGGGCCGTCCCTCATACGCTTCCCACCAGCGAGCCAGCTGTGCCGAGTTCACAGGCTTCACTGTGAACTCGGTCCCGAACCAAGGCTCAAGCTGCCACGTGTCACTCTCGCCCTCGGAGGGCGCACCGACCAGCGCCGATGCCTGCTCTTCGGCGACCCCGCCCTCGGCCTTGAGGCCCTCGCCTGAATCGCCCTCCGCCTTGTACGAGACGGTGACCACGAGCCTGTCGGGCGTGAGGCCACCGAGGAGCTCTCGCAGCCGCGTCGGCTCCCAATTGGGGCTGTACAGAGCCTCGGCGGAGAGGGTCTCATCGGGTGGCAGCCGCCGAAGCAGCGAGATTGCGAGCCGGCGCACCGCGTCGATCTCCCTCTCTTGCTCCGCGTACGCGAAGCGCATCTGCGCAATGTCGCGCAGCTCGTCATACACTCCTTGTAGCCGTTCGGTCGGCTCGCGTGACAGGTGGCCGACGGCGCCGAGGACGAGGTCGAGCACACGGTCGACGCGATCGAGCCCACGGGAAGTGAGCTCCACCTCGAGATCGAAGAGCGCGGCATTGCTCGTGTGCATCTCCTCATCGACCCCCGCCGCCAGCCCCGTCGCCAACCCTTCCAGCTTGAGCGCCTCCAGGGCCGAGCCTTTGCCCTCGTGCCCAAGCAGATGGCCGACCAGCACCTCCGGCTTGGTGCCGTACGCGTTGAGCAAACTCGGAACGAACCAGTTGAGTTTGAGGGTACGCCCCTCGCGAAGTGGGACTGAGCGCACCCAGAGCGGTGGCTTCCAGCCGGCTACCGCCGCCGCCGCCGCCGCCGCACCCCCGCTCGCATCGCCTCCTCCGCGCTCGCCACCTTCGCGCTCGCCACCTTCGCGCTCGCGTGCACCGCGCTCGCCAGCTCCGTCGTCGCCCAATCCTCCCAATGGAAGCGGCGCGCGCGCAAACGACGGGCGGGCTACCGGCTGCGAGGGTAGCCGCGCACCCATCTCCTCGACCCAGCCCTGGAGAGTGTCGAGGTCTTCCCCGCCCAGAGCCACCAAGCCCATCAGGCCCGCATGGTAGTAGCGGCTGTGGAACGCTCGGAGCGCCGACTGCATGTCGACGCCGCGCGCCGCCGGCCCGATCTCGAGCGATCGACGATCGCCCCACATGAACCGGCGGTACGGGTGGGCAGGCGCGCATAGGTGCCCAAGCAGCTGCGCGTGCCGATTTCCCTCCTCCTGACGTGCCTGCTGGAACTCGCTCTCGATGGCCTTCACCTCACGCGCGGCAGAGCCTACGTTGAACGAGGGCGTGGCCATAAAGTCGAGGAAGCGGTCGAGTGCCGGCTTGAGCTGCGAGGGGCTCACATCAAAGTACACCACCGTGTGCTCCGCCGAGGTCTCCCCATTGTCCTCGCCGCCGTGCGCCGAGAGGAAGCGGTTCCACTCGTCTTCGTCCGGATAGCGCTCGGAACCCATGAAAACCATGTGCTCGCAAAAGTGGGCGAGGCCGTCGAGGTCGGGCGGGTCGGACATGCCGCCCACGCCCACCGCGAGCGCGACCGCCGCCTTGCTGCCCGCACTTGCGCCGGCTTCGTCGTCCTCGTCCTCACCTTCCTCCTCGTCTTCCTCATCATCTTCGTCCTCATCATCCTCGTCCTCGTCCTCTCCATCACCCTCGTGATTCTTTTCATCCTCTCCATCGTCGTCCTTGTCGGTGGGCACGGCCACGGCGTCCGGATCGGAGATGAGCAGCGCGCGCAGCCCATTGGGCAGCTCAATGAGCCGATATAATCTTTTGTCGTTGACCGGCTTGGCGAGACGGTCGCTCAGCGTCATCGACGCCGTGCGCTGCCCGAGGCGTGCACGTTTAATTGGGGGCATGGAGAAAGTGTCCACAGCGGTGAGGAGGGAGACGGCGTAGAAAGCGGCGAAGCCCAAGCGCATCCGTCGGCGACGTCGGCTTTAGGTCGCGCGCTGTCCCGGTGGTTGCACAAGCGCATGCATATATGGTGATGGGGGGAAGGGGGGGGGACGGGGGTGAGGTGCGGTAAGGATAATGACTGACCCGCCGTGAACAGATGCTGCGTGATTTTTCATCTCTAGATGCGCCCCTTCCCGAGCGTACAGTCTACAGAACTACAAGCGATGGGGCGACCGCACACGCGGCAGCGCTCGCCTTGCGCTCGCCGCCGCAAGCCGCGGCGCGAACTCCGCGTCGAGCATCGTGAGGCGCTCGCCGCACAGCTCAAAGAGCGCCGCCACCGCGCCCGCTACGAGTGCGCCGCACGCGCGCACGGCCTTTTCGAGCGCCGACTGAGCCAGCTCCAGCTGCGACTGCTCCGGAGCGCCGCCTCGCTCACGGGCGCCGCGGCTCCGAGAACCCGAATTCGTCGCGAGTGCCACCCGGCAGGTGCCCATCTGGGAGTGGCAGCCCCAAGGCGGCGGCCATGACCGGGCCAAAGGACTCACGCCCAAAGATGCGCTCGCCACGATGTGGCCGTCGGGCTGCAGACCGTACACCGTGTACCCCCTCGCGCCCGCTGCAGCCCATGGCGTTGGGCCGGTGGAAGGCCAGAGGCTCTTTGGCCGTGCGACCGGTGCTTTCGCGCTCCGTGATGAAGCGCCGGGTGAGCAAGCTGTCGCCCTGCTCCTTGACGTACACCCGCCGCCGCCGCTTAACCTGCTGGTTGTTCTTACCTGCAAAGCGCGCCCAGACGAGGACTTGCCCATCAAACTCAAAGTGCAGGCGCAACGCTATGTGAAAGTCGGACGCGCGCGGGCCAGTTAGCTCCCCGAAGGCGGCCATCGCAAAGAGCGTCAGGTCTGCGGCGTACTTCAGGTCGAAGCACAGCACGGCTTCGCTCATGCGGTCGTCGTTGATGGCGACGGCGCGATACGTATTGTCCGCCTCGAGGACCTTGGCTACCCCTGCGGTCGAAGCATTCCCGCTGATCCGCAGCCTCGCCCGCCTCCAGCAGCGCGATCCTGGCGCGCTGTTCTGGTGACGGCGCGATCTCGGCCCTCAGCCGTCTGAGCTCGTCCAGGCGAACCGCCGCCAAGCCGACACCGCTTCTGAGTTTGAAATCGGCCACGGCCCGCTGATCCGCAGCCTCGCCCGCCTCCAGCAGCGCGATCCTGGCGCGCTGTTCTGGTGACGGCGCGATCTCGGCCCTCAGCCGTCTGAGCTCGTCCAGGCGAACCGCCGCCACGCCGCCACCTTTGGCGAGTTTGGAATCGGCCACGGCCCGCTGATCCGCAGCCTCGCCCGCCTCCAGCAGCGCGATCCTGGCGCGCTGTTCTGCGGCGCTCACGGGCGCCGCGGCTCCGAGAACCCGAATTCGTCGCGAGTGCCACCCGGCAGGTGCCCATCTGGGAGTGGCAGCCCCAAGGCGGCGGCCATGACCGGGCCAAAGGACTCACGCCCAAAGATGCGCTCGCCACGATGTGGCCGTCGGGCTGCAGACCGTACACCGTGTACCCCCTCGCGCCCGCTGCAGCCCATGGCGTTGGGCCGGTGGAAGCAGGAAGGCCAGAGGCTCTTTGGCCGTGCGACCGGTGCTTTCGCGCTCCGTGATGAAGCGCCGGGTGAGCAAGCTGTCGCCCTGCTCCTTGACGTACACTCGGAGATGGGTCTTGTACTTGTTGCGGACGAGCCACAGTAGACGTTGTCCCTGCCGTCGCGGGCGCGCACGTGAGGGCGCAGAGCAGGACAGGGCGCGGACGCAGGCAAGTGGAGGGAGAGTGTGGGACAGGCGCACATGTGGACGTGGTCCGTTGTGATCTTGCCACCTTGTGCGCGCTTGGTGCCGCGGGCACCGGGCTGCCCGCGTTCCGACTTTCTTCGAGACCTCACCGACGCAACAGCCACCTCCTGCCAGGACGAGTGCCTCGGCGGTTTTTTTCACGAATCCATCAAACCGCCCGGTGAAGCAGATAATCATGCCCAAGAAGCTCATGTCGCTGACGACTGGCTGCGACGAGGATCACCATTTTTGGAAAAGCTCACCGCACACGACGAAGAAAAAATGTGCCAAAAAAGGGGAACATTGCTTGCATGCCACTGTCAAAAAAAACCAAGACGACGCCGTAAATCGATTCAACAAGCTTGCAGAGATGGCTCACCACCGCATCATGTTAACGTTCACACCTCGGCGGCGCGCGTTTCTCAGACGCGAAAATGTCGACGGAGGCGGCCGCGATCGAGAACATCGCCGTGTACGCTCGCATCCGCTCGAGCTCCCAGCCCGCGGAGGCGAGCAGCGACGTGAGCGTCGTCGACGGCCAGCCGGACAAGGTACGTGCGAAGGACTTGCAATTCAACCTCGATCACGCGTTCGGCAGTGACGCCAAGCAGGCGGAAGTGTTCAACGTGATTGGCGCGCCGCTCGTGCAGCGCATCACCGACGGATATAATGCGTGCATTATTGCCTATGGCCAGACTGGCAGCGGCAAGACGTACACGATGCTTGGTCCTGAGAACGCGAAGCTCGACGGCTCGGGTGGCGAGACGGCCGACCTGGGCATCGTCCCACGCGCATGCCTGCAGCTCTTCAAGATGCTGCCCGCGGGCTACACGGTGACGACAAGCTACATGGAGGTCTACAATGACAACGTCAACGACCTCCTCACGGCCGACTACACGAACAAGGAATACCTGCCGCTGCGCGAGACGGTGCCGGGCCACGTCGAGCCTGACGGCATCACGCGGCGGCAGGTCAAGAGCGCCTCGGACGTGATGAAGGCGATCGCGCTCGGCGATAGCCGGCGCGTCGTCGCCGCCATGGCCATGAATCCTCGCTCGTCGCGCGGCCATGGCCTGATCGCCATCGAGACGTACACCGACAAGGGCATGTCGCACGGCCGGCTCTGCCTCGTCGACCTCGCCGGTGAGATTTTGCCCTGTGATTGCCACATGATGGAGACATGATGGCCAAATGATTGCCATCTGATTGTCATATGATTTTCATCCGATTGCCAAATGATTGCCAAAATGATTGCGACGTGATTGCGACATGGTTGCCATAGGATTGCGCTATAGGATTGCCCTCCGATGGACCTCAGGTATGGAGAGCTCCAAAAAGTCCGGCGCGGTCGACGTCTCGGGCCCGTCCGCGGCCAAAGCTCGCCAAGAGGAGGCGAAGCGCATCAACATGAGCCTTCTGGCCCTGTCGAATGTCGTCAATGCTCTCGCGTCCAAGGGCGCGATGAAGGTGCCCTTCCGAGACTCGAAGCTCACACGGCTGCTGCAGAGCTCGCTAGCGGGCAACTGTAAGGCGGCCTTCGTGGTCATGCTGCGCGGCGAGAAGCAGAATGTCGAGGAGGCGACCCTCACCCTCCGCTTTGCTCAGGCGAGAGTGCCACCCACACTGAGTGCCACACTGAGTGCCACACTGACTACCGCTGGTTGCCAGATTGATTGCCAGATTCGAGTGACATCGATTGCGGACCCTCCGTTTGGCGATCTGATGGCGATCTCTCGACCTCCGTGATTGCGGACCCTCCGGATTTCGCAGCGTGCCAAAGCGGTGGCCGCGACCGTGATGAGGAATGAAGACTCCGTCAAGGCGAGGAGTACAGGGGCGGCCTTCCTCGCCGCCCAGAAGAAGCTCGAGGAAGAGCTGCAGGCGCAGCGCGCCGCGCTGAGCGCGTACCAGGAGAAGCTCGCCAGCGCTGAAGGCGTGAAGGAGGCTATGAAGGCGAAGGTCGACACGCTGCTCTCGGAGATGCAGTCTCTGCAGCGTGATGCGGACGACGCGAAGCGGCAGAGGCGTCAAGAGGCGCTACAGGACGAGACGGTGGCTATGTCGCAGGCGGCGCTTGAGAGGCGTGTGAAGGCGCTCGAGCAGCGCAACCGGTGCGTGGGGGGTGGTCCTTGATTGTGATCTGATCGCGATCTGATTGAGGTCTGATTGAGGCCTGATGGAGCTCTGAGTGCATATGATTATTGCCTTCATCGGCGCACAGAGAGCTCGAGGAGGAGAATCGTCTGCTTCGTCAACGCGACATCATGCACCGGCTCATCGAGCTTGATCAGCTGGAGGCCGCGAGCGGCGACGGTGTGAAAGGCGGGCTCGGTGTGAACAAGGAGCAGCTCGCCACCTTCAACACGCCGTCGATGTCCGTGACGGGTGCCTTTGCAGTGCAGCTTGACCGCCAGATAGAAGAGAGCGAGGTCCGTCGCGAGGTGCGCCGAAAAGCGAGCGCTCAGCGATTGAGCAGTGGGCAAGCAACCGTTCCACAGAGGAGATGGTCTCTGCTGCGGATGACCTTTCTATCCAAAAGGGCCAAGGGAAGAAGCGTGGCCCGGGGGAGCGGATTCGCAGCTGCGCGTGGCTCGTTGCGGCGCGTGAACCCGGCGCCCAAGCCGACAAAGAAGGTGCTCTCGCGTGAGGACCAGGCGACCATCAAGATCCAGGCTGTCTGGCGCGGCAAGATGGTGCGCGATGAGCTCGCGTTCGGGTATGGCGACGAGCACGCGTACGGGTACTGAGAGGATGGGGGGCGATTTGGTGAGGACGGGGGGGATACGGTTACCGGTCTAAGAGTCTCGGGGAATTCGCTTTTTCGTCCAGTTTTTGGGGCCGGGGCCGCGGCGGGACGCGGCGCGTCGGCGTGCCGCGTCGTCCGCTCGGCCGCGCAGCCATGGCAACGGGCGCTGGCTTACTTACGTTTGGCACGGACGAACGACAGCCCGCGAGTGGCACGCGCTGGGCCTTTGCAGATGCGCGCTCGGTCGGATGGACCCAGCGCGGCTTGCTAGGTTGGAAAGGTCACCTGCAGAGTGGGCACGTGTCCGAGGATCCTCACACGCGAAGAGGCGGCCCGTTCCGAGTTTTGCAGCTCGGGCGCACGCCACCCGATGAGGGAAATCGCCTTTTGGAGGACTCGGTGATGGTCATGGACAGTCTGCTAACGCTGCAAGAGTGTGCGACCATGATTGGTGCTGCGAATGCTTGGTGCGACCGTGAACCGTGGACCGGTGAGTCGCTGCGTCGCATGCAGTGCCACACGCGCGGCATCAACCTCGACGGCGAGGCCCATGCTCTGGCGCACATCATCCTGACGCGTGTGCTCTGGTTCGTCGAAAATCTCGAGCCAGAGCTCACGGCGGAGCTCTTTCCCAGGAAAGGTAAGCGCCATCTGGCTGACATGTCCTTCACGTTCAGCGGTCAGGAGCCCATGATCAATCGGTACACGACGGGCGGCATGTTCGACCCGCACCAGGACGGCCATGCGCTCACGGTGCTCGTGCCCCTATCGGCACCCGACATGGACTTTTCGGCAGGCGGCACCGCATTTTGGTCTGGCGAGGTCACATCTGACTCATCAGTTGCGAAGAGCTTTCCGCCCTCGCTGGTGATACGGCCACCCGCCGGGACCGGCATCTTCTGGCGCGGCCATATCACGCACGCCGGTCTGCCCATTAGGTCGGGCATGCGCCACGTGTTCGTGGCCAGCTTCGATCTAAGTTGAGCGAATGGAGATCAAACGAGTGCGTTTGAGTGGATCATGTGTGAGTGGGTGAGAGCTTGGTGTGCGGAGTTAACCGTGAGAGAGCTGTGGGAGTCGCTGCGGGGGCGACGGGAATCACCACTTTACACCGACGGGTACGAAACATGTGCCTTGTCGACGTATACCCGTCCGTGATCAGGGCGCCACGCCGTAGCAGTCCTAAGGGAGGCCAGTAGGCCAAACCTACCCAACAATACTCTATTCACGCAGACTTTTTCGAGGCGCTGTGAATGCATCGTGCCGAAGCACGTTTCGAGAAAAAGAATCAAGCCGAGGCATTTCACAACCCAGTCCGTGTGCTTTCACCTCTGCGTTCAACGCTGCGTAGATACAGGGTGAAAGGCCTGCTCGATGACCACGAGCGTGTTCGCCATGGCACTTGCCCAGCTCACGCCCATCCAATTCAACTTCACCGGAATTCTGGACGAGTTCGCATATCTCGGCGTGCCACGGCAGTACAAGGTACTCTTCCCAACTGTCGAGATTGCTCCCAAAGCGGCTCGCGTGCCGGCAATCCTCATGCTGCACGGCAACACGGCCGACGCAGACACGCTCGCGCTACAGACAAATATGACTCAATTTGCTCCCGCCCGCGGCTTCTTCCTCGTCATGCCCGACGGGGTGCAGACACCCGGCTCAAAGCACCGCACCATGGACCGCAGCTGGAATTCGGGTGCGTGCTGCGACGAGGCCTACACGCACAACGTGGACGACGTCGCCTTCCTGTCCGCCGTGATCGACGATTTGCTTCATCGATTTCCTCATATCGATCCCGGTGCCGTCTTCATGACGGGCACCTCACTTGGCGGCTCGATGGCTCTGCGCGCGGCTTGCAGCATCCCGGAGAAGCTCGCCGGCGTCGCATCCGATGTGGGGAGCTTTGAGGCCTACAATGGTATGTCCTGTGCCTCGGCATGCGAGGCCAACGAGGCCGACGGGTACACCTACTGTGTCTGGAATCAGAGCGCTCACGCTGGCTGCACACGGGACGCTTACGCGCGTCGGCTACCCGAGCATCGACTGCCCCAGACTTACAGCTGCGACGCGCAGAGGCACAAGCCGGTGCCGACGCTGTTGGCGAATGGTTGGCTGGATCCTGTGTCCAATGTGTCGGGTGGCATCACCTACCCCACGATCGCGAACACGTCGGGCTCCTACAACACCTCCTTCCCGCCAACTGACTTTGTGACCAGTTTCCTGCTGGAGACTTGGGGTTGCGATCCCCATGCCGAGAGCGTCATCAGCTTCCACAACGGCACGCTTCGTAACTACACGAGCTGCCGCACGTGGCCGAGCTGCGCGACGAACGTGACGCTCTGCCTGAGCGACGCGGGCCACAAGTGGTTTGGTGACCATCCGGACATTTACGCCGTGTGCCGCTTCCAGGGGCGCTCAGATGACGAGTGCAACATCGACCAGATCCTGGCGGATTTTGGGCCCGACACGGACTCGATGCGGTTGACCAATGAGATGCTCGACTTCTTCGAGCGCCATCTGCCGTGGACCATGGGAAGATCGGGTTGAGAAATATGAAAATGGTGGGGGGGGTGTTTGTTGGCGAGCCGACGCACACGAAACACAGCACACGGAAAGTTTAATCTTGCAGGTTGCGTCAAGTTCGTCAACCCGCTTCACTCGACGCGTTTTTTCACAAGGGAAAGTGATCGCCGACACACCCCACACGGCCAGCCCTCCGCGTCGAGCAAGTGTGAGAGCGCGCACTCCATGGCAAACCTGCTCAACGTGACCTCGCAGCGCCTCACGCATCTCGATGGACCGCCAGCATACCCCGTCGACAACTTCGTCTCGCGTGCGTACAGCTGGGATAACGATGGTGTGGTGATGACTACCTTCACGGTCATCCTCACCATCCTCCTGGAGCTCTGCTCCTTGGATGCCGTGAGCCGCATCGTCAGCGCCAAGCAGGGCGCGCAGCTCTACGCAAAGGGTGTCGCCATGAATGTGGTCAACAACTGTCTTCTCGGCCCGCTGGCGTACGAGCTTGTGTCCACGTGCTTCATGGCTCCGCCCCTGAGCGGGTGGGGCCGAGTTGGGATGGTGACGGCTATCCTCGTGGGGCATGCGATCGGATACTACCTCGCACACCGCTGGATGCACACGAAGCAGATGTACTGGGCGCACCGCTTCCACCACCGCTTTAACATGCACGTGGCTCCTGTGACGGCAAACGCTGTGTCTCTGGCCGAGTACGTAGTGGCCTACATGGCGCCGTTCATCCTTGGTTCGGCGCTGCTGCAGCCCGACCGGCTGTCGCTGTTCGTGGCGGTGGGCATCATCTCGCTGAACAATCTGCTCATCCACACGCCGCGCCTCGCCGACCTCTCCGCGCGCCTCGTCCCTTGGCTGTTCGTGTCGACCGAGATGCACTTGGAGCATCACCGCAAGCTGACCACGCACTGGGCCGCGCCGACCATCTCGATCGATCGTCTGATCGAGTACTTCATGGGCACGCCGGGAAGCTACGGCAAGGAGTTCAAGGACGACTGAGCTTCTGGGAGCATGTGTAGCTGTGGGAGATATCCCATTTTAGCAGCAGCCTGTGCCGCGCTGCAAACGTACCTTATTACTGCAAACGCTGTGTTAACGCTGTGTGAGCCGGTGAGGCTGGAGACGTGAGAAGCTGAAAGCCGTTGCACATTGCTCATTGCTCCTTGTGGACATCGTTCGCATTCTCTTAGGAACGCAAGCGCATCCAAAATGCAAGACGATATCCGAAAACGCGACGCCATCGGGGTAAGGTAACGTTAACGTAACGATGCGACGCGCGACAGGGGCCCGCGCCGCCACGAGCACAGCGCGCCCCGCGATGGCAAGCGCACAGCCACACCGGAACGGGTAACGCGGGTAAGCGCACACATCGTCACACACGAGGCCGCGCGCGGAGGTCTGCGTCTGGCGGCGGGCGTCACCGTCTAGTCACCGTCACAGGCCGTCAGGCCCCGTCAGCCAGGAGCCAGCGCGGCAGCGCAGGACTGCGGGGAACGCGAGTCCGCGACCGGGGAGCGATTGGTATCAGTGATTTTCAGTGATTGATCGTTCAGACCAGGCGGTGCAGCACCTCCGCAAGCTCAGCCCTCGAGAGATACTCGAGAGATCGGATTGAGCGTCCTCGAGTCGCTTGATGACGAGTCGCTCAGGGCTCACACGTTGTATGCGCCGGGCGCTGGCGTATTGCCAAAGCGTGCGGCCAGCTTTTGCGTGTACCAGCGGTCGCAGCTGCCGAAACCACGAGAAGGTGAACCGGCTTTTGTGCTCAGCCTCTGCGGGCCGATCGAGTCCTGCAGCGTGTAGATGGGCCCTGGCGAGATCTTGCCGAAACTCTTGGTCCGTTCTTGGGCTGCGGACGTGTACACTTTGTCCATGTTCTCGCGCGTGCTCGTGCCCATTCCGAAGAGGGGCGCGGAGGCGAAGCGGCCCACCGCCTGTGGGCCGACGCTTGAGGCGATCTCGTACGCTCCCGGCGCCGGCTGCTTCGCGGCGGCCTTGAGGGACGGGTCCTTGAAACGCTCATTCGTTCCGAAACCCCAGCAAGGCTCCGAGCCTTTGCAGGACGAGTACTGCTTGCCGACCCCGGCGACCCCGCTGTAAGTGGCGGGCCCCGGCGAGCCCACGCCTGAAAAGGTGGAGATCGAGTGCTCTTCAGACACGTAGACCTTCTCGACGCCCTGGCGTGTGGAGGTGCCCATCGAGAAGCCGCCCGGCCCGCCAATCGTGTCTTTCATGTCGTAAGCGTTTGGCCGCTGGCTAGCAGGAAGATGGTTGAACCGCTCGGAGGTGCCCATCCCGTACGACGGCTGGGACGTGAGAATGAGCTGCGGTCCGAGCACACTCTTACTGCCGTACTTGGCTGGGCCGGGCGACAACGGCATGGTCGAGAGCTCTGCGTGCTTCGGCGAGATGAAGACTTTGGCCGCATGCTCGCGAGTCGAGGTGCCGAAGCCATAAGAGGGCGCCGACTGGCGCGAGGAGACCCACTGGTTGCCAAGCGTACTGGACACAAATGTGGTCAACGCGTCAGCCATTGCGACCGGCACTCTTTCTGTCCTCAGAAACTCGACTCACGGCCAGTCGCGTGCTCGCGTCCAAGTAGAAGGTTCCCGGGCACCCGCGTTCTTCGTTCGGTCGGATGTACAACCAAGAACGACCTGGAACGCTCTGCGTGAGCACTAATTGAGGTCCGGGACAAGAGGGAAGACCTCTGATTGAAAGGATCATTCGCTGGAGCGCTCTCAAATGCGCGCTCTCACTGTCCAAGGTCAGACCATAGCCTTCGCGTTGGCCTGAAGGTTGGCGCGTGCGCGGGGGCCAAACTGCTTGCCCGGCACGGGAGTAACGGCGGCGCCCACGGCGACGCCCCCGCGCCCGTTTGGTTTCGTGGGCGGCGCGCCGCTCGGCGCTGGGGCTGCGGCTGCTGACGTTCCAAGAAAGGGGATCCAGCTGAACCATCCGCGACTCGGGGGCGGCGGCTTGGCGGCGGCCGGCTTGGCGGCGGCCGGCTTCACGGCGGCGCCACGTTGGCTGCGTCCCTTGTCGGCCGCCTTGTCCGCGGGCGCGAGGGCGGCGGCGGCCTTAGCAGCCGGTAGCTTGGGCGCGGGTAGCTTGATGACGTCCCCACGACGTGCTGCGGCTACCTCCCTGTGCCACCACCAGATTTGGAAGGCGCGTCGGCCGGCGGCGAGGAGCAGCAAGGCGGCGGCGATGAGCGTCAGGCTATGGGCGGCCGAGGGGCTGCCGAGCAGTCGAACCGCCCAGGAGTCTGTTGGCCAATTCTCGAGCATGCTTGTGGGCAGGCCCGTACCCTCAGACGTCCCATGGACGGGCGGCGGCTCGGCAAACCAGCGTGCGCCGTAGCCGGCGATGAGGAGCTCTGCGGCGGCGAGGCTCGTCCAAGGCGCAAAAGCGGCGGCGGCGGCGGCGGCGACGGGGGGCGGCGCCTCGCCTGCTTCGAGGTCGGTCTCATGCAAGGGAGCGTACTCGATGCCACTGCCGCCTCCGCAGAGTCGCGTGCCCAGATGGCACAGCAACGTCCACAGAGTGACGAGAGCGATGACGAGGGCGCCCAGGTGGAGCAGTGCCGTTCCGGGCTCCGCCGCAAACGGCGTCGCGCACGAGCTGCTCACCTCGAGCTCGACCTCCTTCTCGAAGCTCATGAAGGCCTGCTTCGCTGCAGCCCACCGCGCCTCGAAGCTGTCGTCCATACTGCTGCTGCTGCTGCTGCTGCTGATGTGCGCAATGGGTGCGCTGGGCGGTGGAAACTTGGCCCATGCAAGCTCCCGCCGCCCGTGCGCCGTCGCGAGCGCCTCGGCACTAGTGGTGCTAGGCGCGAGCGAGCCGCGGAGCGTCGTCATCGGCGGCGCACACGCCGCCGTCCAGCTCCCGAGCACGAGGAGGAGGAGCAGCAGCGCCACGAGCGTGAGCAGGTCGGCGCACGCGCTCCCCTCCGGCCGCGGCGGCTCCGGCAGCCTGCGTCGCACCGGCTTCTTGGGCGGCGACTTGGTGCCGAAATCGACCCTGGCCTTCGCGGTGAACTCGGCGCGCGGCTCCGACGGCGCACCGGGCGCCGCGTACTCGACCTCCACAAAGGGGTTCTTGGCGGCCCTCTCGCGCTCGAGCTCCGCGGCTTTGAGCTTCGCCGCCGCCGCCTTCTCATACCGAAGCCTCGAGCCGTTGGGCAGATTCTCCCAACCATCGACGAGCATCGCACGCGACGGTGGGCCGTCCGTACTGCGCATCGCGAGCCTCGTCTTCTCCTCGGCGTACTCCTCGAAGGCGGTCTTCTGCAGCTGCTCCTCAGCGCTCAGCTCCTCGAAGACCCTCTCCTTCTTCGGTGCCGGCGCCCTCTTCTTCGGCGGCGGCGGCGGCGGCGGCGCAGCACCTCGGGAGGGCGGCACGGAGGGCGGCGGCGCGGCCGGAACGGCGCTGTCCTCCGACCCCGCCGACGATGGACCGGCGGCGCTCGTGCCTGGGTACACGCTGCCGCGCGGAGAGCAATAGCCTTCCTCGATTGCCGGCGCAAACGTCGCACCGCCCTTGCCCTTCTTCGGCGGCGGGAGCGCCTGCGCGGTCGGGGGCGCGTACTCACGGCCATATGCGGTTTGCGGCGGTTCGTCGTCGTCTGCGTAGAGCAGGGCCGCGGCGCGCTCCTCTTTTTCGGGCGAGGGCGCACGCTTGTGCTCCCTCTTCTGCTGCTCACGCATCTCGCGCAGCTCCGACAGCTCCTGCGCCATCGCAGCCTCGAGGTTCTCGCGGTCGACGGCGGCCGCCTCTTTCATGACCCGTAGCTCCTTGAGCTCCTCGGCGACGGCCTTGCCCGCGCGCTCGAGGTTGGCGCGATCGGCCGCGGCCGCCTTGCGCAGCTCCTGAAGCTCCTGCGCGAGCCGCTGCTCGCGCTGCTGCTCGCGCTGCTGCTCGAGCTCGCGCTGGCGCTGGTACTCCTCGTCTTCCTCCCGCTGCAGCTGGTTCCAGCGCGCGACGGCCGCGAGCTCGAGCTGCGCGAGCTCGGCGTCATTGAGTCGGTGACCCTTTGCCAGCCGGTCCTTGAGCACGTTCACCTCGTCCTCAGCCGAGCTCTTCTTCTTCTCCGGTGCAGCTGCCGGCCCCATCTTGGCGTCCAGCACAGCGCTCGACGCCTTGCTCGATTTCAGCGGCTTGCTCGTGCTCGCTTTGGCTGGAGTGGCGGCCTCCTTCTTCTTGCTCGTGGGCGATACGGCTTTGCTGAGGGATTTCAGCATGCTGCTCATGAGTGCACCGGACGGACTGCGCCGAGGAAGTCAATCCGCGGCTCTGCGTGCTCAAACACTTCGCGAAGCGTTGACCCTCTTTCACCCCAAATTTGGGTTCGCCCATTCTCGTGATTTCACAGTCGTACCGGGTAGGTCGCTTTCAAGGGACAGGACTGTCAGTTTCCCCGGTCCAGCAGTTGCAACACGAGCAAGCGTGCGTACATAGGCGTCAGAGACGCGGGCCTGCTACGGTTCGTCAAGTCCGGATCATTTCCGGCCATGATTCCGACGCGTTGCCTTCGGGTGCTGCTGCTGGCGAGGGCGGCTCGACGTGCAACGCAGCGATGCTCTCGGCGACTCGGCCAACTTCATTGCCAAAGTCGTCAGCCTCCCGCAGCAAGAACGCCTCCGTCTGCTCCCGGCTCATCTCGGGCTCATGCCACGCCCGCACCGCCGCCGTTGTCACGTGCGCCAGGTACTTGGGCAGGTCCTCCTCATTGAGGTTGATGCGCCGCTGCATCTTGGGCGCTGGCGAGCCGCTCGATCGCTCGAGCTGCCGAAAGTAGTGCTCGATCGTCTCCAGCAGGTAGTCGGGCAAAGGGGCGAATAGCATCTTGCGGCGCAGTAAACTCTTTGCGTCCAATGCTGCCGCCGTCATCAGGCGTGGCTCTTGGGCACCGTCCGGGATCCAGACCACCGGTCGTACCGACGCATCTCCGCTCATCTTGAGGAGTAGCAAGCACGGCGAGTCGGCCGAGAGCGCGCCCACCGCCTGCGCGAGCGTCACACGCCGAGGGAAGCGAACGCGCGGTCCGCACTTGGGAGCACAGCGCATGTCGAGCTCGCTCCCTTTCCACAGCGCGTCGGCCACTTGGCGCACCACCTCAGGCGGCAGCTTGCTCAGAAGAGAGTCCGATGAGCTGGGGCGTGCACCGAGCCAAAGCAGCCTCTCCGTCTGCCAGCGCGCAGCTGCGGCGTAGTCAGTCTCGCTCCCGAAACTCGAAGTGAAGAGACCCCAATCGGAGGCGGGATTGCGGAGTTCGGAAACGTTGATCTCCTCGTAGCCAGGAAACGCGCCGCCGACGCAGCAGATCTGCACGTAGACGCTGGCCAGCGGGTCCAAAGTGGCGTTGCACAAGGCTTGCAATACGCCATCCCTATTTCGTACCATCCAGTGCCGAATGGCCTCCTGCGCCTCCTGCGCGGCCGTCATGCGGGACCGGGCTCTCCTCGTATTGAGGACCGGAGGCACCGTGCCACGCCGAGTGCGGAGTGCCGATGCGGCCATTCCTTGTCCTTTGAGTGATGATGAGGGCGGAGAGAAAGGAAGAAGCGAACGCGCAAGGGATCGGGATCGCGCGCGCGTGAACACACAGAAAACCTGTGTACAAGAGTCGGACATGTCAAGTCAGTTCAAGCTCAAGTCAAGTTTTCCTTACTCACCTGGCTCAGAAAAAACAGAACGCCAAGGGTCGTCGTCTACACGTGTGGAGCGGCTCGCGGCAGCTGCCAGCTCAAAGACTTTCAAAGCAAGCAAGCACCAAGCAGCAATGAGCAAAGACTTTTAAAGACGACGTTGAGCTTGCTTGACTTTCAAAGACGACGTTGAGTATCCCCGCAGGTTTGAAAAGTGCGCCCTGGGCGCGCGGATTGACTCTCTATACTAGTAAACTCGTGTCGTCGAGAAGGTTCTGGATCTCGCGGTGGGACTCGGACCCTCTCAGTTTGCTGTCTCTGTTTGGCCGCTGTTAAGAGCCCATAGATTGCCCATGCAGCAAATGAATCGGCGTTTCAGTTCGTTCGGTTCGTGTGTCGAGGACTTCGAGGGCGGCCCGATGCGCTGCGACGACGAGGAGATCTCGATCTGATATCTATGGGCATCAGCTCACCGCCGTCGAGACCAGCTTAGCAGTTGCTTGGTCAGATGCCATCCAAGGCCCAGCTCGCATTCATACACCGCCAGCTGCGCGCCCGTCTCGCTGCGCAAAATGTCTGCTGTCCGCTGTGCGTCTCTCCACGTCGTCCAGAGCGCTTTTGATCGGCCATGGCTGTCAGTGCACGCGCACGGCATTGATGACGGCCGCCCATGGCGAGGCGCGAGATGCCAGCAACCGCAGGCGCTGCACAAGTACGGTGATAGCCACTCGCTACCCGAACGGGCGTTTGCATGCACGGCGCCTTCATGTGCATCAGCCTGAGAGGCATACTCGGTGAGCGGTAGGCCAGTGGCACGGCCGAAGCAAGTGGTGCTCTTAGTCGGGCGGTTGTGTATCGAGCGTTCGAACCACGATCGTCGAGCAACGCCCCCTCGTAGCACCTTCGTCACGACCATCATCGGGAGCCACGACCGATGAACTTGCAAGTGGTCAGATGATGACAGGAGGTGCGCCGATCGGCGGACGGGGCCGCGCGGGGGAACCTAGTGGGCGAAAAATTTCCAATCGCGGCCCGACAAGTCAAGTCAACGCGAGTCCAACGCGAGTCCGAAGACCGTGACGGAACAATAGGATGCTTTTCGACGAGGGGCCTCGTACAAGAAAGTGTCCATTACGGCGCGTCAACCGTCGCAATGCGCAGCACGGTGCAGCCTGCGGATCGCCAGTTCCTCAAGCGCCAGAAGGGCGTGAAGGCGAAAATCGCGGCGCTCGCCTTCACCCTCGACAAACCGCTTCTGTCGCTCTTGCAATGCCACATCTCGGTCTTCCCACGCGCTTGCTGTCGGGTGGAGCTCTGGTTTTTCACGCTGCTGCACACGGGCCTGTTCGTGCTCAAGCTGTACGGCTACACACCTTTGTTGGCGTCGATTACCAACGAACGCGCGCCCGTCAACGAATGGGCAATCACGCTCGAGGTCTCGATCGTGTCCATCTCGTCGACCTTCATGGCGCTCCTCCTCGTCTTCTACAACAGCCAGTGCTACGGTCGTTTCACGTCGTTCTACCATGCGTCGTGCGGCATGGGTGGCGCGCTGCAGGAGATCGCCGAGATCACATCGGTCACGATGGCTGGATCCCCGGCGCAGCGCTGGGACGTGTGCCGCTACGCGCTCGCCTCGGCCACTACGATCTACGGGAAGGTACTCAACCTCTCTAGGAACAAGCTGGCCAAGCTGGACGATGAGGCGTGGGAGCGTCTGATGGTCTCGGAGGAGGCGTGGCTGGGCACGGCCAAGGAGGGCGTGGAGCCCGCGATGCCCGCACTCCTCGACGACAAGGAGCGCTTCGTCCTCTGCTCCGCCGAATGCGCCGGCAAGGAGTTCCAGATCCTCCAGATGTGGTCTCTGGACGCGGCGTACCGCGTGTACGCGCCCAACGGCGGCGCGGATGGGCTCATGTGCCACTACGGCCGTCTCGAGGATGCCGTGCTCCGGCTGCGCTCGCACGGCGCGGCCATCACCAATCTGCTCGAGATGCCCGTGCCGTTCCCGTACTATCACATCCTCGTCGTGATCATGTTCGTCAACTTCACGCTGTTCAGCGTCGCCTTTCTGGACCTGAACTCGTACGCGACGCCAGTCGCGATGTTCCTGATCGTCTTCATCTTCAGCGCGATGCGCGAGCTCTCATCAGCCCTCGCCAATCCCTTTGGCACCGACGAGGCAGCCTCCCTCGTGTCCGCGTACGTTCACAAGCAGCGCGAGCTCATCTCGTTCCTTGCATGCTCGGAGCGCTGGCAGATGCATGCGTATGTTTGGGAGCCGGATGCAGGCGATGATGGGCAGCAGCTGCAGCAGCTGCCGTTGCCTCACCTGCCGCCTCATCCCGCCGACCTTGAGGCCGCGTACGCCACCGCCTATGCGCATCAGGAGCATCTGCTACAGCAGCAGCAGCAGCTGCAACAGCTCGAGGAGCAGCTCGAGCAGCAGCAGTACGAGCCGCCATACGACGAGGAGCCCCAGTCGTTACGGATGGAGCCGTTACGGATGGAGCAGCGCCTCGCCCTCGAGCAGCTGCTCGCCGAGCAGGGCGCGCAGATCGCCGCCCTCCAGGCGAACCTGCAGCAAGCCGCCGCTGCCCGCTCGGCACCCAACGGAAGCGCCGTCTCGAGCGCACCCAGAGGAAGCGGCGCAGCCCCAGCCGCCGCCGCGCCGACCGCCGCGGGCGCAGGCGCGGCGCCAGCACCGCAGCGCGGTACGTTGCGCCCGGCGGGTCATGCTTGCATGCTTCCACCCGTCGTCGGACCACGCCCGGCACGGCGCGGTCCTCTCAAGCTCGACGAACCCGGAGGCGCGCCCGCGACGGCGCCGTGCGCGGCGGCTGCCGTCCCAACGGCTCCTCCCCAGCGCGCGCCGCCGCCGCTGCCGAGCTCAGACGAGATTGCGCGGGGCTCGGGTGCGCTCGAGACGGCGCCTCCTAACGTGCTCCACGGCAACACGACGCAGCAGCGTGCCTCGCATTCCACAGCTTGGGCACGGGAGTTGCCGCCGGATCCCGTGCCGCAGACCCTCTCGTCGATCAAAACGACTCAGCCCTCGGCTGTGCCCACAGTACGCGCGCTGCTCAGTCCTCCGCCCGCCGCTGCGGCCGTGCAGCTGCCCGGCTACGAGTGCGTCAACGTCAATGGCAAGGTGAGCTGGCAGCCTGTGCGAGCGGGCGCGCACGCGGAAGGGGAGAATCAGATCGTGTATGAGAAGGAGGATTGATAGGGCGATTGGAAAGGGGGAGCCACTTCGGCTCCGCGAACGTGGGTGGCGTCTCTCTAGCGTCGAGGCGCCGCGACGTGCGTGGTGCGATTCGAGAAGTAACCTGAAGCGTCGCTTTGACAATTGTATGTTTATAGATGTTAGATCCCCGCGCATGCCGCATCCAATCGGCCCGTACGCGTTCGGCTACGACAACGACGCCGGCTCGTCAGGAATGTGCCGTCTGTGCCCCGGGCGGAACGGACGACGGGAGGTCGGGACGTCGAGGCGCCAAGGTCGCTCGACCTTAACGCTCGACGCCTCCACCGGTCGAACCGACGACGACGCGGGCTGCGGTGATACGGCCGTCCGTTCCACCTCGCCTATGCGTAGCGGAGCGAACCCCCTAAGTATGTAAAGCCCACTGATCTGAGTTGCGTCCTGAGGCTCTTCGCGGCTCGCAGTTCGCGACGGTCGCAGTCGGTCGCCGGCCCATCCAATCCGGCGAGCTACCGACTAGCACCAAGGAGTGTCTATGGGTTGCCGCAGCCAGCACGGGCCCACGCCGACGTCGCCGCACGAGCCTAGGCACATGGCGAGAGCCGTCGTCGTCGTCGGGTCGACGCCGGCGGGGGGCATGTAGCCCGGCAGCTCCTTTGCAAGCATCGCAAGGGTTCGGACGGACAGCCAATTATTGCAAGCCATGTTCGCGCTCAGAGGCGGGCTTAGGTGGGCCGTCATGTTCAAGAGGTCGGAGCAGTGAAAGTCGTGGCCGTTGAGCGTGCCCACTTTGGGCGCATCCGCACACTCGGACGCGGAAGGCACCGTCCAGTTTGTCGGTTTGCAGTAGGTGGTCAAGCCAGCCGCCTCCGCGAGCGCATGCATGATCGTGCTCCGCGCCCGCTGTCCCGCGGTCAACAGGTTTGCATACGGGCGCGAGCAGTTCATGCCGCCAATACCGGCGCCGAAGTTGAAGCCCGATGTGATCGCCATCGAGACGCCCATCCGAAACTGCGGCATGTAGCCTTGGATCAGCGAGCCCGAGCCATAGTCTTGGCCGCCGTGGCCGATCACCAGGAAGCCGCAAACGTCGAGTGGGACGCCGATCCCGTCCCACCGCCCCTCGAGCCCAAGCCCATACGCAACGATGTACTGCCCAAACTCTTCTGTGAGCGGCGCGAAGTCTGCCATCTGCGCGAGGGAAGCTTCGCTAATCAAAGCCTTCGAGTCGTTACGGAAGGCGGCGAAGGTGAAGCGTGCCACGTCCAACGGGCGCGGCGCGATGTTCCCCCCCATCCACGAGTTGAGGCACGAGTGGTTCGAGATGTCGACGAAGGTCTCGTTCTCGAACCTGGAAGTGTACTGGTGCGCGATGCTCCCATAACTGAGGCAAGTGCCACGTGTGGGGAACAGGGTCGCATCGTCCACAGGGAGAGCTTCGCCCCACGAAAGCAAGCGCTGATCGAGCTGCGCCCAGTCATCGAGATCGAAGAGGCCGGCGAGTGCTAGCCCTATGAGCGAGTACGCGTTCGTCGAGTAGGCTCCTCGTCGCACCGTCTGTCCCGCGCCCGGCTGGCCCGCGGGCACGATGGTCTCCTCGCCCGGAGAGAAGAGGAACGACTTGTCCTGCTCGACGAGATACTCCAGGGGCTCCACATCGCGCGTCGAGTTCAGCACGGCGTAGTAGAGCCACTCGTTGCCGCCGGGCGTGTCGTAGTAGTCCCTGAGCCCCGAGTTCATGCTGAGGATGTGACGAAACGTCACGTTCTCGATGCGCGTGTCGTTCTTCCACAGGTTGAGCACACTCACCGCAGTCGGCCGCCCCTCGCCAGGGAAGCAGTGCAAGAAGCGCAGGCAGTACGAGCACCTGAGGTTCGTCTCTTGAGTCACGGCGCTGCAGTCGGGCTTCGGCGCCACGAGGCAGTGGGAGATTGGCGCGCATTCGGCGGCGCAGTACAGCGGGGCCTGGTCGCACGTCATCGGCTTCGCGAGGTACCTGTCGACCAGCGGTGCGACCGGCTGGTCGAGCTGAATGATGCCGACCTCGGCGAGACGCATCACCGCCACGGCGGTGTACATTTTGGTGGTCGAGCCCACGGGAATCTGGTTGTCGGGCGTCAGCCTGCTCGTGGTAGGCGTGCCATAGTTGTTCGCGCCGGACGTCAATGCGAGTTCGGTCGTTTCATTGTGAACGGCAAAGGAGAAGCTGCAGTTGAAGAAGGCGCTGTGGTCGTCCAAAATGCCTTGCAATCTCTCCTGCAGGCCGCTAAAGGCTGCGAAAACAAACCAGGCGAGCATCATAGCGACAAGTGCTCATCGTGATGCTCGCTTTCTCGCTGGTCATGGCGACCCATACACGCGGACGTTCACATTCACACACGTAACAGTGCCGTAGCACCGGTTGTCGCGTCTGTCGTGTTAACGTTCACACATTCACACACACACGCACTCGGGGCCGCGCAGGGGCGGCTTAGAAGAGCGACTTGTGTGCGCCCTCTCCACACTCTGTAATCAAAGTTCCTGTCAGGTTTTCATACTTCGATGGGCGAACAGGCGAGCGACCGAGTCACCGAGAGGAAAAAACGCAAAATTGCGGGACGTGGTACCACTCCCAGTACTTTCTAAAGTATCACGACTTTGCAAAATGGGCGCACTTAGGATCTTAGACCCTTACCAGTCGTGGTGAGACGCCACGGGCGGGTCGCGGGAGGGCCGGGACCCGCGAGCAGAGTGTGTTTTATCAAAAGCGTCCGGTCCATGCCCCGCGAAAACTAGCATGTAGCATCCGGCTAGCTCGTCACCTCGTCTAATCGTACGGTAGAAGTTGCGTGTGCGGTGTGGACGACCTTTTCGAGTGCCAGGCGGCTTGTGAAGTGACTTGGAGTTGCGAAGTGGAAATAATTGGTAAATTGGATGATTGTGCGCGCGGCGCGCGTCACGGTCACGCATGGTGGACGGCGGCCCCGCCCTGCTGTATCAGCAGCATGCACCATTCAGTGTGGAATGTGGAGGGAAGGTGCGAGACGAGTTCGGCCGCCATCGGCACGAGCGCCGGCGGCTTGGTGCTCATGAAGAGCGTGTGTAGCGCTCGCAAGCCGGACAGCGCCGCAGCGCGCTGCTCGGCCGTCGACGAGCTTCGATGGGCGCCTAGCCGGACGGCGTCGAGATGGGCGCGTGCCTCGCGCTTGAATTGGGCATACAGCACGTCATCGCCGAGCCGCGCCTTGATTTGCATCATTAAGTGCTTGCCTCGCTCATGCGCGCCGTCGTGGGCCACACGCTCCCGCGCACCGCTACCAGCACCGCCGCCGCCACCGCCCTCGGGTTTTGGTGCCCTCGCGTCGTCGTCGTCGCCGGCGTCGGCGGTGCCGCACCTCTCCGCCGTCGCCGTCCTTGGGCGCTTTGACTCCGGGGGATGGGCGGCCGCGGAGGCTGCTGCGGTTGCGGGCCGTTTGGGAGCAACGGCAGAGGCGGCGGCCGAGGCGGCGGCCGAGGCATGCTCGGCAGGAGCAGAGCGATCGACAGGGCCTGGCTGCTTCGGCGTCGGGTGTGACGAACCTCGGTCTGCTGTTGACGAACCTCGGTCTGCTGTTGACGAACCTCGGTCTGATGTTGACGAACCTCGGTCTGCTGTTGACGAACCTCGGACGCCGTTCGAAGTTGCCCCTACTCGCGCCGCTGATGCCGCTTGCAGCTGCCGAGAGCCACCAGTGAAAGCGGGCGAGGCACCGCTTCCGCTGGTGAGAGCAGCGCCGGCGCCGGCGCCGCTCGCACCACCGGCGCTCGCCGCCCCACCTGCCGCGGCCCCACCTGCCGCCGCCCCACCTGCCGCCGCCCCACCTGCCGCCGCCCCCGCTCTTGCCGCGCCCGATCCCGTCGATGGCAGGGCGCTCAGCGGGGCGCGCGGCACAAAGCGAGCGCCTGGCGTGGTCGTGACTGGCGGCGGCGGCGCCGACGTCGCAGGTCCACCGCCGGCATGGCCCATCGCGCCGCCGGTGTGCACTCGCGAGGCGGCGGCGGCGGCGACAATTGCGGGCATAGACGCGGCCGCGGGGCGAACTTGAGGCACCGTGGGGTGAGGCGCGGAGCCGTACTGAGCACTTGCATGCAGGGCCGCGGGGCGAACTTGAGGCACCGTGGGCGGAGGTGCGGGCGGATAGCCAGGGCCAGACCCGGGCCGGACAGATCTGGCCGGACCTGCCGCTAGACCCGTCGGCAGTCCTTGGCTGTGCGCCGCCGCCGCCGACGACGACGACTGCGTAGGTGCACCGTTGACGAACCCCTTCGTGCCTCCCGGCGCCAGCGCTGGTGGACCGGTAGGCCCTAAGAGTGCAGATGAGCCCCCTCTCGCCGCCGCCGCCGCCACCGCCGCTGCTGCTGCGTGCGACCCGGGGGCGGCTCGCTTGGTGGGCAGCGGCGCCGTAGCGGAGGCTGCCACCTGCAGCGCCATTAGCACCTGGCGCACGTGCGGCAGGTGCTTTGGGACGAAGCGCACGAATCTCGCGCGGAGCTCCTCTCGCCCCGGCATGCCGAAGAGAGATCGCATCTGGTGCTGCATCTCGTGGGGCACCACCTCCATCGGAAGGCTGGCGCTGCCGTGAGCACCATGGTTGGCGCTGCCGTGGGCGCCATCGGACGGTTTCGGGAGCGCGAGAAGGGCACGTACGAGAGCCATGAAGCGAGCATACTCCTCGGCCGTGAGCAGGGTGCGCGCGAGGTTGAGCAGGTCTACAGCCGTCACTGGCGCAGCCGAGGAGCCAGCCGAAGTGCTCGCAGCTGCCGCCGCCGCTGCCTCCGCCGGCCTCGCAAGAAGCTGATGGCCACCACCGCCCCCCCCCGCCCCGCCGCCCACACGAATGCCACCACGTACCGAGGTTTCCCCGGGGTGTAGGCGCCAGTCCTCACGTGGCGGTGCCCACGCCGCCCTTCGCTGCGCTGTCGTGGAGGCGGCAGCGGCGGCACTGCCGGCAGCGCCGGCGGCGGCGGCGGCGGCGAAGGAAGGGTCGGGTTCTTTCGTGTCACCGCCAGCCACGTCATCGATCATCGCTTGAGCGCCGCTGGGCTCGTCGGTGTAACGACCCTCGCCGCCACTGCTGACCGCAGCTGCCCAGGCTGCCTCGACGACAGCACCGCTCCTGCCAAGGCCGCCTCCGCCGAGCCCGACACGACCGGCGCCGCCACCCTCCTCCGCGTCCGCAGCCGCAGCGGCAGCAGCGGCGGCGGCTGAGGTGTACCGAGCACCCTTGCTACTACTACTGGCGAGTGCAGCGTGCAGCGAGGGCGTCGGTGCGGGTGGCGGCAAAGCGGGCAACGGCCGAGGTCCGAGCGGAGCGCATGGGGTGGCCGCATGGACGCTCTCGCCTTCTTCGAGCTCCACCGTCCCAACGTCCCCAGACGCGGTGGAGGCGAGCTCCGAGCGTAACTTGAAGAAGCGCTGCAAGGCAGGGTAGCCCTGCCCGAACGAGCTGAACTGCTTCACGTGCGGACGCAGCCACAACGAGAGGCCGTCGACCCATGCGCTCTTTGCAAAACGAGACTCGCAAAGCATCACCGCGCCAAAGTCGTTGCGGTGTCGAATGACACGGCCGACCGCCTGGTTGACCGCACGCATCGCCTGTTGATGATACCATGCTTCCCCGGACAGCATGCCAGAGGCGCCCGAGCCGCCCAGCCCCGAGCTGCGTGCCGCGCCCGCGCGCCGCTGGTCGAGATACTGCCGCTTGAGCTCGACCTTGGCATCGAACGCAGGCGGAAGCGGCAGACCAGTGATCACGACGCCACGGCACGCGCTGTCGGCAAAGTCGACGCCTTCGGACAGCTTGCCGCGGCACACAGCGAGCAGCATCGCGCCGCCCGTGCCACGGAAGAGCGAGGATTGGACGGCATCCTGGAAGGTCTGAACGGCCGCCGCGCATTCGGACGCGTCTCGCGGCTCGACGACGAGCGTCTTGAGCTTACGCAATCGCTCGAGCACCGAAGGGCCGCCGTCGGGTGATGCCAACGCCCACGCGGCGTGCGCTGACTGCATGGCCGAGTAGGAGGGGAAGAAGACGAGGACGCCCTGCGGCACGAGGCGCGCGAAGTTGATGATCGCATTGCCCAGGTCGCGCTTCGCATCCTCGCTCTCGCGCTGAGCGTACGACGAGGTGAGCTCATGCCCCGAGGGCCCCTTGGTGAAGGTGCCGATGAGCAACTGCGCCTGCGGATCGATGACGTGCGGGTTCTCGAGCTTGTACTCAAAGGGCAAGCCCAGCTCATCAGCGAATGAACCCAGGGGAGAGAGCGTACCCGAGGTAAGCAGCACGGAGCGCACGCCCGCCGCCTTGAGCGCGCGCATCGCCGCACCCGAATGGAAGCACCAGTAGCCGAGCACACGTGGCTTGGCGTCGAGCGTGCCCGCGGCCCGTGCCTTGCCCCCGGCGCCGCCCCCCTTGCCGCCCTCGCGCTCTTTCAACTCGTGGATGCAAAGCCGGTACTCTGCGGGCGAGCGCTCGGGGTCGAACGCAATCTTGAATGCGTCCGCGAGCTTCTGCAGATTGAAGGAGCTCCCCGCGGTCACGCCGAAGCGTGCTGCCTCACCCAGTGTGGTGACGCACCTGCATCCAAGGCGCGATCCGCAGCGAATCAGTGGTCAGCAAAGCCCGTCAGACGCGCTGGGCGAGCAGAGTGTCTCCACAGCCATCCACGCACCTCTCACAAAGTTCGACCAGAGGCGTGACCGTGACACCGTCGATGCCTGCCGCGCCGAGCATTCGACCGAGCTCCTCACCGGCCGCCACGTACCGAGCCTCCGCGCGCGTCTGCTGCAGCGGCACCTTGGCGACGCTCTCGTCCACCGCCAGCAGCAGCTGACGCAGCCGGACGAGCTCATCAGGGCTCACGCCGCGCACGCCGCCGTTGGCATTCTCGAGACCGTCCACCTCCGGGTCGACCGCCTCGGAGTCATCGGCGCCGCGGTTCCGTGCGCCCGCGAGGAGCCGGTCGACCTCGCGCACCGCTCCCGCGAGCTCAAGCGAGCTCAGGTCGAACGAGGCGGCGTCGGCGCACACGCGCTCGATGTTATGCGCTTCGTCAAAGATGAGCACGTCGCTCGCCAGGTTGATGTTGAGCGCGCGCCGCACCTTCGAATCCAGCAGCAGGAAGGTGGCAATCAAAGGGACTCAGTGGCAGTCCACCAGGGCACTCAACGGAATTCAACGGCACTCAGCTGGAGCGCGCTGCACCTTCGGATCCAGCAGGTAGTTGTATGGGAGGAAGAGCACGTCCGAGCACACCTGTGGGGAGTGTGGGGCGTCGTGATGAGCACTTGCATGCAGGGAAGAGGATGAGGAAGAGCACTTCCGAGCACACCTGCAGCTCCCGCGCGAGGTAAAATGGGCAGAGCTCGTCGCGCTTGGAGGAGCTCACGAAGTCCTCGATGTCGGGCACGGCGCGCACGCTCTCGTCGGCCGCCGCCTGCGGGTGCGCCAGCGAGCCGTGCTTGCGCTTCGCCTCCTGCAGCTTGCGATAGTAGACGCAAGACTGGGCTGCTGTCAGTGCCTGGCACGCGGCAGACTGCGACGGGCCAGTGAGCTTTGATACGTCCTGGTGGCAGCAGAGCTGCTCGCGTGAGCCGAGCATGCAGACGAGCGGCCGGTGCACCGTGCGACGCAGCTCGCGCACCACCTGCTGCAGCTGCGAGTGTGTGCGCGAAGCGTAGATGATCCTCGGCACGCGCCCGTCGCCGCCGCCGCCACCGCCGCCCGTCCCGAGGGTGGCCGACAAACCCGCGGCCCACGCTGCGCCTGCCGCGACGTTCGCCGACGCCGCACGCTGCCGCTGGATCTGCGCGCGCCGCCACCCAAGGGCCGCGCACAGCAAGCAGAGCGTCTTGCCAGTGCCAGTTGGGCTCTCAAGCAGTGCGTTGGAGCCGTGCTCGAGCGCGAGCACGACCTTTTCCATGTACACGAGCTGGACCGGGTAGGCCTCGAAGGGGAAGTCGACCGCGCATCCCGCGATGTCATACAATGGCATCGCAAGCGCGAGGCTCTCGCCACGATTTGTTTGTGCTCGACGCGCGAAAGTAGGTTCCTATGGGGTGCGGTGGGAATAAAGTTAACTGTTAACGTTAAAGTTACCTAACACACGACAAAGTTACCTAACATTAACAAAAACAAGGAACGTTAACGTTAACCGTTAACACGCCATCCAGCGGGAAGCATGTTACATGTTAAGTAGATAAGTTAATGTTCACAGTTAATGTTAACAGTTAATGTTAATGTTCACAGTTAATGTTCACAGTTAATGTTCACAGTAACACGTGCTGGTAGAGGTTGACAGGCAGCTTATTGTCGAGCGCCACCAACGAGAGGCACATCCTTGAGTCGCCGTC
>Ga0210242_100052_pt1 | contig 77254 bp, 55 predicted proteins | sample ChrtobMeP5a_16mM_FD_155445 | JGI IMG/M metagenome (GOLD analysis project Ga0210242, IMG submission 155445) | Chrysochromulina tobin associated microbial communities from unialgal haptophyte culture, Seattle, Washington, United States - P5a_16mM | ecosystem: Host-associated > Algae > Haptophytes >... | reverse complement strand
CACTCGAGTGGCTCATTCTGCACGAAACTCGAGAATCTGGCTCTTCGCACGCCGCCGAGCTGGTTAGCTGCTGGCGCGCCTGGCCGGATGCCAGCGGTACGTGGGCCAGACATGCACCACGCGAGCCGTTGCGCCGGGGCCTATCCGAAAGGCCTCCGCGACGCGAACGGGCTGGCGAAAGGAAGATGTGGGGAAGAGGCGAGCGCCGGCTTTCTTTTGCGGGGAAAACAGGATCGGATTCAGTGGTCCATACCCACCCTTAGCGCTGTTGCGATGTTTTATACTTTTTTATCAACCTCCCGGTAATACAATTCAATATGCTAAAGCCACAACGGCGACTCAATGCTCTCGGCAGACTGAACTCTGGCTGATCCTGATGGGCATTGATCCTCAATTGTGTCGTGACTCTCGCTGGCGTCAGCGCATGATGAAGCCGCTGCAAACGCTGCAAAGCCACGGCGCTTCCGCCCCTTGGATGCAGCCCCCGCGGCCGCTAGCAGCCGAATCATTCTCGCATCCTCCACGAGCAGCTTCGCCCTCCATCTCCGCCAGGCCCGGACAAGCTCGCGCCCCACGAAGCCACTGCGCGCTGCGGCCGCCTCCGCCACGCGCCTTCGTTTGGCCGCGTGCTCCAAGCCCACAGTGTCCTGCGCAACCGCCACGCTCCAGCGTTCTCGCGCTGTAGCGAGCGCGTAGAGCCGTTGCCGCCGACGGTGCGAGGCGACTTTGCGCGAGAGCGCGGCCTGGGACGCAGCCGCCCGTGCCTGGCGCCGGACGGCCTCGAGAGCCCTGCGCCGGCTCGACCAAGCCTGCTTGGCGCGCGTCGCCTTGGTGAAGACGGTGGCGCGATCCTGCCACTCGACGAGCGCCCAAGCCGCCCCGGTGAGGGGCCATGAGTGGGCACGAGTGGGCACGAGCTGCCACGGGCGCGGGGTCGACGGCGAGTCGATTGCGTAACGGCCAGTTGGCGCGGAGGCTGCCTCGTGGGCGACGGCGGCACGCGGAGCGGGCGTCGGCATGAGCGGGGGCGCGCCCTCCTCCGTGCACGTGCGCTCCTCCATGTGCTTGCCCTCCTCTTCCTTCTTCGAGGCAGCAGCCTCGTCCTTGGTCGATGGCCCGTCCTCCTCCATGGTCGAGGCAGCGTCGTCCTCGTCGTTGGTCGATGGCCCGTCCTCGTCCTTCTTCGAGGCAGCCTCGCCCTTGGTCGATGACCCGTCCTCCTCCATGCTCGTGTCCGAGGAGTGCTGCGGCTCCGCATGGACAGCGTCCATGAGACGCTCTTCAAGCTGCGCGAACGTGCCTGTTGCGTCGAGCCCCTTCTTCTCGAGCAGCTTCCGCAGTGCCGCAACGACACACTCATCCGGTTCCCAGCTGCCCGCTTCACTCGCCGGCTCGCCGTCGTTGTCCTCGGTCGGTGAGGCCTCGCTAGCCGGCGACACTGCCGCAGCCGTCTCCGGGGACGATGCCGCAGCCGTCTCCGGGGACGATGCCTGCACCGACTCGCGCGTCTGCAGCGGCGCGACCTTGCACGGCAGCGTGCACAAAAGGGGCACGTAGGGCTGCAGCGGCGAGGAGGGCGAGGCAGTTGAGGCTGGCGTCGCGTCGGGTCGGGTCGCGAATGCATGCTGATAGCCTCCCTCATCAGTTGAGGCGGGCGTCGCGTCGGGTCGAGTCGCGAATGCATGCTGATTGCCTCGCTCATCAGTTGAGGCGGGCGTCGCGTCGGGTTGGGTCGCGTCGGGTTGGGTCGCGTCGGGTTGGGTCGCGTCGGGGCCCACGCGCACGGCCGCCGGCCACGCGGACCTCAACGCGGAGCTCGAGAAGTCGTCCACACTCACGTAGACGAGCCATTCTGGCGAAGCGGACGAAGCAGACGAAGCCGACGAAGCGGACGAGGCAGGCGAGGCGAACGCCCAGGGCACGCGCGCGCAGCCGTCGTCCGCTCTCGTACCAAGAACCGGAGCAGTAGCCTTCGCAGCTGCGTGGATCACGGGCGTCTCCGCCGAGGGCGCCGCCGCATATTCCGACGGCGCCTCGGCGTTCGTCAACGGTGCCGCTGCTTCCAAGGGCGCCGCTGCCTCCAAGGGCGCCGCAGCCTCCAAGGACGGCGCCGCTGCCTCCAACGGCGCCGCCGCCTCCAAGGACGGCGCCGCTGCCTCCAAGGGCGCCGCCGCTGCCAAGGACGGCGCTGCTGCTAAGGACGGCGCCGCTGCCTCCAAAGGCGCCGCCGCCTCCAAGGACGGCGCCGCTGCCTCCAACGGCGCCGCCGCCTCCACCAACGGCGCTGCAGCCTCCGCCGCAGCGCCACCATCCTGGTCTGGCAAGGTGGTCGGCGAGGCTCCCTCGAAGACGATGGTGGCCTGCACCGCCAGTGGAGGCTTGCTCGGGCGGTGTGGGCCTGCACTGGCTGGTGAGAGCAGGGCTGGCGAAAGCAGGCCAGCGAGCGGCATGCCATTACGCTCCGAGCCAAAGCTCACGCGCGCGCCGCTCAACCATGAGGGAGTAGTGGCACGCGGTGCGCGAGCGGCGGCCGGCGTCGAGTCTGGGATGTACACGAGCTTCCGTGCGAGGCAGGCGGTGGCCTCGCTGGCTGCGGCCTGGTTGGCGGTCGTCTCGCTGGTGGCGACAGCGAGAGGTTCGGGAGTGTCATCTCCGCGCACTCGTCGCTTGCGGCCGCTGCTGCCGGCGGTTGGCAGGCCGCTGCTGCCTGGGGCTGCCGAGCGCTGGCTCGCGCTTGCTGAGCCGCTGCCAACGCCAAGCCGCTGCCAGATGCTTACGGAGCTGCCTCCGCTGCGCTCACCTGCCGAGGTGCTGCCCACGCCGAGTCGCTGCAAGATACTCGCCGAGCTGCTCCCCACTCTCGCTCGGGTGCGCCCAACGCCCACGTCTGCGGCGGCGCTCCGAAGCCACTCGGGCGCATCATCATCCGAATTTCGCGACACGTCCACGCGAGCAGCCCCGCTGGCGTTGCTCGTAGCGTTGTTGCAGCCGGGCGTGGCCGAGAGCGGCCACGAGGTGAATGAGCCTCCGGAAGGGGGGCAGAAGAGAAACGAGTGCGTCGCCTTCAGCGACGCCGGGTCGGCAGGGGTGGCTGCGCTGCCCGTGGAACGCTCCGCTGCCGCCGGCTCCGGTGCCGCCAACTCCGGTGCCGCCGGCTCTACCGCTTCAGCAGGCTCTCCCCTCGTTCGATGATCTGGCCCCTTGGCTGCCAACCTCAGCCAGCCAGGCTCATCGTCATCCGTGGCACGCCCCCCGCCCGTGCCATCAGCACCGCTGCCGGCGCTGGTGGCGCTGTTGCACACCGGCGTGGCAGAGATTGGCCACGAGGTGAACGAGCCTACTGATGGGGGCGATCCGAGCAACGAGGGCGGTGCAGGGGGGATGGGGGTAGCTCCAGAAGGTGGCGATCCGAGGAACGAGGGCGGTGCAGGGGGGATAGGGGTGGCTTCAGAAGGTGGCGATCCGAGCAACGAGGGCGGTGCAGGGGGGATAGGGGTGGCTTCAGAAGGTGGGGAGCCTAGCAACATCTGTGACGCCGAGGCGAAAGGGGTAGCTGCGCTGATGTCGTGCTCGCTCGAGCTCTTGGCAGAGGAAGGGGTCGGATGAGGGGTCGATCGCTCTTGAAGCACTTGAAGCTGCTTGCCGCAAGGGGTCGATCGCTCGGGCGACGCATCGTCCGCAGCCACCTGATTCGCAATCGCCGGTCTCTCGACTACCGGTCCTGGTGCGCCAGGCTCCGGAGATGTAGGCTCTGCGACTAGCGCCTCCGCTGCCGCCAGCTCCGCTGCCGCCGCATCAGGCGCCTCCGCCTCCGGCGCCGCCGCCTCTGCCTCTGCTGCCACTCCCAGCGCCGGTGCCGCCATCTCAGGCTCCGGCATCGATGGATCCACTGTAGCAGGCGCCTGTGCCTCTACAGCAATAGCTGCCGGCTCCAACGGCGTTGTCCCTGTCGCCCACGGCATCGCGGCCGCGGTCTCGGCTGCGCCCGGATCCTCGGCGGACGCCTCTGATGCAGCGGACTCTACTGACGCCGCCAGCTCCATCGCTGCTTGCCCCGCTGCCGCCGGCTCCGCCGCCGCTGGCTCTACTTCTTCAGCAGGCTCTCCCGCTTCAGCCGGCTGCGGTACCGCCGGCTCCGCCGGCACCGGCTCCGGTGCCGCTGGCTCCGGTGCCGCTGGCTCCGCTGCCGCTGGCTCCGCTGCAACCCGCTCCTCGAACGCCGGCTCCGCCACTGGCTGCTCGGGCGCAGTGCCCGGCTCCGCAGCTGCGTGGGCCGCGGGCGTCCCTGCCGACGGCGCCGCCGCCTCCGCCGACAGCGCCTCCGCCGCCGCCGCCTCCGCCGAAGGCGCCGCCGCCTCCGTCGAAGGCGCAGTCGCCTCCACCGACGGCGCCGCCGCCTCCGCCGACAGGGCCACAGCCTCCGCCGACGGCGCCTCGGCCTCCGCCAAGGGCGCCGCTGCCTCCAAGGGCGCCGCCGCCTCCAAGTTCGGCGCCGCTGCCTCCAAGGGCGCCGCCGCTGCCAAGGACGGCGCTGCTGCTAAGGACGGCGCCGCTGCCTCCAAGGGCGCCGCCGCCTCCAAGTTCGGCGCCGCTGCCTCCAACGGTGCAGTCGCCTCCACCGACGGCGCTGCAGCCTCCGCCGCAGCGCCACCATCCTGGTCTGGCAAGGTGGTCGGCGAGGCTCCCTCGAAGACGATGGTGGCCTGCACCGCCAGTGGAGGCTTGCTCGGGCGGTGTGGGCCTGCACTGGCTGGTGAGAGCAGGGCTGGCGAGAGCAGGCCAGCGAGCGGCATGCCACTACGCTCCGAGCCAAAGCTCACGCGCGCGCCACCGCTCAGCCGACGCGGCAAGAACGATTTGATGCTGAGGACCCCGGGTGAGCGCCCTGCAAACATGCCAGGTCGGCCGCCGCCGCCGCCGCCGCCGCCGTCGCCACTGCCGCCGCCGCCGCCGCCGCCGCCGCCGGTGGCCTTCGCGCTGGCTCCGTATGCTTTGGCCGCCTCGAGAGCCAAGCGAGCGCGATCGCCGAGCGCAATGGCGCTCCGATCGCTCCGATGGAGCTTCTCGGCGAGTCGCTCGGCGATACGTTCGAGCAGGCCGGCGGAGTCCTTCTTGCCGCCGCCCAACTCGGCGCTATGGTCCGTGAGCCGCGCGAGGATCGCTTGCTGCAGCTGCTCGGTCAGCTGCTCGACCTCGAGGCGCAACGCCGCGCTCTCACTCTCCGCCACCTCGGCGCGCTGCTGCTGCTCAAGCACCTCCTGACGCGCGGCCGTCAGAGGTGGTGCACCATCTGCAACAAGCGTCACAACGAGTGCTCGGGATGAGTTGTCAGCGGCGGCGCTCGCCTGCTCCGCTGCCGCCTGCTCCGCAGCCACAGGCTCCGCTGCCGTCAGCTCCACTGCCGCCAGCTCCGGTGTCGCCAGCTCCAGTGCCACAGGCTCCGCTGCCGTCAGCTCCACTGCCGCCAGCTCCGGTGTCGCCAGCTCCAGTGCCACAGGCTCCGCTGCCGTCAGCTCCACTGCCGCCAGCTCCGGTGTCGCCAGCTCCAGTGCCACAGGCTCCTGCGCTGTCACCAGCTCCGGTTCCGCAGGCTCCGCTGCCGCCGGCTCTGCTGTCAGCTCTACCGCTTCGGCTAGCGACAGCGGTGGCGGAGGAAGGAGAGTCCTCGGATTCGGCGCCGGGCTCGGACCGAGGCTGCCGACTTCGAAAAAGGATTCAATCAGCGCGTTGGGATCGTCGACTTCGGCCTCATCGTCGAGGTTGGCCATGCTCGTACTCGGAGCGTGGGCGACATCCAAACCTCCAAAGTCACCTCCAAAGTCGACTGGGAGCGAAATTTCCTCGCCACTCGCCGACACGCGACTCTCAAGCGGCCATCGCACAGCCATCACGGCACTGTCGGATACGGGCGTCGCCAACCAGGGCCACGAGTTGAGCGAGGGCCACGAGATGAGCGAGTGAGCAGGTGGGGCTGAGCCGAGCGATACTTGGGACGCCGGGGGCGCCGAGCTGCGGCCAGATGGCGGCGAGCCTAGCAACGAGGCCGATGAAGGGGGAATGGGGGTGGCTCCAGAAGGTGGCGAGCCTAGCAACGAAGCCGATGCAGGGGGGATGGGGGTGGCTCCAGAAGGTGGCGATCCGAGGAACGAGGGCGGTGCAGGGGGGATGGGGGTGGCTCCAGAAGTTGGGGAGCCTAGCAGCGAAGGCGACGTCAGGGCAGCATGGATGTCTGCGCTGCTCGCGGAGCGTATCGGAGGCGTCGAGGAGGCGGGGCTTTGCATCAATCGCCATCCACTGAGTTCGAGCTCGACCGTTTGCTCGTTGTCCGTTCCAGCCTCGTCTGTTCCGGCCTCGTCCGCTGTAGCCTCGTCCACTACTGCGACGTCCGCTGCCGCCTCGTCCGCTGCCTCGTCCGCTGTCGCATCGTCCAGTGGTGCCTCGTCCGATGCTGCCTCGTCTGTTAGTGTCGTCGCCGACAACGGTGGTGGCGGTGCAGGCGGCGAAGCGCTCAGGCTGCCTGGTGAGCTCGAGCAAACGGTGAGGGGCGAGCGCGCTGCCGAAAGAATTTTCACCGACGAGCGTGACCGCGGTGACAGCGGCGCCGACGGCGACAGCGGCGACCGCACCATCACCGCCGACGATGTAAACTGCAGGCTCGGGCGCGGTGGCGATGCTGGTGGTTCCTCCTCCACTTTCGCCATTGCCCCCGGCTCCGCTGCCCCCTGCTCCACTGCCGCCTGCTCCACTGCCACCAGCTCCACGGGCTCCACTGCCGCCAGCTCACCCACTGCCGCCGGCTCCGCCGCCACCGGCACCGCCGCCACCGGCTCCGCCGCCACCGGCTCCGCCGCCACCTGCTCCACTGCCGCCGGCTCCCCCGCTGCCACCGGCTCCGCCGCCACCGGCACCGCCGTCAACGGCACCGCCGCCGCCGGCTCCGCCGCCACCGGCTCCACTGCCGCCGGCTCCCCCGCTGCCACCGGCTCCGCCGCCACCTGCTCCACTGCCGCCGACTCCCCCAGTGCCACCGGCTCCGCCGCCACCGGCACCGCCGCCACCGGCTCCCCCGCTGCCACCGGCTCCGCCGCCACCTGCTCCACTGCCGCCGGCTCCCCCGCTGCCACCGGCTCCGCCGCCACCGGCACCGCCGCCACCGGCTCCGCTGCCACCGGCTCCGCCGCCACCTGCTCCACTGCCGCCGGCTCCCCCGCTGCCACCGGCTCCGCCGCCACCGGCACCGCCGCCACCGGCTCCGCCGCCACCGGCTCCGCCGCCACCTGCTCCACTGCCGCCGGCTCCCCCGCTGCCACCGGCTCCGCCGCCACCTGCTCCGCCGCCACCTGCTCCACTGCCGCCGGCTCCCCCGCTGCCACCGGCTCCGCCGCCACCGGCTCCGCCGCCACCGGCTCCGCCGCCACCGGCTCCGCCGCCGCCGACTCCACCGCCGCCTGCTCTACCCCCACCTGCTCCATTGCCGCCAGCTCCACCGGCTCCTCAGAAGCATCCTCTTCTGCCGCAGGCTCCAGCGCCTCGGGATCCACAAACGCCATCTCCTCTGCCGCCTGCTCCCGCGCGAACGCCGCCGGCGCGTCTGCCATCGTCGCTTCCGCAGCAGCGGCGGGCGCTGTGGCGGGCTCGTCGCACAGCATATGCTCTCTAGGCGCCCCTGAGGGAGAGGGCGCGTCGCACAGCATATGCTCTCTAGGCGCCCCTGAGGGAGAGGGCGCGTCGCACAGCATATGCTCTCTAGGCGCCCCTGAGGGAGAGGGCGCGTCGCACAGCATATGCTCTCTAGGCGCCCCTGACGGGGATCGCATTCCCGAGGGTGAGCGCATTCCTGACAGTGAACGAATTCCCGAGGGAGAGCGCAGTCCTGACACAGAATGCAACCCTGACGGAGAGCGCAGTCCAGACGGAGAATGCAACCCTGACGGAGAGCGCAACCCTGACGGAGAATGCAACCCGGACGGAGAGAGCAACCCAGATGGAGAGCGAGGAGCATTGCCGCTCACGGCGGACAGCATACCAAGTGCCCGCCGCTGCTCCGTCCGCGCGGCCGTCTGAGCAGCACACGCCCGATGGGACGCTCGCTCTCGCGCGTCGCTTGCGGCCGCCACGAGCGCTGCGAGCCCCTGGCGCGCGTGGTAGAGGCGCAGCGTCCCCCGGGCGTGCGCACTGGAGGCAGTGAGCGCGGCACTCTCGGAGCTCACGCGTTGCCATTTGGCCAGCGACCGCTTCAGCGACCGCTTCACTGAGGCACGGTCGGCAGCGGCGGCGGCGTTGTCCACGGTGCGGCGTGCGGCGAGGGCCAGGTGGGACGCCTCGGCCCACTTGCGCAAGCCAACGACGAGCGAGCGATGGGCCAGCTTGGCGCGCAGTTGGATGCCCTGCTCGACCAGCGTGCAGGCGGCGTACAGGGCGTCGCGCCACACGCGCCACGCCGCCTGGCTATGAGCCACCCTGCGTACCGCCACATGGGACTTCACAAAGGAGTCGCGCCGCCGTCGTTGGTCCGCCCGCGCCGCGACCACAGCCGCGCCCCGCGCCCAGCGGGCCACCGCCGCGGACGCGGCGCAGTACGCCGCACTGACATCGGCAAGCTCAGTGCATGCTCGTCTAGCTTGCGCCGTCGCACGCCACGCCCGGAGACGACGCGCGCCTTGATGGATCGAGAGGCGTGGCGGGTTCAGGTGGCGGCGCTCGCAGGCGACCGCATGCCACGTGTGCATCCCGCGGGATGACGCGCGGTGCCGGAGTGCGTGGCATGCGGCCGCGGCGAGGCCACGTGCTCGCTTTATGCACGCCGTGCGAGCCTGCAGCTCCCGCCAAGCTCCCCACAGCCTTGAGCGGCGCAAAGCCTGCTGAGCGTATCGGTACCGCCTCGTCAAGGCAGCCGTCGCATGCCGTCGGAGTGCCGTCAGTGCGAGCCTTCGCGCTCGGCGCTCGGAATGCGCTGCGGCGAATCTCTCCAAGTGGGAGATCAGCGCATGGCGGCCGCGGCCCACTGCTTGGCACCAATGCGTGATTGCGCGGGAGAGGCGCATCCAGGACATGCCCATGGCCGCGCAGCCGCAGGTGTCCGCCCAGTCCCTCGCCACTTCACACTCAAGGCAGAGCCGATGCAGGGCGCGCCGGAGCCGTCGGCGGGGGATGGCGTCCGCGAGCTGGGTGGCCTTGAGCCCGAGTGCCACGTGGCGCCTTCGCTCCCCGAGAGCAGATTGCCACCGGGCGAGGCCGCGGCAGCGCGCTCGCACGGAGTGCACGAGGCTGAGGCTGCGGCTCACGTGGCGCTGCTTGCTCCGCCAGCACGAGGTTGTACGCCACGCGCGCCACGCCGCCACCAGCCGCGAGCGCTGCTGCATCTGGTGCGTGCTCGCAGCAATCGCGGCTCCCTCTGCATCGGCGGGCGCGGCTCCTTCGGAATCTGAGGTGGGCGTGGCTGTCAGCGGGGAGCAGCCATCGTCGAGGCAGTCGCACTCCTCGTCGTCCTCCTCCATGTCGTCAAAGGTGCCCTTGCCCCGAACGACGAGGCCTGCCGCCACCTCGGCAGCGAGGAATGCAGAGGCCTCAGCCGCGACCGCGCGCTTGGTTGCCGGCGAGGGCGACGGGTGCGAGGGCGACGGGCCTGAGGTCGAAGGGCTCTGCCGAGCACGGCCGCGCGAGGGAGAGGGCGAGAGCGAGGTGTGGAGGGCGAGCACGGCCGCGGTGCTCGCGATCGCGTCATCCCACATCTCCGTGCGCAGCTCCGCCATCGCCTCGGCCAGCACGGCTGTGGAAAGCACCTCGGCCGCCGTGTCGAGCTCCTTGTCCTGCGCCTCGAGCTTGAGCCATGCCACCGAGTAGCGCAGGTCGCTCAACCGCCTCGAAGTGCTCGTCACCCAATCGGTGGTGGCTGGCAGCTCGGCCGACGCAGCGGAGGAGCGGCTGGCCATGCTTGGAGTTCTCAGAGCCGAACGCGAGGCGGGGGACGCCTCCGCCGCTGCCGCCTCCGCCGCCGTCGCCACCGCCGCCGCCGCCGCCGCCGCCGCCTCCGCCGCCTCCGCCTGCAACGCCGTCTCCGCCGCCTCCGCCTGCAACGGCGCCTCCGCCTGCAACGGCGCCTCCGCCTCCGCCTGCAACGTCGCCGCCACCGACTCAGCCCCCGCAGCCGCCCCCTCGGCTGCTGCCGCCGTAGTCGCCCGCTCCACTGCAGCCGCCGCAGCTACCTCCACGGCCACCCTTTCCGCCTCACGGCGCTCGACACGGCGCTCGGAACTCGCCTCCACTGCGGCCACGTGCTGCATCTCCTCGCGCCCGCGCTGCATCTCCTCGCGCCCGCGCTCAGAATGCACCCACGCACGCCACACTCCCAGCGCCCACAGCCGGCGGCGGCGCGTCGCCGCACGCGCGGGGGCGGCCACCACATTGGATCGCCACGTGGCCGCAAAAGAGGCGCTCGCCCATCGGCGCCACGCACGCTGCGCCCGCCGAGCACGCAGCGTCCGCCGAGCGTGCGCCGCCTGCGCCTGCGCGTCGATGACGAGCCTCGCGCGCTCGGCCCACGATCGGAGTGACGTGTACACTCGCATCGCAACCGCGGAATAGCCCGGCGAGAGAGCCCACTTGGCCAGCCCTTCGTGGCGCCGTGGCGGACGGAGTGTCCGAAGCACCCGGCTCGTGACGGCGTAGAGGTGATGGCGCTTGCCGAGCGCGTACGCCCGCCGCGTCGCCGCCTTCTGCTCAACAGCCGCGTGCCACGTCACCATCGCGCGCGAACGCGCCCAGCCACGGGCCTTGGAGCTCAGGAGGCAGTTACGCTCGTGCGTGGTGGCGCCCAGTGCCCGCGTGAGCCGCCACTGCGCCCAGGCCGCCTGCGCCGCCTGCTGACGGCACCAGCGTCGCGCCGCCGCAAGCGCGCCGGATTTCCGCAGCCGCGCCGACGCACGCCGCTGCCACAGCAGGAGCGTTCGGAGCAGGGTGCCCTGCCGGACCGACCAGGCGCGCCCGCCGCAGCGCGTCCCTTGGAGGTGATGCTGGCGGCGTGCCGCAGCGCTCCAAGCACCAAAGGCTCCGCGGCAATGCCCGCGTGTGCGCCGGGCCAGTGAGGCCTCGATGCGTCGCTCGTGTGCCTCGCGCTCCGCGAGCCGTCGAAGCCACGTGTAGCACGCCGCACGTAACGCGCGGCGCACTCCGCCGCGCGCATACATGGAGTGCGCGCGGCTATGGCGCGCGACCCTCACCCTGCGCAGCTGCTCTTGCGAGGCGAGATACCACAGCCAGCGCCCGAAGAGCGGCCGGCGGCGCGAGAGCAGCGCCGCCAGCCGCTCGGCCTCCGCGGCGCTGTGTTCCTCGGCACGCGAGGTGCGCCATTGGTGGAAGTTGACGAAGCCGAGGTGCACCGCCGACGCGTCAGCTCGGCGCTCCGCGCGCTGCCGCTGCAGCGCTGCTTGCATGCGCCGCGTCGCTGCGATCTGCCAACGGCACAGCAGGTTCTGCTGCAGGTGCACGGTAGCTCGCGACGCGTCGCGTACGCTCTTGGCGCAGCCCCGAAAGCGTCGCCACGCCCTTTGCAGATTCGCCACGTGCGAGTAGGCTGCAGAGTCCCATAGTCGTCGGAACACTACCGCGGCTCGCGCCCAGAGGCGCCAGCACGCTCGCCAAGCGGCGCGAGCGGCGCTCGTGCGAGCTGTCTCGGCGGCTGACTCGAGGGCGGCGGCGCGCACGGCACGGAGGCGCCAGCGGCGGCAGAGCCAAAAGCGGCGGCTGTCGTCGAGCGAGGCGCGGCGCGAGGCGAGCAGCAGCGAGGGCTGCAGGGTCGTGGCGCGTTGAGATCGGGTCGCCGGCGTGTTGGCGGACGCGCACGCAAGGGAGAGGGGACGGGGTCGGGGGGTGGTGGTGGCGAGGAGGGTGGCCGCGGCGGCGGGGGCGGTGGAGGCGAGGGCTCCGATCGGCAGCGAGGCGATGGAGGCGATGTGCTGCTTGAGGGCGGCAGCGACTCGCCATGCAGCCGCGTCGGCGTGCGCGGTTGCGGTGGCACTGTGGCGCACGTCGTCGAGTAGCGAGCTGGAGTAGCTCTGCGGCTTGGCGACGTTGAGACCATGGCCGCCGCCGCCGCCGCCGCTGCTGAGGGTGGTGATCGGTGCAGAGGCGGGACGGCGGCGGCGTGCAGGCTGCACGCGCTCGACCAGTTGCCGAAACTGGCGCCGCCGCCACAAGCGGACTGCTCTCGAGCTCTGATCGGCCTCGGCGAGGGCGTCGATGCAGGCGGCGCGCAGGGCGGCGGTGCCGAGACTCAATTGGCACAAGCGTCCGGCGAGACGTGCCGAGTGCAGCAGCAGCGCATCGTCCCTCCGCTCCAGGCATCGAAAGTTGAGCTTCCGCCACGCAAGGCGCATCGCCGTGCCGGAGGCGGCTGGCGCCGCTCGACGCAGCGCCCGCGCAGTGCATGCGACGCGTGTGAGCGCTCGCAGCCCGCGCGCTTTCACAGCTCTCTGCCAACGCGCCACCGCCGTTTGGAGCTTGCGTTCATGGACGACACCGCCCAACCAGTCAAAGAAGCCCACGAACTGCGCCGCGAGCGCCCGGCGTGCGAGCAGCTGGCGGAGCACACAGAGCGGCCTGCAGTGGCGGCAGAGCTGGCCGAGGGCGCGCACGAGCGCACGGTGCGCTCCACGTCGAGCCCCATAGACGAGGAGCGCCCTGGCGCGGGCGCGCGTCCGAAACTCGAGCAGCCGCGAGCGAAGCGCAACCGCCGCCGCGCCGCGCCGCCACGCGTCGTCCCACGCGACGAGCTCGCGGCAGCGACGCCAGCGGCTGAAGGCGTCGAGAAGCTGATCAACCTCGCGTACGCGTCGATCAGCGTGCTCACGAGAACGCTCATCGGACGCGCAGCTCCACAGCCGCCACGCCGCCAGCACGGCGCGCGAGCGCGCGCGTGCCGCCCCGACGCGGCCGTTAGCCCCGAAGGCCCCGAGGGCGCATAGCCGCCGCCAAGCATCGACCCAGCTGGCGGCGCGTGCATGCGCGAGGCACCGGCTCGAGATGCGATGGAGATTCCGCTGCCGGCGTCCCGCGGCCGCCGCTTGGAGGAGGGCCTGCACCGCTTCGGTCGCTTGGCGCGTTGCCACGAGATGGGTCACGCCCGCGACGGCGCGGCGCAGGCGGGCCGCCTCGAGCAGCGCGCTCGCCACGCTCGAGCGCCACCTCACCACCAAGGCCGAGAGGGTGCACGTGCGCCCAAGACGGCGCGCCCAGCGCTGCAACGCCGCCGTGGGCGTCCACGAGCTCCAACGGCCGAGGGCCTTCCGCAACTCAGAGTGCCCGTGAAGCACGCGCAACGCGGCGCTCGCGGCGGCAACGGCGGCGACGAGCGGGCCGCGCTGCTGCGCCGCCGTGCGCCATGCCGAGAACAGGCGCCCGAGACGGCGCTGCCGAGCCTTGTGGGAAAGGGATCCCCACTGGCGCGCGCGCTCCGCCACGAAGGCGAGCCAGCCTCGGCGCCGGTGAGCGCGCGCTGCTAGGGCCGCGGCCAGGGAGGAGAAGCGGCGGCAGGCGCGTAGGTGCGACGTGGCCGAGGTGAGGCGCCTCCAGCTGCGGAGCACACGGACGCGGTAGCGCGCGGCGAGCTGCAGTCGGCGAGGCGGGCCCAGGTGCGCCTTCCAACGAACGAGGAGCGCACGGCGCAGCCGAGAGCGTCGGCGCCACGCGTCTGCGAAGCCGAGGACGAGCTGGAGGAGCCAGATGCGTTTCCGATGGTCAGCGAGCGCCTGGCGCCAGCGCACCCATGCCTTGCGCTGCCGGAGGCGCCCCGCCGCTTTCACCTCGCGCTCCTCGACGATGCTGCTCACGATGACGGCCGCTCGCCAGTCGTGCCAGCACAGCGCGACGCTCTGCAAGAGCTGCCGGAGGGACGCGCGCGCCGCCAGCGCCTCGCGCTCCTCGGCGCGCCGAGCCCGCGCGGCGGCGGCCTGCCAGCCGTGCCAGCCCAGCGCGAGGCGCTGCAGCCGCTGCCGGTGCAATGCGAGCATCGCTCGGCGCGCCTGGGCGGCGCGAACCACCCAACAGTTCCATGCTGTGAGCACCGGCAGCTCCCCTCTCCACGGTGCCCCCGCAGCGGCCTCCACCACACCCGAACGAGCGTGCCCCTCGTGAGGGAGCGTGCCCAGTAGCAGGTCAGCGATCGAGAGGGCGGAGCCCGCCTGCCAGCGGCGCATGCCGAACGAGAGCACCTCGCGCCGTCGCCGGCCGCGTGCCATCGCCGTGCGTAAGCGCGCCGTGGCGAGCGAACAACTCACGCGCCGCCACCCATCGAAGGCGGCGAGGACGGCAGCGGCAGCGGCGAGCGCGTCGGCGTCTCCCAGAGCCGCGCGCTCGCTCAGCGCGGCGACGGTGCGCTCGCGCCACCGGGCCCACGCACGAAGCGCCGCCTCCGCACCGTCGTACTCGAACGTCTCCTCTTCCTCGCCCACGCCATCGTGCTCGAGCCCAGAGTGAACGCATTGCAAGTCTGCTTCGTCCATTTCGTCCATTTCGTCCACGCCATCCTGCTCGAGCCCATAGCGTACGCTACGCAGTTTCTCCGGGCTCTGGCTGAGACCCCAGGAGAGCAATGCCTTTTGGGGAGGCGGTAGGTCGAGCGTGCCCGTGAGGTGGCCGAGCGCTAGGGCGCGTCGTGCCTCTGCCTCGTGACCTGTTTGCATGCTCGAGTGCGCCCCATCATCGATGCTCGACGCTTCGTCTTCTTCCGCCCCGTCGTCGTCGAATTCGTCTGCCTCCGCATACTCCTCGCCCACCACGTCCGTATCGTCGGCATGGCCGACGCCACCCTCGCCGGTAGCATCGTCCGGGGACGGTGCGTTACGCGGGCGCTCGACGGCCCGGGGCTGGGCAGCGTCCGCGCCGTCAGCCACGATGGCCTCGAAGCAGAGCGTGCCCGACGGGGAGCTCTCTAGGCGCTGCTGCCGTGGCGGAGGCAGAAGCGGCGAGTGCCGTTCGGTGCGCGAGGCCTGCATCGCGTCTATAAGTGCCATGGGCAGCGCCTCCCGGTGACGGCGCCCCTTGGCGATCTCGGCCGCCTTGACTTCGAGGCTCTTGTTGCGGGCCAGCCAGAAGGCGGCACGCGCAGCAGCTTCCTCGGCGCTCTCGGAATCTGCCAAGCTGCTCGGCTGCGGAACAGCAGCATCCGGATGATGTCGTGGTGGTGAGCTCGGCGGCGAGCTCGCGCGTTTGTCTGGCGGGTTAGACGCGGCGGCGCTCCACTGCTTAAAGGCGGCACGAAGCGGCAGGTTGGCGACGCGGAAGTGGTCGCCGACGAAGGGAGTGAGGTGCAGAGCATCCATAGCGAGGATGGACGCCGCGTCCGCCTTCAACACCGCAGCCAGCGACGGCACAGACATGACTATCGAAAGCCGGTTGGGGGCACTGGTGAGGCAGGAAAAAGGCCGGCTGTGGAATTGACGAAGTACGCCTTGGCTAACGCGACACGAATTCGATCAGCAAAGGAAGTGTGTACGAATGGTGTAGGCGAGAAAGTGCCGTATTCACATATTCACAGACGCATTCGCTGAGCGCTCGTGAGCGCTCGTCGATTTTGGAAGTACGGATATTGGGTTGGCCAGCCGCGAGGGTGCTTGGCCTCGGCGGCAGCTGGAGGAATGAGCGACGACATCGATAAGCACGTGTCGCGCCGGTTCGAGGTACAGCAGAAGCTGGGGAAGGGGGCATACGGCATTGTGTGGAAGGCGCTGGAGAAGAAGACCAAGGAGCAGGTCGCGCTCAAGAAGGTCTTCGACGCCTTCCAGAATTCGACGGACGCGCAGCGCACCTACCGCGAGGTCGTCTACCTGCTCCAAATGGACCACGAAAACATTATCAAACTGAACAGCGTCATCAAAGCCGACAACGATAAGGATCTCTACCTTGTCTTCGAGTACATGGAGACAGACCTGCACGCGACCATCCGGGCCAATATCCTGGAAGAGATCCATAAGCAGTACATCATGTACCAGGCGTTCAAGGCGCTCGCCTACATGCACTCCGCCTCGCTGATACATCGAGACATGAAGCCGGCCAACCTACTGCTCAACTCGGAGTGTTTGATGAAGGTGGCCGACTTTGGGCTTGCGCGCTCTCTCAATTCGATGCTCTCCTCGGAAGATCGAATGGATACGATGACGGACTATGTGGCGACGCGCTGGTACCGCGCGCCCGAGATCCTCGTGGGTTCGACGCAGTACGGCGCCAAGGCCGACTTGTGGTCATTGGGCTGCATCTTCGGCGAGATGATCAATGCGAAGCCTGTGTTTGGTGGCACCTCGACGCTCAACCAGCTCGAGGTGATCTCCGAGCTGTTGGGTCATCCGTCGCCGGAGCAGGTGGCGTCGCTCAAGTCGACCTTTGCCACGACCATGTACGAGAACGTCAGCGGCAGCGGCAGTGAATCTGGCAGTGAAGGAGGGATCGCAGCCTTGCCCGAAAAGGAACGCAAGGCGAGATTCGTCACCAAGTTCCCTACGGTACGCCCGCGACGACGCCCGCTCACACGCACAGGCACGGAGCGGTGCCGCCTCAGAGCAGCGCCCGCCGCCTCGCACCCTCCGTGCCCCGCCGCACCGCCCGCCGCACCGCCTGGGACGACGCCAGCCGTGGCGACTACTCACGCTTACCGCTGCCTCGCTGCCCGCTGCCGCCGCTGCCCCCACTGCCGCGATCGCTTCGCTGCCTCGGCCATGGTAGCCGGCACAGTTCCCGCCTCCAAGACGGTCCCAACTGCTGGCGGCCCCGCTGCCACGGCTGGCGCCGTTGCGAGCGCTTCGTCCTTCCCCCCTATCCTGTCGTGCATCTCGCGAGCTTTGTGCTCTGACCATGCGCGCACGCTCTCTCCTCCCCCACACACGCAGGCGTCGCCGGACGCGATTGATCTGCTGATGAGCTCCTTAATGTACGATCCGGAGAAGCGGATCAGTCCAGAGGAGGGGATGGTACACCCGTACTGCGTCCAGTTCCACGACACGGAGAGCGTCGCAACGGCTGACAAGCACGTCGAGTCGACGCCGAGCGCCGCGGTGCCTTCATTCCAGGTGACGGAGAACTACATGACGGAGGTGAACGACAACAAGAAGCTCGAGACCAAAATGTACCGCACCATGTTGCACCAGATCTGCGACGCGATGCCCAAAAGATGAGCCGAGCGTAGCGACTGGTGTTGTAACGACTGGTGTAACGACTGGTGCGGGCGCGCCTGCGGCATGGACGGTGAGTCCGGGACTGCCGACAGTCGCTCCGCGGGGCTCCCCTTGCCGTGTATGTGTCTTCTGGTCAGTCGTGGAGGACGCGGCGACGCGCGCGTTCGCGCGTACTGTCGCCGATTTGCGACTAGACCTGGCTCAGAGCCCATATTGGCGTGTGACAAACTCATTCATGGAGACACTGCTCTCTTGATCGATTCGGAGCGGTTTTGGGGACCTTTCCAGCGCGTGCTTCCTTCAAAGTTCAAACATATCGCTCGAAGAGCGCAACACGACGCTTGCGCGACGAAACTGACGCTTCTGGTGAGCGTCACGTGAGAGAGTCAAATGTCACGACCTTCTCTCGTCTCTGCCATCCACGTGCCGTCGGGTGTGGAGCCCTTTGGACTACGACGCGAGTGCGGCACTGCGCCTGGAGGCGCCACCCGACCGAGTCGGCCACTGCGGCACGCTGCCGGCGGCAGCCTGGCTGCAGAGAGGCAAAAAGAGGTTCAGGCGCTGCTGATGGACGAGACGTGGTTCGCCGACGTTGACGCGCCGCTCGACGACGGTCTCGGCTTCGACGACTGCCCGTCGCCCACACTCTTCCTAAATGACCACCCCGCTGGCTTTGGTGACGCCGTCGATTCGGACGAGGCGGACGCGGCGGCGGGCGGCGCGGCAGGGGACGCGGCGGCCGCGTCCAGTGGCGAGGCGCGGGCGGGCGCCGGGCAGAGGTTCGCGGTGAACGGCGACTCCACCCCCCGCGGACACGGAGGCCTAAGCCGCACTCGCATCGAGGGCCGCATGAACCTCTCACCTCGTGAATCCTTCGAGCGCGGCGGCAAGAAGAAGGCGAGCAGGTCGCAGAATGGGAACGCCTCGCAAGACGTGCCCGATGCGCTCAAGGGCTTGCTCAACTCGAAGGACCTCGAGGATCGGCTCGCGTCGGCCCAGGCGCACCTGAGGCTGATGATCCCCTCTCCCAACGTGAGCTCGCTTGAGCTCGAGAGGCCCCCCTCCCGCCAGCGCAACCTGCCGATGCATCTGAACTCGGACCTGTCACTCGAGCTGCCCTCGCACGTCGGGCTCCTCTCTCCCGACGTGGAGCGCAAGTGGGCGCACTACGCGTCCACTCCACGTCCCCAGTCCCGCCACAAGTCACCGCCCGATGCCGTGTTCCTCGACCTGCCGCCAGAGCCGCTGCAGGGGGACCGCGACCCGCAGCCGCTGGCCCCTGACCAGTACATCGAGCACGACGTTGACGACCTCTCGTACAACGAGCAGGCGGCAGCAGCTTTCATGTTCGCCGTGCCTGGCGAGGGTGGAGGCGCGGACTGCGGCGCGGGCGCGGCCTTTTCCGTCGCGGCAGCGGCGGCAGCGCGTGAAGGGGCGATGATGCCGCCCCCGCCGCAACTCCTCTCGACGCCCTACGTCATAGCCCAGTCGAGCGCCTCGACCAACGCGCCCATCCCGGCGCGTGTCGCCTCCCGGGTCACTGTGATCAACCCCCCCGGCGGCACACAGCCCGTCATTGGCCCACAACCCGTCATCATCGCTTGTTGCGCGGGCGCCGCTGCGGGCAGCAGCGGCCCTGGGCTCGCAAGTGGTGGCATGGTCGGACCGAGCGCCAGCAGTGGCGCGGTGCCGGTCGACCTGACCGGCGCAACACCGCGCGTTGGCGCCGTCCTGTCCATGTCGCCACCAGCCGTGGGGGGGGGCACACAAGCCCTTTCGTACCAAGCTAAGGTGCACCAACGTACGGCGCAGTACGGGTTCGTCGATCGCGCCTCCCTCCTTGCCGCCGCAGCCTTCCCCCACGGCGGCGCAGATGCCCTCGAGGGCGACTTCGAGCGACTCGAGATGATGGAACCGAACATTTCCGTCGCGGCGAGCTGGAGCGGCGGCGGGACAGGCGCCGTAGCGAGCGCGAGCCTGCGCGGTGCGAGCGGTGCGCGGAGTGGGGAGCAGGCACTCGGCGGCGGCGGCGAGGGCCCGCCGAAGGTCGCGAGCCTACAGAGCTGGATGGAGCGACGGGCTGCCTCGCGCCCCGACTCGCCCTCAGTCCTCTCACGCCCTCAGTCAGGCCAGTTTCGGGCGTGCTCGTTGGCGGGGTCCCCCCGGTCGAGCGCTGCACCACCCACAAGACAGTTGCGCGGCAGCTGCGCGCAGACGACCCCGAGCCTCGCGGCCCCGGCGGCGGCGGCAAACGGCTCGCGCTCGAACACCTCCTGCTCGTCCCATGCACATGCTCGCGCCCATCAGCAGCAGATGGAGGCGGTTTCGCGCGCGGCCACCGCGGCCTCCACCTCCTTCGACGGCAACGGCACGGCGAGCGTCGTACCGAGCGCGATGCGTCCGTCGCCGTCGTACGGCCGTTACGCTGACGGCGCCGCCGGCGGGCCGAGCGCCCCCGCACCTTCCATGCCTAGCGCCATGGCGAGCGCTGCGCAGGCGCCGCCCGGCACGACGCGCACCCTCTCGGGAGTGCCTGGGTTGACGGGAGGTGGCGGCGCGGCGGCGGCGGCCGAGCGCATGGAGGTGCTCAGCTCGAGCGGCTCCCGACCGTCCACCTCGGAGTCGGACGCGTCGGCCCGCGGCCCACGCCCTGCGCATGCTAAGGATGCTAAGGATGTGGCGCGCGTGCAGAAGCTCGATAAGCTCTCCGCCATGTACGGCGGCGCGGACGGCGCACACGCCACGCACACAGGCGCACACGCCACGCACACAGGCGCACACGCCACGCACGCCGCCCACGCCGCCCGCGGCGGCGCTGGCGCCACTCCGGCGACGGGTAGCGAGGGGCGCACCTCGGGTCGTCCAAAGGCCGGCTCGGCGGGCGCCGAGCGCCATGTCGGCAGCTGCTACGGTGGCACGGCCAACGCCTATGGCGCTTCGTCAATGGCCGCCGAGCTCCGCCGCTCGGTTGGCCGCCCTTCCTGCCGCAACGGGTGCTCCACAGCCCCCACGACGGTGGGCGCCAACCCCCGGGTCGCGCAGCGCGAGGCCGCCGCGGCGGCGCTCGCTGCCTCACAAGCGGCGGGCGGCGGCGGCCCGCCCGAGCCCGGGTCCGATCGAAAATACGACGAGCGCGCCGGCCTGGGCGCCACCCGGTACGCCGGCCGTGGATTGGTCTCGCCGCTGCCCTTCGAGTCGTCGCTCGCACCCGACTTTCTGGCGCTCTTCTCGCAATGAGGCGTGCCACGAGCCGCCCGAGAGAACCCCACAGGCTGAGCCGAGGAGGGCGCGCCTTCGTGGGCGCGCCTTCGTGGGCGCCGGCGAGGAGCCGACTCGCTCCGGTGAGCTGTGGCTGCACGTGCAGATGATGGGGCGAGCGTGGTCTCGTGCGTGGCTCGGGATGGTGACTTGTCAACGGCGAGAGCTCCCTTGTTGAGAGCCACCTTCGATGCAAAGAAACCATGAAAAGACAGGGGAGAAGGCGCGGCTCGTCAACGTCTATCGGACGAGAGCGACTCCCAGGATACTATGCTGCATGCAGATGAAGAAGGCGCAGTTCGTCAGTCTGACGAGAGCGACTTCCAGGAAACCAAGTGCAGAAGAAGGCGCAGCTCGTCCATTGGACGGATGAGAGCGACTTTCAGGCGAACTCGTGGCTCGCGGGATATGCATATTTGTGGTTTCCGATATATAATAAGATCGGATATATTTCTCGATTCTGTACGTGTGCAACAGCCACGACCGAGCAAGCACCCGCCAAACTAATGATTCTTTCGTTTTTAACGGGTGCGCTGGACGCGATTCAAATACGCCTAGTCTCCGAACGCGTACGCTTGTCCGAAAAGGTGCGAACCCGTGTGCGTGGGCCCCGGGCAAACGTGGTCAGCTCCGTGTCGCGCTGTCCTCGGCCACTCGTGAGTGGACGATTTCGCCCCCGCACACAGGAGCGTGGAGCGCTTTGCGGTCAGGGAACGCTGCGCCCGTGACCGCTGCCGGAGCCACTCGATCACGGTGCGGAATGCACTCTGCAGCACCGCATCGGCCACCGTCCCGCTACATCATCTCATCCTTGCCAGACCTCCTCCTCCACCTCCTCTGAGGGCGCGGACGTGAAGCAGTGCACGTCCGCCCGCTCGCTGCGGCCGCGACCGTGGCCCGCGTCGCGCTCGCCATGGCGCTCGTCATGGCGCTCGCTGCGCTCGTGAGTGGCTGGGTGCGAGCTGTGGTAGGTGCCGGCCGAGTGCGCGTGCGCTGGAAGGGACAACTTGCCGTACTTGCCGTAGGGCTCGCCGTAGGGCTTGCTGTACGGCTCGTGAAAAGTGTCCTCCCGCGGGTGCCACTCGTCGTGCTGTGAGCGCCACCCGTTGTGCTGATGCTGCTGCTCGCATCCGTGGTGCAGGCCGGGGACGGTTTGATGGCGCTGTGGAGGAGGCGGTGCATCGGCCTCATCTCGGACGCGCTTCTGCTTGCTCCTTTCGCCTTGGTCTGGCAGGGCCGTGGCGAAACCATCATCATCGGAAGTCTGCCACGAGTGCTGCGGATGCTGTGGCCGCCGCGGCGGCGGCGGTTGCTGCCAACGGCGATTCTCATCGCCGCTGACATGGGCCATTGCGTGTGCTGATTGGTAGGCTTCGCCACGAGCAGCATTCAAGTCCTGCACAACCCGCCGAACGTCCTTCGCGGCGCCGGTGGCGTACACACGGATCAGGCTCTGCTTGGTGTTGCAAAGTATGCACGACCATTTTGGAGACTTGCCCTCGAGGTGGACTTGGAACGCTCCGCACTCTGCGCAGCGCAGCGCGCGGAAGGTTTGCGGCATCACACGGACACCAAGTCCTGTGCCGGTGTCAGCGCCGATGTCAGAGAGCACACCGGTGTCGCGAGCGCTAGTCTCTCGGTTTTGGGGAATCGATCCACACACCAAAACGTACAACGTTTGGGAACACATCGCACCCTTCACGTCGACGTTCACGCTCTTTCATCTCGCGCTTCTCTAAAGCCCGCCGCCGCTGCCGACATCTTTCGAATGGCGACGGCCCCGACGGCGGTCCCAACGCTGGGTGGTCGTGACCTGTACAACGCCTTGTATGCCGGGGGCTACCACAGCAACCTAGGCTTCTCGCACGCTGAGTTTGTCATGTACGAAGCCAGCGAGATGGCTGCCTGGTACAACTTCTCAACCGTCCTCGACGTTGGCTGCTCACATGGCTTGGGCGTCAAATGGCTGTGGGAGCACGGCGGGCTAACTGCATCTGGGGTCGACGTGTCCGACGTTGCCGTTGCTCAGGCACGAAGAGCCCGGCTCAACTGCCCGCAGAAGGCTACGAGTGAAGAGCAGTGCCCAGTGCGTGCGTCCGACGCGCTCAACACCTACAGGTTGGCCCGAAAGATGATTCGGAGGAATGCAACCACCAGGCCGCCGTGGCCACTGCCACACGGCCGACCGCGATGCATCCCCCCTTGCTTTTCCGCCGCATCCGTGCTGGCGCTGCCGCGTCCGGATCGCTCCTTCGACGCTGTCCTGTCTTCGGATGTCCTGGAGCATCTGTCTCCCGAGGAGGTGCAGCCGGCCATCGCGGAGCTCGCTCGGGTCGCTCGTTCGTTCCTCTTCCTCAAAATCTCGAATCGTCGCGACCAAGCGGGCCCCGACCTGCCACGGCTGGCCGCCGAAAAGGGCCCGAGCGTCAAGGTACCCGACACGCTGCACCTTTCCGTGAAGCCACCCAACTTTTGGATCGAGGGCTTCGCTCAGGCGGGCTTCGTGCTGCACCACACGCTCGAGGACGAGCGCCAGTACGAATGGCTCAAGTACAGGGCCGCGCATATGTGTTGCTCCTTCGTCTTCATCCGCCAGGGCTTGCCGCTCCTGCCGCCCGCTTTGGACAACAAGCGGCTCGAGCACCTTCGCAGCAGCTGGTGGCCAGCAGGCGCTGCTCCTCATATCTTCGAGCCTCACATCGTGCCATGAGGAATGCGAGAGCCCGATCGGCACCTCTGCGGCACACTCACAGCACACGCCGGACACGCGGACAGCAGGCCTGCCAGTTTTCAACGGCTTGAACTTGATATAAACTTGGTTGACAAATGAACTTGTGTGACGTTACGCGAATGTGCGCGCGCTACACGCGGCGCGCACATGGCCTCCGTCCAGATTCCAGACAGTTCCAGATTGACATTTTTGGTTTGAGTCGTGCAATCCACTGCAACGGCCTTGCCATTCCAGTCGTCTTTAGGTACGCGGGCATGCCGATCATGTACAACTCGCCGAATGTGGCTCGTCCGCAACCCAAAGGTAAGCAAACCATCGGCGACCTCTGCAAGGACTTCATCGCCATGATCGCCAAAGAGAAGGTCGCAGAGGAAGCGGCCACGACGGAGGCAAACGCACTGGCCGTGCTAGCAGCCAAAGAGATGAATGCGACCAACGGACTCGCGACATCCACCTTTCTGGTGTGCGCTCGCATGCGCCCTGCCTTCGAGACCGAGCTAGCTGAAGGTGGCGAGAACTTTGAGTGCGTGCTCAAGACGACTTGCACTGAGGAGGGCGCTGAAGAGGCCACCGTGCTTCTGCCCAAGATCTCTCTCACCGGCATTCCGAAGATTGAGCGCAGCAGCTTCCTCTTCGACCACACCTTCGGGCCAGGTGCGACGAATGACGACATCTTCGCCGCGCTCGGCCGGCCTCTCGTCGCGAAGACGTTTGCTGGAGAGGTCGGCGTCATCTTTGCGTACGGACAGACTGGGAGCGGCAAGACCTTCACGATGTCTGCCATAATGGACCGCGTGGTCACCGAGCTCTTTCCGTCCGATGGTACTGCCCCGCGTGCTGTGCGCTTCTCGTACCTCGAGGTCCTCGGTTCGTCCGTCCATGACTGTCTGGACGCCTCGAAACTGGCCGATGTCCAGATCGGCGAGGCTTTAGACGGGCGTGTCCTCACACGCAACCTCTCCTCGCACGACGTCGACTCGGCTGCGGCCCTCGAGAGGCTCATCGAGGTGGCCAAGTCGCGTCGCGCGACGGCGCCGACCGAGCGCAACGCCACCAGCAGCCGCTCCCACGGAGTCGGCATCCTGACGGTGGCACAGCCCGGCTTCGCCATCGACGACGTCGAGGCGCCGCGGGCGGGCGTCCTGATGGTCATCGACCTCGCGGGCTCGGAGCGCGCAGCCGATTCCATGGGGCACGACAAGAAGCGCATGGACGAGACGAAGGCCGTCAACCTCTCGCTGATGGCCCTGAAAGACTGCATCCGGGCTCGCACTCTGGCCTCCATTGCGGCCGCTGGAGAGAAGGTCTTCGTGCCGTACCGCCGCACCAAGCTGACGTTGCTGATGAAGGATGTGTTCGACATCTCGTGCTCCCGATTGTGCTCCACGGTCGTTCTCTCGTGCGTCTCGCCCCTCGCCAAGGATGCTCCCCACACGCTCAACACCCTCGGCTACGCCGCGCCCCTCCGAGTGGCGGTACGTACCGCCCCGGCTGGTCCGATGGAGAGAGACGAGAGGGACCCTGCGCTCTGGGCCCATGAGAAGGCCGTCACGTGGCTGGCGGCCACCGCCAAAGCGCCGATGCACGATGCCGTGGACGTCTCTGACGGAGATGGCTACGTCGGGCTTGCCGGGTTTGATGCCGAGGCCGTGATACCGGGCATGTCGGGCCTTGAGCTGTGCCGGATGGCAGAGGCTGAGCTGCACCTTCGCATCAAGAAACAAGTCCCAGGCAAGGAGGGCGCGGCGCTCGGCGCCCGTGTTCATGCGGCGCTCTGGATGCTCATCTGCGACGCCAAGACGCGCCGCCGCCGCCCGAACGGCAACCTGGTCACGGAGGAAGAGGAGGCCGAGGAGGCGAGAAAGACGGAGGAGGCGGCTGCCAAGAAGAACGCTCTGTGGAAGGAGCGTGAGGCGTCGCTGGCAGCCGGCTCGACGCTCGACGCCGCCGCATCGATGGCTTCGCGCATGTGAGGCCCACGATGTGCGCGGCCTGGTGCGCGGCAACGCAGTCCCATGCTCGTTCAGGTTCGTTACGGGCGAGGAATCTTGTGGACTCTTGTCAGGGAGCGGTGCAGAAATCGGCCCGAACTGCGTGATATCAGCCCTGCTCCCTCCATGGGACAGAGAGCTACAGTACAGTACAGTGGTGGCGAGGCGTCATACAGTCAACACACAGTGCCTTCTGTACTAAGGGTCTGTTGTTCGAATGAGAGTACTCGCCTTGAAACCTTTCACATAAAGTACTCGAGCTGACGAGCCCTGTCGTCGCACCGGGGTGTGGGTGTGAAACCATTCACGACACCATTCCTTCCGTTCACGGCAATTGGCCGCTTTCGAGGGGTCGAGCGTACATGCTGCCGCCTGTCTCAGTTCCGAGCCCCACCGTCCTCACGCAACTCTCGGCGCTGTACGGAAGCGACTCGGAGTCGTCGCGCGAGGCCGACGAAGACTCGTGTGAAGCACCCAGCAAGCGTTGCCGCACGGAGGCAATTGCGGCAGATGGAGCTCATGGCACCTGTGGCCAGCTCAGGACGCCGCAGGAGGACGCATCACGGCAGCTCACTTTACCACCTCCGCCTCTCGATGACGACGAGGAAGCCGCACACACGAGCAGCGGAACCTGGTTCGACGGCCGTGTGCGCCAGCTCGAGCACGTGGATGGCCACTTCGCCGTGCATGTTTTCGTGCCCGTGTCCCTGGATGCCACCCGGCGCTCCGCGCTTGAACGATGCGCCCTGGAACTGTCCGAGGTGCGTTCTCACAGTCGCGAGCGCGTGCATGCTCTGAATCCGAGCGAGTATCATATTTCGCTGTCCCGTACCGCCATGCTGCCAAAGCACGAACTCGATGGCTTTACAGATGCACTGCGTGTCGCATTGCAAGGCTGCGCGCCGTTCCACATACCCTTGAGCGGCTCGCTGTGCGAGCTTGCCAACGACAATCGCACGCGCTTCTTTGCTGCCATTGAGTGCGGGCGTGCGCGCGGCGGCCAGTCGGCGAGCGGTGCGGTCATCGACGCCGTCGACGCCGTCTTCGCACGCTACCAACGGCCTCCGTTTTACAAAGAGCGGCGGCTGCACTTTTCGATTGCGTGGTCGCTCGCGCCTCTGCCGCCCCTGGTGGGGCGACTGCCGACCGCGGCATTTGGAGTGGGGAGAGCAGATGTTCTCGTCGACGGTGTGTGCTGTCGCATCGGTGAGCGGACGACCGTGCTGAAGTTGGCAGGTGGGGGGATGTGGCCTTCAAGGGAAGCCGGAGCGTAGGACTCAGGTTAGGACTTAGGTTCGAGGTATGGGAAACCGCGGTAAGGAAAAGGGTAAGAAAAATGCGCATCGCCCACCCGTCGAGACTGTGCGTGAACTCCAAAAAGTCAAGTCAAGTCACTTGCTTCAACCTTCATCATAAAGCATAAACATACTAAAAACAACTCTACAACTGACATACGACCTGCGTACAGGAAGCCTGTCGAATGGAATGTACTCTCGAGGCTAGCAACTTGACTTGAATTGAATTGAACTCCCAAAACACTGGCTTTGGCCAATTTGCATGCCAAAAACTTGAAACAGCCATATAAAAACAGCTTTGTTGAGGACTTTGGGCGTGTGAGCGCTCCATTGGCCGGAAGTCGCGTCCACCTTGGGCCCTGATCGCTGTATCGCGTTACTCGGAGCAGTGCCGTGTCTCTGGTCGAGAATGCCGGTGTCGCGGCAGGAGCTGCAGCTGCGCGCGCTCATGCGCGAGGCCAACAGGTCGTCCAAGGCCAAACCGAAGCCAAAGTTGGAAGCGGCGCCGGACGTAGCGGCCTCATCAGGGGATAGCCAAGCTGGCGAGGGGACACGGTCTCCGTTGTCAACGAAAGGGGGCACGAGCTCTTCAGCAGCGGACGTGCAAGGATCGATAGCGTCACAAATGGCGGCGTCCTCGCCAAACGTAGCGGACGTGCCAGGTCAAGAATCCTCGCCGACTGAAGAGGACGGGCAGCAGGCGTCTTGCATCCCGGCGCCAAGCTCGAGCAGTGAGCTGACCAAGCGCGTGAGCGTCAGGACGTCGCCGAAGCAGAAGCCGCTCACCGAGAAAGAGACATCGTTCGACGTCCTGGAGAGCAGCGAGCTTGAGCAGCGCAAGCGCATCGCCCGCCTCAATGGCATCAACCTCGATAGCCTGCGGAGCGCGGACGGCAAGCCTCTGAGCGCCGAGGATGTGCTCAAGGTTGTGTCGGCCGGCTGCCGTGACGAGACGCATACGGGGCGAAGCGGCAGCCGGAAGAGCCAAGGAGGCGCGAGTAGTGCAGATGAGAGCTTGTACTCGTCACCGGCCCTCGCCGAGAAGGTGCAGTACCGCTCGACGGCGAGCCCTACCGGTCGGCACCATCCGGTGCGCAGCCGACGTGCAGAGCTGCGCTTCTTAGACCCACACAACTCCGTCGACCACCTCACACAGTTCGGTGGGTCCGGGCGCGAGCAGGCGCCATTGTGGAAGAGCCCCGGCTTCCTCACTGCCCAAGCTTTCGCAGAGACGCTTCGTTCGTACGACGACGAGGCCCTAGACGGCGTTGGGTACTTCGACGGCAACACGATGAATGCAGGCACGCGCTCATCGGTCACGCCGCTCGAGCACGACGTGCGCCTGCGTATGGGACTTGCGGAGCCTCGCATGGCGTGGCAGCCTCATCAGCTTCAGATCGCATGGACCGACACGACGCGACGCCCGTTGGCGGGCGGCGGCGCATCTCCGCCGCCGCGTGCTAATGCCATTGGTCGGACATCCAAAGACCTGTCGGACTTGTTCAGTCGAAGCTCGCCGCGCCTACACGGCCGCGCCAGCTACAGCCGGTGCATGCTGTCCGACCGCTCGTGCCCTAGCCTCCACGAGGTGCCTGCGGCAGCTGTGGGAAAGTGGCTCGACGTCCGTGATGACCATTGCGATCAGCACGACGACCAAGGCGTCCGACTGCCCGATACGGCGTTTTCCCCGCCGGATCACTCGTGTGCAGTCAGCCAGACGCTGGTCCCGATCAAGGCGACGGCCCGCAAGAGCGTCCAGGTGCAGCTCTTCGAGCTCCTCAAGGGGAATTCAAACCGAGTGCTCGAACTCTTCAAAGAGTGGGACACAGACGGCAACGGCGCTGTCGACAAGATGGAGCTGCGCAAAGGCATCGCTGGGCTCGGCTACTCGGTGCCCAATAAGGAGATCGACTTTCTTTTCGATTGCTTCGACAAGGACGGGAGCGGAGAGATTGCGTACAGCGAGTTTAAGAAGATGCTCTCCGAGGAAAGCCTCGCGCACGCTTTAGAGGCGGCCGATCCTGAAATGCGGAGGAAGGCGAAGGAGCGCCAGTTGCGGCTCACCCGCCGGCTATCAAGGGAGAGCAAGGAGTACCGGTACCTTCACGACCACGAGGAGGAGCGCCCCGACTCGCCGATTGCCTTCGAGTCGTTCATGCTCCTCAAGTCGATGTACGCGACACGCAAGCCGGAGGAGACCTCGTTTGCGCGCGCGCCGCCGCCGCCACCGCCGAAGCCAAGGCCACGCCTGCAACGTGTGATTTCTTACAACGTTCGAAGCCCTCGTGGCAGCATAGGAGGGAATGGCGGCGGCGGTAGGGAGGGGAGCAGCAACCGCCGCCGGCGCAGCGACGCGGGCGTTCGACCGGCAACCAACCCGATGGCGATGCGTGCGCCTCAGAGCGCCGTCGAGGCTCCAAGCCGGCAGCCTCCCACCGAGGCTCCAAGCCGACAGCCTGCCGCCGAGGCTCCAAGCCGACAGCCTCCCGCCGAGGCTCCAAGCCGACAGCCCCCCACCTCGTCTATTACGACCTCCGTCATCGCGACGCCGCTGCGAGCTATCTGATCGGTGCTCGGAGTCCGGTCATGATAGGAGGGCGTCGTATGAGTACGATTGAGCGGATCAGCGGTGCCGTCCTGCCGTACTGCCGTTGGCGGTTCGCGGGCGGGGCGCAGCAACCAGCGCTCGGCTGTGAGTGGGCGAGCCTGCAGGTGCAGAGCCTCCAGCCTGACTCTCTGTGGTAGAAGGCTTGGGCCGATGGGCCCCAGGAGAAGCAAAGTTCTCTACACCCGCTGCGTCCTATTGCCGCCGGCACCGCGGAGGTCTCTCGGGACGTTCACCCCGTAAAATGGCGCGTAAACGAATGCGTAAAACTAAAAGTTTTGATATTCGACATGCAAACGCCAAAGGCCATAACCGCCCGGAGACACAACACAACGCAGCCGCACGCGAACTGTCCTCGGCATCATACAATAATCATACAATGAACTCAAATGCGCGACGTCGTGGTGGTTCGGTTTGCCTCGGTTTGGTGCGCTCACACCTAACTCACACCTCTCTGGACTCTTACTGGACTCTGTAGACTCTGACTGGTCGGCCCAATTGGGTCGGCCTCAGTCACGAACGACATTCATAAACTCATAATTGGGACTATCGGCCCGCGGGATGCACACCGCGTTCCGCTCAGGAACCTTCACGGGTCCGGCGTCCGACGTCCGCACGGCCGCCCCGGCCCTCCCGCATGATGCAAAATGCATGCAGAATACTCGGATAGTCAAACTGCCAACGGTGCCGCTTGTGAAAAAAACAAAGCTGCCGTTGCTTGTATGCCACCTCCCCGCTCACGAGTCGTCAGATGTCGTCGTCGTCGAAGGCGAAGGGATCCTTCTTGCGCAGCCGCTTAGACGGTGGGAGCCGGCTACGCACCTCCAGCTCGTCGTCGTCGTCGAAGGCGAAAGGATCCTTTTCGGTCTGTGCCATCGTCGCTTGCATTGCCGCCACCATCGAGCGTGCCTTGGGCTTCTTAGGAGCCGCCGCTGCCGCTGCCGCCGCTTCTTGTGCGGACGGTGCCTTTGGCTCCATGGAGAGGGGACGTATGAGTCGCTCTTGGCTTGCCGCTGCGTCGTCGAATGCCAGCGACGAAGACGAGAGACGTGCGACGGGGTGGGCTGACTTGAGAGCCGTTGGCCTCTCGAGCTTAGCTGCCGAGACCGCCAAGCTGCCCTCTGCTCCGAGCTCCGACGAGAATGCCCCCGAGCTTCGAGCTCCGATGAGAATTCCTCCGAGCTTCGACGAGAATTCTTCCGAGCTTCGAGCTCCGATGAGAATTCCTCCGAGCTTCGACGGTGCCCGGGTCGACGGTGCTGACACCTTTGTGGCGGGTGGCGGCATCGCGGGTGCTTGCGCTGGAGGTATCGCCGATGCGGCGGGAAGTGGCGGCTGCACCTCCCGCGCCGCCATCTTTCGCTCATTGGCGGCCGCGATCGCTTTGGAGGCCTCCGCCTTTGCCTTGGCTTGTGCAACTGCCTTTGCCTTGGCCTCTGATGCCGCCTTGGCGACAGAGCTCGCGATGAGCTCGCCCGCAGCTGCAAGAGGGCTGATGGGCGATGGGCCGGTGTCCTTGGCAGCGGTTGAGTCGCTATCAACATGCATGGGCGTGACGTCCACCGAAGGCTTCGAAGGTGCACGAGGCCGCACAGGCTTGGGCGGCAGTGCAGAGTCGTCCCTGAACGCAAAGATGTCTACCACCTCTTTCTTCGATGCCTTTTCGGGGTTTGCTCCCCGCTGAGCGGGCCTGGATGCGACGCGTGCCTTTTGCGTGCTGGTAGGCAGTGCTGCCGCATCAGAGCTCGGATTGCGAATAATGCCTTGCAGCGTCAAACCCGTCGGACTTGCGGCGTAGATCGGCCGTTCGCCCTTCCAGAACTCAAGTGGCGCACACTTAGTACGGCTGCTGGTTCGCGGTTGCGCCGATGCTGCCGGCAACGTTGCCGGAGTCAACATGGTTTTCTCCACGTCCACATGCCAGTACGGAAAAGACGATCTTGGCGCCACCGAGCGAAAAGTGGACGCCCACAACAACGCGAAACCCCCAAAAGAGGAAAAAACCCCACGCATTCTAAACACAAGAAGCTCCGCAAGCTCGTGCTTGGCCTCAAGCAGGTGGGCAGCAGGAACGACGCGCCCTACGACCGCGTGACCGGCGCCGGCTTCGTCGCCGCCTACAACGGCGGGCAGTACGCCGACGCCCTCTGCCTCTCCAAACGTCCAAAGGCGTCGGCGTCTCCCTACTCGTCGCCGAAACCACTGGCGCGCTCGCAGCCTCGTTCATGACTATCCTCCGCCTCCTCGCGCGCCAGACGCGCCTCCCCGGCGCCCCCACCGACAACACGCGATACGGCGATCAAGGCCGCGCGTCCCCCCCCGCAGCTTCCTCACGCACCACGTTGCCAACATCTCCACCGCCATCCAAGCCGCCGACACCCAAACCGTCCTCAACGCCGCCAGCGCGCGCATGCTCCGCGTCTCATTTGGGGTCTGTCGTGTTAACGTTCACGCAAGAACGGGTCCTCATATTCACACACACGTGACGAATCAACCCCCGACCAGAACTGACAGTACAGTAGGTACTCCAAGGGTCTCAGCGAGGTCCACGAGGTGTGAACGTGCGTGTGATTTCTCCGCAGGGCTGTTTTAGAGCGCCCGGGGGTGTTACGGTAGTATTGTGGTAAATGTGGAAAGAGTTCCTCAGCCTGGGTCGAGAATCGGACTCGCCGGTTGTGGAGCCCTATGTGTGCGCCCGCTGCCGTGTCCAACTTGATGTACAGTATGTTCCAATGTTCGCTGTTGTTACGCTGCACGTCCAACTTGTACTTAACTAGCCGAGGATAGGATCTCAACTCACAGCTCAAACGTGTTGCCGAGGCCCTTCTCATTCTTCCCGCCCGAGGGGTCGAAGTCGAACAGATGCTTTGCAAAGAGGACGGGCAGGAGACACCCGACGATGGTCTCGATGGACCCGAATGCAAGTGCAATGTTGCCTCCCGATCCATTGATCAGATAGTTGCCAGCCTCGTAAAGCTCGGTCGCAAATATTGGGCCCACAGCGCGTCCAATTTGGACAACCATCCCAACACCCGCCTGAAGCTTGGCCTGACGATGTGGGACGGTTCGAAGAGTCATTGCAGAGATGACGGAGGTGATCACGATGGTGACGCTCACTGCCTGAGCTGCGACGGACACGAGCAGATTGGTAAGAGTAACACCTTGGGTCAGGTTGAACCAGTTGACCTGACCGAGCCCTATCAGAGAGAGGGCGAGTCCAGCCGTCGCAAGATCGGACAACTGAGACGGGCTGCCGAACGTCCGACTGACAAACGTGGCTGCAAGCGAGGACAGCGCGAGAATGAGATACAAGGGCATCGAGCCCCCTCCATCTAGTTGGTAGTAGTCAAAGAGGAAGAGGGGTACAATTGATTCCAGTCCGAGCGTTCCCATCGAGTTCAGAAAGCAGGCAAACAGGAGCACCGCCAAGATTGTAGGCGGTAGTCCCGTGTGCTCATTTTCGCCCTCAACGACCGAGGGAGATGTCTTGACCAGATTGCCCTTTTCAAAGTAAAGGGCGGTTATTAACATGAGCATGAGCGAAGTTGTCGCCGTGGACCAGCCAGCAGCAGCATCATCGGCAGACAGAGACGGTTCAACCGCCGCGAAAAGATTGCCCAGCAGTGGACCGAACGCCACGCCAAGCGTCGAAGCTGCTGTGACCATCGCGATTGCGCGAGGAACTTCGGTTGGCGGAACGCGGATAGCGATCCAGGTGTTGGCGACGACTGTTGTGCCGAGTGATATTCCGTGTAGGAATAGGCGACCGAAGAGCAAAGGCATCTGGAATGGAAAGCTTGCAACCCTGATGGCGATCACGTGAAGGAGACCAGAGGAGAAGCGCAGTGTGCTAAGTGTTGTGAGGATGAAGCGGGTTTCGAACCGTTCAAGCCATCTCGGCATCAGCGCCATTCCGACAATGCTGCTGAACGTCATCGTAGCGTAGAGCCAGGCGACCATGTGAGCAGGCTGATGAAGGTCTTGCACAATCTCGAGCGCAAATGTCGGCAGGTAGTTGCTCGTGGTCATGGTCGTCGCGAAGACGTGGAGCAAGAGCATCGAGTAACTAGAGGGACCAGGAAAGGACTGCGTTTCAGCAACCATCATCATGTGCTGAAGGCGTGCACAGAGCTGGCACACACGAGCGGAGGCCGCGGAGTGAGCCACACACACAGTTGTGCGTTGGTTGCCTTCTCGCGAAACTTGCCTGTGGAGAGTGGACGCTGTGTGCGCATACCGGGTAACCCACATAAATAGCGCTTCTGAATTTTTCGTGCGACGAACACTATCGACAACCTCCAAAAAGAAATGCGAGCTCTATGCGTGCACACGCATGTGAACGCGCGCGCTCACAGACGCAGTGGCCGTGTGTAGATAAACACCGCGCCGGCGCCATCACGCGAGATGCGCATCTGCTCGTCAACATACACCGTCTGGACGCTGCACGTGGGCGCGCGGCCTTCGAACGGGCCGCCATTCCACGGCAGCAGCTTCCACACCGAGCTGACGGGATACCAGCGATCCATGAAGATGCCATCGACCAGCGGGATGCGAGGCACTCCGGGAGCAGTGATCACTCGTGTACGCTGTAGCTCCATGCGCAGCGTGCCGTCGTCCTCCAGGACCACCGCATCGGCCTCCGTTACGACACGGCCACCAAATGTGGGCAGCAGCTTGAACCAGCCGAGCAGGGGGATCACCGTCAGGCCAAAGATGGTTGTGTCGAACGAGGATTCGAACCTGCCTTTCTCGACATCAATCGTCTGCGCAACTCTGCCGACGGTGCTGAGCCCCCACGATAGCACTTGGAGCGCATGAAGCTTGAAGAAGATCTCGGCTTTGCGCTTTGGATCGTCCGCCCCGAGCCAGCGCCCTAGAGTCGGGATGCCAGGCGAGCTGTTGAGTGCCTCTTCGATTGCGAGGAAAAAGGGCGAAGACCTAAAGAGCTCCACCTCTGAGAAAACGAGCTCCCACTCACCATTGAGCGCAGCTGCAGTGACGGGTGCCGACTGCCTCTCCGCGAGTTGCGACACGAGCAAAGACATATCGTCACGCTTCTCCTGGTACGCTGGGGCGATGAGTGTATTTAGCCGCTGACCACGATCAGTGAGGGCCGCGATCTGCAAGATTTGAGATTTGATAGCCGCGCTGCTATCTGGTGGCCAGATCGATAGCCGCGCAGCGACGCCAGAAGTCGTTGCAACCATGCCCGATGTGCTCAACATCAACGCGAGCATGGCACAAAAGGAAATGCAGATCAGAGTTCTTCGCATCTTCGCATCCGTGAATCCGCGCGACGCTGTGAATCTGAACGCCGCGGCACTCCTAGATCAGAATGAATTCAACGTGTGAGTTGATGCTTCAAAGGATAGTCCGCGGGAGAGTCCACGGTGTGTGTGTTTAGGCCAACCCTCTCACACACTCACAGTCTGTGCTCGGCACATCGAGCGGCGGACGCATTGAAGCGCACGAGCCTTCGCGGCGGCGGCGTGAATTCGCCTTGCGCGTCGCACAAGTACGAGATCACGATGGCAGCGCGCACGTGCTCGAGCCACTGCCGATGATGCACGCCATCCGTAGTACCCTTGCAGGTCTCAGACTCATTCGTGTGGAAGTGTGACCAATCGAGGAGTGGCACGCCCGTCTGCTGGGCAGCCTCAGCCGACGCCCGGTTGGCAGCGCGAATCAGCTCCGCTTGGTAGCGCCACTTGCGCGGCTTTTTCGCTTTGCATTGCTCGTTGGCCGTCACCCAGACCAGCGGCGCGGGTATACTAGGGCGCCCGGGTATTGAGCGAGCACGGCGACGCTCTACATCATGCTGCACGGCGCACCAATGGTCCAGGTAGGGCTGGAAGACGGGCCCGTGCGTCCAGCTCTCAAGGGGTTCGGTGCGCCAGCGTAGTGAGTCGGTTCCAAGCTCCGAGACCTTGGGGTTCGTATCGTGGATCGAGAGTTGTACGAAGCTCACGCCACCGTCGAGCGCGTGGGGCGGGCCCCGAGCTAAGCGTGCAATCTCGGGCCAGTGCACAGCGCGAGGCACGTCATGAATGGCACGTACCGTCCAGCCGTGCACCGCGTCGGTGAAGCTGCCGCGGCTGCCGTCGGTCTTCTTGTTCCGAGCCGACTCATTCAGTAGTGCGTGCATGATTCCCTTACGTGCTGGGTGGATTCCCTCCCACTCGGAGGGCCGCCAGTTGGGCTGCCCAAGGCTGCGCTCCTCCGCCAAACTCACAGGCACGCCCGCGAGCAGGCTGGCCGTCGCCATCGCCAGATCCCTCATTGAAGAGTCGCCGATGAATGAGAGAGTTTTGCGTGCGAGGCACCTCTGCATCGCTTGCAAGCTGCGGAGCTTCAGCCTGCAGCCGTGCGGGGTGACTCGCCGCGCCCCCCAGTCAACGTCAGCCGATACAATTTGGTGCGAGAAGGAGCATGGCGATAGCGTCTTCATAGCGCAGGTGGCGTTCGCTTACTAGCCGAGTCGGAAAACCGTTGATGACATTTTGCATGCAAGGATGGATAGACAAGTGCTATCGGCCGGCGATCGGGCCCCGGCCGCCGCTTTCTGTGAGACTTGCACTACAAAAGCACTATAGTTACGAAAGACACCGGGGTGAGCCGGGACACACGCACATCATTCATGTAGACAACAACAGCGGAAAAGTACACACATCACAAGACACGGGCTCATGGCGTTGAGCACGGAGGCCCGGGCGAAATAGGACGAAAGAGGAGTCCAATGCGCCATTATCCTCTGAGCACGGAGGCCGGACGAAAGAGGAGTCCGATGCGCCATTTTCCTATCTACCACGCCAGTCCATACATGGATCATGGATGTGACTTGGCGCCAGGGGAGGACACGCTTGCTGTGCGCCGGTGGGCACGGCCACGGGCGCTTGTGGCGACGGTGGTGGATACGCGTGTGGAGTGAACATTGGCTGCCCGGGCGGATGGCCCAGATAAAGCGGCGGCGCCCCAGGATAGTCATAAGGCGGATAGGCATAGCCGTTGAGCGAGCCGCTCGGAGGAAGCGGATGGTGGCTGTACCCGGAGGGTGGCTGCTCGTACGGCAACGGCGGGTAGTAGCTCGGCGGGTAGTAGCTCGGCGGGTAGTAGCTCGGCGGGTAGCTCGGCAGCGTGGACCCTGGCGGGTAGGCCACGAGCGAGGGTGACGAGTAGCTCCCATAGCTCGGTGGCGGGGGCGGCGGCGGGGGCGCCGCAACCGCCGCCGAGGCTCGGCGGCGCTTGGCCGATGGCTGTCCTTCGCCATCGGGATACTCGAGTGCATACTCTGCGATGCGATGTCGCACGAGCTCCGCGCATAGCGCCCTTTGCCCTTCAAGCCCGGTGATGGTGACAGTTCGCGTCTTGCCACCCGGTGGCACCTCCGAGGCTCGCTGCACCGAAATGTGAGCGCCCGTCTTGGTTTGGATGGCGTTGATGCTGGCTCCCTTCGCGCCAATCAAAAAGTTTACCTCCGGTCCGTTAGGTATCAGAAGCACGGTCGCGTCAAGGTTTGTTGTCACCAGCGTAGGCACTAGGGTAGCCGCGATTGGCAGAACCGGTGGTGTAGATGACACTGCGGCGCCGGTGGTGGTGGTTTGGGTAGCAACGGCAGGCAGAGGATCGCTGTTGCATGTGGCGATGGGAACGCCAGCAGCGGCTGTGCCACCCGAATACTCAACAACCTTCGCGAGCACGAGTTCGGCACACCGCGAGCGCGAGGCCTCATTTGCTCCTGTGATTGTGACGGTGCGCGTCGCGCAGCCTGGTAGAACGTCGGAGGCACGCTGTATCGAAATGTGCGTGCCCGTCTCAGCCTGCAGCGCATTCACACTCGCCCCTTTCGCACCAATGAGGTGGTTCACCTCTGGCCCGTTTGGTATGTGGAGCACCAATGGCGTCTCGCTATCAGCCACAACATTTGCACCGGTGGTCACCTCGACGCTGCCGCCCATCTCAAGCTCGTACTCTCCTACGCGCTGGCGAATGAGAGCACGGCACCGTGCGATTGCTTCCTCTGTGCCTGAGATTGTTACCTGTCGATTTGGTGCACCTGCTGCCACCTCGCAAGCTGGTTGAATGTTCACGTGCGTTCCTGTTTGTGTTTGAATTGCGTTGATCGAGGACCCTCCGCGTCCGATGACGAAATTGACCTTCGGACCGTTGGGGATCTCCATCACCTGCGATATCATGGCCATCAACACGGCCGCGCGCGTGTGCGAGCTTGCGTGGAGCGCCCCCGTGCCTGCTGTGGGTCTCGCCCCGTCTCTGTGAACGTTAACTCGACATCCATTATCACAACCCGTTACCTCCCCTATGCGTTAACGACGTACACATCTCGGTGCGCGAGAATTTCTCAGCGTGCACTCTGGCGCTTGAATCGGCGCGTGAGAAAATCCATGAGTTCTCCATGTGAATGAAGTGGAGTGGCGCCGATTTGTACCTCTCAGCCGCCCTCTTGCGCCTTGCGTTGATCGTCTATGGCACGTTTCACGACGAGCTGTTCGAGGTCCGCTACACGGACATTGATTACGACGTCTTTTCCGACGGAGCTCACCTCGTGTGGCGTGGACGCTCACCCTTTGAGCGGCCAACATACAGGTACACGCCTTTGCTCGCGGCGCTGCTGACGCCCAACGTGTGGCTGCACCCGGCGTTTGGCAAAGTTCTCTTTGCTACCGCCGATCTGATCGTGGGCGCGCTCATTCAGGACATACTCAACCAGCGGCAGGTGCCAGGTCGGACGTGTGCCGCCTTCTGGCTCTACAATCCGCTCGCGCTGAACGTCAGCACGCGCGGAAACGGCGAGAGCCTCGTCGCCGTGCTGCTGCTTGGTTCATTGCACGCGCTGCTCCATCGGCGTCTCGCGGCCGCCGGCGCCCTGCTCGGCTGCGCAGTTCACCTGAAGCCATATCCAGTGATCTACGTGCCTGCCTTCCTCTTTGCTCTGGATGCAGAGCTCGGGTGCGTTGTCGCACCGGGAGCGAGCGGAGCATCGGCCGTGCCGGCGCCGCCACGCTCGCCGCTCATCGCGCGCGCGCGCTTCCTCAGCGCGGCCGGAGCCGCCGTCGCCTCGCTCTCCTTCGTCAGTTTCATTTGGTGCGGCTGGCCCTTCGTCTCGGAGGCACTCGTGTATCACGTCTCCCGACAAGACGTGCGTCACAACTTCTCGCCGTACTTTTATCTGCTGTATCTCGCGGAGCCGCAGGGCATGCTGCGCCGCGCCGCGTCGGCCCTTGCCTTCGCCCCACAGGCCGCGCTCCTCGTGGCCTTTGCTGCCAAATTTGGAAACGATCTCCCGTTTTGCATGCTGGTGCAGACGGTGGGGTTCGTCGCGCTCAACAAGGTGTGCACAGCGCAGTATTTTGTGTGGTACCTCGCGCTGCTGCCGCTCGTGTTGCCGTCGTCCGCGGCGCTACAGCGTGTGCATCGAGCCCGCACCGCCGTCTTGAGCGCCTTCTGGGTCGGTACACTTCTATTGTGGCTCGGTATAGCTTATCTTCTCGAGTTCGGCGGCCGACCCGTCTACCTCTGGCTCTGGCTGGCGTGCCTCGCCTTCTTCGCGGCGAATGTGCTCCTCCTCCGCCATATCATTTGCATGCACCACCCCACGCCCCTCTTCCGCAACGGCAGTGTGGCCAAGCAAGTCTGCTTGTATTCGCTTTAGTGTGTGTCCCCGCGCCCCGGAGTCGCACCAGGCCGAGACCGCGCCTTTAGTGGAGCCTTAGTCGACGTCGTACTGTACTGTCATTTATAAACCGACAGAACGTCTCCATGTCCCGATCGATCTCACTTGCACTTCTCAGCTGGAACAGCTCACAGCTGCGAAAAAGCGACGTTGCTCGTTGGTACCGCGCGTGTTCACGCAGTCGCTGTACCTGCACAGTCAACAGTGTTGGGCCCCCGCCGCGCCCCCTGGCGTGGTGCTGGTGGCCCCCTAATTAGTAATTTCGTTTCTTCACAGTCCATTTATTTGAGGTTCCGACATTGGAGTCAAAGACTAACGTTACAACGAATTACAACGACCACACCGACAACCACAGTCATCAATTGTATCCGGATACTGGTGTCGAGCGACGCGTGGACTACGAGCACGGCTCCGACGCACCTCCTAGGCTCCATTGCACTTCCACTCGGACATACACTTCGGTGTCTCATTCAAAAGAGCTCGCCGGGGCGCGGCTCAGCTTGGCGCAGCATTGTGCTGCTGTTGACGCTGCCGTGGCCGTCGGGCGAGGGGAACGCAGCCCAAGTCGTCACCTCGGGATGGCTTCGAGGGATGGCTCATGCGCTGGGCCGAGCGCGTTCGTATGATGATGATGGGTGTCATCATGCGCTGGGCCGAGCGTATGATGATGATGGGTGTCAAACGTGAGGACGCAATCCTCGTCGATCGCAGGGAATCGCCGGTTGAGATCATAGTAGTTGAGGTCCTTTCGCCGATGGCAGCGAGTGCTCCAGCCCGTTGCCGAGTTGTTCACGGCGCCGTACTGGTCAATCAGCAGGTCATTCTCGTCATCGTGGTGAGGGCTCCAAGCAGCGTGCAACCGCGCGCAGAATCGAGAGAAGCTTCGGGGACGTTGGCGCACGAGGCTCACGGCACACACGACGCAAAAGACGAATACGGCGCCGACGCCGACGGCGGCGTCGATGAAGGTGCACCCACAAGCGCTGACAGTGACCGGCAAATGAGGTCCCTTGTGCTTCAGTGCTGGCAGCAGATGTGGCGGCACCCACATTGATGGCCGCACGGGCACGTTTGGTGTTGGTTCTAGCAGCAGAGAAAGCGGAAGCATTGTCGGTAGCACCGCCGGCGGCGGCATAGAAGATCTCACTTGCCACGCTGCAGGCGGAGTGGAAGGGGACTCGCCAACAACGCCCACCCAGGGACCCGCAGCGTTGATATCGGTGCGCACCTGCAGAGACTTGAATTGCGGCGACGCCGGTAATCGGGACACGACGTGCCCCATCGTGCACGCGACTTGTGCGAGCACAGCTGCTCGTAGCCGCGGAGGGGTGCAACTCGTGTTGCATCCTTGATGCGCGCGCCGCACATACCAAATAAAGAATTTCCGAATTGGTGTCCGGTACCCCCCTGTCGATGGCCCTTCGGTGTGGGATATCTTTTTGACGGACTGAAATACTCGAGAAAGGGACTCCTAACTCCCCGTCATCAGTGACATTCAGGTGCTGGTCCCCTTGCTAACTGGTCCTCGTCATTGCGGAGCTCTCGTTCTATCCAGTTCCAGAGGGCCTCCGGTCGGCGCGGCGGCGGCAGCCCTGGCTGCGGCCACGGCCGCGGGGCGCGCAGCCCGCCCTCCAAATAAGGGTTCGTCCAAGGCCAAAGGGCGGCAAGCGCGCTCGATTTGCTCGAGGGTTCTCTCGGTGCCTCGGAGCCTCGTCAGATCGAGATAGAGGACATCGGACGTATCTGCCCCGAAGGCGAGGTGCCCCACGACGGCGCCGCCCACCTTCGCGTACCGCGCCAAGTTCGAGCCGGGGGGCGTCATGCTCGCGCCGTAGTGAGCGCCCAGGTGGGCGAGTCGGAGCACAAGCGTGTGCGCGTGCACGTACCATCGATCGACGCCCATGAGAGCTTCGTGGAAGAGTGCGTCCTCGGCAGCGTGCTCCTCGTCCGGCCGGGCGCGCTGGTGCATCGAGCTGAACGGTACAAAGAGTCCCCAGCGCTGCGTGCCCGCCGGCCCGAGGCTCGCGGCTAGTGAATTGCCGACGCACTCGGGCGTGAGGGCGGTGGCTGCCTTGAGGAAGTTGACAAGGAGGCGCTGCTGGCTCCCATCGGCGTCGGGCTCATCGGCGCCCTGCCATGCGTGTGTGCATGCGAGAATGGGCAGTGTACCTTCGGGGCATCCGGCCGCACGCAGCTCGGCGAGCGTGATAAACGCCTCCGGCGGCATCTCCTGCCGCCGCCTCAGCCGGCCGCCGCGCGAGGCATGCGCCAGGACCCAATGGGCGTCCAAGAGAGCAACGGCGCCGCGTCCGACCATGTCCTCAATCTCCCTCCCCCCGAGACGCTCCCATGCTCGCTCCTGCCGCGCGGCCAGTGCGGCCGGGACGGGCGGAGACGGGCGAGTCGGCGGCATGTGCGGCGCCGCTTCGGGGAACAGAGCAGTGAACCACAGTGGCGTCTCTGCCGAGCTCTCGTGAGGACGTACGTCGGCAAGCGCCTCGAGGTACGCCCGCCAGTCGCGCGCGACGCGGTCCGTGTTGGTCAGAAAGGACGGCAGCGTCGCCGGCGCAGGCCTGGCGCTGAGCCCGGCGCCGACGACAGCAGCAGAAAGGACGGCAGGATCGCCCGCCTCATTTTCTGCAGCCACGGCAGCCTCGGCAGCCTCAGCACATTGCTGCTCTTCCTTGAAACGTTGCCACGCCGGCTGCTGAACCTTTGCATCCTCGAAGCGGTCGCTCGTGCTGCACCAGTACGAGAACTCGTGCCGGCCGCGGAGCACCAGACCGACGAATCCGCCCGTGTCCACCACCCCATCCGCAATCTCAGCCTGCACGATCTCGAGCTTCTTCGTGGCCTCCGCTAGCTTGTTGGTCAAGAGGGCATTGACCGCAGAATCTATCGCCATGTGCCGGGGATGCCTGGGTGAGGGCGGTCGCGCAGCTTGCATGGATAAGGTGCTCTCCGCTCTCGGAGAGTTGGCAAACAGAGGCACGACCCGGCGAGGCGATCGGGTGCGACCCCTCGGTGTGGCTTGTGGCTGATCGACGTTCTCCGCCCTCGGAGAAAACAGAGGCACGACTCGGCGAGGCGATCGGCGAGGCGAGGCGATCGGAACCATCTCGTGGGTGAGCCACGCAGTTTGCCGTCCGTCGGGCGGAGGGCCGCTGCAGCGGGCCGCTTGTGTGGGCGATGCAATAATGCGTGTGCTCACAGATGCTGCTGTGAAACGGACCCCCTCGCGCTGTCGTTATACTGTCGCGTGAGATGTGTGTCCCGAAATAGAATCGGATTGCGTGTATATACTGAAGTACGGTACAGGACCGTTACGAGCCCAAATATGGTCATGAAGAACTCGCTCCTGTGTGGTGCCTGCCGTCACGATCGTGCGCCTTTCGCAAGATCGCGTGTCGCGGCGACTGCATTCGTGCTTGTCCTCTTGCCTCGAGGATCAGTCAACGGCTCCTGACACTCTCATCCACTACCAGTCGCCTCATCACCTTCAATGCCAGCGTGGTGCAAGCCGGCGATTCCAGCGCTCCCTCGTAGCTGGGACCTTCCCCCCGCTCCCAAGTCCGGAACGTCCTACAGGTTCGCGCTGCTAGCGCTTACGTTTTCTAACGTGCCAGCGCCGCCGGCCAGCGCGATTGCCAGCTTCTATGCGGGTGGCGCATTCCAAACCTTTATCACGGGTGCATCCTCTGGATGTGCTTCATACACGATCGATGGTTTCGCCGTGCCGCTCGGCATCGCCGAGAAGAAAAATGATGGCTCGTGCGCGATCGTTCAGCCGGGAGATCTTCCAAACAACATACAGACTACCGGCAGCTTCGTGGCTGCCAACTACGACTCGATCATCATGATGGTGGTCAACGACGAGTGCGCCACTTCAGGATCATCGGGCAACGAACCAACGATGTGAGAAAGATCAACGGGATCGACGTCGCAAACAACTTCCTCTTCAACAGTGTGAGGGCGAGTGTAGTGCAGCAGAGCTCATGCTCCGGATGGTCGTGCCCTCTCCCAGATTCGCAGCTCGCGATGACGCACGAGATGCTACACACCTTCGGATACCAGCAGCACAGCAACGCGTATCAGTGCCTCTCCGAGCCTTCCAATACTCTCAAGTGCACGTTGTACGAGTACGGAGACATGTTCGACATCATGGGCGGCAAAAAGCTCCTCGTGGGATTCCGAGCGCGCGCACGCTACTATCTTGGCTGGTTTGGGAGCGATGAAGTCCTTGGCGTGACGAGCGCGGGCACGTACACGATCGGCGCGCTGAACGCACCTTTGGCCGCGGTGCCCTCGGTGGGCTCCTTGAAGCGGGCGGCATTTGTGCGCACGCCTGCCGGAAGCACCGAGGCAGACGGCATTTGGGTTGAATTCATCGGCTCAGGCCCCGGTAACACGTGGAACAGCGGAAGCTACCCGGAAGTCGCATACAACCAAGCCGGGCTGTTCCTGCAAAAGGGGGGCTATCTCATCGATGCGACGCGCCAAAGGTGCGGCGGCGGCGCATACGCCGACAGCGAAGCATGGCAAGACGGAGAGATGGTGAAGGTGACGCTCAATGCCGGTAAGACGTTTGTGGATCAGACGACTGGGATCAAACTGAGCCAGGTGAGGCCGAGTGCCGACGGGCTCTCGGTGAGCTTCACGGTCGAGTATGGCCGCATCGACACGACGTGCTACCGCGCCTTACCACGCATCGGCGCGGGTCTCTTTGGGGAGTATCAGCTGTTGATGGACGGCTCTTGCTCGAGTTGCGAGACCCAATCATTGATCGATGAGCTGAAGGCTGTGCCGAGCGTGGCGATGGCTACGCGCAAGGGCTTCTGGAATGTGAATCAGGCCGAGGACGTCGATGAGGGCAGCTGTGGACAGTCCACCTTTGCTCTTGATGTCGTCAACCTCCCCACCGGCTGGGGCAAGGTCTCGTACTACGGTGACGTCGTGACGGCAGGCACCACAATGCATGCCGGCTCCACACCGTCTCGCAGCTTTCACTTTGCTCTGACGATCCCCTCAAGCGCTGCCGACGGTAATTACGACATGTGCGTCCTCGTGTACAACCGCGTCTCGGGGCTGCAGACAGCCAAGCCATTCCGCGTAACGTTGCCCGAATCTGGATGGGCGTGGTGGACGAACAACCGGCCAGGCTCTTACAGCCCTGCACCCGCCAATGACTGCTCACAGTATGTGACGTGCCGAACAGGCATCGCCGGGTGCACGGCCCCGAGAGCCAAGCAAGGGATCTGCAAACGAGAGGCTCGAGAGAGCGCAGAGAGCGTTGGGGCGAAGCAGGTCCACCCTGGTGACGTGGCCAGGTGACGTGACAGGTCAACCCTGGTGAAGCGCGCTGGGGGCCGCGGGTGGTGGGGCATGTTAGGGCGGGGAGGGTGAGCGTTGGGACGAAGCAGGTCCACCCTGTTGAAGCGCACTGGGGGCAGAGGGTGGCCTCTTACCGAGCCTCTTACAGCTCTTATCAATGGTGGAGCATTGGAACATGGCGGGGCAATTCACTACTCACTAGGGCTAGAGCTCACAGAGGCTGTAGAGGGGGATCGCGCTGCCTTATACCTTATTGCAGAGGTCGATACCCGGGTGGGCGAAGGTGGGCGGGATCGAGAATAGCGTATTCCTTCTCTTCTGTTCGAGTCATATGTGAACGGAGGACCGCGGACTTTGCGACCACCTGCGGGGCGTCCGCTGTCGCTCGGCGGCGGTCGAGGCCGGCTAATGGGTGTGAATCACGGTGTGAGTGTGAACCACGGTGTGTGTACGCACCTTGACCTTCTAAACCTTGTTTAATCATCATTTTTATGTCATTTAATCAAAGAATTTCCAGCCAATTTTATGTCGAATTTTCGATGTTATTTCTCCGGATACCGTATGCGGTATCGAGTATGGTTAAACGAAATGGTAAACGGAAAAGGGAAAACCAAAACCTGCAACCAAAACCGACGATAACCAACACGACGCGGTCATCCTCCTCGGCATCGCACGTTACGAAATAAGAGGTGCGCGTCCCGCGACCGCGCTGAGCTCGGACCCTGGCGCGTCGGGGGGCTGCGGTGGGAATAGCACACCTCATAGGCCGGCCACTGCAGGCTTGGCGGCCACACGTGTAACTAACCAACTATCCCAAGAATCCCATCAGTGTCTCAGAAACACGTAAATAATAAGCTCACTTAGCATGGCGCTTTATGCCGGATTCGTTCATGATGCAGATGTGCTCCATGTCCCGGTAGACCTCATTGTAGTCGAGGCAGTAGCCGACGACAAACTTGTCGGGGATGCTGAAGCCCGTGAAGTCCGCCTCGAAGCCGTTCGATTTGGGCGTGCGCTTCTTGAGGAGCGTCGCCACGCGCACCGAGGTGGGCTCGTAGCTTTGCAGGTAGGGTACGAGCTTCGACATGGTTGCGCCGGTGTCGATGATGTCCTCCACCAGGAGGATGTTCCGCCCTTTGAGCGACGGCAGGTCGATGCCGACCGTCTCGATCGTGATATCGCCCGAGCTCTCCGTGTTGTGATACGATTTCACTCTGATGAAGTCAAACGTGAGCGGCGGCTCTTTCACACCGACCAGCGTGAGCTTCTTGAGGGCGTTGCACAAATCGGAGAAGAATTGATGGCCGCCCTTGAGCACGCACAGCATGTGCAGCCTGGCTCCGGAGCCATGGAAGTCGTACGCCTTGCAGATGTCGTTTGCTAGCCGGTCGATGCGATCCTGGATGAGGCCATGGGAGATCATCACCGAGGCAAGATCCGGAGCGTAGTGTTCGGGGATAACAAAGTGCTCCAGATTCCACGCAAAGTCGTCCGTCACGTGGAATGGTGGTGCGGCCATCGCTGTCGTTCCCCTCGCCGCGATATGTGAGCCCCGAAGAGATCGATCACGGATAAGGATTCTACAATGACGAAGACAATCAAGGCTTGAAAGAAGTCTCACCAGGCCTCCCCAAGGGGCTCAGACGCTCGACACGTACCAATCATGTTCCTACTTGTACAAAGGCGAGTGTGAAGGGCACACGGCGAGCGATTTGAAAGTGTTCATTGATGACCGCCCCCTTCCAACCGGTGTCCGTCTTCGTTCGGGTGCGCAGCCACAAAGGGGCTCGCGAGCGTACGCGAACGATCTCGGTTCGTTCCTCAGCCGACGGTGCCACTGATAGTCGGTCCGAGGTCGTGCTCGACAATCGCTCCTTTGTTTTTGATCAAGCCGGCGACGAGGGCACCTCGCAAGCGCGTGTCTTCGACGTGGTGGGACGTCCGACGCTCGATGCCTTCCTGGGCGGCTACAACGGGACCATCTTGTGCTACGGCCAATCGGGCTCAGGAAAGACGTACACCATGACGGGCGGCAAGCAGGACGACCGTGGCTTGCTGCCACGGCTGCTCGAGGAGGCCCTTGGCGAGCTCGCGCGTCGGCAGCAAGCCGAGTTTGATGCCGAGGCCTCGACGGCGGACGCCGGTGCTACCTTTTACTGCAGCTGCAGCTTCCTGCAGATCCACAACGATCAAATCACCGACCTTCTCGCGCCCGCGTCAGCGTCACTGCGCCTGCGTGAGGCTCCTGATGCTCGCGGGACCTTTGTCGATGGCCTGAAGCAAGTGCAGCTGCGCTCTGCGGCCGAGGCGCTGCGCACGCTCGCGCTCGGGACGCGACGCCGAACCGTTGCGTCCACTCTGCTGAACGACCACTCCTCGCGCTCGCATGCAGTCTTCATCTTGCGGCTGCAGCGCGTCACGCGTGCGAGCGACGGGTTACAGGTACGTGCCTCTCAGCTCAATCTCGTGGATCTCGGGTTGCAGGTACGAACCTCTCAGCTCAATCTCGTTGATCTCGTGTTGCAGGTACGAACCTCTCAGCTCAATCTCGTGGATCTCGCCGGCTCGGAGCGGCAGGCCCGCGTCTCACAGTCGAGCTCGGAGTTGGGTATGCCGGCCTGCGCCGAGGATGAGAGCTTGCTGCTGGATGAGGCTTGTTCCATCAACCGAAGCCTCTCGGCACTGTCAGGAGTGATCCAGGTAGGTGATCTGGCGAGAGGGGTGTGGCACCGTGATGATTGCCTCTCGAATTGCCTCGACTTGCGTACGATTGACTCTGTCTGACTCTGAACGCGTTCGGGAATGATCCAGGCACTCAATGCGGGGCGGCCACACGTACCTTACCGCGACTCGAAACTCACGCAGCTACTGAGAGACTCTCTGGGGGGGAGTGCTCGCACGTGGCTGGTCGCAAACGTGAGCCCGCTCGCCGCATGCAAGGCCGAGACCCTGAGCACACTTCTGTTCGCGGCCCGGGCCCAGAGGGTGCACAACCAAACGTTGCAGCAGCCAGACCGGCCGGTGGATCGGGGTGCGCAAGAAGCGCTCGGGGCGGCGCTCGGTGAGGCGGTGAGCACCATCGGCCCTCCGCCAAGTCCGCGATCGGCAGTGCCGCCCCTGAAGCCGCACTGGGACTCGCAGCTTCTTTGTACGGACGCACCTCATCGGCTCTTCACGACCCCAGACGATTGCCTGCACGAGGCGCTCGTCGACCTCGACGCGCGAGCGTCGGTGGACTGTGCGGCGCTGCGAGCGGCGCTGGCGGATGCCGACGCTGAGCACGCGCAGGAAATGGCGAGGGAGCTTGCGAGCGCGGCTGCGCGGGTGGAGGTGGCGGTGCAGGCGGCGGTGCAGGCGGCGGTGAGGGAGGAGGGCGCACATCACGAGCGCCGAGCGTCTCTGTTCCGAACGCTGATGGCGGAGCAAATCGATGCTCTGAGCACGCGCGCGGTGCAGGCGGAGGAGACTGCCTGGGCGGCAGCGGAGGCGGTCAAACAGGCAGAGACGGAGGCGAGGGAGGCGCAGGCAGCAGAGGTGGCGCGCAAAGCAGCAGAGGCGGCGGCCGAGCAGCTAGCGGAGGCGGTCAAAGCCGTACGGGTGGAGATGGCGGCGGAGGCGGCCGAGCAGCTAGCGGCAGCGCTGGCGGAGGCACGTGCTGCACACGAGGCGACGCTGGCAACGGCCCTGACTGCGGCGGCCGCGAGGTCGGCAGCGGCATTGGAGGAGGCCGTCGCGGCAGAGCGAGCGGTGGCGAAGGCGTTGCGAGAAGAAGTGGTCGCGACCTCTGCGGCGGCGGCCGCACGCGCCGCACGCGCCGCCACGCTTGTGGAAATGGAGGCCGCCGCGGCGCACAAGGCGGCGCAAGTCGAGGCGAAGGCGAAGGCGGACGCCCTGCAGACAGCCGAAGCACATGCGGCGGACGTTGCCGCGGCGCTTGAGTTCGCCGACGCTGAGCATACAAGGGCGGAGGAGGTGGCAGCGGAGCGAGCGGCCCACGACCGCGAGGCGGCGATCGAGACGGCGGTAGCGAAGGTGCTCGCGGAGGAGCGGCGAAGGAATGAGGTGAGGGAGCAGGAGAAAGAGGGTGCGATACGGGCGGAGGAGCGCGCGAGGGCTGCAGAGAAGCTGGCGGAGGCGCTTGCTGTGGAACAGCGAGCTCGGGCACTCGACAAGGCTGAGGCGGCAGCGGCGATGGAGGAGGCAGTTTTTGCCGTGCGGACGGTGATGAAGGAGGCGGGTGAGAAGCTGGCCGCGGCGAAGGCGGAGGCGCGCGCCGTGCACGAGGCGGCGCTGGCGGCAAAGAGGGCGGAGATGCAGGCGGAGATGCAGGCGGTACTTGAGACTAAGGCAGCGGAGGTGGAGGCAGCGATCGCGCGGGTGGCAGAGGTCGAGGCGCGGGCGCAGGCGCAGGCACGGGTCAGCGAGGCCAAGGTGGCGGAGCTTGAGAAGAGGGCGCGCTCGAGCGAGGCGAAGGCGGCGGAGCTCGAGGAGGAGCTCTTTTTGAGCCTCGGGGAGACGGTGGAGGCGGAGGCGGCCACTCTTGACAAGGCGAAGGCGGAGGTGAGCTCGCTCCGGCTCCAATTGACGAAGCTCACTCGGGCGGCGGCCGAGGCGCAGCTCGAGCTCGTGAAGCAAGAAAAAGGACGGCTCGAGGACGCGACGGGTGAGTCGACCTTGCTGAATGAGCTCGCGTCACTGCGGCTGGCACAGAAGGTGGCGGAGGCAGAGCATACGAGGGCAATTGGGGCGCTGCGCGACGAGCATACGAAAGCGCTCGGCAGAATTAGGGAGGAGCATGCAGGCGCGCTGGGGGTGCTGAGGGAGGAGGCGGCGGCACTGCGGGCATGCGTGCTACATAATGACGACGTGAGCGCGACGCTGGCGACGGAGGCGAGCCGGGCTGCCCAGGTGCATGCAGCCGAGGTGGCGAGGCTACAGGAGAATTTGCGCATGGCAGCCGATGAGCTGGCGAGGATGCAGGTGCCTCTCGAAAACCCTCTGATTGCATTGCGTACAAGTGCCTCTCGAGATCCACTGAGTGCGTCTGATTGCATTGCATGCAAGTGCGTCTCGAGATCCACTGAGTGTGTCTCATTGCATTGCATGCAGGAGAAGCTGGGGAGGACCGAGACTGCTCTCCAGGCGCGTGGAGCACACGAGCACTCTGCAGGCAGCAGCGCCATCGATCTCAGTGCCCATTCGGAGGAGATTCGATCTCATTCGGAGGAGATTCGATCTCATTCGGAGGAGATTCGATGGGGCGCATCAGGCGAGCCCGAAATGATTGAGGGAGGCAGGAGCCCTGAGCGGAGCACTCCGTCGAAGCACCTTGAGCCGCACCTGCAGTCTGGGGCGTCCCGACCTACGCCCGGGCAGCCGAGGCGAATGCTGGGCGCCCTCAATACCAATGCGAGTCCCGCAGCAAAGGAGAAGCCAAAGTCGCCTGGGCCGGTCGCAGCCTTGGTCGCGCGAGCGCTCGCGATGAAGAGGCCTTCGTCGTCCGAGAGCGGCCATCGTCCTTTGGCGTTCCTGCCGATTTGAGTGGTGGATGGTTTTGTGGATGCATTCACATTCATCACACTTCCTTGCTTCACACCTCCCATTTCGCGCCACTACGCTAAACGCGCGTTCCCGCACATGGAAGCTGATCCGGAAGCGATCGTGGTGGCGCTCAAGCTCTCGACGGCGCGCGTACGCCGGCTCGCCGCCGCGGTCGAGGCCGAAGAGGCCGCGCTTGTGCAGGCAGCACTAATGGAGGCAGAGGTGATGGCAGCGGCGAGGGGCAGCAGCAGCACAGCGAGCGCAGCGCGGCACACCGAGCAGCAGCTCGAGGCGCGCGTCCGAAGAACCAGTCAGCTGCTGCAGGAGGAGACGCAGAAGCTGCAGGCATCTTTGCAGAGCCACGACAGCCAGAAGCTCGCACTCGCGGTGGAGCAGGGCGTCGATGATTACTATGACGACCTGCGTACGATGCGCCGTGAGCGGCGCGCGGTGGCCGGAGTCGGTGGCGATCCGGGGACCATGGTGCGACGCCTGCGCGAGGAAGAACGGCGGCTCGACGATGCTGTGCGCTCCCTACGTGCGGAGATCGATGCGTTGGAGGCCGACGAGATGGCGGCGGTTGAGCAGCGCCGCGCCCTCGTCAAGGCACTCCATCGACGCGAGCGCGGGGCGCGAGAAGCACGTTACTAAGTGCGCGTTGACCAGGCAACCTCGCACCACACTTGCCAGCTGTGTGTTTACGTTTGTGTTTGTTGTTCGCCAATGTGACTCTTGTGAATATGTGCGGACCGCCCCGGTTTTTACAGTGTCAGTGACCGTCTAGTAACCCTACGTAAAAGCGGCGTACTATTATTTCGTTTTCGAGCGGCGACTTTGGTCTTTCTCTTTGCGCAGCAGTTTCGCAACTCGTTCGCTCGATCGCTTCAGACGGTATACAAGACTGCCCCGCGGGGCGAACCATTCCTCGATAGACATTCACACCTGGGCGCGCGTTGATCGCGATGCGCCTCCCTCTGCTCGACATGAGGCGGTGGCATGAGTCGCCGGCTGCCTTTGCCGAGGAGCTTCGTATCGCGTGCCATCGCTTTGGCTTCTTTCAGCTGCGTCACAGGATTCCTGACCATGTGGCGGAGCGTGCGATGAATGAGGCGCGGCTCTTCTTTGCGAGGCCAGTGGAGGAGAAGCAGCGCATCGGGTACGGCAGCAGTTCGGCGTTTCGTGGCTACATGGCCAATGGTGTGGAGAATACCGCTGGGAAGCCTGATCTGAGAGAGCAGGTCGAGATCGCCGCAGAGGGATTGCCGGCCGCCGCTCACGCGTGGCCGCCGTACGAAAGACTGCGTGGCCCAAACCAGTGGCCAGACGTGCAGCCACAGCTCAAGGAGGCCATCCAAGAGTTCTCAGGGTGCATGATGGGCGTCTCGACAGAGCTCACTCACGCTGTATGCATCGCCATGGGGTTGGAGCGCGAGGCCATACAGCCACTCTTCGAGCCCGCCCCACACTGGCAACTGAAGCTAGCCTCCTACAAGGCCGTGGCGTCGGACCCGTCTGGCGAGCCCGGTATGGGCGTGGGTGCACACACGGACAGCGGATTCCTCACCCTGCTGCTCCAAGACGACTCGGGCGGCCTTGAGGCATTCACGCAGGGTGAGTGGATAGAAGTTGTGCCCCTGGGAGCCGACGTCCTCGTGTGCAACCTCGGCGAGGTGTGTCAGATGATGAGCGGCGGCTACTTGCTTGCGACGCCGCATCGTGTGCGCTCAACGCCGAAGCCGCGCCTCTCGATCCCCTTCTTTTACAACCCTGCACTTGAGGCGGTCGTTGAGCCGCTCGAGCTTCCTAGTCACTTGCCGTGGGAGCGAGAGCCGGATTATGATCAACAGACCCAGTGGCGACGACCTCAGAATGCCCTCCTCGCTCAATACGGCGCGAACGCATTCAAGAGCCTCGCGCGCTCGCATCCGGCCGTGTTTGAGCGCCACCACCCTGATCTGAGACTCCTTGATGATGGGCGTGTCGTGCGTGCGACGGACCGCGTGACGCGGTGCGAGGCGACAGGGAGAGAGAGACTGTAACGGAACAAGCTAAAGGGATACGTCCGTTACACACGTACTCATACAACTGCACGTCCGTACAGCTACGGTTCAAGTACTGCACCGCACAGCGCGCGAGTCGCACCAACACGTGACACTCCGCTCCAACACGTAAACTCGAGCCATGCTCCTGGGTCGAGCCAGTGCGCTGTCTATGGCGCCGGCTATGCTCCCACCGGTGGACCGGACTGGAGCGTGTGGTCACAGTCCATTAAGAAGAACCTTCCCGGGCTCCTTTGGAGAGCGGAGCCTAGTCGACGGGGACGAACGCCGGCGTCGGCGTCGGTGGCGGCGACGTTCTCGTCGTCGTCGTCGTCGGCGGCGGCGGCGGCGGCGGTCGCGGTGCGCCACGCGGTGGAGTTGAGTTGAGTGGACTCAGTACTGGTGGCGGCGGCGGCGACGGCGGCGGGCGGCTCGGCCTCGTGCCAGTAAATGCCGCGAACATGCGCCTGGAGACATCTCCAAACTGGTACTCGTCGGCAGGCTTGCCTGCCAGCGCGCCGAGGGCGCGCCTGGAGGCATCCCCAAACTGGTACTCGTCGGCAGGCTTGCCTGCCAGCGCGCCGAGGGCGCGCCTGGAGGCGTCTCCAAACTCGTACTCGTCCACATCTTTGTCGGCGAGGCTGGCTCCGACTCCCCGAACGACGCCTGCGAGCATGACACCGCCTGCCACTGCTGGGAGAGCGACGGCACCGACAACGGTTGCCGCAGCCTGACACGTCGTCTTCAAGCCCGCGGCTGCAATCGGCCCGAGACTGAGGTGGCCAAGAGAGTTAGTCGCCACATCCGCCCCCTCAGCCGAGTTGCTCGCGTCGACAGAGCTCCATCCATTCGCATCAGCAATCTGCCGGAGCTTGTCCCTTGCGCGGCTGGCCGCCTGCATCAACTCGCGCCCTGCACTGTCGAAGCGCGTGGCGCGCTCGAGCCGGCAGTTGTCCCACATCGATGCGATGTGAATACACAACTCGTCGACACCACGACCGGTGAAAGAGTCCACTTCAAACACGGGCTTGTCTTCGAGCAACGGATGTGAATCGGCCAATGACCACATTTCCGCCAACTCGACCCGGCGCGTCGGGGAGTCACTTTTGTAGGCAACGAGGACGGTGTGGACTGCTGAACCCGCCGTGGCAGGAATGTGGCACAGCCAATCCTTCTCGAGGCGTGCGAAGGTGTCCTTACAGGTCGAATCAAAGCCAGCAATAAATATCACGGGTCCGGCACTGCTGGGTGTGCCGAGCCAGTTCATCTGTGCCATGTGCATTGCAGCTGGCACATTGATGTGTCGGGTTTTGATGGCAGCGCCAATATCCACCAGGTTCAGCTTGACACGATGCCCGTCGTGATCCACCACTGTGCTACCAAGATTATTGCACATGTGCGGGAGACCGTAAGCCCCCGGGGAGTACGCATCAGTACTCTGGTGCGTGTCCGTTTCATGCACGACACGATCGAAGAAGGCTGACTTCCCAATGCAGCTGTCGCCGAGCAGGACGACGGTCATCTCGCGCAAGGGCTCTTGCATGTCCCGAGAAGTTTCGCCGCGACGGCGCTTCGACACATTGCGAGCGGCTCCGGATACTTTTCAACACCACCACCGGGCAGCATACTTATCAGAACCTATACCGACTGTGTGTGCGAGAATTGCATGCAGCCAAACGTCGCTTCATATAATCATCGACCGGGATGCATGAAGAGCCCTTGGCACAGTCCTGCTCAGCAGAGCTGCTCCGCTTGTGGCCGAAGCTCGTGAGCTTGGAGGTCATGCCGCAGATAGAGGATACGAGCAAATATCTTCCAGCGTTCCCCACACAATTTGACCTCCCTGAAGCTGCGCATGCACTGCTACACGCGGTGCACATCGCACCGACAGAGAGCCGGGCGTATCGGGACCTGTCCAGCCATTTGGCCTCGTACGGAGGCTCAATGGCGGCCACCCGTGTTGCTGTGCTGGCGCATGCTGCTCAAGTCAATCCTTCGGACCGCTCGCTGCGCTACGAGCGGATCGAGTCTCTGATGCGTGACATTGAGCACCGCGTGCGCAACAGAAGCCGCCACGACGGGCGCTCGGACCTCGTGCGCGCCCTGCGCATGCGCGCTTTGGATGAGTGCACCGACCTCACGCTGCGGTACGACGAGGCAAAGTACTCGCCTTCCGTGCAGGGGGCGCGCGGCAGCCTACTCTTTCACGTGGGGCAGCTGCGCGAGGCCGAGATAGCTTACGGGCGCGCAACTCAGCTGCTCATAGGCCCTTGGGTCGGGAGGGCGCGTTCGGAGTGGATCTGGCAAGGGGTGCTGGCACGAGGGTTTGACGTCTCGAGGGCACTGCGAGAGACCGCTTTCATCGACGGCGTCACCAGGCAGCGGCCTTGGTACGAGCCCAAGCAGCGCTCACTGGCCCTTTCGCTGCTCCACGGGCTCGACAAGACCATGCTCGGGCTGAATGAGAGAAGGAAGGCATTGAGGGTGCAGGCGGCGGGGGTAGCGCTCGACCTGTGGCCACATCTCGAGCAGCGGCCCGCGCGCCGCATCTGGCCGGCGAGGCTACTCTCCTGCGCCCTGCACCGCTCGTCCTTTTATGGGCCCCTTGTGAGCGAGCTTGAGACGGCGTCCGAGGAGATCCGAGATGAGATGATGCGCGCGCTGAGGCGGGCGACCCGTGGGCGCACCACCAAGGAGACTTCGCGACGGCACGAAGCCGGGACCGAGGCGAAGACGATCGCGGTGCTCGGGTCACCAGCCACGAGGGATGGGGAGGGGGATAAGGAAGGGGAGGGCGAGGAGGGCGAGGCAAGTGAAGAGGCGAGTGAGGGGGCGAGTGAGGCGGCGGCCGAGGCGGCGGAGGCGGCGGAGTGGTACTCGAACGAGGAGGGGATCGTGGAGCGGCGCCATGAGTGGATGCAACGTCACCTCGGCTGTCGAGCGGCTTCTGATGGGGTCCATCCGCAGTCGATGCGCCGGACGTGCACAGCAGTCCTACGGGCGATGCGATGGTATTTCGGTCGTCGCAATCTGACCAGCCATCTCGGCCCTTATCTCGGCCCTCCCGCCCCGCCGCATGCATCTCCGTGGTGGTGGGACCTGTCCGAGCCGCCGAGGGACCCCGCGACAGCGCCGCTGCCGGGGGAGCACGGGACCAATCGATACTTTGGTAAGGCAGCTCTGTCGATCCTCGGGCCAGGGATGCTCGTGCGCGCGCACACGGGGCCGACCAACCAGCGCCTCGTCCTGTCCCTTGGTCTTGAGGGCAGCCTGGAGAGCTCCGAGATACGCGTGGCCAAATCGAAGCGTAGCTGGCAGAAGGGGCGCGTGATTGCGTTTGATGATAGTTTCGAGCACGAGGTGAGGGTGTCGAATGCGACTGGCACGGCGCCACGGGCCGTGCTGATCGTCCACGTGCCGCACCCGCATCTGATGCCCGAGGGAAGCAACGGACGTGCGCTGGCCGACAGCATGGACGCGCTCGGGGACAGGTACGGGTCTGGTGGAGATCGAGAAGACGACGGGCAAAGCCCCGCATGCGAGGAGGGTTTGCACGGCATGGTGGACTGGGTGGAGTCGATGCATGGTGAGGTGGAGTGAGCAGCTCCTCAGCGTCGAGCGAGTGAGCAGCTTGAGCACACAGTTCAGACCGTCTCGCAAGAATTGTAACTCGTTTTGGTGTGGGACACGGTCAAACTTGTGTGGGACACGGTCAAACCGAAAGTCGAACCACAACTTGACACTGTGTATTGAGTAAACAGTCGAAAGGAAATTCGATACGATAAATGTATCGCGATGGGCCCAACGATCGCGTACACAGCCCGTGTCCCCGTGATGCACGATGCAGTTGCAGACGCTGACGCGTCGCGCTCCCGGCCCCGCGGCCCGCGCGCGTGCGCTGTGGCGGAGACCTACCGCGTAACCGTAGAGACGGCGCTCGTCGACCGTTCCGTAACAGCCTAACACGTCGTCGGGCAGTGCAGAGTGAGCGAGACGGACCCTGCCGGGCACGGCATTTCGGCGGTACACAGTGAGCTCACATGGTTGGAAGCCGTATTATTGTTGTGCGTTAGTCACTAGAGTGCGTTGGCATTGCGCCGCCGTGGCATCTACTGCTGCATCGGCTCGACTGCGACCATGGGTGCAGCCAAAATGTGGGACGCATCGGTCGGAACTTCTGCGGCGCATCCTTTCTGCTGCGTGAAGCGGCCCTTATGGCCACGCGCCCGCTGAAGTGCGTGCAGATGCCGAGACTCGTGTAGGTACTGCAAGCGTGAGGAGAGAACATATGGCACATCATACGTCATGAAGAGTGCGCTGACCAAGTGAGGGCAAGGGCGATCCGGGAGGTTCGGCACCTTCTGACGTGGCTGGGCTGGGCGGATGGCTTCTCGTTGGCCACGCTCTAACCGTCTCTGACAAATTCGATGATACCTGAGCGAGCAGATCCATTCATGAGGGAGCATAGCGGCCAGGTTGTCGCAGCGCGTTTCATGGGTGTGCCAGGGTGAGGGTCGGGTGAGGGCCAAGGCTGGTGGACACGATGTTATAGCCTCGAGCAGTACTGAGACGCGCGGACGTAAAGGATCGGTTTGGCGCTCGTGTCAACCTCTTGGAGGACAGCGTCCAACTCCCTTTCCCATTCCGAGCCTGCATTTCCCCACTCCGAGCCTGCAGTCCGAGGCACCACGCCACAGGACGCCATCGACCAGTCAGCTTGCAGAGAGAAGTCCGCAAATTGGACGAAAAAGTGGTCTCTCAGGATACCGGTAAAAAGACCTGCGCTCCCAGGTCGGCTTCGCCGCGGCCGTTGCGCATGCCCGCCTCCGCCTCTCACGTCTCGAGCTTATCGGGGGCTCCGGCCGCACTGCTGGCCGCTACGCGTCTGCCGCACGCGCCTTGATCATTTCGCCGACCGCTTTCGAGCAGGCGCGGGGAGGCGCTCTGGGAGCGGGTGGAGGCAGGGTCGGGTTCGCTGGGGGCGGCCTCTTCTGAGTCGGCCGCGGGGAGCGGTCGGCCCCGGGCCTGCGGCTGTTGAGTCGGCCGCGGCTTCGGTCGTCGCGCTGACGTGCGGGGTGTGTGTTGTTGGTGGGTTTCGATGGTTGTGAGGTTCGTCTGTGTGGTCTGTGTGCCTTTGTGCGTCCGCGTGTTCCGTGTGTCTCGTGTGTGTCCCGGCTCCCCCCGGTGTCTTTTTACCGGTAAAAAGACACCGGGGGATACCGGTAAGTCACCACGTGGTCAATGTAGTGACAAAAGCGAATCCTGGTGGTGGAGGTTTATCGGATTACGTCGGATGCGTACATGTATCCTGCAGTCCCGCACTTTCGGACGGACTCCCCGCTACAAGCGCGAGTCGGACTTCCGTGTGAGGCTGTGAGCGGAATGCCGAACCGCCCGGCACGTGCGCTATTTATCGTCTTCGGTCATTTCTTGGCGCCACCCGCCATCCGCTGCTTCACGAGCAGGTCTCTCGCCTCATAGAAGGCCAAAATCTCCTTATCAACGTCGGGCTGCCCCGTGAGCGTCGGCCCCGCGCCACCACCGGCGGCGCCCCTCGCTCCAGCGGGCGGCGGCGGCGGATAGGGCGCCCCCCCACCGCCCCCTCGTCCGGGCGAGCTCCAGGCTTGCGCGGGCGGCGGCGCGGGCACCCTGTGCGGCGACGCGCCCGGCGGCGCGACGGCTCCACCGGGCGGTGCGCTGGCGGGGAGTCCGGCGCCTGCGCACAGCTGCTGCTTCGCGTACCATGCCTCAAAATCGCTCTGCAGCTTGCGCCGGCTCTGCTCGAGGAGATGCTGCAGGTGCTCGATCTCGGCCTTGAGCTCCTTGAGCTTCGCGAAGCCCTCCTTGTAACTACGCTTGCCCTCCTCCATCTTCGCGCGCAGCGCCTGCTCCTCGACGGTCTCGCCCGCGCTGTCGTCAGCGTCCTCGGCAAGGCCAGCCGCCGCTTGCTTCTGGCGCAGCGCTTCTATCTGCCCCTTGAGCTGGTTGATCTGCGCGCGCGTGCCGTTCACCGCCTCGCCGAGCGCCTTGGCCTCGTCGTACTTTTGCTTGAGCAGCAGCTTATTCTCCTCGATCACCTCATTCTTGCGGTAGGACCGTCGGAACGCCTCGAAAGCCGCATTGCGCTGCAAGAGCGCCTCGGCCTCCTCGGTGCCGCTCGCGCCGACCTTCTCGACGACGAGTGCCACGTGCTCGCGTTTGGCGACCAGCTCGGCCGCCGACACGGGCGGTGGCATTGCTGCGGCGGCGGCGCTCGCATAAGCGTGGCCCGCGCCCGCGGCATGCACGCCGCCACGAGGCGGCAGCGGCGGCAGCGGCGTGAGTCCACCCGCACCCGCGGAGGCCGCGATGCTCGCCGCAAAGCTGCCGGGCGGCGCGGCGTGCCCGTGCTTGTTGAGCATCGAGACGAGGATGTTAATCTCGTGATCTCGCTGCTGGAGCTGCATGCGCAGCCGCGACAGCTCCTCTGCGTCGGCGCTGCTCCCTCCGCCTCCTCCTCCACCTCCTGTTGGAGCTGTGGCGCCCATCATGGCGCCGCCGCCGCCGCCGCCATCGCCGCCGCCGCCGCGTCCGCCGCGCTCGCGCAGCACGCGGAAGCAGAATTGGATCTTGGCCATCTCGCCAGGGTTCAGCGTGGCCTGAGGGTTGGCGGCCGCTTCCCGAAGCCATGCTTCCACAAGCTCCTCGCAGCGCACACGCTCGTCGGCGGTGAGAGCGTCGACGGCGCGCTCGTAGCCGTCGCCGCGCAGCAGCTGGATCTCCTCCTTGAGCTCGCGCACCTCCGCCTTGAGCCGCGCGACGAGTAGCTTCGGATCGAGCTCCTCATTGACTTCGAGGCGGTTGGAGACGAGCGCCACGCGCTGCGCGAACCTCGCCGTCGAAACTGACTCATCGAGGAAGGCCTCCTCGGAGGAGAGAGTGGCGACCATCACGGTCTTGCAGTTGCCGCCGAGCGAGTCGCGCAGCACCGACGTCATCATCGAGTTGCGGTACGGCACAAACTTCTTCTCCTGCAGCGCGACGATGACCTGCTCAAGATAGTGCAGCGACAGGTTGATGTAGCGCGCCTCGCGCAGCACGGTGCCCTCGATGCCGGTCTTCTTGACGCGCTCCGACCCGGCGAGGTCGACGAGGTGGAGCTTGGAGCGGCGCACCACGTCCGAGCCGCTCGGGCGCGCCTCGATCGAGATCGTGAAGATACAGTGAGATCGCGACGAGGCCATGTTCATCGGCGTCTCGGAGATCATTCGGTTCGTGTCGCCCACAAAGAGCAAGTTGAGCGCCTCCTCCTCGTTGCGCGCGAGCTGCGCGGAGAGGTTTCGGAGGTGTATCCGGCCGTCGTGGTCCTCTTGCAACGTCACCTTGGGCAGGTCCTCGAGCCCCTTCGTCTCGTGCGACGGGTCGAGCAGATCGTAGCCCGCCTCATTGTAGATCTCCAGATACGAGACGCGCACCTCGTACGCGGTGTCGGCCTTTTCGGCGATCTTGCCGAAGATGTAGGAGAGGGTGCGTGGGATGATGCCGCGGTCCACGTACCGCTCCGCGCCGCCCGTGATCGTGAAGGTCTTGCCACTGCCTGTCTGGCCGTAGGCGAAGACGGTGCCGTTGTAGCCTTCGATCACCGAATCGACGACGGGCTGCGCGACCGTCTCAAAGACGGCTTCCTGTGTGATGCTCTGGTCGAGCACGCGCGTGAAAGCGAACTGGTAGTTCTCTCGCTGGTTGTTGATCAGTCCCTGGTCGTGCTTGGGTATGTGCACTGCGATCGCATGGTCAGCGTAGTCGATCTGCACGTGCGGCGACGGCTTCTTGGTCGGCCGGATGCGGGCGTAGACGTCAATGTGCGCCTTCCCCATGGTGGCACCGGGCCTCTGCGGATAAGCTTCGGGTGCTTCCTCCACTCTTCGCAAAGCCACCGGTTGCAATGGAGTGTGCCTCTACGGTTTGCTTCCTCACCTTGGCGAGCGTTTGCTCAAGTCAAGTCAAGTCAAGTCAAGTCAAGCGTTTGCTCGCTCGAAAAACCTGTGTAAGGATCTCAGCAACTGTCACCTCCTTGCCGGCTGCGAAAAGTGTGTAGCCCTCTTTGCTTGAAGTGAAGCGTTAAACAGTTTTGACTGACTGTGATCATGAGCTCAAGTGACGAAAGCGCATCCATCTTTTTCCCTTGCATCAATCATCAGAGGCGGCGACCGCCGCACGCAAGGCAAGCGCGTGAGTCAGGGTTCTACGCGGCCTTCGGAGTGTCGCCGCGACGGTTAGGATGATGCCCGCCGCCTCATCGCTGCCCCGCTTCTACCTCCAGCTGTCTTGCCTCGCCGGAGGCCTCGTCGCGGTCGCGGGCTGGCAGGCTGCCTCTACGGCGGGGGACGAGCCACCGGGGGCGAAGGTGCTCCGGCTGGGCGCCACGGCTGCGGCAGCAATGCTGATCGCGCAGCTGCTGCTCGACAAGGAGAGCGGCACGGGCTCGACGATAATCGAGCTGCCCGCCGATTCCACTGCCACGCTACGCGAGGACTGGGGCAAGAGCACCATGGCACCGGTGCACATCGGCCGCGCGAAGACGACCAGCTCTCCGATCGTCGAGGGCACGAGCCGAACGATGGCGAACACGGATAATCCGCGCGGATTGAGCTTCCTACCCGCCGCGGCTGCCGCCGCCATCCCCCCCCCCCCCCCCCCCCCCCCCCCCCCCCTCCCCCCCCGGCCTCCCCCCCCACCCCCCCCCCCCCCGCCGCCACCCCCGCTGCCGCTCCCGCCGCCACAGCGTCGGACTTTGCTGCCTCCTTCAAAGGCGGCAGCGCCGAGCCGCTGCCGCAGTATACTTTGGCCGAGGTTGCCAAGCACTGCACGCGTGAGGACGCGTGGATCATCATCGACGAGCGCGTGTACGACGTGACGCGCTTCGTCGACCGGCATCCGGGCGGCGTGGGCCCCCTAGTGAACCTCGCGGGCAAGGAGTGCACCGACGTGTTTGCCAACTACCACGCGGCACGCGTCTACGAGAAGATGCTGCCCGCGTTCCTGATCGGCGAGATGGCGCCGGGGGAAATCGTGGTCTGGCCCCACGTGGCCGACTTTCGGAGGGTGCGCCTCGAGCTACTGCGCCGCGGCCTCTTCGAGACGGACATGCATTTCTACGCTAAGATGGCCGCCTGGCACGCCGCGCTCTTCCTGAGCAGTCTGTATCTCTCGCTCGGCTGCACCTCGTGCACTGCGCACATGAGCGGCGCAGTGCTCATGGGGGTCTTCTGGCAGCAGCTTGCGGGCATCGGGCACGACCTCGGGCACAGCGGAGTGACGCACGACTTCCACCGCGACCATCGGATCGGATCGACCCTCTCCGCGCTCATGGGCCTTTCGGTCGGCTGGTGGAAGAGCGACCACAACACGCACCACGTCGCGTGCAATGCGATCGAGCACGACCCGAACATCCAGCACATGCCCATGCTCGCCATCAGCCCCAAAATCTTCAGCCGGCCCAAGTGGTGGGACACGTACCACCGGAAGTGGGTAGGCATGGATGACGTGGCGCGGCTGCTCGTGTCGTACCAGCACCTCTTCTTCTATCCTCTGATGGCGCTCGGCCGGTGGAACCTGTATGTGCAGGGGCTCATCTACCTGCTCACACAACCCGATAAGACGCACTACCCTAAGACCGAGCTCGCAGGCATCGCCGTCTTCTTCTCGTGGGTCTTTGCCACCGCCTGGTCGATGCCCACCTGGGCACAGGCCGTCAGCTGGGTCATGGTGTCGCACGCCGTCGCGGGCGTGCTGCACGTTCAGATCGTGCTCTCGCACTGGTCGATGCATGCGTACGCCGGGCGCGCGTACACGGGTCCAGACGACGAGTGGTACATCACCACGATGCGCACCACTATGAACGTTTCGACGCCGAAGTGGCTCGATTTCGTTCACATCGGCCTCCAGTTCCAGGTAGAGCACCACTTGTTCCCGCGCCTGCCGCGGCACAACCTGCGCGAGGCACGCACGATGGTCAAGGAGGTGGTCGAGAAGCATTTCCCCGCTGGCTCGCCCGAGTGCAAGCGACTCTTCCCGAATGGCATCGCATACCACGAGCCTGGCTTCTTCGAGGGCAACCTCGAGATGTGGCGCACTCTAAAGCTGACGGCCCTCGCTGCGCGCAGCGCCAAGAAAGGTGAGCACGGCTTCTGGCAGAGCGCGCTCTGGGATGGCATGAACTGCGCCGGTTGAGCGCAGCGGCGCGCGACCGGTGGAAGAGCAGGCGCAGATCGCGCGGGCATGGGGCGACGAGGACGCCACTCCGGCCCCGGCCCAATGTGGCGTCGGCGAGAGTTCCGCCGTGATTGGTTGGTGGGGAACGTCCACGTCCACGACGTGCCGCGACGCGTCGAACGACGAACCCGCCCTTTGCGCTTTGAAACCCATCAAGTATGGGCTCACTCTCACTCGTACTGTGACGCGAGCAAGGTAACTTACAATGGTCATTACAACGGGGTGTTAATTCGTCCGTGACCGGACGTCAGTCTGTGTATAGCCGCACGCTTGCTCGTGCTCGGTTGTAGGCTCGCTGCTTAGCGTAGGTCGTCGCTTCTATACGGTGTTATGCAAGATCGCGACCGCGTGGACCGCCGGCCACGCCGAACCCGGCGTGCCCGTCAGCCGTCTCGCGTCTGCCGACCGGGCGCGCCGGCGCGGGCGGTCCCGCGCGGCGCGGTCGCCGCGCCCGCCGGCCCGGCCGACGGCACGACGACAGAGCGAGAGCGGATGAGACCGCGCCGTTGAAGCGGCTCGATGGCGCGGGCGCGGCCGGGGCGCCGCGCCGAGCCACCGAGGACCGAGAAAGCGACGAGCCTCGTCTCGTGCGGGCAGCGGCCCGACACGGCCACGCCGGTGGTGCCTGCCTCGGGCTGCTGGTGTCGCTATATACTATATACTACGGACTATATACTCAACAATTCCGCTCCTTGCGCTTCGTCATCGTTCTTGCAAGTCCCATCGAATCAGTGCAGACACTGCTGCACTCCGTGTCGTTCCTTGACGAACAGGGCGGACAGCAGTCGTAAACTCCCCAAGCGCGCTTCGACGAGCAGCTATCCCAACGATGGAGATTTGGTCGGGAAAGAGTCTGCGAGAGCCGAGTTGCCACGCCGCGGCCAGGCCATCAGCTGCGGTGGTATTTCCATCCCATGCGGGCCGCCAGACATCGTCGACGTTTCCAACTGATTTTCCAACGTCAACACGTCTTGTGTCCTTCTTCCCGGCGTCTTCAAGCCTACTGCGATTCTCAATCGAGTGGATGACGTACCTCGACCCATTCATGCCAAGTGCCACATGGTGCTGCAGGGCGAGCTCGAGCTCCTCGGGGTATTTGCCACGCAGCAGCATCGGCGAGCCGCTGAAGACAATGCGTTCCCAGCACTTTCGCGTCCAGCAATTCGCGGCTGTTACGTTGCTGCAGCACGAGAGGAAGCAAGTGCCGGCAAATTGGCAAACACGATGTTGGCGCAAGTCGAGTCCGTCTCGCAGACAGACTTCGGATCGTGATGTCGCGAGTTGGGTTCGAAGTAGCTTCCGGGAGTTCAGAACCATGTCGAGGCGACCAAAGTAGGCCGCGGCGGCACGACAATCCATAACGGCATGACGATCATTGATTCCCGACACGGCCGCAGCCAAGTGTACTCGAGGCGCGAAAAGACGACTGTCTCGAATGCAGAGCCACGATCTTGTTCCATTCTGAGCAGCGCATTGTAGGAACGCTGCTGCGAGTGAAACTCAAGCAACACGTTGGAGCGCTGATTGGCTCTCAGACCATCCCCTAGTACGGGTGACAAAACGGTGTTGCTCATCCCCCTGCATCTGTATGGCGAAACGTAAAGTGGCGACGAAGTCGCGCTCCATGTCGGGTCGCGAATGCACGAGAACTGGCATATCGATGGCTGTCCATTTTCGTTGCGAGCGCATGTGCGATTGAGCTTGCCGATCACCTTAGGCCAGATGGGCAGCGCCTCTAGCATCAGAGTAAGCTCAGCGATAGAAAGCTGTCGCTCGGAGGATATGAATGAGATGGGTTCCAACCCACGGAAACGCGCGCGAACGCAGGCTGCCCGTCTACTAGCACATTCGTCTTTGTCAAAATGCGAGAGCACGAGTGCCACCTCGGAGCCGAGGGCATCAATCAACTGGTTGCGCAGCTGGCGACCGTGGTCAGCGACATCTGACTTATACCAACCAGTGAAGAATGTCACGACCTGTTTTGGAGTACCACGTGGTGCGTGCAGCGGGATGGCCATCCGCAAGGGCCTACTCGCCCATTATTTTTTTGTTCACAAGCGTTTTGTTGGCTCCGGTTCGCAAGGCGTGCCGGTAAAAAGACGCTGGTACCGGTAGTACGCACCAAATCGGGCGGTTCAGAAACACCGGAAAAAAGCTGGGACACACACAATTCCCCTCACGTACGACCCGTGGACTGAGTACGAGTTTGTAGGGTGTCGACTGTCGTGTGTGTGATTGTCATTGTGTCCCGGCTGTCCGCCATGCACGCCTGGGTCCGGCCCGTATTTTGAACGGAACAGTCTGTCTAGTGTCTTGTTAAACCGGTCCCGGTCCCCCGGATTTGCCCGGAACCCAGAGCCAGACACGACACGCATGCAGGACACCCGGCCGCCAAAAATCGAAATACGAACACGTAATGAAAAGTACGAACGAGCCAGTGACCCCGGCCCCTCGCGTCAGCACACCTCGCAAGCGTGTGTGTAATTCGCGTTCGAGCGGCCTCCTCAGCTTTCCAAATCCCCACCACACACCCCCTCGGGGCGGGGGCGGGGGCGATAAGGACCCTCGACCTCTCTCAGTGTCTGACGCTCTCACCTTCGCTCTAGCACGCGCCAGAGCGCTGAATCGCCATCACCCTCGAGGTCCACCGCTAGTGCGTCGTCGCCGAGCGTCGTCACGGGCACGTCGACGCGCCGTACGAGGTCGCGCACTCGTACCGTGCCGCCCTTGGAAAAGCCCATCGCGCCCAGGCAGTTGGCGTCACATGCAACCCGGGCGGGCGCTTGTGCGAAGTTGACGAAGCACACAGCCTGCGCGCCGTCGGCGAGCGGGCGGGCCCAGACCTGCTGGCACTCGTGGGTGCGCGGGCGGAAGCTCCAGAGGACAGCGATGTAGAGGGCACAGAAGAGACCGAGCGGCAGCAGCACGTACGCCCCGCAGCGAGGGGCGAAGCGGCGACAGGTGGCGGCCATCGTGAAAAGGACGGCCGCGGCCGTTGCGAGCGCACGCGTCCACATACAACACACGTCGAACGGCATCGACCAAGGAGAATTCCACCAGTTGTCGCGAGGCACGTACGGTGGGCAGTTGGACCAGACAACACGCCCCTGCTGCCCAAGCGCGTCCTGGCTGACGGCGATCACCTCATCGTTTGTGTAGGTTGCTAGATCGCTCGCAGGCATAGAGAGTAACCTAGAGCCGATCAAGAGCGGTGCCGCCATAACGGCCCCTGGCCACACGCAAGAGGGGAGCATCAGGGACAGCCGAGTGAGCGCAAATGACAGGGATGGGGCTCACATATCGCACGAAGGTGACTCAGCACAGGTCACGAAGTGGTTACGGATGGAGCTCAAGCGATCAACTTACAGAGCGAGAATTGTGATTGCACTTGCATAGGTGTCAAGTGCGCGGGCGCATTGGGAGAGGACCCGAGGAGCATGTCGGGGTCATTGAAGGCACCCGGGCCCGCGTAGGCCGCGAGCAGCTCGTTCGTGCGCACTGCGACGTAGACGTTGGCCCACTCGTCACAGTCAGCTGAAATACGCCACGAGTTGCCTAATTTGGCGCCCTCGGGCGAGTACCACGACGACCAGCCACACAAAGAGTACAGGATGGGCCGGCCCGTCGCGTTGAGGGCGTCCCGCATGGCTGCGTACTGCGCAAACGCTGCGCTACGCTCTCCGCTCGCCCAGCAGCTATCATGCTTGAGGTAGTCCACGCCCCACTGCGCGAATTGGCGCGCATGAATGGCTTCGTGGCCGGAGCTCGCGCCTCGGAAGGCGCACGTCTTCCAGCCGCGGCACGAGTACAGACCCAGCAGCAGACCGCGCGAGTGCACGTAGTCCACGACGGGCTTCATCCCTTCGGGGAAGGCGACGGGGTCGGGCTGGAGCTCGCCCGTGTCACTCAGCTCTTCGAGCTGCCAGCAGTCGTCAAGATTGAGATAGCGATACCCGAGCTTTACGAGGCCCAGCTCATCCATCTTGTCGGCGAGGGCCATGACCGCCTTCGCATTCATCTCGGGGCTGCAGCGGAAGTCGTTCCACTGCCAGGATATGGGATTCGAACAAACGACGGTTTTGAGAAGACAAACCGGTGAACCTTGAAAAGCATGGCTAACAAGTTAGTGTTGAGTTGCTCGTTCGGTCTCAATCCTGACCGTGTTGTAGCCCATCGCAGGCGTCAAACCGAGGCCATTGTCGAGCGCGACAATGGTGTGGCCCATAGCAAGCGCAAGAAGCGGCCGCATGAATGATGGAGAGGTCATCTCGCCCCAAACTTGCTGGCGAGATTCGTCGATCTTCAACAGTCATTTTTCACTCCGTTCACATTCACACAGGGCGACGCCCAATGTTTTGTTTTCACGATGGTAATCCTGCAATTTTTTCACGCCTCGATGGAACACGCGTCGCGACAATCGGCGGAGCGTGGACGGGCCTTCTCTTTCGGCGACGGCCGAACACGCGCATGAGAATCTCGATCGAGGTTGCCATCGCATTTGCGTTTCTGATTTGGATGGCAAGACTTTTGTCATCCTCGTACTACAGGTCAGGAACTGCAGGGCAAAGCTTCGGAGATGGGTGGGTGAGCGACCAACTCGGTAAGCAGGGCGCTGTCGTCGATCCAACACAGGTTCCTTGGGAATCACTGCAAGCTAACAGATTCGAAAACATCAGTCATTACCATCACGGCTTCTGGCCCTTCCCAGTGTATTGGGATCGTGCCAACGACCGTACCGGTTGGCACTTGGGTCCTTGGATGAGAGCCACTGCGTATCCTGGCACAGCACACGATCATAGGGACGGGCGTGCGTCAAGGCTCAACATTGCAATGGATCGTTCGCTCGGAGCCTTGCGGCATCCACGGACAATACAGACAGGCGCGCGCCGAATCTACATCGACCTTGGCGCACGAGAACCCAGCGGCTCGGTCGAGTCCTTCCGGCGAGGATATCCTGGAGGGGCGGAATTCTCCGTCTTCGCCTTCGAGGCCGACAAAACCTTCGCGCCAATGTACAAGCAACTGAAAAATGTCACATTCATCCAAGCTGCGATCTCCACCTTCGATGGCGACTGCTTCTTCTCCCAAGCCTCCGACCGCGCTAGCTCCATGACGAAGGAACGAAAGCGGAAAGGTGATGTTGGCATCCATTGTGTCGACCTGCTCAAGTTTCTGCAGCATCACGTCAAGCCTCAGGACCTTGTCGTGCTCAAGATGGACATTGAGCGTGCTGAGTTTGACATCGTGTCGGAGCTGCTGGCGTATCCAGCGGCCGCACGCCTGATCGACGAGATGATGATCGAGTGCCATCACAAAGAGACGTATGAGCAAGGTCCTCATGAGTACAAGGAGTGCGTGGACATGTTCCGCCGCTTGCAGGCGGCTGGGATCTGGATGCATGAATGGTTCTGATCGAAGCTCTTCACGCTGTACAACGGCGAGATTAAAGGGACGGTACGCGAGACGTACCCGAGTGAGAGCGCGCGCCCGGCCGCGTTGGGCCGGCCGTAGCGTCTGATCGTCGCGGGGCCGATTTGGCATGGAGCTTTTGTAGGTATCTTGCGGCTATATTGATCGTTGCGTTGGACGAGACTGTGCTTCTGTGGGACGGTGTGCGGACTGCGGTCGTCGGTCGGGTCGCCGCGCCGACTCGGAGGGGGGATCGCGCTTCGCGGTCGTGGGTGTCCGCGCGGCGGCCCGGGTCGTAGCGGGCCGGACGCGCGGACGCGCGGCTTTTTTCGAACCAAGATGTGCATATTGATTATACCCGATTCCCGATACATGCGTCCCGGGCACGCCCCACGCCGGGCGTTCGTACTGGCTACTGCGCGAATCTGCAATCTCCATAATCCGGATAATGCGCGCATTTCGGGTATTCGGCACCTGTTTCGATGCGATAGCCGATACCGTACCCCGTTCCTTGCGCGGCCGATACCGACCGGTCGACCTTAAATCGTAATTGCGAACGCGCTCAAGCGTCAGCGTACGTACTACGGCCGCTCTCGATGTCTGAACATTCCTGGTTGATCGTGTAGCCGATGTCATCGGCCGGCGGTGCCACATAGCTTTTGCGGTCGTGCTCGTGATTGCGATTCCTTGCTTTGATTGGCGCTGGATTCTTCACCTGGAGGCCCTCATCGTGCGTTCATGTGCCGCAACTGACCGCCCTGCGTCTTGAGCGTTGGTCACTGCTCCTGCGTCGCTTGCAAGAATGAATCGAGGTTCGCCTCCTGATTGCCGTCCTCGCCGTATTCGTCGTGCTCCGGCGCTGCTGCATGGGGCTGCGTGCGTGCCCGCGAAAAGGCAGCCTCCGAAGCCGCGAGGATATCTGGTTCTGCCCTGGACTGTGGGGCGGGCGCGTGGGCGAGAGCTTTGGTGGTCTCGAAGTACTCGGTGCGCGCGACCTCCGACACGTTCGCCGTCGGTTCCCATGAGTCTGGCAAGCCCTCGCCATGCTCGTCCTCGCCATCCCATGCGACGAGCCATTCTCGCTTTCCATCGACCACCCTCATGTCCTTGATCACGCGCAGCTTGAAGATTGCCTGGGCGGGAGCAGTGGCGGGAGCCGGGGCGGAAGCTGCCAGCATTTCCGAATCCTCGTGCACAGGCGGCGAGGACCGCGTTAACGAGCGCATCACCGCGAGCGAGCGCGGCGAGAGAATTTCACCAGGCCCCTCGTCCTCGGCTGCGGCCGCCAGCGCGCCTGCGCGATCGCCGCCTCTGGAACCCGCACCGCTGACGTAGTTTACGTCCTCGCCGAGCAGGTGGGCAAGCATGCGCTCCTCCAGCTCGGACCGCGAGCCCGTCGTGACGATGCTGGCCTCCGCCAGTTTCTTTGTGAGCTCATCGAGGCCCATGCTCGCCACCATGCCCACCGCGGCATCGATCCGTTTCTGTTCCACGGCCGATCTCTCTCTGAACTCGTGCAGCTGCTCGAGCTTGGGGCGGGAGTCCATCCAGGTCATCCAGGTTGAGTCGCGCAAATTTGCGCGACTCAGCTTGAGGAGGCGCTGAGTGAATGACAGCCACAGCTCCGCGACCTCATCAGCGTCGGTGAGCTCCTCCGCCCAAGCGGTGGTCCTCGCATTCACATTCACAGTCCTCGCGATCCTCGCGCTTCCAGGCCGGCTCCGCGCGCTGGTCGGCTGGATCCTCGCTGCCGCTCCCGCTGCCGCTGTCCCGCTGCCGGTCCAAATCGCTGCCGTTGCTGGTGGCGTTGCTGGTGGCGCCCACGATGGCGCCCTTGCGCTTCCGACACCACGCAAGCTGCTTTGCCACGCGAGCGGCCCGTTTTCGTAGCCAAGTTTGCCGAGCGGCACATCCTCGCACACGGCCGCGGCGCGCTGCTCGAAGGCAGCCGCGGAGCGCTGCGAGGCGGAGGTGGGCCGAGAACCTTGCAAGCTCACGGATTTGGGTGTTGCAGCAACACCAACGGGCGGCGGGGGGGGCGGCCGAACGTCTTCACCGTTGAGCAGCAGCTGCAGGACTCGAGCGGGCGGGGCACTCCGCGGTCGGAGCGATGTAACAGTGATCGGCCTCTCTTCCATCTTGACAATCGTGAGCCGCCTGGGACCCGGCTCAGGTCGTGGCTCCGGCAGTGGAGGCACGGCTTCTAGCAGAGCGTCTGTGTCCACCTCTCGCTCCGCTGGAGGAGCAGCGGGAGCGGGAGTGTAGGAGGCTGTCGCAGAGGCAGACTGTGGCCGTTGTGGCTTCGCTTGGGGTGGCTGCCGGTAGACTGTTGCGGAGAGCGGCCGGCGGTGCGTCTGAGCTAGTCGCTGCAGCGTGCTCTCACTGCACACCTTCCGTATGGGAGCTGGCCGATGAACGGGTGCGCTGCTGACGCGGCGCGTCTTTTCGGGTGGCCGGGCCATGCGTTCAATGCTTTCTTTGGAACACCGTGCCTGCGCTGAGGCCGGCCGCGTCGGCCTGGAGATGATGGACTGTGGCACGTGCTGCAGCAGGAGTTTTGTAAGCGCATTCGAAGGTGGCGGCATTGGTGGCCGCTTCCAGACGATCTGCCGGCTCTGCAGGGTCATCGGCATCAGCGGGGTGCTGGGCGATTGCCGTATGAACTCGGGCAGGGTTCGCATGCTGCTGCTGCTTTGGTAGGACTAAATGGGGAAAGAACCGTCCAGCCCACGCCAGTGCACAGTTGGAGCCATTCTGATGGCGGTCGTCATCTCGTACACTGTAACGCACGTGGATGTCGAGTCAGCTCAGGTTTAGTTTCGCGTGGAATTCTCAAATTGTGAGTCGCCGACTTGGCTTAAGTTTCTGAACACCTCACACACTAAGTTTCGCAAACATGAGCTTCTCCGCGTTGGCTTTAGTTGCGCTAGTCGCGGCCACTCCGCTGCACGATGCCGTACAACAGAATAATATCACGCAGCTCGCGGCAGTGATTGAGGCTGGCGCAGCCTTCGACACACTCGATGATAACGCACTCACCGCTTTGCATCTTTCCACGTACCTTGGCCATAGAGAGGCAACCATGGGACTCTTGGCGCGCGGTGCGCCACTCGAGACGCGCTCTGATCACGATGGAATGACCGCTGTGCTGTGGGCGGCCGGTCAGGGCCACGCCGATGTGCTCGGCGATCTGCTTGACGCTGGTGCGAACCCTCATGCTGTTGATGATCATGGGCGAACAGCTCTTCACTACAGTGCTTCACGTGGGCATCATGACGCCGTGCGTCTGCTCCTTCAGTCTGGCGTCGCCGTCGACTCCACTAGCGACCGGCGCGTCACCGCTCTCCAGCTCGCAGCTGCTGAGGGCCACGTGGAGATCGTCAAGGCGCTGTGCGATGCGGGCGCTGCAGTGGACGCCCAGGCTGATGAGGCCAAGATGTCGGCTTTACACGGGGCGAGTCTGATGGGCCACACCGCGGTTATCCAGGTACTCCTCGGCGCAGGGGCCGCTGCGACAGCTCTCGACAGCTCCGCTCGGACGCCGCTCCACCACGCCGCGCAGCGCGGCCATGCTGCCGCTGTGGAAGCCCTTCTCAACGCTTCGAGCGCTGCAGCGATCCTCGAGAAGCACGACCTCCAGGGCCAGACCGCGCGGCGACTTGCCGAGCGAGCAGGCCACCGAGCAGTGGCACGCCTGCTCCGAGCGCACGGGGCCGAGCCGACGGGCCCGATCGGGCGTTTGGGCCATGTCATCCAAAAGTGGTGGGGTAGCGTGGTGAGACGCGCCACGGGCCGATTCACGATTCAGCAGCCGAAAATGAAATAGAGAGCGTTCTAGTATGAAATAGAGAGCGTACAAGGAGTGCACTTAGACCGCTTCGCAGCTCTCGCTACATGTAATAAAACAATTCACACCTCAACGTTCACAGTAGCAAACGAAACGCGTCGACAAACAAGGGGCTCGCTCTCAGCCCCTTGCGACAAAGGCGACCGAGAACGTAACAAGATCGATCCAGGGTCGGCGGAGACATGGCCGTGCCCAGATCAATCCTGCTGTTCCTACTCGTGCCACTCGCACGCGCGAGCGTGCAGACGATTGAATCCGATGAAGCCTTCGAGGCAACGGTGATGCAGGATTCAATTGTTTGGGGCGTGCTCTTCAATTCTGCATCCAAAGGCGAGGATGGCGAGGCTGCCATAGGTCTGATCGAGAGACTATCCATGAAGATGTCTGCGGTGCAGTTTGCGGTGGCAGACGTGGACAGTGTGAAGGCCTTTGCGTCCGAGTTCAACGTGCGCAAGCGCATGGTACCCCGGCTGCTCATCTTCAACTCCCGTGCTCGCCAGGCTGAAATGGTTCCACTAAAGGACGACTTGCCTGCAGTCGAAAAGCTGGAAGAACAAGTGCTGGGCTTCCTGAAAGAGAACGGCAAGAATGACGAACACAAGTACAAGAAGACGACTTTGGCCGTTGGGGCTCCGGACGCAGCCAAGGATGAGGTGTGAGTTGCGGTCTCACGATGAAAACCAGTGACATCACTATCCCTGCGTGGTGAGAATCCGCGGCTGGGGGCAGCCCTCAACTCAACGCTCGAGCCTCACGTTGCGGCGCACTCTAGATACCCCCGGTTGTGATACATCTGATGCTCATACATCCGTGGGGCCTCACAAGACTGAAGACCGACGCGACATACACGCTCATGTGGGTGATGGTGCAGTAACTGATCCGCTCGACTCCGCACCAGTTCATGTAGGCGCTGCGAGCTGATGATTAGATCCCGCAATACTATAAAGTCGAGCACGCAATACTATAAAGTCGAGAACTGGTAAGTTGGTGAGAACGCATGTGTATGAGGAACGCGCCGGGCGCGGACCCTATACGCCGGTCCCGCGCTCCCGCGGCTCAGCCACCCCCGGAGCACCCCGGTCCCCGCCCCGCCGCAAGCCGGCGCGGCCCGTCGCGCGGCGACGCCGGTCCGGCGGCGGGTCGTCGTCGTGCGGCCACGCTCCACGCACCACCGGGAAACGCGCGTTCCAATAAATTCCAAAATTGAAATAATTCGTGACGACGCGGACGAGGAAAGCGTAATGACCTCCCACGCGCTTTCCGCGACACCACATTGCAACACGACATGTTACTGTATGAGCTTTTGTACCCGTGCAGGACAGGCGCGACCCGTCTGCCCTTGCGCCTTGGCGGCTCATCTCTCGCGCGCGCTATCTCTACAGGAAGCAACCGGAAGCTGCTGATCTGAGGTGTCGTGCTGGTTGCTGCTGCGCTCACTGTTGTCACCTTTCCTCCGCCTCAATTGTCTGTCCGGTCTGCCTCCTACAGCTACACGCGCATCGCTACTCTGTCTCTACAAGTAGTCCTTGACGAGGTCCATGGAGTAGTCATACTGCAGCTTGGCCCTGCGGCTGTCGCTGATCATGCCCGAGAACTGGTTGACGAAGATCTTGCCGCCCGAGCCGCCCGCGCCCTGCACCTGGACTTCCCACTTACCAGTTTGCTTATTGAGGACGCGCGAGGCGAGCCCCACCTGCTGCGCGTTGCCGTTCCAGCTCCAGTAGACGCCGCTCTGCTTGTCGCACTCCGGGTCGTCGATGACCTGGGCAAGGCGCTGGCCAGCCTCGGCCTCAGGCACGTACCCGCCCGTCACGTACTTCATGAAGAGCGGGAAGATCGTCTTGAACCATTGGCGCTTCTCGCGGAACAAGTTGGTCTCCGCGATACAGCCTGGGTACATGGACGAGAAGGTGATGCCCGTAGTGTCATGGAAGCGCTTGTGCAGCTCAGTGATGGTCATCATGTTGAGCGCCTTCGCGTCTTTGTAAGCTTTGGCACCGTCAAACTTGCCGCCGTCCACCATCTCAGCGCCCGGACCCTGTCGCAATCCCTCGAGCTCGCCGATCTCCGCACGAGGGTACACGAGGCCGCCGCCGATGGTGTTGCTGTTGCCCGTAATCGAGCCCACGATGCACAGCCGCGCATTCTTTGCGCGCTTGAGCTCGGGTAGCATCAGCTGGCACAGCAGGAAGTGCCCCAGGTGATTGACGCCAAACGACATCTCGTAACCATCGTCAGTCCATGCCGGCACGGGGTCGGCCGGGCGGTAGACGGCCGCGTTGCAGATGAGGTGATTGATCGGGCGCACCGGTGTGAAGGTCTTGAGATTGTCCACAAAGTCCCTGACGCTCTGCAGCGAGCCGAGCTCCAGCTTCATCGCGATGTAGTCGCTGCGCTTGATGCCAATCTCCTTGGCCGCACGGTCCATCTTCTCAGGATCTCGCACGGCGCAGATGACGAAGTAGTTCTTCTTGTCAGCGAGCGCCTTGGCGGCCCACAGGCCGAGGCCCGAAGAGGCCCCGGTGATCACGACCAGCCGGCGCGTGCCCACCTTGAGACCACCCCAGATTGGCGGCAGCTCCTTCTTGCCGTCGTACAGCTTGGTACCCAACAGCACACTCGTCGGATTCGGAGGCGCCACCTGTCCCACAACGCGGTCCGGGTTGCTGACCGCGGCGCGAATCGGCGCTTGCACGCGGCGCACCACCGGCGCCTGCAGCGGCGCGTTCAGCAGCGCGAGCAGCGGGAATAGTCCGACAGAGAGCAGCGACATTATGAAGTCCCTCGTCCCGATGAACTCTCGTGCAGCTCGACCGACGAGCTCCTGAAACTTGAAATGAGATCTCGATGTCATTTGCATTGCTTCGGATGTGCACCCGAATCAACGTGTGAAACACCCAAGGCTCTGCGAGCTAAAGGGTCGTCGAGGGTGTCATGTCTTTCTCGTCGAATCCCTGTCGAATCGTGAAAAGCGGCCTGCGCATTCCTCAAAGTGAATGTTAACTGTATGTCCATGGCCGATGTCGAGAGCCGCGCGGAGTCCAATCTCAGCAAGCTACGCCAGCTTCTGCACTCGGAGCCGCGCGTGGCGACGTCGCGCCCAGTCAAGCTTCAGAACGTTCTGCAGCAGTTTGTGGCTGCCAACGAGGACGCGAGCAAGTCTGCCAACTTTGTCAGCCAGACGCCGGACGACCTGACGGATGTCGTCGCGCTGATGACCAACGTCGCCGTGATGGCGCCGGACGACATGGCGCTGCGGGTGCTCAAGACGCTCAAGATCCTTTCGCGCAAGTATGAGAACCGCGTCCGGCTCGGCGAGCTCATCGTGCCTGACCTCGTACGCGTGCTCGGTGAGCAGCGATCGCCGCCCGTGCTCGGCGAGGCGGCCAACGTGGTGCTCAACGTGTGCTACGAGCGCGACAATGTGGCGCGCATCATAGCCGCAGGTGGCGTGCTGCCGCTCATCGCGCTGTTGGGTGCGCCCGAGCTCGACCTTCAGGCGAATGCGGCAGGTGCCATCCAATCCATTTGCTTCCAGACCGAGGGCCGATCATACGTGCGCGAGATGGGCGCCATCCCTGCGGTGCTGCCGCTGCTCTCGTCGTCATCGCTGAAGGTGATCACCCGCGCGGTCGGCGCTGTGCACAACATCTCGTCCGAGCCGGAGGCCATTCGACTTATCCGGCGGCTGGAGGGCATCGCGCCGCTCGTTTCGTTGCTTCGCACGCCGAGCGCTGCCGTGTGCGGCTCGGCCGCGGGCGCGCTGCAGAACCTGTCGCGCGAGACGTCGGCGCGGCGCGAGATCCGCGAGCTCGGCGCTGTCGTGCCGCTCACAGATCTTCTTTTTGGCGATGACGTCCAGTCCCAGGTGTGTGCGGCCGGCGCCATCCTCAACCTACTCGGGCCGGAACTTGGCCCTGAGACTGATGCGAATCCGAAGCGGCAGGGCTTTAAGAAGCTTCTCTCGCTCGCGCTCACGGTCGGCATGTGCACGGAGCCGCTCCGGCAAGCGCAGCAGGAGATCCTTCAGGGCTCGAAGCCGCCGCAGAGTTAGACCATCAACCTATGTAGGGCGTGGAGTGTACTATGTTCCATGTTTTTTTACTGCACAAAGACTCCCCTTCCATTTTTTCACACTTGCTGATATTTCACAGTGTCCGTTCCGATTGCGAGCCCATGCGAGCCGCCGGTTCTACCACATCCAAGGAGATCCATCATGCCGATGCACACCGTTCCCATGCACATCCGCAAAGCGATCGAGTTGGACGATGGGCTAGGGGCTCGGATTGAGGCTGGCAGCGGCACCATCCCACGCAACTTCTCGGTCGAGTGGGGCTTCGGCCAGCCTCTTGCGGCACTGGACGACTATGACTTGCTCACACGGATGGCACAGCTGACGGCAGCACGGGCTATGGCCTACACGGGCTATGAACCCAAGGGCAGCACGGCGAGCATCTCAGCCAACGCGGTGCTCAGTGCAGGTGTCCATGGGGTGCACAGAGCGCCCACCTCAGTGCGCGATCAACTGGCCTCGGCATCACGGGCTCGCAGATCTGAGCATCGTCCAATGACTGCACCGCCAATGACAGGGCGAGTGACCATCGACCGACGAGCTGCATTTGAATCGCCGGCCGAAGCTCGGACGGTGAGGCAGGAAGCCGTGCGTCTGTACATGCGTCAGCTCCTTGCGAGGCAGGAGCAGGAGAGCGTCGTCGCGGCCGAGCAGCTCGTGCGCCGCCGTAACGAGGTGGACAGTCTCACTGAGGAGCTCAAGCGCGGCCTCTATCGTGAGGCGCAGAGCCGCGTTGCCGCATGGAGCGAGAAGCGAGCGCAAGGAGTGCAGCGGGTGCAGGCGGCGAGCGCGGCGCTGCTGGGGGCGCAGATGGGGGCGCTCAGACACAAACAAGAACGGCTCGCCGTATGGAAGGTTGGACAGGACGCGGCGTCCAAGGCAAAGGTCATGGCCAACGCGGCGGCGGCGGCGGCGGCGGCCCAGGAATACGCGGCTCGGGTGGAGCAGCGAGCGCGGTTAGGCTTCCAAGAGGCTCAGCAGCGAACCTTGGCAGGCACAGGCACGGCCGCGCACCTCGCACGTGCTGCCGCCGCCCGGGAGGCGAACGCGGAAGGCGCTCAGCGGCGCCCAAGGCAAGCCTTGGAGCGCGCAGACTCTGAGATGACCTCAGAGATCCACTCCGATACTATGTTCTCCCAGGCCGCTTCGCAAGCCGCCACCCGTCCGCCCGTGCAGCCCGCGCCGCAGCCCGAGGGAGAGTCGAAGGGAGATTCGAAGGGAGATCGCATTTCGTTCTACAAGCCGACGCTCAATGCCAGGCATCCCCGCACCCAAGCACGCGCCCAGTATGACGCCCAGCCAAAGGCCTGATTTCGTACGCGCCGCTGCCCGCCACGGCGCCCCGGCAAGCGGCAGCTCTCGACAGGGCCGCGTCTTGGAGTCGGCACAAGAGAGAACTAGCAGCCCCAGCGCCGCAGGCCCACGCGCCGCAGGCCCACGCGCCGAAGGCCCACGCGCCGGCCGCCTCCGCGAAAGACGCGGGGCCGGGAGCCCCAGTCTGAGCCAATCCCGCAAAAGCGCCTCGCAAAAGCGCCGCTATGCTCGAAAAAGCGCAAACCCGAAAGTAACCCCCGGCGGGCCCGCGCGCCGCGGCGCGCGGGCCGCGGCCGGCGCGCCGGCGGCCGCGGGCGGGAGAGCGAGACCGCAGACCGCGAGAGCCCGCGCCTGCACGCGTCCGGTCGTCAGCCCTCAACAGTGATCCATTTTCAGCGATCATACAAATGTGAGTTTACAGAAATTTCACCCGCACACTGTCCTCACTGTTGTCACACTGACCGGCGTAACAAGCCATGGAGCGAGTGACGTTCTGAGCTTCGTACCTGTCAAGATCTCGGGTGCACTTCGCCACGCGCCCGCACACAGCGACACACGCGACAGCACGCGTGTGGCGCGCACGGCCGCGCGCTTAGAAGCACTTGCGGTGCACGATGGACGGGCCCGACTCGTCATACTCCTGCTTCGAGATCCACATCTGCTGGAAGGTCGAGAGCGACGAGAGGATCGAGCCGCCGATCCAGACGGAGTACTTGC
>Ga0210242_100046_pt1 | contig 79215 bp, 47 predicted proteins | sample ChrtobMeP5a_16mM_FD_155445 | JGI IMG/M metagenome (GOLD analysis project Ga0210242, IMG submission 155445) | Chrysochromulina tobin associated microbial communities from unialgal haptophyte culture, Seattle, Washington, United States - P5a_16mM | ecosystem: Host-associated > Algae > Haptophytes >... | reverse complement strand
TGGCGCGTGGCGAGGCCCACTCGGCGGCGCTCGACGTGTGGTCGTTTGGGTGCCTGATCGTGCACATGGCGACGCTGCGCCCGCCGTACTATGGGCTCAAGTGCAAGACCGCCATGGACATCGTGCGAGTGGTGCAGCGCGGCGACGTCTCTCCGGTGCAGGTGCTCCTCGATGACACCGATCGGCGCGAGTACAAGTGCCCTCCCAGCATCCTCGCTCTTGCCAAGCAGTGCTGCCAGAGCGACCCGAAGCAGCGGCCAGACATGCCGGCGATCGCGGGCGCAATCGCGTCGCCCGCTGTCCAAAAAAGCATCCTCAAGGGCGCGCGCGACATGCGCCCGCTCGTGCGACTCCAGCGCGGGGGGGCGCGCGCGCCCGTCGCCGTCGACAGCCGGGGCACGTACGACGCCTCGCATGGCACGTACGACGCCTCCAAGAGCAGCCTCGGCGGGTCGCTCGCGCTCAGCCCTCGTGCCGACGCCGCCCCCTCGCCTCGCGTGAACAGCAGCTCCAAGTTCCGGCGACTCTCGAAGCAAAACCCTTCAGCTGCCGGTTTGTCATGGAATGGCTCGGCCGCCGCCTTCGTCAGCACTTACGACGCCACCTTTGACGGCGCCGCTTCGACCAGCACCTGTGACGCCAACAAGGCATCGACCAGCACCTATGACGCCAACAAGGCTTCGACTAGCACCTTTGACGCCAACAAGGCATCGACCAGCACCTTTGACGCCAACAAGGCTTCGACTAGCACCTTTGACGGCAGCAGCCCCACCTTGACCCAGACGATGGACATGACCCTCTCGATCGATCTGGCGCTCAATCTCCCACTGTCGTCGAAGACGCCCTGCGTCACGCAGCACCCCGAGGCCAAGCTCACATGCAGCCTCTCTGAGAAGGCCGGGCTGAAGGCAAAGATGAGCATGCGTGCCAAGCGCATTGAGGACGACGAGGGCGACCTCACCGGCACGTTCGATGTCACGACGGGTTCGTTGTCGGAGCCTCGCAGCAAGACAAGCCGCGCCCCAGCAGGCCTCCTGCCTTTGCGTGCGTCTGCCAAGGGCACCGAGGGCGATGAGGGCTCTGAGGCATCCCCGCGCTTGGATTCGGCACGTTCGGTGACCTCACGGGGGAGCTGCAACACCCCCCTAGGCCGCCAACTTGTGCGTCGTAGTGACTCCTTCGCGCGCGATCTGTCACTTGATATGCAAGCGACTTTCGAACGGCCCGGTCGAATGACCTCGCGCCGCGCCGGCTGCGACTCTGCTCGACTCTCCTCGGTGCCATCCCCTCGCGCTGGAGGCGACGATGTGTTCACCAGCACGTACGATGCGAGCAAGGACGTGGCTTCGAGCAGCACCTTCGACAGCAGCCGCACCTTCGACGGCAACAGCCCCACCTTCCACTTGTGATGGGCAGTGCCGCTCACAGGAAGAGTGAGTACGTCATCTTCCAGCAGCCCTAGAACCACGCGTCGAAGGCTAGTGTGCAAGTATGCCAGTGTGTGCCAGTGTGTGCCAGTGTGTGCCACAGTGTGTGCGACTCTCGAGCTATGGTTCGGGCCATGGTCTTGCGGGACGGAGCCCGTTTCATTAGTGCTGTTGTGCGCTTGTGCCACTGCCACGTGCCAGCCGCAAGGGCTTACTCGTTACTGCCCGAGCGAACTACCAACTACTCCTAACGTTTGGTAGTGTGCCCGTGTGTGCCATTGTGTGGTGCCGGTTTGGTGCCGGTGTGTGACAATGTGTGCCAGTGGGCCAGTCGCTAAACTTTAGGCTACGTCGTGTCGTGTATTTGCGAGAATCACATCAGAACGGCCCTGGGAAGATGAATTCGCCGCCCGCGGCGTTTGTCCGAAATCCCTTCACGCCGGAGGGGGCGTGCATGCTGTCTTCTGGCTCATGCCCATACGGAATCTCTCGCGGCAGCGCCTGCTCGGGCCGAGCGTGCGCGGCGTGCCAGGTTCGCATCGCCGCCAGCCCTAGCTTTGCCATCGCGGCGGGCGGCCATTCGAGCGGGTTGCCCTCAAGTGTGAGCTCTTCGAGCTGGCGCATGCCGCTGAGCAGAGCGGCCGGTAGCTCCTCCAGCGCGTTGCCATCGAGGTCGAGCTCCTTGAGCCGGCCGAGTGTGCACACGCTCGTCGGCAGCGAGGTGAGCGCGTTCCGGGCGAGCCAGAGCACCGAGAGCGAAGGTAATCGCGCGATGGGTGCGATTGGATCCTCTGTCCCACCAAGCGCATTGCCTGAAAGTCGGAGCTCGCGCAACGATCGTAAATGGCCGAAGGACCCGGGCAGGCTCGTCAGCCGATTGTCGTTGGCATATAGCGACTGCAGCGATGACAGGAAGCAGAGCGAGGCGGGCAGCGCACTCAGACGGCACCCATCCACGTCGAGCAGCCGCAGCGATTGCAGCGCTGCAATAGCCGGCGGCAACGACGTCACTTGATCGTTGCCGGCAAGCACCATAATCTCGACGCGCGCGCCCAGCACGCCGATGGCCGCTGGGACGAGCTTTAGATCGGTGTGCTCAAGGTCGAGCACTGTGGAAGTACCGTCGCTCACAGCGATAAGGCGCTCACGCACCTCAGTTTGATGCTCGGCCGCCACCAAATTAACAATGTCCGCAGGCTCGCCAACGCGCGACATGTTTTGCGGCTTGACCATAAGGGGATGCTTCATTATGTTGGGCGGCAGGCTGACAGCAATTCGTTTGCTGGCAATATCTATCGGAGCGGCGACGGTGCCGAGGAGCCCATTCAGATCAGCGCGCGCGCTCAGCGAGTGTAGGATCACATTGGTGCCGACCCGCGGATGGGTGTCGCTCGCCGAAGACTGGACACCGCGGCGATAACCTCGCATGCAGTCGGCCGCACGCTCAGCAGCGACGGCTACGAATGTGGCCGTCATCGAGAACAGTAAACCAAGTCAAGTCAAGTCAAGTCAAGTCAGGTCCAGTTAGTGTGAATGGGCTGTGAATACATGTACCGCCAACTCGGAACTAGGAGGGCACGCAGGTTAGGTGTTGAGGAGCGGCGTGGGCCTCCAGTGGGATAGATTTGGGGTTCGTTGAGGTTGTCGTCGTCGGAAAGTGTGAGTTTTGAGGTTTTGATGTTCTGACTCGTCGGAAGATGAAATCTATTGAGAGCCATACAGGCACACTCAGCGTGTGAAAAGGGCGAGTGTCGATTGTGAATTGCCCGCAATTGCGTTGAGCCGGTCAACTCCGCCCCCTTAATTGATCGCACACGCAAACGCTTACACCGCACACAAACGACCGGCGACGACCAGCACAGCTAACTGTCAAGCACAAGAGCAGCAAAGGAACCCATTGATCCAGCACCTGTAAACTCTCTCGTGTTCAAGCATTTAAGCAACCATCTGGTGCGAGGCCGAGACGGCCTGGATCAAATTCTCCAGCTCCGAGAAGCCTCCCAGCGATTGCGAACGGCCGCCGCCATCCCACTGCAGAGCAAACTGCTCTTGCCCCACCCTCCTCGCCGGTACCTCGTCTCCTTGCGCCGCTCCGGCGTCGGCGCATCTCTCCATCAGTCTCGGCACATCACCCGGATCGAGAGCATTGCCTTGTGCGCCGCCACTGGAGATGTTCACAGGTGCGCCGCCTGAGGAGATGTTCATGGCGGCTACATCCTGAGCAGCGCGCATTGCAGCAGCGTCCTCCGCAGCCAGTGCGTCAATTACAGCAGCCTCGGCGGAGTCCTCGGAGGGTCCTGGCACGAGGGCGCCGCTCGCAGGCCAACCCAGCGTCCAACAGAGAGGCGCGCTCTCTGCCCCTAGGAAGATAACGAGCGTGCAGCCGCCCCCGTTGAGGGCCCCGGCGGCGGTGGTGGTGGCAGCGCTGTGGATGGCGCCGATGGACTGGCGCCGGCTGCTCCCTGCGCATTGCGAGTTGGCCATGAGAATCGACACAGCAGGCAGGACGGCGACGAAGGGAGGCGGCGTGGACTTAAGAGGCGAGGCGAGCGATGGCGGCGGCGGCGGCCTTAGCGTCACGAGATGGTGTGCCAGCCGAGCCGACCACACGTGCACGCAGCCGCTCACACTGACAGCCGCCATTACCGCACCGTCAGTAGCCAAGCACACGAGGGGTGCACTCTCGTCCTCCACTGGCGCGCGCAGCGTTGTGTCACCAGTCCATCCGGCTGCAGCTCCTCCGAGCACGCCGTCGCCGCCTGTATAGTAGGCATCCACCGGAATGGATGCCGTGCTGGTGAGCACGAAGCGGCGTGCAAGCGGCGGCGGCGCGCGGGTGGCGGCAGTGCCACGCGGCAGTTCCACGTGGGCGGCAGTGCCGGCGGTGGCCGCGTGCTGATCGGTCTCGTGCAGCCAGCCAAGGGCGGTGGCGACAATGACGCTGCCAGAGGACAGGTGACCGCCCCACTGCACGTATCCCACCTCATTCGCCGGGCAGGGCAGCTGATACCGTCGAGGTATGTTTTCGATCTCGTCGCGGTATGGCTTCAGCGGCCGCGGAGGCAGGGCCACGATGAGCGCCGCGACGCACGCAACTTGCGACGTGGCAGCGGCGGTGGCAGTGGCAGCGGCGGCGGCGGCAGAGCCATCCCCAATGAGGATTTCCTCTCCTGCGCTTTCGTCTCGCACGTCCCCGTGGACTCTGCCCTCATCGACAGAGCCTGGCCGCAGCCGCAGCCGCTCAGCAAGCACCAGCGGTGCACTGATTACGTACGAGGGAATCGGCAGCAGCGGCTCCTGGCGCACGAAAAAGTTGATCAAGCCGCCGCAGTTGTAGCCGTTGATCGCGCTCGTTTGCCAGAGCGCCGCGCCCGAGGCGTACCCGCCTAGCAGGAGCCCGAACTCGGCGCTCAGTGGGCGCAGCGTGAGCACGGCGCCGTAGTCACGGATCCCCGCATCGTACTCGTCATCCGGTCGCTCGGCAGGGGTCTGCAGCGGGCGCCATTCTTCAGACGCAGGGTGGCTCAGCCGCCACAGGTGCACGCGGCTGTCGGCTCCACCGAGCGCCAAGGTGGTGCTGGGGGCTTCCCCCGGCAAGAGGGGGCCTGGCGGCTCGAGCAGTAGCGCAGCGCTCGTGGACGGGCCAGGCGACTGCAGCAGGGCGCGCGGTGCTAGCGTGGGCAGCGCAGCGGCTGCGGCGGCAGGGCAAGGGTCGGCAGCCGCAGCCGCGCCGGCATTGGCGGGGGCGCCCCACCCGTGCATAGAGCTCAACGCGTCGAGTCGGAACACCGCTGCACCTTCGTAGGTGGCGGCCTTGCTGCTACTGGCCGCGCCGCCACGGCCACCGCCGCGGCCGCCGCCAAGGCCACCTAAGCTGGGACGCCGTGCAGGTGCGCCGACCACGACGCCCACGCTGCCAGCGATCGTACCGCATGCAGCGACGTAAATGGGCTCCGGCTGTGAGGGCGGTGGCGTGGATGCGGCCATCGCTTTGTCGGCCACCGCGAGCGTGTGCAGCTGGCTTCCGCGCGGAACGGTGAGCGCGAGAGCCGGCCGCCAGCAGGGTGTGCACGGGTCAGAGGTGTGACACTCCCATAGCAGTATGCGATCCGGCTCGAGTAACGCCACCCGCCCGTCGGGCAGGCACGTGCATGCGAGCACGGGGGCGCGTGCCGTCTCAGCGGGGCGCGCGTTGCGCGCAGCGAGCGGCGCATGAGGCAAGCGCGCCGGCGGCGCTTGCCTGGTTTGCTCGTGTTTGAGTAGCGTGACCAATGCATGCAGCCGCTCGCTTGAGTGCGAGGCCGCGAGTGGCACCGTGTTGGACACATCCGCCGCCGCGTGCGGGGCCGGGGCGGCGGGTAGCACGCACGGGATCGGTGCCGACACTTGCTGGCGCAGCGGCGGTGGCGGCGGTGGTGGCTGCGGTGGCTGCGGTGGCTGCGGTGGCTGGTGCTGTGGTGGCTGGAGTGGCTGAAGCGGTGGCAACGGCGGTGGTGGTGCAATCCGTGCCAAGTGTGGCTGCGGTAGTGGAGGCGGAGGCAGAGGTGGCTGGGCCGACGTTAGCAGATGCGAGGGCGGCTGCGGCAGCGGAGGCGGTGGCAGATGCGAGGGTGGCTGCGGCAGCGGAGGCGGTGGCAGATGCGAGGGTGGCTGCGGCAGAGGCGGTGGCACTTGCAGCAGCGGAGGTGGCCTTGACTGCAGCTGCGAAGGCGGCTGCGGCTGAGGTACGCGTTGCTGTGGTTGCAATGGCTGAAGCGGAGGCAGCGGTGGCGGTGGCACGGCCAGCGGCCCTTGGGCGGCAAGGGCCGTCGTGGCCACATCCTCCGCAAACCCATGTGCACTGCCAGTGCCCATCACGTTACCGTCAGTTGGGGCGGCGGCAGGTCCCGCGCCGTCGCCTGACGACTCAAGGCGCGCATAGGCGTCACCAGAGTGCGTGCTGATGCCACCGGGTGTGCCGCAGACGCCCACCTTGAGCGGAGTCTCAGCCATTGTCTCATCGTCGAATCGAAGCGGCACAGCCTCGGCTGGCTCAGCTGACAGCGCAGCATCAGGTTCGGTCTGACCCGAGGCTAGTGGCACAGCATCGGACTGGGCGAGAGATGGTGTGGGAGACCTCAGTAACGATGCGGGCTCTTCGGGAGCTGCGGGCAAAGCTCCGATGGACGGGGCCTGCTGAGGCTCACTGTCTCCGCAGCGCCTCTTGCGACCCGAGAGTTGTGCCTGCGCGGTTTCTGAGGAGGTGTCCGCCCCTGGGAAATAGGCGTCGATTGCCGCGAGACGCGCATGCAGCGACGCGTACTCGAGCGCGAGGTCAAGAGGCATCCTCGCGCTTGCGGTGATTCGCTCGCTCGCTCGCTCGCTCTTCGCTCGCTCGCTCGCTCGCGCCGCAGAAGCTGTGTGAAAGCTCGCCGCGGCGCGCAAGCGCAAGTGTGAACGTAAACGCGGCAGACGCGACAACCCGCTCAGAATACACACACCTTACACGACCCCATATGAGACACCGAGCATGCGTTGTGGATGGTTTGGGCGCGCGTCGAGGAAGTCTGGATGTGGCGTTGGCCGGCGGCCCGTGCCCCGTGGAGATGTTCATGGAGATGTTGGCAACGCAAGTGCGGAAAACTTGGAAGTGTTCATCATGGCCCTCCTGCCCTCCTACCACCCTTAGAGACACTTACGACTTACAGTAAAGTCAACTCTGTCGTGCCAAAGCACTCGATGAGCAGCGGTGCGTCCACGGCGATTCCCCCATCATCGCCGCTACCACGCGCACGATGTGCGTAGCGGCCGTCTCCGGGCAGCCGCCCGCCCGCCTCGAATACGGCAGCGAACAGGCGTTCGGCGCTCTCACGAGCGGCGCCGTGATGCGCATCCACATCCAGCCCAATAAAGAAGAGGCCACGGCGCATGCCACCCGCCTCGCTCGATGCACCCCCTTCGACGCCAAGTTCGGTCCCGATGAGAGAGGCGGAGAGGAGTTCAACGAGGAGCGCGAGCGCGCTGCCCTTGTGCCCACCAAAGGCAAGCTGCGTGCCAGCGAGCCCCGCACTCGCATCGGTCGTTGGCCTACCAGATGGGTCGAGCGCGCTGCCAGTAGGCAGCGGCTTTCGCTGCCTGGCCAAGTGCTGCATGTCGCCCCGCGAGATGGTGGAGCACGCGAAATCGGCGACCAGGGGCGGCTTCCCGTGACGTGGCCACGCGAACGCGATCGGGTTTGTGCCAAAGACGCGAGCTGTCCCGCCTGTCGGGCAGACGAAGGCCGGGCTGTTGCAGCAGGCAACTACCGCTATGCCATGCTCGGACGCCATCCTTTCTAGTGGCACCCACAGTGCGCCGACGATGCCGCGTGCGTCGACCACGCTCAGAGCTGCGATCCCATGCTGGCGCACAGCGATGGCCAGCTCGGGCAGCGCCTGCGAGATGGCCGGCATGGCGAGCCCATTCTGGGCATCGACCTGGAGCAGTGCAGGCCTTATCCGCGTGATGCGTGGCAGAGCACTGCCTGCCACCTCGCCATTCTGCAGCGAGCGCACGATTGCCGGAAGCCTTGCCATCCCATGCGCGCCCCGCCCGTCGCGCTGTGCGGCCACCAGTGCGCGCGCCACCACGTCGGCTGCTTTGGTAGCAAGGCCTGCCTTCTCCAATGTCGAGACCGTCCAAGACAGTAGAAGAGGCGTGGGCACGATGACGAGCTGTTCAGGCTGTCTTCGCCCGAAAAGGCGGAGCGGATGCCAGACGGTCTTCAGGCTGAGTAGCGCCGCGATGATGAATGCCACCCGCTCGGTGGCGCGCATGGCGAACTCTTTACGAGACAAAACACATACTGCGTGAGAGGAAGAATGCGGACGTCCCTTGGCTGTGAATGTAGATTGTGAACGTTCACGTCAAATTGCCATCTCGGATGAAACACGACCACAGGTCCCGTGGAGACACAACGTGGAGGGGACAGACAGGGATTGTGAACGTGCCCGTGCCCGTTCCTGGCCCTTGAAACTGACTTGAAACGCCAAAAACACCCTGCAACGCCAATACCTGCTGTCGTTGGTCGATTTCCACTGCCTCGCTGCCGCCCCCCCGCGCTCGCTGCCTGTGAGCTGATGAAGTGTGAGCCAGTGAAGTATGCGTCATCATGCTGTGCGTGTCTGGCGCTGCTTTTCGTGAGTTCAGCATCCGCGGCCCGATGCCGATCCTGATCTCCGCTGTCGTCTTTGCACTTTGGAGGCAAGGCACGTTCAAAACGACAAAATGACGCGGCGTCGTCTCGGAGGGTTCAGTGCACACAGAGAATATCAACGGCGCCATTCCCTTCCATGATGTACGGGCTCTCGGCGCTCGCGCGTGGAGAACCGACGAGCATGCAGCTCTGGTTGAGCGCAGCGACCGAGGCCCCGAGCCGTCCGCGCGCACGCGTGCCCTTGTGAGCCCATGTGGCATTGTTGGTCGAGGCTGAGCTTGTCAGCCAGTGCCGCGACCAACAAAGCAGCTCGGCGCGGTCGAAGACATACACAGACCCGAGCTCGCGCTGGTCAAACGGGATGTGCAGGCCGCTCTTGCCATTCTCATGCGGTGCACTCGTGATCAAGTCAGGCTGCCCATCCGCCGTCACGTCCGCAAAGATGAGCGTCGATCCCAGCCGTCCCTGCTCGACGTCGCCGAGGAGCATGCGCGCTGTCGTGGGCTCGAGGCTCGCGAGGCTCACGTCTCCGCGAAGCGACGGGAGCGATGCGGCGTTGATGAGTGCAATCTTGCCCATGCGCGTCGCGCCAGCGCCCGGAACACCCAACGCCACCAACTCGCCGCCGGCCACGCCGCCACTGGCACCGGCCATGGTGGTGGCCACAGACGCCCCCATCCGACCGAGGGGATCCTCACCGAATATCGAGAAGATGGCGGCCGAGGTGTTGAACGGCTTGGGAAGCGCAGCGTCTTGGCTGGCGAGCGCAAAGCCGAAGACCCGCCCAACAATCTCGCACTCCTGGCTGCACCGCAGGTTGTGGCGAGAGTACGGAGCTCCAACGAGAAGCAGGGGCGGGGCCGAGGGCGCGTCGCCAGCCGAGACGGCCACCGACGCACCGAACCATCCAGCGCCGAACTCGGCAGCGCTCGCCTTTCCTGAGAGATCGAGATCGGCCACACCGGGGGCGTCAACATCGAGCACCGCACCCGCGACGCGCGCCGTCGTGGCAGCGAGGGCAAGCACGCGCCCGTCCCAGTCATTCGCCTGCGGGCAACCGAGGAGCAGATCTGAATGGCCGTCGCTGGTGACATCGGCCGCTGCGAGGGCCCATCCGAGGCCGGTGAAGACGTTCGAGGTGGTCAGCACAATCGGTGCAGCAACCTGCAACCCCGAACCTTTGGAGCCTAGATACACGAAGACGCGCCCGTAGTTGCGGTAGGTGGGGTCGCCGTTGAGTGGGAATGGAGAGGCGGCCGCGTCAGAGGTATTCCAGCCACTCCACCCGGGCGCTCCAACAGCGAGGTCGTCGATGCCGTCGAGGTTCCAGTCGAGCACCACCAGCGTGCTCCCAAAGCGAGCCATAGGAGAGGCACCACCATCGAGCACGACGCGAGACGCCGAAGAGGAGGCCGAAGCACCCGACTGGTCCACAAACACCACCCCGGAGCGGGGGACCCCGCCTTGTGAGCCAACGCCCATCGCGCCCACGGCGGCCTCGGGCTGCCCGTCGCCGTCAAAGTCGCCCGAGGCGACCGCGCTACCGTGGTATGCAAGCGCGGCGACGCCAGTGCTGCCGGAGGCGGCCGATCGAATCGACCATGCAACTGGGTCGGCGTGTGTGGCGGAGGCCACCGAAGTGGCGGGCAAGGCGGACAGTGCAGACGCTCCCGGTGTAGCCGGTGGTGACGGCGGCACGCGATAGAATTCGATCGGAGTGGCGCCGGCGTCGGTAGCGGTCGCCTGTCTGCTGGCAGACAAGAAATGATCTGCGAGGGCCTGCACGATTCCCCACAGAGGCTCCTCAAGATCCACAGGACCGTCGTAACTCAGCCCCACACGCTGCTTCTCTTCCGCCACGACGCGAAAGTACTCGCGCACAGCGTGTTGCGGCAGCCCTCGCAGCGCCGAGGTGTGCGTGACAAATGGCACCAGCCGCTGGGAGAGCTCATACCAGCTGCGGTCGTCCGCGTCGCCCGCCGCCGCCGCGGCCCACTTGTCAAGGTCGGACCTTTGTGGCGGCACGAGTGGAGGGCCGTCAGGGCTTGCGAGCCAGCGGGCGAGGCGGCCCCATGCAAACGTAACGACCGCACCCATGTCGTCGAGCCCAACCAATGGCGCCTCAAGCAGGTTCTCCTGGATGTAGGGCAGCTTGTGCTGCGCCATCGGCCCATCATTGTAGAAAGGGTACAGGAGCGTTCCAAACGTCTGGAGTGCCCAAAGCCCGATATCGAACAGACCCTTGCACTCGACAAGGGAGGCGAGCGTCACGTCCGTGAAGTTGGTCGAGTTGTGGGCGAAGACGCCGTTCTTCGGGGTCATGTGGTAGATCTCGACCAGCTCCTCGAGCGGGAACTTGCGCGTCCACGCGCTAATGTTGCCCTCGTCCAAGGTCCACGAGGCGTACAAGTCGCCGCCCCAATTGGACACACCTTCGGCAACGTTGCCGTGCCCCACGTTGCCGAGTTGGAAGACGTCGATCATCTCTGTGAAGCCGCGGCGCTCGCCGAGCGGCGAGGCGAGGCCCTCCCACAGCTCGTCGGCCACGTAATGCACTGAGACGCCGAAGATGAAGGCGATGAGCTCCTTGGCGTCATCGTCCCAGAGCGCTGGGTCTGGCCAGCGCTCTCGCACGTAGCGGATGCCGGCGGCCTGGAAGGGCGGCCAATGAGCGGCTTCGCCAGCATCGTGGTGATCCGCGTACGTGCCGCACGCGTACAGAAAATCTGGAAAGTCAGCGCCACCCGAAATCGCGTCCGTGTTGTTGCGGATCACGGCCTGCAATGCAGCGGCCATTGTCGGCGAAATGCCTTCGCCGGCTGTTACGCCCGCGAAGTAGGCAGTGGCCCGCTCGCCGACGAGCGTGTGCACGTTCATGCTGGCCGCTGATGCCGTGTCCAGGCAGAGAAAGGCGGCAAAAAAGATGGGTCGCATTGTGCTGCGAAGACACACGATCACCGTCGGCGCCCACAGGAGAGGGGTGGGTTTGAGCCTTCATCGGCGACGCCGCGAAATTTCGTGAAATTCGTCAAACGAAACCGCATTCGCCGAAGTAACCCCAAAACAACATTAAGCGGTCTTTTGTTCACTCGTGGGCGACACCATGATGAGCGTGTTGACGTGCACGTAGCGTGAGAAGAGCACGTTGAGCCGTCGGTGCCAAACGTATTGGCTCGCATGCCGCTGCATGGCAGCATGGCAACGCCAGGGCTTCAAACTCACACAGCAGATCATGCGGCGCGCGCGCCGCCTGCAGCACAGGCGTTGCAGTAGCACCGCCAATACTGTTATTGGCACGTCGCACCAGCCCAGATAGTGACGCAGCACTCCGACGCTGTGCAGACTGTACACACGTGGTCGTTGACTGCCAGCCGACCCGAGCAGGTGTAACACCCCACGTTCGACTCCTTTATGGTTCGCGTGGCCAGTGACGCCCTGCGCGTCAAAGGTCAACACACGCAGCAGCCCGCGGCTCACGAGGTGTGCGTTGACAATGGACGCGACGCGCTGTGCAGACCAGTGCACCTTTGGCCCATCCTGCATTTCGGCGTCGTCGACGATTTCGACGCGCTCAGCCGAAACGCCTAGAACTGCGCACGCTCGAAGTAGCTCTGCTGAACGTACCGCACCCAATCCATCGTAGTTGCCTGTCGAAAGACACAGCACGTGCAGCTCCAGCATATCGCAGAGCGCTAGCAGCGCCGGTGAAAAGAAGAGTGTCTCGTCGTCCGGGTGCGCCGTCACGAGCAGAGCACCGATTCCGCCGCCGTCATTAAGCAAGTCATGGGCGCCGAATACGACCACCATCGCAACCCACAGGGACCAGGGGTGTGTTTCGAATCTTTTGTGAATGAAATACAACAAGTCTGTGAATGACCGGAACAATGCCTCCGAACCGACTCACCTTGGCCCCCTGCTTTGCTCACCGCGGACCCGGTCACCGACCCTGGGTCACCGACGCGCGCTCTCCGGCCCCGCGCGCTCCGCCTCCGCGGCCTGTGTCCGCGCTTTTCCCCCGCCGATAGCGCCCCACACATGTCACACGTGACAAATTCTCTGTGTGGGGGGGAGTTTTTAAGAGTTTCGCGGGGGACGGGGCCCCAGCCCCCAGGGCGCTGCAGGGTCCCGATCCGATCCGCACAGTCCAGGAGTCCACACAGCAGGGTGCGCGACGGGCACGGGGCCTATCGCCTGTGCTGTGGCCTCGCCTGCGGCGATGACGCGCGAGCTCCGCGCCACCGCGCCTCCGGGCCGCGCCGACCCCTCCCCGCTCGCGCGCGTCCGCCGCCGCGCGCCGGCATCTTCCGCGCCATTGCGCTTTTTGCGGCATTGCCATTGGGACCCGGAGTCTCGTTGTACGTTGAGTCTCGCGCGACCCGAACCGAACGCCGACAAAGGCGACCGGCCAAAACGCCGACGCGCACGGCGGGCCGGCTCAAAACCCTCAAAACTCGCGACACCGAGCGGAGACAAAGCGAAGCACAAGAGCGAAGAGGCCTCCGCGGGTTCCGCTTGCACCTTGTGCCGCGAGCTCGAAGCCTGTCCGCCACGTCCCAGTCAGACTCAGTGACACCCCACTCCTACACAATGACCCGTATGAAACTGCACAGGCGAACGGTTACCAACCATGGCCGCCGCAGTTACATAGCAAGGCCGGAGCTCGTGCGGTGTACGAGCTCTTCTCGTCCTCTCTCTACATTTAAGTGCAGCGCTCCTCATATGATTCACACGCTTCACACGATGTTGAGCGAGTCGATGAGCCACTGGCCATTGTACAGGGACAGCTTCCAGTAGACCACGCTGTACGTGTCGTCGGCCGCACGCTTCACGGGCACCTCGATATCGGCAGTGTTCCACAGTGGCTCGTCATTCTCAGGCTCCACATCGAGCTCAGCCTCGTCCCACTCGACGAGGATTTGATACCAGGGGTCTTCGAGGTAGCGCGCGAAGACCTGCGGGCTGAGCTGGGAGGCACGGTTCTGCGGCGAGCAATAGCGCGTCGCCACCGCGGCGCCGTGCAGTGGATAGGGCGCGTCCATCTTGCGTAGCGCGCGCATCACTTTGGCCACCACCTGCCGCGGGCTCTCGACTGGCACCCACAGCCCGTTCCAATTGAGGGACGCTTCGCCGTCGTCCTCATCCACCGCGCTGGGAGCAGCGCCCGATGCAATCTCGAGATCGTCGGGCTCGTTGGCGAACACGGCTTCGACCAGCCACTGCTGCTGCGTCGTTTCGCCGTAGTCGCAGTCCACTTTCACAAGCTTCCATCGCGCGGAGAGCCACTCGGCATCGGGCGAACTGCGCAGGCTGGTCTGCTGGTATGCCTCCTCGCGGATGATGCCCGGAACGTCCGTCTGCAGCGTGATCAGATCACCCTCGAATCGGTACTCGTTCCATTCAATCTCGTACCGCTTGTGCGGTTGCCGAAGGTATCGGTAGAAGCCGGCAGGCTTGGCTTTCTTCAGAACTGCTTGATGTGTGGGTGCGAGGAAGCGCAGCGCCACTTCAAAGCCATAATACGGCGTCGGCTTGTCCCAATTGCTGCGGTGCAGCGCCGCCATCACCGAGCTGATCACCTCTCGCGGCTGCAGCATGGGCGACGGCCGGAGATTTTGCAGAGGAACCTGCTTTCCCTCCTCAGCGATGACCGTAGCAGAGGCACTGAGTTGCACGCGCGCCGCCGCGCGCGGCATGCGGTGCGGGTGTGCTACGTGATGCACGCCCGGCGCAAGCGCGAGGACGCATTGAAGGACGCATTGAAGATAGCTCGCGAGCATTACAATCGACGCGAGGATGAGGCAGATCTATGATTTCTGGTGAACGCAAGTCACCTCTTTGATATGTGGCTTTGTTTGAATGTGCAGAGAATCCTAAAAGCCCAGCTCCCTTTTTGGGTGTGAATGGTACCGGTAAATTTTACCGGTATTAGTGCCGCACCCCTCTCCACTCCGCCTGCTGTTGGAAGCGTTAGGCGTCGGGCCGCGCCGCCCTGTCTCTGGAGGTAGCTGTGGTCTCCGTCAATAACCGAGAACTCGCTCCGCTCCATCTTCGCATCTTTCGACTGACCCTTAGCTGTGCACACGTTGCTCCCTCTCTCTCTCTCTCGCAGGTAAGCAGGCTTCAGAGGAGTCGCTCGTTCTCCCGATGGCCGAGTCGGTCAAGGTCGCCGTGCGCGTGCGTCCCTTCAACGGCCGTGAGAAGGAGCGCAATGCCAAGTGCATCATTCGCATGCAGGGACCAACAACGATCATCACCAACCCGGATACGCAGGAGGAAAAGGACTTTGCCTTCGACTTCTCGTACTGGAGCCACGATGGCTTCGATGTCCTCAATGAACCTGAGCCGGATCTGGGCCTGCCTGGCGGCGGCTACAATGCCATAGGCAATCGGCGCGGCGGGCCGACGACGAGCCCGTTTGGTATGGAGTACGCCGATCAGAGGCTCGTCTACCTGGGCCTGGGCCAGAGTGTGCTCGATAACGCACTTAAGGGCTTCAACTGCTGCCTGTTTGCGTATGGCCAGACTGGCTCGGGTAAGTCGTACTCGTTTGTCGGCTATGGGTCGAACAAGGGCATCGTGCCGCAGGTGTGCGACACCGTCTTCCAGAAGAAGGCCGAGCTCGCGACACGCAACATCGATCTGCAGGTCACCTTTTCGATGATGGAGATCTACAACGAGAAGATCCGCGATCTGCTCAATCCAGATCCCAAGACGAACAACGATCTGAAAGTGCGCACGACACCCAATGGCACCTTCGTCGAGGGCACGAAGGCCAAGGCCGTGGGCACCTTCAAGCAGATCAGCGACACGATGGACGCGGGGACCGCGTCGCGTACCGTCGCCGCTACCCAGATGAATGCCACCTCGTCGCGCGCGCACACCATCATGACCATCTCCATCAAGCAGATCATCACCGAGGAAGGGCGGGTCAGAGAGCTTCGGTCCGACATGAACCTGGTCGACCTGGCAGGCTCCGAGCGCGCGGAGTCGACCGGCGCCACCGGGGATCGTCTCAAGGAGGGCGCAGCAATCAACAAGTCGCTCTCGTCTCTCGGCAATGTGATCAAGGCACTCGCGGACCAGTCGAACAACCCGGGCAAGAAGGTCTTCGTGCCGTACCGCGACTCGAAGCTCACGCAGATCCTGCAGTCGGCACTCGGCGGCAACTCGAAGACCATCATGGTGGCCGCGCTCTCGCCCGCCGACATCAACTACGAAGAGACCCTCTCGACGCTGCGGTACGCCGACCGCGCGAAGCAGATCAAGGTCGTGGTCCAGGTGATGGAGAATCCGACCGACAAGATGATTCGGGAGCTCAAGGAGGATAACGAGAAGCTCAAGAAGATGCTCGAGGCGATGGGTGGCGAGGGCTTCGACCCGGCTAAGTTCGCATCGGCGGTTGGCGTCGTGTCGCATTCGGGCATGATCACCGAGGAGCAAATGCAGGAGGCGATCGAGAAGGCGGTGCAAGAGGTCAAGGCGGCCTCGGCGGCGGAGAAGAAGGCCGCCATCGAGAAGATGAAGCAAGAGATGATGGCACGCCACATGGGCCTCTCCTCGGGCATGCTCTCGCGCATCGACGTCGAGCTGACGCTCAAGGAGGCTGTGGCCGGGTCTTCTGTGAACGACCAGGAGAAGGCGACACGCGTGGCGATGGACGAGCTCAGCAAGAAGTGCGAGAGGCGCCAGGCGAATGGCGGCTCGCTCGACGAACACGACGCGATGGCCATTGTGGATGAGGCGCTCACGATGATCAGTGCCGACACGAGCGCCGCCAAGGCCAAGGCGGCCACGTTGCTCAGCACGAACCAGTACATCAAGGGGGTCGAGGAGATGAATTCGATCTTGGCGCAGATCCTCGCGGCCATCGGTGAGGGGTTGGACCCGCACGAAAAGGGGCGCTGCCTCGAGCGCGCAAATTTCCTGTACCAGCAGGGGCGCCAGTTTGCCATGAGCCACTTGTACTCGAAGGCGGCCGTTCTGGCCTTGGTCGGGACGTCCCTCAAGAGCGCGGGAGGCGACACTGACGCCCTGCGCAAAGGGCAGGTGGCCGCGGAGGTGAAGTTCGATCAGCTGCTGCGTGACCGCGAGGAGGGTATCATCGACGAGAGTGGGATGCAAGCGACGATGGAGAGGGCTATGGGCGCCATGGGAGGCGACCAGAAGGAGCGGCTGGCACAGATGGCGGCGGCCAAGCGCGGCGTCGGTTTCACGGTACGAGCTCGGAGCATGGGCAGCGCCGAGATGCGCGCGAAGATGCAGATCGCGCAGGCACTGATGAAGAATCAAGAGCGAATGAGCGAGTTGACGCAATCGTTCGACTCAAAGCTCTCGCAGAGCGAGGCCGAGAGTGCCATGCTGCTACAATCTCTCGGCCTGACGGGCATCACCGAGAAGGAGATGAAGGTGACCCCGTCGCTCCGCAATCTGAACCAGGATCCAACCATGTCCGAGATGCTCGTCTACTACCTCAAGCCGGGCCAGACGATGATTACCACGCCCGAGGACGAGGGCAAGCCGGCGCAGTCGATTGCCATCTCCGGCGGTGGCGTGATGCGTGGCCACGGCACGGTCGTCTTCGGCCGCGAGCTCTCGCCGCCGTTACGCTACATTAAGGGGGCTGGCATCTCGTTCATCAACGGCAAGCCGGTCGAGGCCGACGAGACGCTGCTGAGGCACGACGATCGGCTGATCTTGGGCAACTCGCAGGCCTTCCGCGTCGTCGACCCGCTCGACCCAAATGCCAAGAAGGCCAGCAAGATCATTGATTGGGATCTGGCGCAGACGGAGCTCGCTCAAGCGCTCGGCACGGCGGTCGACCTCAAGGTGGAAGAGCAAGTCGCCAAGAAGAAGGCGGAGCTCGATGCGCAGCTCAAGGCGATGGAGGAGAAGTTTGCGGCCGAGAACGAGCGGTTACGCCAAGAGCTCGCAAAGGGCGGTAAAGGCTCCGCCTCGCAGCAATCGCAGCTCAAGCAGATGGACCGGCGCAAGGCGTCCATTGAATCCTTCAGCGCGAAGGCGAAGGCGCACGTGAACGAGTACAAGCGCGAGCTGTACGCGCTCGAGGATCAGCTCAAGAAGGTGATGCCAGTGGTGATGGAGGCCAACCAGATGGCGAAGCAGCTTGGCAGGTGCGTGAGTTATGAGGCGAAGCTCGTGACGCACATACCCCAATCGCACCTGATAGACCCGCTTTCGCCGGTGGAGGAGCTGCTCACTCAGAAGGTGATCGAGCTCCTCATCAAGGTGACGCTGCACAATCCGCGTACGGACATGAAGCGCGAGTGGTATTGGGACACCGAGCCCTTCTTCGACCGCCTCGGACGCATGCGGCTCGTTTGGCAGAAGTGGATGCTTGAGCACGTGATGGTCCCGACCCACAGCCCCGAGGATCCATTCTGGTCGCCGCCCAAGCCGCAGCTCGTCGGTTTCGCGTACCTGTACCTCGCGCCGGTGGCCTACTGCTGCCCGTGCAAACAGTGGGTCCCCATCTACAACCACGCGGGCGTCAAGCAGGGGGAGCTGTCAGTGGTCCTCAAGCCGACGAAGCCGGACATGAAGTCCCCACTGCCGCCGACGAGCGATCCGAACAGCTTGCTCGGCAAGCGGCTCGATTTTGAGATGACAATCGAGAGCTGCCGGGGGCTGATGGACTGCCCGAACAAGAACGTGAGCGTCGAGTACATGTTCAAGGCTGAGGAGGGCACGCGCACCACGCCGCCGTGCTCGGGTAAGAAGTTCGACCCCAAGTTCAGCGAGAAGCACCTGTTCACCCTGCCCAAGGTTGAGGAGCTCCACATCGCGTATTTGTGCAAGGACGCCATCTGCTTCGAGGTCTGGGGCGAGAGCGAGGACGTCGAGGAGACGGACGTGGCCGAGGCTATCTCGATGGAGCTCCCACCCGAAACCTTTGAGTTCTTCCTCGCGCACGATGTGCGACTGACGGAGAGCGGCTACCAGTGCGCCTTTGCACCGGACCTGCACAAGAACAAGAAGACGCTGCCCGCAGGCGCGCTTGCTGCGGGCCACTCCATCTCGCAAGAGACGCACCACGTGCTCGACTTTTCGATCGCGCAAACCGAGAAGCACTTCAAGGTGGCCAACGTAGGGCGCGTCTCGTTGGGCAACTGGCGCGACGCCGAGGGCAAGGCAGTGCCGGGCACGCCGTGGACGCCGCTCAAGATCACCAAGCAAGGGCGCGCGAGCGATGCGGAGCCGTGGAAGGTCGAGTGTGAATGGACAGCGCTGCCGCCGCTCATGAACGAGCCCGAGAAGGCAGGCCAGGTGTACTTTGTCGATCTCAAGGCCGAGATCCAGGAGATCGAGCGTCTCGGGCTGGAGGAGGGGCTGCAGCTGCTCAAGACTCTCACCCTCCGGCTGGAGCCCAAGGGCACGAACATTTTGGGCTTCGGCTCGTACTCGGAGAAGGAGAAGGCGGCGCGCGATCGCGCGACCTCGGTGCTGCAGGAGGTGTACATGGGGCAGTTTGAGGTGAGTGACGCGGCCGTCAACCTCGCGATGATGAATCTGCGCGAGGAGTCCGGCGGCGACACCAAGTCGATCATCAAGAATCATGAGAGCGAGGTGGAACAGCTCAAGAAGCTCTTGGTCGACGAGTGTAACCGTCAGTACGAGGACCTCGCGCTCAAGGCCGAGCCGCTCGGATTCGACCTGGCGCCGTCGCTCGCGCTCTGGACGCTGCCGAGCGAGGTCCTGGGCGGGCTCGAGATGATGGGCGCCGACAAGGAGTCCTTACAGAAGATGGTCAATCAGCTCAAGCTCGAGCTCAAGGCTGCAAAGGAGCGCATCGCGTACCTCGAGGGTGCCTCCTCCGTGTCCAAAGCCCAGAAGCAGATCCAAAGGTTGAGGCACGAGATGCTGCAGAGGAAGGCGGCGGGTGGCGCGCCTCGCGCGGACGGCAGCAAGGCCTGCGTCATCTCGTGAGGCGCCGGCGAAACACAGTGGCTCTCCTCACGCCTTTCTTCAATAGATTTGAAATTTTTTGAATTCATTTTACTGCCTTACTCGTGTATCGGACTCGCGGACCCAGCGGCAGCGCCGCAGGACTTCACGACTTCACCGACCCTGGTCCATGCTTGCCATACTGCATTAATAACGCCGTGCTTAGAGCACAGTCACACACATGAGACATGTCGACAATCATGTGTGAGATGTACATGCGTGATTCAGTTCCCGGTCGTTATGTTTTCGCTTTTCCGACGCGCCGGCCCAGTCCCCGCGCCGCTGTTCGGGGACGTCCCTTCACGAGGCGCCTCTCCAAGTTCTAAGCGTCGTTTCGAGCACATCCAGATGTGGCTCGCCTTCATGTATTGCGTGCTTGCGCTGCGATTGCCGCACCCATGCGCCTATCAGCATACCCATGCTGCACAGCCAGCAAGAGCCACGCGCTACTTACGCTGTGCCGCCATCGATCCGTTCCGGCCAACGCGCCCACCCATTGAGCCGATGATCATCAATGCCGTTCAGTCGCTTCTGGCTGGCAGTGCGCCTGCAGTTGAGGTCGCAGCCACCGCGATAGAGGCACGGGCGGCCGATCCCGACTACTCGTTGACTACCGAGGAGCAGGCACTCTTCACCCAGCGCCTGCTTCGCATCGAGAAGGCAAAAGAGGCGCTCACCACGCTGCTCGAATCCATTGTAACATTGACGCCTTGGATCAATAAGTTCAAGGCCGCGCCGAGCTTTGGCATCGGCGCGGCCTCCGATCCGCTCGCACGGCTCTGCCGCGCAGAGTGCATGCTCGCTCTCATCATCCTGCACGTAGAAGGCGGCAGGGTCGACTTTGTGGACGAGGATCGCCTTGAGGTTCTGCGCGACTCTCCAACCCCCCAAGATGTCGAGATGCTAAGGGCAGCAGCAGCGGCGTCAAGCGTAAATGTATAACGGGAAAGTAACGGGAAAGACACATGTATGCCGCGACACAACTCAGATCAAGTACGTCGCCTCACCAGTGACGGCGCGCGGGTACCCTCCCTGCGCCGATCTGGGTGGCGCCCGCACGCATAACGATCCGGACGAACGAGCCTATGGGTTCACACCTGGAGTTGGGAGTGTGGAAAACGGGTATCCAGAGGGGTGCCTAGATCAAACTCAGCGCCCAATTGCCTCGGTGCGGCGCGACGCGTAGGGCTGGAGAAGGCGGCATAGATACTCATCCTCGCGCTGCACATTGCGGTCGAGCCTGTACCACTCAAAGTACGGGATGGCAACGACATTCCAGCCGGTCGCGCGCAGTTGTCGCCGCTTCAGCAAGGTGGCGCCACTGGGCGTGCCCACCTGCGTGAAGTGCGAAGGGCCGTCGACCTCGATGGCCACACGCTCGCGGAGCACCGCCAGGTCGATCGAATAGCCTTCGTCGGTCGTGAGCTCGGATTGGGAGATCAGGCCGAGCCGCTCGAGGCAGCGCCCGACCGCGAGCTGGAGCGCCGAGACCCTGTGCCCGCTCTTGACATCGCCCGCCGCGAGGCAACGCCGGCATTGCTCGCGCAGAGCAGGCGTCACAAGAGGCGCGCGCCGACCGAGCTCGATCTCCCACCAAATGAGATATTGCTGGATCTGCGTGTAGTGGGCCTGCTGCAGCGCGAAGCCCCGCGTGCATAGTGCCGTCTCGAGCGCCGCCACCAGGTGCTCGTGGCGTGCGTCTGCGGCGGCGCACGCCCATAGGGTGTTGGCCACGTCCTGCACGGACCAGCCGTCGAGAGTGCGCTCCCCCGCGAGCCACGCGCTCGACACGGGCGCGGCGGCGGCGGCAAAGAGCGAGGGTGCCGCGTGCGCGGCGCGCCCGTACGAGTAGAGCAAGTTCGAGAGCTCCTGCGGCAGGAAAGTCGCGCCCAAACGGTCCTCCTCCTCGTCCTCGCGGTCCTCGCGGTCCTCCTCCTCGCCGGCGGCGCTGGCGGCGGCGGCGGCGGTGGTGGCGGCGGTGGTGGCGGCGGCGGCGGTGGCGGCGACAGGCGCGTGGCCATGCACACCGCGCGGCTCGTACCGAGCTGCATGGCCCTCCTCGTGCCCCTCCTTGTGCGGCCGATTCTGACTCGTGCTCACGACGGCGCTGCTCGGGACGGCGCTGGTCGCAGCGCCTGGCCCGCGCCCCAGCGCCGTCCCGAGCACCTCGGCTGCAGCCGAGGCGGCCGCTGCCGCGCCGGGCCCACCGACGATGGGCGCGCCGTGCCAGCCCATGCGGGGACCGCCTACAACGGGCAGAGTCGTAGGCGCAGCTGAGGGCGGCGTTGCTGCGTGCGCGGCGGATGCGATGGGCGCGGCGGATGCCATTGGCATGTCGAGCTTGCGCCGCTTCGATTGCGCCTCATCAGCCGCCGCTCGCACCGGCTCCCGCACCGCGGCTGCTTCGGTGACCGCCTCGGTGACCGCCTCGGTGGCCGCCTTGGCCGCGGCCTCCGCGAAGTCAGCCTCGAGCCAACTAGTCGCAATCCGCGCGGCGGCGTCGAGAAAGGCAGGCGCGTGGTGGGCAGCCTTGCCGAGCGCCCACGCGAAGTTGGACAGCTCCTGCGGCTTGATCGTGTGCATGAGCTCGAGCGCACGCAGCACACAAGTGTCGAAGAGCGCCGTGGCCGCGCGCCCGAAGCTCGCCGACGCGTCACGCTCGCCGCCGTGTGGAAGGCCGAGGGCGACGGTCACGCCGTGCGCCACGTTCGCGACCTCTCGGGCACCCCACGGGAGGAGCGCTACCGGTACTGGCACCGAGGAGCCAGAGGGCAGGCCGGCCGCGTCGGCAGCGGTGAGCCGTTGCACCGTGGCGTGGAGTAGGCAGGCCACGCGGTTGTCGCTCGCGGGCAGCGGCCGGCCTGCCTCGCGAGACAACTTCGCCAGCCGATTCCAAGCGCACGCGTAGTGCTCGGGCTGCAGAGTGCCCCTTGGCAACTCAGCGCTGATCACGCGGAAGACGTCGTCCGGGTGCTGCGCGCACCCCAGGCTCCAGCGGAGGTGGCCGCGGCTCGCGTGCCCGGAGCCGCCCTTGCCGGTGTTCTTCTCCGGCTCGTAAGAAATGCCCTCGTGCAGCAGCCTCCGGAGAGCCTCCGTAGCCGCCGTCGCCTCGGCGATGCGCTTGTTCGGTGCGCCCGTGCCCACAAAGTGCTCGGCGGGCTGGCCAGTGCGCTCGATGACCACCCGGATGGTGTACTCAGGCGCGTGGTTCGGACCTTGCTGCGATTCGACCTCATAGCGCAGCTTCCACTGGCGCTGCTGGCACAGCTCGTTGAGCACCGACTTGCTGTTCGTCGATGCATCCGCACAGCGCAGCGACGGGTCCACGGAGGCGGAGGAGGTTTGCTCGGCGGGCTGACGAGGCTCGGCCTTGGGTGCGAGCCCGAGCGCTCGCAACTTCTTCAGGTGCGGCTTGCCAGCGAGATGACAGGCCTCTGCACGGCCGTCGCCTCTCGTGGTGATGGTGACTTCGCAGATGTCGCAGCGCCATACGGATGTCACGGGAGCAGCATCTGACGCCAACGTTGCAGCTGTCGCCGCTCCAGGTGCCGCCGCAAAAGAGGCCTTCATACATTTTTGTGTGAAGATCCGTGTGTCTATGATTTAGCTGTGAAGATAACGAACGAACAGCGGCTTAGATCTCTCTTCCGGCGCATCCTTGCGGACCGGGGCGGCATTTGGCATGAATTGGCGGGGGGCGGGCGGTAGCTATTTAAGAGAGAACGGCAGCCGCATGCGCGCGCGTCCTTACTTCCTCACACGCATCTTTAGCAGCGCGCAAGCGGAGTGAGTGAGTGAGCTCACTCTCGCAAGCGGACGCGATGACCGTTCGAGAGTCCATCGACTCAGTCAAACTGTGGAACGTGTTCAGAAACAGAAATCACCAAGGGAAATCACCAATCGCGCAATCCCCCTCTGCACCAATCACGACACCGACACCCGTCTGAAGTCTGTCGTGTGAAGTCTGCGCCCTCCTCGGTGTGTCTCCACGGGACCGTCTTGCCTGACGCAAGCATGCTTGCTTTTCGCGATTGCAATTTAACGTGAACGTGAACGAAAGCGCGAGACAAGAGGCGGAACTTTTCTGACGAAACAACTCATGTGGTTGGGTGCATTATAGGCGCTGCCAGGCCTTATGTGGAGGGGGTACATTCTTGTCACGCTCGCCGGCACTGCCTCTGCCTACGTGGCCACGGACGAGGTCATGGTCCTCCCGGGCTGGAGTGGTAAGCTCCCGTCGCGCATGTTCTCGGGCTACCTCGACGCGACGCCGCAAGGTGAGACGGTGTACAAGCTTCACATGCACTACACATTTTGGGAGAGCGAGGGCGACCCTGCGAAGGATCCGCTGCTCATCTGGTCGAATGGCGGGCCTGGAGCGGGCTCTGAATTTGGCGCCTTCACCGAGCTCGGCCCGCTGCTGCTCTACGACGCCTCGATGCAAACCAAGGAGTACAACACGACTGGCATTCCTACGCTATTCCAGAACCCGCAAGCGTGGACAAAAGTGGCGAGCCTTCTGATCTACGACGCGCCGCCCCCTGTCGGCTACTCTTACTGCAACAATAATCCAGGCGGCGACGGCTATTCGTGCGGTGATTGGGACGACTTCCGCACGGCGCGCTCGGTGCACACGTTCGTCGAGAACTTTATGAAGGCCTTCCCCGAGTACGCGCAGCACGACCTATACCTCTCCGGTGAGTCGTATGCTGGCGTCTACATCCCGATGCTCGCGCGCGAGATCCTGCAGGATACCTCCTCGCCCACCGCCGCGCACCTCAGGGGCATGCTCATCGGTGATGGGTGCACCGGGACCGATGTGCTCTGCGGCAACGCGCCCGGCCATAACGGGCCGTGGTTCCACATGCAGTTTTTCCACGGCCACGGCGCTGTGTCGGACAAGCTCTATGATGAGATCGTGGACACGTGTGGCGTCGAACAGCTGAAGGCGGGCATCATCGACCCAAAGTGTGAAAGCCTCGTCAAGTCCATGGACACCGCGATCGGCGGCTACTTCGACTACGCGTACTACGACGAGTGCAGCCCGGACACGTACATCAGCCCCGCGCCCGGCTTTGCAGCGCAGCGCTCGCGCCGGTACTGGAGCTCGGTGCCTCCGCTTCGCACCGCGCCCCAAGACGGCGGCCTCGGCGGCGCACTCAATGACTACCCGTGCGGCGGCGTGCATGCCATGCTCACGTGGCTCAACGCTTCCGCGGTGAAGAAGGCTCTCAACGTGCCGCCCGATGCGTATTTCTTCCTGACCGACAATGGCGTGGGGTTCAACTACAGCCTGACCGAGAAGAACCTGATGCCGTTCTACCAGCAGGTGGTCAACGAGAAGCGCATGCGCGTCGTCGTGTACAACGGCGATACCGGCACGAGTTCAAGGCTCGAACGCGCCCGATACGACGCGACGCCACTCGTCTTTTGCCTCCAGCCGGCGCTCGATTCTTGCGTGTGGCCCGCGCCCGGTCGCCGCTCCGCACCTCTCACTCGGCGCTTGCGCTCGAGTCTCACCGCCGCAGACCCAGGCATCAATAGCTTCGTGTCGCAGAACTGGACGGTGGCGCTTGGGTTCAAGGAGACCCAGGCCTGGCGGCCCTGGACAGTGGACGGGAAGCAGCAAATGGGTGGCTACGTGACGCGCTACGAAAACAACTTTGACTTCCTGACTATCCGAGGCGCGGGGCACATGGTGCCCGAGTTCAAGCCGACTGCCTCGCTTGCCTTCCTCACGGCGTTTTTGAAGAATGAGGACTATATGCCGTACGCCAAGCCGCCGCCCAAGTTCCCGATCGGGAAGAAGCACTAGAAAATACGAGCACAGCTATTTCAGAAAAAGTTGTGAACCCTTTTTTGGGACCCCATTACCAAATAAGGACCCCATTATGGAGGTCGCGACCGAGTCCACGCCTCTCAAGTCTAACCATGCGAGCTACACGCTCGGATTGACGCGAGCTCAATTGCGCCTCTTACGCGATCCGGATACCAAGGAGCCATGGGCCTTCATGGGACTGTGCGCGCCGTTGAAGGCGTTTGAGGTGCTGGGGCAGGGCGTGGCGATGCACGTGCGCGTGCTCGCATACTGCCTCGGGCTGGGAGTGCTCTTGTTCTTTGTGAGCATCCCGCTGCGCTACACCGGCATGGACCAGGCTCGAGCGTCGGCCATGGTGAGCATGGGCGGCACGGCTGGCGCTTGGAGTGAGCTCACATGGTGGCACGCGGCGTCAGACATCTGCCTCGTCCTCATCCTACTCACCTTCTTCGAGGCCATGGCGCGCTACACGATGAACCCCGCCATCTTCGAGGGCACCCTCATTAGCAAGCGTCTGTCAACCCTCGAGGGGGGGATCCGAAAGCTGGAAAAGACGGCGGCGGCGAAGCTGGAAAAGACGGTGAGCAAGACGGTGAGTTCCAATCCGGACTTCCGTGACGAGATGGACAAGGTCGAGTCGGTTGGGGTAGTCCTCGAGGCGTCCTATCATGTCGAGGCGTGCTCCATCGTGGTCACGGGCTGGGGCCGCGGCGCGCGTATGCCCAAGGAGCTGCTGGACGCCATCGTCGCCGTGGCGGGCGAGCGGCCCGCGTACGCCGTGCAGCCAAGCCACTGCTGCGAGCTGATCGCCGCAAGGGACGAGCTCACGAGCTCTGAGCTGGCGCTCGGGGATGCGCTGCAGTGCGCGCGTGAGGAGGGCAGCGAGAGGGCGTTGGCGGAGCTCGAGGCGCACCAGCGCGATGTGGCCGGCGACAAACAGGCCCTGAACCAAGTGCGCGAGAGCACACGAGACGAGCGACATCTCCTTGATTACGCGTTCCTCACTTTTACGAACAGCAAGGCGAAGACGGCGGTCCTCGATGCAGCGAGGCATGGCACGCTCTTCCCCGAGGGCGTGCCCCAGTCGCTCGGAGTGCAGCCAGGACCCAACCCACGCGACGTTATCTGGAGCTCGCTCGAGGCCACCGCGGCTGAGCGCCGGTACGCGTCGTACATGTTTTCGATCATCATGTTCGCGCTCGCCCTCGTCGTTTCGGCGTCGCTCGGGGCGTTCCTGACCATCGGCGCGCTGCTGCAGGCGAACACGCCGTTTGGCCTCACGCTGTCGAATATGTTTGAAGGCGACTTCAAGCGGCTCGGGTACTTTGGCCTCATGCTCCTCGGCATCATGCTCGCGGTGCAGGCGATTGTGCAGCCCATCTTCTGCGTGTACAGCAATCGCGGCCTCTGTTGCCAGCCAGCTCTCCGGCTGCGCTGCTGCACGTACACGGCGCTCTTTGCCAAGGCGGGGGGATTCTGGATGTGGGTCGAGTTCCTCATCATGCTCCTCATCTTCGTGTGGCACGTGCTTGCCACGATGAAGGACTCCCCCTTGTACAGTGTGGCCGTCGCGATGTGTGAGGCGCTCGGAGTGCCTAACAAGGAGCTGAACTTCTACTTCTTGTACAATGCGGAGGTGCAGGGCAACCTGATCGTTGCCACATTTGTGACGTTTGTCATGATCTGGATCGTCGCGGGAGCTGGCCGCTACGTGATCGCACCCTTCCAGAAGACACAGGCTGGCATCGACCATCACTGCCGCATGACTGACCCAGCCTTCCTTCCATTCTCTACCTCGGACGGGATGCGCGTGCTCGCTGCGGTGACGCTCTGGTGCGGAGTCTTCCCAACGAACACGTTCACGATGTGCATCTACTACCCGGTGGCGCTCTTCGTCGTGCGCACCAACCTGCTCGGCCGTTTCGAACCAGGCCCGCCCACCAAGCCTCTGCAATACCGCTTCGTCTTCGTCATCTACCTGCCCTTTCACCTGCTGCTCCACTTGCTACTGTGCTTCGGCCTGTATGCGGACGTGGAGGTGCCCCACCCTCAGAACCTCGGCAGCGGCCTCTGGCCTGGCTTCAACACGGGCGCGGGCTTCAGCAACCCCGCCAAGGTCTTCCACAGCCTCTTCTGCCTCTTGATGTTCCCCATCATCCTCGTGGCGTTGCCATGGATGCAGCGCGCGCGCGCGCTCCAAGAGGGCGTGCTCACCCCCTGGCAAATCTGCTCCCACTTTCTCACGGCGGACGGCCTCTCCGACGTCGACTTTGGCACCTCGGTGCGCACCGCCCGCGGCGTGCACCACCTCACTTCGCCCGCCTACTTTGGACGCGAGGCCATTGGGGACGATCCCGTAGACTTCGAGCTGCCCTCGCCCGTGCCTGCGGACGCGCTGTACAACCCGAGCGCTGGGATAGACCTTCTCGAGTGAGCTCGACGTGGTCGTAAGCGGTGGCGCGGTACCGGTGAAGTGAACCGGAGCTCACCGGGTGCGTGTGGTGTGTGGTGTGCGACCGGACGCGGTCGGAGCATATCCTATTCCGCTCGCGCCTCGCCTCGCCGCGGGGTGCGAGGCCCTCGCACGATGCAAATTTATAACGCGCAAGCGCCGCGCTCGCACAAAGTCGCGCCTACACGTTACCGAACACGTCGTAGAGCTACCTGCTACGAACCGGCCGCGTTTCGCCGAGGTCTGACTAAAGGTCTGACTCGGCCACTCGGCGTCACGGGCCACGGCCGATCATCGATCTCCCTTATCGCCCCTAAGACCGCGCGAGTTCTTCGAGCGAATCCGTAGCGTCCCCGGTCAACACGCGCCATTCTCATAGCCGTACAGGCGCTCGAGTAAATCGATGGACGCTCGCGCCGTAGGCGCACACGCGCGGCGCGCGCGCGTTGGCCCTCACTTTGTCCTATTGAACATGCGGTTGTTGTTTGTGCGCACGAGGCGCTTCTTCTTGTCCTTCTTGTCCTTCTGGCGCTTCTCCTCCTCTGCCTCCTCGGGCTCGCCGCTGTAGCGCCACGCGTCGCTGGACTCCGCACCGCCGCCCACGACGATCGAACTCGCAGCTGCAGCGAAGCAGCAGCTTGCCGAGGCAGCGGGCGGTGCAAAGGTTGCGAGGGCGCGAACGGCCACCGCGCTGCGCGTCAGTGGCACGCGGCGCACGTCGAAGAGCTGTACGGGCCCACCAGAAGACGGTGCGAGAAGCAGATGGCCAGCGTACTCGTGGCCCTCGTCGACGTGCACCCAGCTCGCGCCGCCAGCCACGCGGAGCGTTGCGGCGGGCCCATCGGCGGCCGGGCGGCGTACGTCCCAGATCGCGACCAAGTCACCGTCAAGGGCCGCCACCACCAGCTGCCACACTGGGCTGTAGCTGAGCTTGTGACTGAGCGCCGTGACGGGCGGCGGCTGGCTAACGCCCTCCGGTGGTTTGGTGGCGGCGGTGCTGCCGCCGCCGCCACCGCCGCCACCGCCGCCTCGCTCGGGCTTGCTGCTCGACGATGGCGTTACCGGCGGCGCCGGAGGAGGTGGCGGCGACGGCAGTCCGCCGTCTGCTTCCACGCCAGGACGCGTCGCCTCGAGCACGCGAATCGCGGCAAAAGAGTCGACGAGACCGTCGATAGCATCCGGCGTCGGGCATATCGCGTGCCAGGCGGCGGCGGCGATCGGCCACTCACCCCCTCGCGTCGTCCAGTGCTTGAGCGGCGCTTCGAGGTCGTAGAAGGCCACGGAGGAGCCCGCGGCGCCAAACACCTGCCCACCACGCGCTGCCGCCAAACTAATCGCGCCGTGGCCGAGCTCGGGCATCGGGAGCGTGACGCGTGAGACCGAGTCGGCGCGCGGCGGCGGCCACGGCTTCGTGTGCGCTAGCGACGCGGTCACGACGCCACCTGCATAGCTGGCGAGCACCAGCACAAAGGGGTCGGCGCTCTGCTCGAAGAAGAACAGCAACGCCAGGTCGTGCACGGCGCCCGCCGCCGGCGGCAGAGGCGAGAGCCGCAGCGGCGCAAAGGTCGCATCGGTGCCGTAAAGGTGCACGGCGCCGCCCGCGTCGCCCACGGCCACAATGCCGTTCGCGGCCGCCAGCGCGGTCAGATCGAGCTTTTGCTGGTGGGCCGCGAGCCGCCGGCCGCTCCCAAGATCCCACAAGCGGACGACCTTGTCGCCGTGCGTGGATAAGCCATATGAGCCTCCGAAGAGGCACACGCCCGTCATGCCCGCAAGCGGGAGCGCCTTGGGCGGATCGCTCGCCGCATTCCGCCAATCGCCCAGGCTCAGCTGGCTAAGCGTCATACGCTTGTGCTCGTCGTGGCCGTCCGCCGAATGGTCGTAAGCGTGCGCGGAGCCTGGCGTGCCAAAGATCTCTGCGTGCAGCCGCAGCTTCGCTTGGATCTCCTCGGGCGTCTCGACGACGTCGTCGAGGATCCGCGAGCCACCCTCTTCCTGCCGCCAGCGTCGCGACTTGGGCCCCTTTGGCTCCGGCTCCGGCTCCTCCTCCTCGCCGGCGTGACCATACAGCCGATCGAACGAGGCGGCCTTATCCGCCTTGGCCTGCCACTCGGCGACGAGTTGATCCTCCGTCTTGGCGCCGTCGGCGAGCTCGTCAGTGGCCTTGTCGCAGTCCGCCTCGCTCGCCAGGCCGCGGGCAATGAGGTCCACAAAGAGCGCCTCAAGCAGCTCGCCACGCTTTCGTCCCGCCGCCTCCGCCGCCGCCGCCTCCGCCACGACAGCCGCCTCGTGCGCGATCGCGTCAGCCTCCGCCTCCCAGTCGTCGTCTGCCTTCTTGCCCTTCGCCTTCTTGCCCATTGGGGCGCGGAGTCGCACGCGCTGAGGGACTGTGAAATTGACATGCCAAACACATGCCAAACACTGCGATCAAGATACAAGTCCCCGTAAACCGCGAAAGAACGTGTAGTTTCGCTTCCAAAAACAGGCGAGTTGAGGTGTTCGTGCGTGGTTCCTGGCGTGCGTGCCCTGGCTTCACGAGCACTAGCAGCTCAGGTTGCTCCCTCGATGGCGGATGCACATGGGGTGCACCACCCAGTCGCGGCGCTCCACCGCACCTTCGGGCGCCGTGCCATGGGCATGGTTCGCAGCGCCAATGAACGGTCGCTGCGTGTACTGCACTACCTGCACCACCACTCGGTGCTTGTGCTGCGCAGCAGCAGCGTGTTCCGTGCCATCGAGGAGGGCGTGCGTGCTCGACCTGTCAGCCTAGTGCACGCCCTTGTCAGCCTGGCAGCGTGTTCGGGGTGTGCGCTCAGCCAGGGAGTGGCGGCGCCCTCGCTCGCAGCGACGCTCGTGTGCGTCTGCAGGACGCGTGCCGGCCAGGTTGCTGTCCTCAGCATCTTGCTCGCCATCGGTCTGCAAGTGCTGCGCGTCATGCAATACGCCGTCTTCGGCCGGCTTCGCGTCATCGAGTGGCAGGTGCGCGCACTTTCCTCGCAACACGCACGACGTGTGCGCTCCTGCCGCTTACTTGTCCGCGAGCTGCCTCGTTGTTCCCTCGTCCCGCGTGCGCGCAGCGCTTCTGGGAGCGGCTCGTCAACTTCCTCATGGGGCAACTCATCGTGCTCGGCGCGGTCGTCGAGCCGGACCTGGCGGAGATGGTGCTCTGGGGCAGCTTCACCGCGCTGGTGTGCCTGCTCGGCATGTACGCGGGCCTCGCTCGCGATCGCATCGAGTACATGGCTCACACTCCCACGCCGCCGTCGCGCGCTGCCTGGGTTCGCGTCGTGGGTCTCGAGGTATGCCTGATACTGATCGTGCTGGGCGCCGTCGTGGGCGGCGTCGCGCTCATGCACGAGGCGTCTGCCTCAATGCTCACGCTCTTCTTCTTCCCCGCGGCCTTGCTCGGAGCCGAGACGTCCCACGCGCTCGTGCTCGCCTTCCTTCAGCAGCGCGAGAGGCATGAGGGCTCGTCGGATCTCATGTACTACGCGTCCCTCCTGCCCGAGCTCAGCCTGCAGCTTTGCCGGCTCTTGCACCAACTGCACCTGTGGTACGCGCACGGCGTCTCCTTCTCGGTGATCGACGTTCTCCTCTTCGCCAACGCCAAGCTCGCCTTCGAGGGCCTCCACCGGCGCGTCGTCACCCACCGCAACTTTCTGCGCGCCGACGCCAACCTCCAAAAGCTCTTTCGATCAGCGTCGCCCGAGGAGCTCGCGAATCTCGACGACTGCTGCGCCATCTGCCGCGAGCCCATGGCCGATGCAGCCAAGGTGCTCCCGTGCGGCCACTACTTCCACTGCACCTGCCTGCGCTCGTGGCTCGAGCAGTCGCACTCGTGCCCTGTCTGCCGTGCCTCTCTCACCGACGATCCCAACGGTCCGCCTTCGACCACCGGGCGCGCGCAGCACGGGCTCGGCGCGGGTGCGGGCGTCCGTACGGGCGTCGCGGGCGCCGTGCCCGCCGGCGCGACGGCCACGGCCGAGCGTGCTCCGCCCGGCATGGCGCCTCGGCCAGCGCGGCGCCGACGTCTGGGTCCAGTCGTTGAACAGAGCTCCCGCATCACTAACGACCGTCATCGAGCCGCGCCCTCATCCGCGGCGGCGCCATCGGCGCCAGCGGGGAGCAGCAGCGGCGCCGGCAGCAGCGGCGCCGGCAGCAGCGGCGCCGGCATCGACGCTGCCGGCGCTGCCGCCATCGCTGCGGTGGAGCGCCTAATCGTCTCAAACGCCGCGGCGACGGCGGCAGAGCGACGCGCGGCACCCGCGCTCACGACGGTGCAGTCAGGGCTGTCCGGCGAGCTGACACTCGATCTGGGCATCGAGCAGTTAATGGCTGAGGTGCCAGGGGTGGCGCAGGCGGCCACGGCGGCGATGTCTAACGATCGCGTCGCTGGCGCTCTGGTGCTCGAGCTTGCGCACGCGCGGGCGGCGGCGACGGCGGCGGGTCGTAATGTCGCCGACGCGCTGGCCAATGTGATGGCGGCCACGGACGCGGCCTCGGCCGCTGCCTTCCCTGGAGTGCGCCCGATGCGTACGGCGACTGCCCGTGCGCTCGGCAGCGCCAGTGCATCCGCGAGTGTCAGTGCAGCCGCGGGCGCTGCCAGCGCGGCGGCGGGCGCGTTGAGCCAGAACGGGTGGGAGGCTCGCGGAGAGGAGGGGGAGGGCGAGGAGGACGAGGGCGAGGAGGAGGGCGAGGGCGAGGTCGAGGAGGACGACGGGTACGAAGCGGGCTCGATCCATGCCACTGATGACTGCCGTTCGTCACTGATTGCGACTGATTGCCTCCCTCATCAGGTTCGACGATGAGGAGGAGGACTATGGCGAGGAGGGCGAGGAGGGCCAGGAGGAGGTGCAATCGTACATCTTTTCGTCGGAGAATTGGCTCTGGCCCTCGTGGCTGCCTCGGCTGCATCTCGAGGTAGTCTCGCGCGGCTCCAACTGGGAGCTGGGCAGTGCCACCCGCGGCGGGGGTGGCAGAGGCGGAGGCGGCGGTGGAGGTGGCGGTGGCGGTGGCGGCGGCGGACGAGGAGGTGGCGTCGACGGGGCGGGGGTGCCGGCAACGACCACGGAGGAGCTCGCCCAGCTTCGGGAGCTCTTTCCACAGGCGACGGAGACGGAACTACGTCGGGTGCTTCTTGCGTCCGCGAACGTCGAGGACGCAATCGAGACCCTACTCGATGGATACGCCGAGTGAGCACGCGGGGCGCGACAGAGTGAGCTCGACGGGGCGCGCGCAAGGGTCTAGTACATGAATGGTGCTAGTAGTATTGCATGCAAACAGGTGTGGGTGGGTGGGGGGCTATTGGCCTTGTGCTAACATGCACCCCAGCGTGCGCAGCGTCCAGCGAGGCCATCTCTGCCCCGGCCGCGCGCCCGCCCGCGCAAGAAGTGCGGATGAAGAACGGCGGCCGCCGGCGCGCGGCAACCTAGCGGCAACCGCGAACCGGGCCCGCTGCCCCGCGCCGGCCCCGCCGCATGCGGCGCTCATTGGCCCCGCCCCACCGGCGGACACCCGGCTACGCTGGTCCGGCGTGCGGACTCTCGCAAAGAGAGCGACACTTCGGCCCGCGCTGCTCCGCGCGAGCGTGCTCGGGACTTATCACGGCAGGCGGCTCACAAGTGTTCGGTTAATTTGTCAGCTCTCACGTTTCAGCCATTGGTTTCAGCTATCCGACCAACACGTGAGTGGAATTGAGAGCGGAGAGACCCAAAACACAAGAACACAACATAGTCTCGTGTGTGCCCAACCCGTTGACTCACAGTCTCAACGCCTCGCGCACGCTCCCAAAGTACCACCGCACGAGCGCCACCGTGGCACACAATGCCATGGCTGCCGTCCGCCGAAGTGATGCTGCCTTCGCCGCCGCCTTCAGTTGCTTCTTGGCCTTCTCCTGCTCGGCTTCGGGCAGACCGGCGATCGCGCTCTTGCTCGGCGGCCGCTTGCTCATACGACTCAAGCCAATAAGAGCCAACATGCTCGCGATCACGACGTCCCAGGAGTAGCTGACAAGCATGCGTATTGGGAGGGCCGCAGTCCAGATGGTCAAGTACACTGCCGTGCAATAGAGGCCCGCTCCGATGATGCCAAGGAGGATTGTCGTCTCCTCCACACGGAGCTCGAGAAACCTGCCCTCACCGTAGGCCGCAGTGGCGACGCCGTTCGCACATGTGGAATAGAAGGTGCCCATCGCCGCTCGCACGAATGACCTCAACTATGGAGATTAACATTACACACCTCCCCGTCAATCGTCTTGCGTAGCAGACCTGTGTGGATCGGGTCGTGAGGGAATCCTAGCGATTCTGCGACGGCTGTGTAGTCTTTTCTGTTTTTGGTTTGCCAAAACGGGATTCGACCCTATTTTGGACCGCGGAAAAAGCTGTCCAGGTCCATGCTCGCGATCGTGCTGCCGTTGCTCTTGGGCAGGGTGTACCAAGATGTCTACGGCATTACGCATGACGATGGGCATCCCAGCCTGTCCATCCAGCCAGATGCGGTTGGAATGCACGCAACCCACGCTGGACCACATCCGCAGGTACTAGTCATCGTCTCCGACCATGGGAGCGGCACGTCGAACTTGGGGAAGGCAGTTGGTACCCACCCGTGCGTCTTCGACATGGCGGAGCTATTCGGCGACCAGATCATGTTGTGGTCGGCAAACCAGGTCGAGGAGTGCTCGAACAGCCTCAAAGATGGTCACGGACAGCAATATGTAGTGCCTCCGTCACTGTTTGACGGGGACACTCACGTCCAACTGAACACCAACAACCCTAAGCTGGACCTGAGAATACAAGCCCACGCTAAGCTGATCAAGCTTGGCCTTGCCTCCGAGAAGAACTCCTCTTCGATCTATAAGGGTCTGAAGTACAACCTCGCCGAATACTTCGTCCGCATCCGCGATCTCGTCTGTAAGGATGTGCCCGCCACCCAGTGCCCGCCCGCGGACTGCGCGATCTCGCTAAAGCTGTTCCCGCAGTACGTCAATGGCCAAACGACGCCACTATCGTACGCGGAGGACTATGAGCCGTCCGCGTGCATACATGCGATCAACGAGAAGGCGATGCGCGCGTGGAAGGATGCGCTCTCGTCATTCGAGCAGAACCCCAAGATCGCGACGTTGACGCTGACGCGAAACGAGCGTGACAGGCAGTTTTCAATGTTCCACCGGTTCACCGATGCCGGCTCGGTATTTGACTGCAGCATCCCGCGCGCCAAGCACACGTTCGCAGCCGCGTCGATGGAGTACACCGGCCTTCAGATGGAAGTCGAAGACTGCTGGAACTTTCCCAGCGAGTGCCTGGTGGACACTTTGAAGCTCATCGGCCTGACGCAAGAGAATATGGGTAAGATGTGGGACAAGGGCTTGCAGATGATGACGGGCGAGTTGGAGAACCGGGAGGAAGAGGGCAAGCTAGCGAGCAAGAGCTGCTCCACCGACCCCCTCGCCACGTTCATGCGTATGGAGAACAACGATGTGATGATGTACGACGGACCGTAATGATGCACCACTGCGGGTACATCCGTGATCGTATACCGCGGTGGGCGACCCCTCCCCCCCCCCCCCCCCCCCCCCCCCCCCCCCCCCCCCCTCCCCCCTCCCCTTTCCGGCGCCCTCTGTGGCCCACGAGGCTACCTAAAACTTGACGAAATGGGTGCAAACTGATGCAAAGTGCGCTGGCAGCGGCACGGCATGTATCGGCAGTGCCGCTCAGCTATCAATGACTCGAGAACACCTAGCTCATGCGGTGTGATGTAGGTGTGATGTGTCTCTCAATACCGACACCGACGAGAGCGTCGGATCGGATGGAGACGTGTGTGCGTGTAAGCCATGGCCCATGCGATAGGTCGAGGGACGCTCCGAGCTACGAGGGTACCCGCGGGCCGCCCGGCGCGGTCTGTGCCCCCGGACCTCCGCTCTCGCTCAGATTTACCTGAGTGTTCTGTGTTGCGGGACGGGGGCCGAACGGGACGCGTGCGGTAATGCGGATGTGGTCCGGTACGGCATATGTATTGGTGACCGATCGCCCTTCGGTGGCGTGGTCGTCAAGGCTGGGTCGGATACGAAACTGAAACGAAACGAAACAATTCTCAACGGTGGCTCCATGGGTGGTTCGTGGTAGCTACCCTGGTAGCTACGGGCTGCTCGGTACACCATGGGCGGCTGTCACACCCAGTCGGCTGTACACATATAACGGCTGTACACATATAACGGCTGTTCACATATAACGTAATCGTGAAGCGGTACGTTGGATTGTGCGAGGGCCGAGGCTGTGTCGAGAGAGCGTAGTAGCACTATCGAAAGCCACCATTAAACGCAAAGTTGCGTTGAAGATCAATCTTCACATTTCGTCAATCACTGGCTGAACGCTGGAGATTCTGGCGTGACGCGATACAGCACTGCTGTGTGGCCACCCGATCCGCCCTTTCCACAGCTCACCTCGCAGAACACGGCGCGGCATGAACGGCCAGCTGGCGCGTGCACTTGGTGGAACTCCGGCACACGCAGCTCTGACGATCCCAGCGCGCACGTGCCATTCTTGTTGCGCCCGCACGTCCACAGGGATCCATCCAATCGGAGGACACACGTGTGCTCGTAGCCGCACGTGACGGAGCGCACTAGTGCCGGCTGGCACGTGACGGATGGCATGTGCGTAGCGGATGGCATGTGTAGAAGCACCAGCGACGTCGACGGGTTTGGCTTCTTTGGCAGATCAGCCAGCTGGCCGTGGCCATTGAAGCCGCAACCAAGCAGGCGGCCGCTCGACGTCACAACACACGTGTGCACAGCTCCACTCGACACGTGCGTGATGGCCTCGTCGTTGGGCACCGGCACGCGCTCCAGGGACATGACGCCTGAACTTGTATAACCCAAGCCAAGTTGTCCAAAGTTATTCCAGCCGCACGCGAATAATGCGCCCTCTCGTGTGAGCGCGAAGGTGGAGGCCTTTCCACACGCGATGCTCACAAAGCGCACCGGGCCACCTGCACTGGCCCGGCCTTCCTCACAAGCACCATCAGCTCCTTCTGCCTGCAGCGGCCGCGCCATTGGCACGAGGCTGCTCTCCCAGTTCGGGTTCATGCTCTCATGCCCAAGGTGTTCATGCCCAAGGTGGTCATGCCCGACTCCGAGCTGACCCACGAAATTGGCGCCGCACGCCAGGAGCGCACCATTATCGAGCAGCAGCACGGTGTGATGCTGGCCACAGGCGATCTGCGTTACAGGAGCCTCGAAGGCAAACTCACTGAGCTGTGGCGTGCATAGAGCTTGGCGTGCAGATCTCCTGAGCCATTCCGACTGAGGCAGCGACAGCGGCAGCTGCCGGTGCTCATCGCTCCCACAGGAATAGACACGGCCATCAACAGTGAGAAAACAGGTGTGGTCCTGACCTCCAGCGATCATTTTGACGCGTGTGCCGACCGCTGTGATCCGCGTTGGAGTCGCGCGACGAAGGTCCTCTGAGCCGATGCCGAGCTGCCCGAACTCGTTCCGGCCGAAGCTAAAAATTGATCCGTCGGAAGTGACGATATATGTCGCGTAGTGGCCGCACGCAAATGATGTCACCTGCAACTTGTTGGGCGTCACGAGTCTCCGGAGGCTCCGGAGGCTATGTCCAGCTCGTGCCAAGCTGACCACTCATGTTTCCTCCGGACAGTGCGAGGACGTTGAGCTTACACATCAACGGCGAGATTGCCCCGTGCCATGCACGGCAGACAGCCGCCAGCGAATGGCAAGCTAGCTCGAGTGGCTCCAGGATGACTGTCAAGAGGTCGTGTGAGAGGTGCTCCATGCGTCAAGAAAGCGAGAGGGCAGCATTGAAAGACGAAACTTTGCGAAATCGCCCACGCGCGGGGGCGTTTTCAAAGTCGTCCTTCCCGTGAGGCCCAAACATCGGGGAGTCAAACTTCGTCAATGGCTTTCAAAGGACCGAGTTCTCAACCACGATGCCGTGGGCAAAGTTTTCTCGTCTGGCCGCGAGCCTTGCGCCGGGCGCCGTGCTCTCACGGCTGCTTATGCCGCGCGCGGCGCCGCCGCTGTGCATCGAGTACGTCACCGCGTCACCAACGCCGCTGCGCTCCATGGCTCCTCAGACGCTCCTCGACTGGTTTGACGGCATCCTGCTCATGGCGGTGCCAAAGAAGCGCGTTTCGTACACGAGGAAGCGCGTGCGGCAAGCGGGTCAGCAGCGCATGTTCGGCCCCCAACTGCAACCTCACGTCTCCATGTGCCCAGTGTGCGAGCGGATGCGCGTGCCCCACCGCGTGTGCGGCCGTGAGGACTGCCGCACGTATTGGAAGCACCGATGGTTTTGAGCACACCCTCGGCTCAGAGAGACTGTCGTGTGTTGTACAAAGACGTCTTAAAGCCTAATGACTCACTAATCCAAGACAGGATGCACGCCCGCGCGCGCCTCTACCGCTCATCGCTCTCGAATATGTGCTCGAGCCGCTCGAGCTTCGCCTGCAGCTGCTGGTTCTCGCGCACGACCTGCTCGTGTGAGCGTCGAAGCAGCTCATTGGTGGTGCGGAGCTGCGCCACCTCCTGCTTGAGCGCCGCGACCACCCGGGCGTCGGCCGACGCCGGCGCCGGCTCAGCCGCCATCGCGCCACCCTCGGCAGCGCGGAGTGCCGCAAGCCCAGCCCTGGGGCGACCGTCGATCGTGGGCGCGGCCGCAGGTGCCATGTGCCGTGCCGCGACGGCGCCTGCTCCCGCCACCGTCGAGATGCTTGCGGGCAGGCACGCCCCGACGGTGCCCTCGTCCTCATCCTCCTCAAGTCTGGCGCGCAAGGAGCCCCGGGCTGTCGGGCCGCCGACATCGGCGGACGCGAGGGGCGCGGCCGGTGTGGCGACGAGCCGCTGCCGGAGTAACGCATTCTCCTCCTGGAGCGCTCGGATCGTGTGGTGCATCTGCTGCAGCAGCGCCGCGCCGCCGCCGGCGCCCCCGGCGTCGCCCATGGCAACCACCGGCCGGTTTTGGATGTTCTTGGCGCGAGAGGCGAAGGCGAGCGTGTTGATCGTCTCCTCTCGATGGTGTGAAGAGGGCGAGCAGCACGCAAGCATGAGCGTGCGCCCGTCGCCGCCGAGCGAGTCCTGCAGCAGCCGTGTCAACTTCGAGTCCCTGTAGGGTATGTGGCCGCCGCGCTTGCGGCTGTCGGCCAGCGCGGAGATGACGTTTCCGAGTGCAAAGAGCGATTTGTTTATGTGGCCCGTCTCCTTGGCGGCCTCGCCCTTGGAGTGTGACTCGAGCAGCCGCTCGGAGCCCGCCAGGTCCACGAAGCACACACGGCCGCCTTGGTGCGGTGCGTCCCGCCGCGTCAAGTGCAGCGTCATGAGGCTGTGGGAGCGCGACGAGTCCTTGTTGAGTGCATGCGAGCCGACCTTGCGATTGCGCGTGCCCTCGGCGAAGACCATCATCGCGTCGGCCACGGACTCGCACTCCACCTGCAGCAGGTTCTCGACGAACGCTCCCGTCTTCACGTGGCTGCGCAGCTGCAGGTTTGTCGACTCTGGGTTGAGCAGGTCATTGAGCGACTCGTTGTACAGCTCTAGGTACGAAGCGCGCACCGAGCAGCCGCCCGTGAGCCGCCCCGACGCCTCCTCCTGCGCGATCAGATCGAAGAGCGCGCCCACTCCTCGCGGGATCAGGCCCAGCGGGCTCTCGTCCGTCGGCAGCGGCGGTCGCTCGTCAACCGAGAGGGCGAGCGAGTCGGGTCCGGTCATGGTGTACGTCTTTCCGCTGCCCGTCTGCCCGTACGCGAATATAGTGACAGAATAGCCCTCCAGCGCATCTTGCAGCAGTTGGGCCGCGTCCGTCGTCTCGAAGACCTGCGGCTGCGATGAGCCGCCTATCACCGAATCGAAGGTGAGCGAGCGCACCTCGTCGCGCTGGCCGACGAAGTGGACGGTGCGTGCATCCCCTGCGATATGGAGGCAGCTCTGGTCGCCGCGGGCGAGCTCCTGCTCGTTCAGCGGGCGCACGCGCACGTGCACGCGAATGTTCTCGTTGCCGTCGGGGACGCCAGCATGCATTGTTCACGGCGGTTGGAGAACTTGTTGGACAAGGACCTCTCAAAGAGTTGTGAAGCCGACACTCGTGATCTCGTGAACCTCAAGAACTGTCTCGCTGCACTGTGCTCTAGGTCCTCAAGTGCGCTCCACTGCACAGCTCTACACAGGTCGCGAACTGTGTCTTCAAAACCGTTCAAACAGGTAACACGGCTCACGGGCGCCGATAGCGGAGCGACACTGCCGCCGCCGCCAAGCCCATCAGCTCCTGCGAATATACCCTTTTTCAAACAGCGTGCCCAATGTGAGCGATGCGAGCGGCGGCACCGAGCCAGGCGAAACGACCGAGCATGTCCCGGGCGACGCAGTCGAGCCCGCCCCTGAGCCCGCCCCGTCCGTGCTGACGCTCGCGTTGTCCAAAGAGCGATTCGAGTTCAACCACGATGGCACGGCAAGCCCGCCCGCACCCAGCCCAAGCCACGGCAGATGAACGGACGCATCCGCGCCCGCGACGGCGCCCGCCGCCGGCGCCTCGGGCGGCGGCGGAGGAGGCCAGGTGCGCTGCAACTCCGAATCGGCGGTGAAGGCGGCGGCTTTGGCAGCGGGGGCAACGGCGGTGGGGCTCATGCCGCTACGAGGAAGCGACTGAAGCGCCGTTGGTAATGGCGTGGCGGCCGGCGCCGTCTTGGGAGGCGCCGTCTTGGCCGGCTTAGGTGCCGTCTTGGCGCCACTCGTACTGACAGCAGGCCGCTTGGCCGAGCCGGACGGCTGCCCCGCGGACAGGCGCGCTGTCTCACGCGCGCCGCGCGCCGTTTGCGGCCGCGCCTTCTCTTTCTTCGCCGCCTCGGCCGCGGCCTGCGCGACATGCGCGAATCTGGAGCCCGGCGTCTGCAGTTTGGGGCGTGCGGACTGAGAGCCTTTGGGCAGATCTAGAACATTGCGAGCTGCGACCCAATTGCTCTGGGCGCGACTCTTGCTCGCGGGCGCCGTGACGGGCCCTGCGCCAGTGAGAGCGGGGACCGAGGGCGGCGTGTGACTGCTGCTGGCACTGCCTTCACTGCCATGGTCCGTCGCCGCGCCGGGCGATGTGGCAGCCAACGGTGCGCTTACCGGCGGAGGGCGCAGCGGTTTCAGCGCGGCGCGACGCGGCGAGGGCCGTGTGGCGCCCGTGGCCGTGGCAGCGGCCTCGGCGGCTGAGGGGGCGAGTGGCGGCGGCCGCAGCGGCGGAGGCGAAGGCTCAAGCCCACCGCCCGTTGAGGCGCCCGTCACGGCGTGCTTGCCGCCGTCGCCTTTCGGCTCGCCATTGTCGTCGGGTGGACGCGGCGTGGTGCTCTTGCGCCGAGGTGGAGCGGGGATGCGGCTCGCCGATCCGGAGCGGGGGATCGTCGGCGAGGGCGCGCGAGTGGCGGCAGCGGCTGCGCCGTTGCTGGCGATGGGCGCTGTGCCGGGCGCGGAGGATGCAGCGGTGGGCGCGGCCTTGGCCACATCTTTCGACTCCACAACCGCCAATACCTCCAAAAAGTCTCCGCGGTCTCTCTTGGCAGGGCGGTCAAGCTGCGAACCACTAGTAGCCAAGGTGGAGGCGGCGCTGGTGGCGCGCCTAGCCACATTCTCTCGTACAAAGGGATGGTCGCTCACGCCGCCCATGTCGGCGCGACGTTCCGGGTCGATCTGGAGCATCACCGCGACCAGATGGTGCAGATTGGGCGAGTAGCCCGGTGGCAGCGGGGGATACGATCCCGCCGCAATCTTGAGTGCGAGCTGCGCCAGATTCGAGGCCTCAAACGGGAAACTGTTGGTGGCCATCTTGTAGAGGGTGACGCCAAGCGACCACACATCCGAGCGGTAGTCGTACTGTGCTCCCTTGACAATCTCAGGCGAGAGGTACACGGGCGAGCCCACCGCCGTCTGCGCGAGATCTCCCGACGTCTCGAGCACGCGGCTGATGCCAAAATCGCCAATCTTGCAGCTGCCATCGAGCGTGACGAAGACATTCTCCGGCTTCAGGTCGCGGTGGAGTACGCGCTTCGAGTGCGCGTAGGCTAAACCCGCGACGAGCTGCACAAACCAATCCATCAGCTGCGTCTCCGACAGTTGGTGCTGCCCGTTGCGCGTCGCATCCCACCAACGCCGTGCCAGCAACGCCGCCAGATCGCCACCGTTGGCGTACTCCATCAAGATGCACATCATCGTCGGTCCGTCATCGCGCGTCTCTGTGAACATGGCAAACCAGCGAATGATGTTCGGATGGTGTAACCGCTCCAGCGCCGAGCTCTCCATGGCGACCTTTTCCTCGGTCATCTGACCTTTGGCCGTACCAAACTGGGTACGCTTTAGGCAATACCTGCAACTCGTCACCCGGTGCTTGACTAGAAAGGCCGTCCCAAACCGCCCGCGGCCAAGCTCCTTGACCTCCTCGAACGACTCCTGAAACTCCGCGGCATTGGCCGGCGGTTGCTCCAGCTCCGAGGGTGGAGGCTCCTTCATGATAAGCCCGCACACACCGCGCGCGCAAGTTCAAAAAGTTCAATACACCCAACGAAACAAGTGTTCATGACACTAAAAAGACACCGGGGGGATGTCGTACAGTCCTCTGTGCGCCCTTCTGTCCCGTGTGTGTCCCGTGTGACTGTGTCCCGGCTCCCCGCGGTGTCTTTGAAACCGGGTACTGTACCACCACGGGTATTGGGGTAATATTCAATGCAAGGAAAGCGAATTTTCTTTTGAGATTCACGTCATCAAACAAGCTTTGCCGCGCCGTTTCTTGTCGCCCGTCTTCGGACCGTCTGAAGTGCGTACTATGTCGCCTTTTCGCTAATCGCTATCGACTATACGAATCGTATTATACGTGGCGGAGCACACATTCGATTCGATACAAAGTACGTCGCTCGTCGGCACGTGTCACGGCACTCACGGCGCGTTGCTGTTATCCCAGTAGCTGCGCTGCCCACAGTCCAGCGCTTCGAGCTTCGCGAGATCCTCTTCGGAGAGCTCGAAGTCGAACAGCTTGGCATTCTGAGCGATGCGCTTCTCGGTGACCGATTTCGCCAGCACGACGATGCCGCGTTGGACGGAGTACTTGAGTGAGACCTGCGCCGCCGTGCGGCCGTGCGCGGCCGCGATCGCACGTACGACGGGGTCCTCAAGCAACCCCTTGGCGCCAGCCGAGCCATAGGCTTCGAGAAGGATCTCATGGCGGGCGCAGTACTCTCGCAGCTCTGTCTGCGCCAGGTACGCGTGGCGCTCCACCTGGTTGACGGCCGGCTTGACGCCCGCGCACGCCAGAATGTCGTCGATGTGCCGCGGCTCGAAATTAGAGACGCCGAGGGCTCGCAACACGCCATCCCGATGAAACTCCTCCATGACTCTCCAGCTCTCCCTGCGTAGCATGCTGACCTCCTCGGGCGATTTGGCGATGTCGAGCTGCCACGGAGCATGGATGAGATAGAGGTCGATGTAGCCCGTGCCCAGATTCTCAAGTGATGCTTTGATGGCCTTTCGCGTCCGTTCAGTGCCGTGATCTGTGCACCAAAGCTTCGTGGTGATGAAGAAGCTTTCGCGCGGGAGACCCGACTCTTTCAGCGCTGCGCCCACGATTGCCTCGTTATTGTAACAGCTGGCCGTGTCAAGGTGCCGGTAGCCGGCTGCAATTGCGTGTCGCAAAGCAACCTGGAGCTCAGGCCCGCCGGTGCGATACGTTCCGAATCCTAGCATGGGAATATCTGCTCCGGTATTCAGCTTTACGGTCGGCGAGAGAGTCGCCGTCTTCTTTCCAAAACCATTGGCACTGAAGCCTCCTGGACCCTTCTTGGCGATGATTTTCGCCGCTTTTGCTGCGACCGCGACGCTGGATAGAGTGAGGAAGAGCACCAGCACGAGGCACCACCGCATTATCTGGCTCACGTGTGAAAGGCGCCATGCCGGGCGTACCGTGCCCTTAACTTCTACGGCTACATGTTCCTGACGGCTGTCAGGCTGGCATGCGCTTGGGTGGGGGGTTTGCATGCAAAACAGAACGAAGCTGAACTCTTACGCCGCACAACAGGGCAACGCAAAATGGCATCCCTCATATTCCTCACCCCTCCGCCAGGCTTTGCAGCGTACGCAAAAGTTTGGAGTGACGATCAGTGCGCGGCTGTTGGTCAGCAGGAGGATGCCGCACCGCCTGACTGTGCGCGGACATGCTTAATGCTGTCGACTTGTTCTGCCTTTGTGTACGACTTCAGCCGGCGCTCTTGCTCATTTCGGGAGTGCCCAACTGGCACTCGACCTTCGCAGCATCGCGTCGGCGCCGTCGGCTTCGCCACCTTCTTTGGACCACCACCATCCCCACCTCCACCATCTCCACCATCTTCACCTCCACCGCAGCCTCCTCCTCCACCATCTCCGCCGCCTCCAATTCCGCCGCCTCCAACACCGCCGCCTCCGTCTTTACCTCCGCCGCGGCTTCCTCCTCCGCCACATCCGCCGCCTCCACATCCGCCGCCTCCACATCCGCCGCCTCCGACGCCACCGCCTAGATTACCTCCACCTTCACCATCGCCGCCATTGTCTCCTCCAATACATCCGCCTCCTCCGCTGCCACCGCCGCCTCCGCTTCCGCCGCCGCCATCACCACCACCACCCGTTCCACCGCCGCTGCTGCCGCCGTCACCGCCTTTGCCGTCGCCTCCACCATCACCGATGCCTCCCTCACCCTCCCCGCCACCTCCCGCGCCACCAGATCCGTCGCCACCGCCTCCACGGCCGCCACCGTCCGCGCCCTCACCATCTCCCGCACACCCACCTCCCTCGCTGAGCCCCTCGCCACCACCGCACGCGCCTCCACCGCCCTCGCCACCTTTGCCGCCCTCGCCGCCACACCCACCCGCGGCGCCAGTATCGCGAGCCGACAGCAGCATGACTCACAGCATGATGCTCCATGCCGCCCTCGCCGTCTGTCTCGCAGCGACGGTCTTATTTGCGGTCGTCGTGTGGCCTAAAGAGGGTACAAGCCTGAGCGAAGGATGTCGAGAAGCATGCGGCGCGCAATGCAGCGCTCTGCATGCCCGCCTCCGAGCAGTCGGCGGTGCAGCTCGAAGCAGTAGCAGCAGAAGCAGCAGCCATGACGAACGTCGTGACGAGCGCCGGAGTATCCTCGACGAGAACGACGACCCCTCCGAGCACGACCCCTCCGAGCACGACCCCCCTGAGACGCAGCGCCTCGAGTACGGTCGACCTGGCGGACCTGACCTCGGTCGACCCCCTTTTGCTGCTACGTGGACGCTCGAGCTCTCTGCCGAACATTCCGTCGGGCGTCACGTCGGACGCCCCGCGGCCGAGTCGACGGCCGCGGAGAGCATCAAAGAGAGCAGTGCGCGCCTCAAGGTCATCCTCGCCGAGGAGATGGAAAGTGTACTGCAGAGCATGCGACACACCGCCGGTAGAACGCCTTGCCGGGTACCCTGCCCAACGGTTGGGCCAATGGTGGCACCACCTGGGCCAGCTGAGGTGGTACAAATGAAGCCAATCGAGGTTCTACCATGGACCCCAGCTCTCTCACATCAGTCACTTGTTCGACCATTGTGCGCACCCGTGTGCACGCCCTGGTGCGCGCCATGCTCGATGCTCCCGTCATCCGCTATCCCCACGGTGCTGCCAACTGGCTCTTCTAGCGCCCCCCACGTGGCACCTTACCACGTCGCTCCCTCTTCACTCACTTCACTGCCGAATGTGAAGATGATCCAAGCTGGTTTAAATGAGGAGGAGCCCTGGGCCGCCGGGCAGCGGGAAGAGAGACAGGCCCACGAGATGGAAGCCATGCGCACTCGGCTGAGCAAGGTGCCTCGCCTCATTGGGAAGGCGGCTCTAATGCAGGCAGCCGCGATGGGCGACGACGACTTCCTTGGCGATGCACCTAAAGAGCCCACCAGCACGTCCACCATGGAGCCCACATGGCCTCGAATCCATCAAGGGTCGAAGCAAGAAGGGAAGCAGACCCGCGATTGGAATCTCGACGATTGACAACCCCATCCCTTTTTGGTATGCCTGCCCTTTTTCTTCCGGACCGGTAGTTACGGTGTTTTTGAACTAGTAGTTAATCAATCGTATGTCATGAACGAAACTGTTCACAGACTGGGTTTCTTATTCGCGACCTCGACCTCGCGCCACCTCGCGAGTGTGTTCTCCCTCCATGCGCGTGCTGCTGTTGCTGCTCGTCTCGAGCACCAGCTCGTCGGTATCGTTGACTCAACGAACACGTCCGCGACAACGAATACTTCTGCGGAGCAGTGCCGTAGCCAATGCCGCCGTGGCTACCGATACGGTGTTGCATGATGAGGCAGCGGCTGGCAACGCAATCGCCGTCGAGCTGCTCCTTGCAGCCGGGGTCGAAGTCAATGCTCGCAACGAATGGAAGAGCACGCCGCTTCATCTTGCTGCGGTCAATGGACATGGCGACGTCGTGTCACTTTTGCTCGAGCATGGTGCAGAGCCAAATGCAGCGAACGAAGATGGAAACACTCCGTTGCACGCCGCGGTCGGCCGCGGGCATCTTCAATGCGTGCAGCGACTCCTCTCGGGCGGCGCACGTGCAGATGCTGTTTCTAACGCGGGCATGCGTCCTTTCTCAAGGGCGGCGCAGAAGGGCGATGCCGCCCTCCTGAGCGCCATGGTCGAGGCCGGCGTGGAGATGGATGACGCCTTATCTCATGACGCCTTCTGGGCGGCGGTGCAGATGTGCGAAGCCGCCGCGGGGACGCAGGCGTCGCATCTGCCGGCCGCAGTGCCGCAGCTACTGCGTCTTGTATTTGAGGCCGATTTGCAGCAGCTCATCAATCGCGAGAAGCTCATCAGCAATGTGACGTGCATGCAGCCTGCGATGGAGGGCACAGGCACGAACCTGATCGACGAGGAGCTGGTGCAGCTCACCCTTCGCGAGGGGCGCGTCTGTGAGGGGGGCGAGTGCTGTGCGGCATGCTCGCGCGTCGCGTTCCCACTTTTTGCGACCGCCACTGAGACGGAGGCCTTCCTGCAGGAGCTCCAGCATGCGATCGTGCCTCCGCTGCATCAGTTCTCGCTCCAAAAGTGCGCATTTCGCGACATGCGCACGACGCTCCTCTTCGTGCGCTTCGTCGAGCGCATGCGCCGCGCGATCGCGCACGAGTATGGGCTGCCACTCTCATCGGTCTTACCCATGCAAACATTCGTCTCGTGCTTCATTGGCGCCCAAGACAGGCAGGGCGGCCTCCACTCCGATGAGTCGACACACCCCGAGTTCCACTATTCTGCTGTGCTCTATCTGAGCACGCAGGGTCAAGACTTTGAGGGGGGCACGTTCTCATGGAACGATCCGCCCGCGCCCGGCCAGGGTAGCGAGCGCGTGATCACGCCACTCTCGCCCAGCCGCGGTGCCGCCATCATCTTCTCCGCCGGATGGGAGAACATGCACGAGGTCGAGCCACTCGCCTCTGGCACGCGTTTTGCGATTCCCTCCTTTTTCACCACGTGCCCCGTTGATCCTAATCTGGCGGGCACGCCGCCTGTCGATGATCAGGCCGTTGCGGACGAGCTCTGGCGCACGTTGCTCGTCCCCGAGGCTGTGGGCGACTTTCGGCAGTTCATGGCGAGGTGGCACACCCTGCTCGGCGCCGTGCCCGCAGGTACGGGACATCAGGGACCATAGAAAACAGACTGTGAGAGTGACGCGGTTTCACGACCAAGGGATATGATTGCTGATTGGCATCCGATGCTACTACGGTAGTATTTGGTTCGCGTGCTTTGGTTCTTGGTAGCTATTGGTTGCACAGGTTGCGTTGGCTCGTTTCGTTTCGGGGCCGACGCCCGATACATTTGAGCGATGTCTCGCATGCACACTTTTAATCACGATGCGGACTCGACGCAACCTTCGCCCATGTAATTTCGGAGGCGATTTCCAGCCATTAATACACGCGGATTCGGCCCAGTTAGCGCTCGGAATTTGCCCCGCCCCATCCCCCGCACAAGCCGGGGCATAGTTCGGGCTCTCTGCGTCTATCTTCAGTCTTGACGCATGGCTGTGTCAGCGCGCACAATTCATGAGAGCGCAGCATGGTATGGTATGATCTGTAACCAGGTCGTCCCCTACGCATGCGCTGCGGATGTGTACGAGAGTCAGGCGGCGGACGATCCTCGACCTTCCGGTCGACTTGTTCAGATCCAGTCTGATGCAGGCAGCCGTGCACAAGCCCGAGAGGTTTCAGATCAGGTCCACAGATGCACCTGCTTGCGGTCCACCTGCAGGTCCACCGATGGGGGTGGGTACATTCAGGAGCAGCTTGATCTTGGCGATCTCCACCTTCTTCAGCTCCTCACGGTGGATTGCGATAATCCCCGGGTCAAGGAGCTCTTTCGCCACCGCACGTTTGGACAGCCTAGCCTCAACGAAATCTCTGCGCGCGATCGCATCGCGCACCCACTCCGGCGAGTCGGGGATGGCGTAGGCAAGGATCAACTTGAAGATGAGGAGGATATGCTCCACGATGACAAACACACACAGCTGGATGAAGAGCACCTCGTTGCCCCAGCCTTGGCACGTGCGGCAATGCATCGGGTGGTGCAGCGGCGACTCTGGGTCACAGAGCGCCTTAGAAAGCCTGACCGTGGTAGGTGAATGCCCGACAGCCCAGCGTGGACCGACGAGGTATGTCATCGCGGGCAGCCACTCGACGCCGCCCACAGGCGCCCAGCAGTCGTTGATATTCTGCTCGCACTTGGTATAGAAGGTCGTGTTCGTGCCGTAGAAGCGCGCGCGCGGCGAGAGCATCGCCTGATATGCAGGCAGTGAGCCGCCGCCACTGGGCTGCAGGAGGAAGGCGCTGTCGGCGACAGAGAACCCGAAGGGCTTGGCTTCCTTGCAGGGGCCTGTGGCGATGCCGGGGGCGATCACGTACTTGCGAAAGGTCCACGAGGTGAAGACGAGGAGCAAGGCGTTGACGGGCAGCGCGATCCACGACATGAGGACGATCACATCCCGCCATGTGCCGATGTCCGCCGCACCCTCGTACTTGCGCCGGCGCGATTGGAGAACCTTGATCGCGTCGAGTCGGAGCTCGATAAAGTTGCCCACAGCCCCCGAGATCGAGGCGATCAAAAAGGCGGGCGACCACATGGAGACGTAGCCGAACTGGGTCACCTTGGTCAAGTACTCGTCCAAAGTGCCCTCAAAGCGCTCATGCGTGACCTCGAGCTCGATCGCCTTGTGGAAGGCTTCGCGCGCCTCGTCGGGCGACATCTCGTCACGCGCCATCGATCCCTTCCTGAGCCACGAGCTACCTTTGTCCGATAGCACTTTGACCGCAATTGTCATCTCTTGTTCAGGCGGCGAGGGAGGCGGCGAGGGTACTGCCAATTCGACTTTCTCGCTCGCGGGCTGCGGCGGCGGGGGGAGTGGTAGCTCCTCGTCCTTGCTTGACGGCGGCGGAGGCGGACCCTCCTCGGCGGTGGAGAAGGCTTCTCCTTCACGCTTGCTCCTCTCTTTTTCTTTCTCGATCTCCATCTGCTTGATCTTCTTATGGAGGGTTATCTTGTTCATCCATGTCAATACCATGGGGATGGCAACCTGCAGCAGGCCCTCGTACACCTGCTTGAGCAGCGTGTAGCTCACCATCATCAGGCGCAGGTCCGAGGTGCAGTCGCGCTCGATGAAGATGAAATCGCACCCAGACTTTTCCACCGTGGGCGCGTCATAGTCGCAGCAGTCTGTGGCTTGAGTTGGGCACAGTGGCTTGACTTGGGCGTACCGGAAGCAGCCCTGCTTCACGCCGCAGACACCCTGGGCGGCACCGTCCCAAGGCGCGGGAGGCCCATTCCCCGGAAAGAAGCCGCACATGTCCTCGTATTCTCCATACTTGCCCAAGTTGAGAGGGTAGCCGATGGCCTTCGCGAATCCGATGTAGAAGAGCGTGATGTACGAGTTGATGAAGGTGAACAGCATCACCTTGAGGATGAGATGGTCTTCGTACTCGGTATCAGTGCGGTAGTTCTCGAGGCCGTTGAGCCATGTGGCGAGTGCTGTGTACACCCAGTTCATGATCGACATCCAGATCACCGATAACAGCATCGGAATTTGCTGGCCAAACCCTCCGCCCCAGAACTCATCATTGAGGAAGAGATCGGTCGTATTCACGAGAAACTTGAAGACCATGATCGAAGCCGCGCCGACGATCATCGCGCTGGTGAACAAGAGGAGCTGCGGCATGGCAAAAAAGGTGATGATCGTGAAGCGGTGCTTCTGGGGGAAGTAGATCTGCTTCTCCGTCGCGGAGCTGCTCTTCGCTTCGACCTCGACAAACCTGCCGTCATTCGTGAAAAAGCCGGGACCCTCCTTCATGTGCATATCCTTGCACATGTTCTCCCAGCAGCTCTTGCCCTCCTCTTCCTTCTTGCTTGCCCTCCAAATGCCGCTGTTGAAGTTCCTGATGAACTCGGGGCGCGGGTCCTCCTTCTCTTCGAAGTCGGACACGTCCCAGATGTACGCGAGCGTTGCATTCTTGCGCTTCCAGCTCTCCATGTAGACGGTCGTCCACGTAGCGACCACGAGGCAGTAGATGAGCTTCGAGTAGGCCGACATCAGCTGGCGAGACTCAGCTGCGATCTCTTCGGGCGTCGTCGCTTCTTTCACAGGCGGCGATTCGGAGGCGTCGGCCGAGATGGCAAAGAGCGAGAGGATCGACAGGTAGATGAGGTAGGTCTCGTAGTGCTCCATCCACGCGAAGTAGAAGGCCGTCTTCTCGCCGAAATAGTCGCGCACCTTGTGCAACGGCTGATTGAACATGCCCATGGTCCCAGCGAACGAGAGCAAGACGCCGAGGATGATGCTGCATGCGAGGTCGAATGTGCGCGAAGGCAGGATGGTCGAGAGAATGTAGAAGAGTAGGAGGAGTGCCCAGAACAAAATGCGGAGAAAGTCGGGGACGAAAGTGCGCCCTTTGCCCTTGATCGGGCCCCACTCGTCCATGCCGCCCCATCTGTCCCAGAGCTCGTCCTTCTCGGACGTGTGCGGCCACAGGTATTCGGAGAGAGCCTTCGTGCTATAGAGCTCGTCGAGGTCTTGCTGCGCGCCGCCGGACTCCTCGGTGCCCTCGAGGATTCCGTAGATGAGCCGCTGCCGCTCGAGGCTCGAGAAGAGGCGCCCGTTCTTGCGCTCATAGTCGTCAATAGCATCCGGGTCAAAGTCGCGGTAATTGCGCTTCGCCACCTCCCCTATCATAAAGCATTTGGGGATCAAACGCTGGATTTTGTGACCCGAATCGCTGGTTGCAGTCACGGTTACCGGGATCGCCTCCGGGCGGACGAGCATCTCCACTTTTTCCTGGCTCGCCTTCTCGATGAGGAGCTCGAGCGTGGCCCAGACTTTGATGTACATGAACTTGCCGTCGCGGCTCGGGTTCTTCTGAACCATCAGGCGGGCCTTTTCTAGACTGTAAATCAGGTCCGCGCGCCGCTCCTGCCGCTTGTCGAACTCCTTGCGAGCTCCTTCAGTCTTCATTTCCTCCGCCGTCTCGATCGGATAGATGAGCACGAGGTCGGCCACGATGCCCTGCATCGCATTCTCCTTGTCTTTGGCCTCAAGCTCTTTCTCGCGCACGGGGTTAGGTTGCGCGAGGTCTGCTGCTCGCGCCTGCACGGACGCTCTTCGCGCCGCGCCGCGGAGGCGTGCTCCCGTGAGCATGCGCTCAGCCAGTGGACTTCTGTCGCGACCAGCGAACCGGTAAAAAGAACCGGTAAAAAAACAGTCGCGGTGCCGGAAATTCGGGAACCGGGGTAACGTACCGGTTCAAAATCACCGGGGGCAGACGGACCGTAACGTCTCCTCGCTCGAGGCGGTGCGGATGCAGCCGGCAGAGCCGCGTCGCGATCTGCCGCGCCGCATCGGCGTGACCCTCCTCTTCCTTCCACTCCTTCCACAAGTCGCCCTCAACGGCTTCACTCTCTCACTCACAAGCGTTGTAACGCCGCGTACCATGGGCGCAGCGCTGCCAAACAACGCAGCGCTCGCAAACGGGCTCCTTCTCGGTTTCAGCACGCTGATGAATGCGCTATCGCCATTCTTCGGCAGCGTCCTGGATTCGCGCCGCAACGCGAGCCTGGGAATCTATGCGGGCGCCGCCGTGCAGACTGGTGGCGCTTGCTGCCTGCTGGCGAGCGATCGGCTGCTCTCCGCCGGGCAAAGCAGCCTCGCGATCGCGCTCTTTGCCATCGGCATCGGCGCTGTGCGCATTGGCACGGTCGCGACCACAGCCTCGGTGTACGCGCTCGTGAGCTCCTATGGCTCGCGCTACCCAGGCGCGCTCGGCATGCTTGCAGCCTGCCTCGGCACAGCCAACGCAATTGGTGGCTCGGCCTCCTTCCTCTGTACGGCTCTGGTCACAGACGACAAGACGTTGTACTTCGTGGTGGTGGGAAGCTTTACTACTGGCTGGCTGTGGGCGCTGCTCTTCATCCCGCGGCGCTTCCTCGTGCTGCGACGGACCGTTAGCCCGCACGCGACCGCATCGCTCGCACCCGCGCGCACGCGCAACAGCTCATGCTACGCCACCGCGCGGACCACGGACCCGACGAACGACGACGACGCGCCGACGCCGGCCGAGCCGGCCGCGCTAGGTGGCGCTGAGCTGCCGAAAGGCGGCTCGATGGCGGATTGGCCGCTGTTGGACGGGCCGCCTGGTGGTTCTCAGGAGGCGGAGATGGAATCTGGCCGGTTGAGATTGAATCTGGTCGGTGCTCACGAGGCGGAGAAGGCAGAGGAGTTCGACGACGAGGACGAGGGCGAGGACGACGAGGAAGAGGAGGAGGCGGAGGATGCCGCCTCGCGGCCGAGCTATGGCGCCTCGCCGCACCGACCCCGCCCCCTCTCTACCGGCATGTCGCCAACTGCACCGGTCGGCGCCTCCTCCTCCTGCTGTGGCCATGCCGCACTGCGCCGGACGCTCACCGAGTGGAGCGGCGAGCGGTACGCCGATTGGCGGCGTGCGTGCCTTGCGCTGCTGCTCTTCAACATGGTGGTGGGCGTGGTGATCGCGAATGGGCTCTTCTTCGTGCAGGACTGCACAAACGTCTCTGCAGACGAGGCGGTGAGCTTCAATCACTCTATTCACTCTATTCACACTCGTACGCGTCGTCCAGCATGCCAGTGCTCATCACGGCGCGTCACCCCCCTTCCCCACAGGTGAGCCTCTACTCGTACGCATCGCTCGGCCAGCTCGTAGCTCAGATGCTCAGCGCGCCGCCCTCGGGCTATCTCGCCGATGCCTTCGGCACGGTACCCCCCTGCTTCGCCTCGCTGCTGGTGGCCTCGGTGGTGTGCTTCACGCTCCCATGGATGTCCGACGTCGTGGCCGTCTTCGTGCTCTTGCCCTTCATCGGGGCCATCTCCCAGATCTTCTCGCTCGCGGACATGGCGCTGATCGTACGCACCCTACCGTCGGCGCGTACGCGCATTCGAGACATGGGCGCTGTGCCCGCGATGCAGGCGCTTGGACAGGCGATCGCCACCGTCTATTCGGGCGTGATGCTCACTGCCGTGGGCGCCGTCGTGGGCGCCGTTGGCGCCGGCGACTCGCGCGTGCGTTACCAGCGGTTGGGCTACGTCTGGTCCTTTGTGCCCATGGGCGGGGTGGCCGTGATCGGCGCGCTCCTGCTGCTGCCTCTGCGTAAGGTGGACGCGGCGGTGCACGACGAGTTGGAGCACGCGAATACGATGATCTCGGTCGTCTCCGCTCAGGGCTCAACCGTTACAACCGTCGCCGACCTCGCCGCCGCTGGCGCCTCGCGGACCTCATCGATGAGTCGCAGGCGCACCTTCTGCCGCGCCCACTCCTATCTGAGCGCCGAGGGCAGTGTGATCGGCACACGTCGAGGTCTCGCGGTGATCGCACGGCCAGCGCGGGCAGGCTCGCAGCCGCGGCTGCCATACGTGGCCCCAGATGGCACACCCGCACGCGGACTTGTGAAATCGCGCGAGCCCTCCCCACCTTAAGGCTTTGGAAACTCCTTCGCGCTTTGGCTTTGCGCTTTCGATTCAACTTCGCAAGATCATACAAGCTAGAACGATTGAAAATTAATGTTCTCACAGCAGCCCCTAACATTGCGAGTCACAGCCTGTCAGAGTCCTCGTACAGCGCGAGCTCACGGACCCTCACACGTAAGGAATCTTCTCGGACGAGAGCTCTTTAAGGGATTGAATATTTAGAATGCCGCGGACGCGCTCGCCACAGTGGCGCGAGTCTCCGCTGACCGCGAGCGCGCACCGAAAGGCTGTATATTTCCGACCTCGTTCCACGTTACCCCTCCCCTTCATTCACCCGGAATATAGTTCACATCCAGTCTGTACTTTTCTGCACATTCACATTCACAGCCGAGTTTTATAATTCGAATGGCGACGCGCCCGATGCGACTGCTCATGGTTGGTGAGGGCGACTGCTCTTACAGCCTCGCATTGGCGAGGGCCTTTGGAACAGCAGCTCACATCACGTGCACGACATTCATCAGTGAGGAGGAGTGCGTGGCCACGTATGCACGGGCTCTAGCCGTGATTGCTGAACTCCGTGAGCTTGGCCACACAGTGTGCGATGGCGTTGATGCGACAGCACTCGCATCGTGTGCACCTCTGGAGCCACCCTACGATCACGTGTGCTTTCTGCATCCTCACCTTGGGCTGGACGACATACTGGACGAGGCGGCGCATGCGCGCCGGCACAGCATTTTGGTGGCGCACTTTCTGGCATCCGCCGCAGAGGTGTTGGCTCCAGATGGTTGCATCCACTTGACGCTCTGCCAAAACCAGCCTCGTACGTGGGAAGTTCACGCACATGCGGCTCGCCTTGACCTACGCGTCCTGCACGAGAAGGACACCGTCTCCCCAAGCTGCTTCTTCCCGGCCGACGGACCGGCGACACCGCCAGCGCTACTTCCGGTGAGCACGGCCTGGGGCGCACGGCGCAAGTTCCGCTCCGGCGCCCTTGGCTCGAAGCATTGGGCAGGCAAGTACGGCTACGAGCACCGCCGCTGCGAGGGCGACGAGGACATGAACGTGGACAACTCGATCGAGCTCGTCTTCTGCGTGCCATCCTCGTTTGTGCGGCCCTCGGCTTCGGTTGTGCAGCAGCAGAGTGCAGCCGCCGATGCTGCCGCCGCCACCATGCAAGCCGCCGCCAGCGTCACGCCCTTGGAGGGTCGCGGCTGCTGCCCGATCTGCGGCGTGAAGCTCGTCGATGCCAATGGCGACGCCGATGTGGATGCGGCTGCGCACGTGCGACGGCTCGCCACGCCAAGTTGTACCGCGGCCGGAGAGGCGCTGCGGCACGCGGCTGCGCAGCGTGCTTCAGCCGGCGGCGCAGCCGACGTGATCGTACCTCAAGCCGGCCAGTGGCAATGCGCGGCCACCGGGCGCGTCTTCCGCTCCGAAGCGCAATACCGAACTTACCTCAAGCAGCAGCAACACAATCCCGGGAAGCCGAGAAAGACTACCGAGGCGGCGGCAGCAGCAGCCAGGGCGACGGCCGCTGCCAGCCGCGTGGCCGCTGCGGCGGCCGCCGCCGCCCTGGCCGTACCTGGCGCCGATGTGGCGCTAGCCGCCGCTACGGTAGCCGCCGATCCCACGCTCGGCTCGGAAGCAGCATCAATAGCGGCGAGCTGCAGCAGCCGCCTCCAGCGCATCAGCCACACAGTCCCATATGAAGGTGAGGGCGAGCGAGCCGCAAAATGGGCGAAGAACGTCGCCTTTACGTCGAAGCTGCGCTCAAAGAAGCAGTCGCACCAGGCGTTCAAGGAAGGACGCGTGCTGCTGGGCGGCTGCCCTGTGGAGGAGACCCGCTGCCTGCGGGCGGGCGATGTGCTCGAGTTGTTACACGACCCTTTGGCGGCGGTACGCTCGCAGGCCGCGGGCAGCCCCAACGCTCCCGTGGTCCTCCTGCGGGTGGAGGAGCAGATTGCGTTCGTCATCAAGCCTGCGGGCAAGACGGCTGTCGGCGACTACGTGGGCACCCTGCAGTCGGCGCTACGCGTGCTGCTGCCCCCGACCACCCCACCAGCAGTCGGGTCAGACGCTGGGCCTCTGGAGTCGCCAATGCCGGTCACGCGCCTCGAGGCGAGCACAACCGGCGTCACGTTGATTGCGCGCTCGCGGCGTGCACTGGACGAGCTCGAGGCGCTTGCGAGCCGCTCGGAGCTCACGCACTGCTTCCTCGCGCTCGTCTACGGCCAGGTGCCCGCGGCATGGGGTTCTGATCCCGTTCGGCTCGAGCTGCCTGCGAAGGTGCAGTGCAAGAAGGGTTACAAGAGGAAGCAGCTGCTCGCCGCGGCGCGCGCCATGGCACTAGGGCCAGATGGGCATGAGGACGAGCTTGTCGGGGAGGATGGCGGGGACGGGGAGGAGGAGGAAGGGGAGGAGGAGGAGGAGGAGGAGGGCGAGGATGGCCACACTGGTGAGGAATCGAGCGAAGCGAATTTGCGTCGTGTCGGGCGTGTGGACGGGACGGCGGGCAACGTCGAGGGTGGCGTCGCTCGCACAACGATCGGCGCGAGTATGCTGGGAGCGGAGGTGGTGTTGGCCACCTGCCTTGACCGCACCCCTCCCGACTGTGCCGTGCAGCTCTCCACTGTGCGCCTCGAGTGCGGAGGGCGGCGTGGGCGGCTCAGCGGAGATCTTTGTTTCCTCATGCGCCACCTGGGCCACCCAGTGGTTGGTGATCGGTACGCGCGGCGCGAGAGAGGCACCCTCCCCCGCTACTTCTCGGCCTTGAAGGGCAAAACTCAGCTCACGTGCGTGGGCGTGCACGCGGCGGCGCCGGCGGTGGCGTTCGAGGTGCCCGTCCCTCTGCGGCTTCTCGCGTCCTCATGGGTGTCCCTGGAGGCGGCGGCTCAGGCTCGAGCCGCAGAGAGGGAGGGGGCACCTACGTCGTCCATAACGTCGTCCACGTAGCGCGAGTCCGCGCCGGTCCGCCGCGGTCGGGTACGCGGGTTCGTCAACGCACGGGGTCGCGTTATTTAGACTACACGACCGCAAACGCGACTCTACAGACATTGAATCATATACAGACATCAGACACGTAAATTAATCATAAACAACGTTCCGCGATGTTGAATAATTTAATATACGCGCCGTTCGCGCAGCGCCGCGACCCGGGCCGCCCCGCCCGGAGGGTGGGTCGCGCGCGCGGCGGGCCCATCCCCATGCGGCGGGTGCGAAACAGTACATGAACTACAACCTACGGAATCCAATCGTACTCTACTCAGCATCGTAGCTGGCGTCACTGCGGCAGCCGCGCGCGCACGGCTGGTGGTGCGCTCCTGGTCAATAAGCTCGTCAAGGACGCGAGTGCACTTTGGCGAGCTTCTCGGCCGGCACCTGCATCCACAAGAACTCGTTCAGGTCGATGCGCTTGTCGCCATCGAGATCAATTTTGTGGAACATACGCCGCAAGTCATGCTCAAGGTATGCAGCGCCTACGCGCTCACAGACCATGAGCGCAATCCGGCAAAAGTCTGGGAACTCGAGCACGCCGTCGAGGTCACTGTCGAAGCGCCCAAACACGAGCACCAGCTGCTCAAGCTCCCAGTCGGCAAACCGATCGAAGACGTTGTGCGTCTCGGCCGAGCGCGCGCGGTCGACGCACCGGTTGAAGTACGCACCCATCTCAGCGGCGTCACCCTTGATCACGTGCTGCTTCATGGCCTTCTCGAGCCTCAGCTGCACGAGGGCGCGTTCGAAGGGCGCGTAGGACTCCACCACCGTCCCTTGAGCATCCTGCTCGGCGACGAGCCGCTGCATGTACGCCTCGAACCGCTGCTGACGCGCCTCGTCAACGAGCCGCTGCTGGTGCGCCGCAGCTGTCACCCACGATGGGTGAGCCCCCCGACGCGTGGGAGACCTCCTAGCCCCTTGGGGTGACGCCGGACGCCGTGCAACCGATGGGCTCGATGGGCTCAGCACGCCGGCCGTGGACGTGCCCGTCACACCCTCGGCCCTACCGGTACACGGTGGCTCCTCGCCCGAGTCGATCAAGCCAGCCACTTCCGCGAGTGCCTCGCGACGCTCAATGTCCTTGGTTGCCTGGCTGGCCTGCAGGGTAGCGACCCTGAGCGACTGCACTTCGAGGAGGCTCTTGAGCTCGTCAATCTGATGCACGAGCCTCCTGCGCCGCTGCACGGCCTTGCGCGCCGCATGGGCGCTCACCGCGGCGCTCACGCGTGATGGCGTCGGCTTGCCACCAGCGGTGCTGCTCTTGTCACCGCCACCGCCGTCCCTATCTCCTAAAGCTAGTGATTGCGGATCAGCTTCTGCTGCTGCTGCTGCTGCTGCTGCTGCTGCTGCTGCTGCTGCTGCTGCTGCTGCTGCTGCTCCTGCTGCTCCTGCTGCTCCTGCTTCGCTGCCACTCATGCTGGCTACAGCTGTGCTCGCGTTGCGATCCGGCGAGGCGCCCTCAAGACCCAGCGCCATCGTGCCCGAGCTCGCGAGCTTGAAGAGTTCGTCGGTGCGCCGCTGCAGCCGCTCGCGCAGACGGCCCAATATCGTCTGAGCCGTGCGCAGCTCGTGTAGCAGCGCGGGGGCACGGTCGGTCAGCACTGGATGCGACGCAGCACTTGGCGCCCCAGCTCCGGCCGCGGTGATCGCGCGCACCTGGAACTCGTGCCAGCAGTCAGGCTCCAACCCCTCGACAATCCACAGCGGCTCCGGCTCGGCCGTATCTTCTACCAGCAAACTGAAGCCTCCCTCGCCGCCGTATTGGATGAGTATCATATAGCCAAGCACCTCGAACGCGCTGCCGCCCAAATGTGTCGGCGCTTCCCAGCGCAGCAGCAGCGAAGTTGCTGCAACCTCCGAGGCTGCTGGCCGCGATGGTGGGCCTGCAAAGCTACCGTAAAGCTGGAAATTTTCTCCACGCCACTCGTCGACCTGTCCCTTGGCCACTCTCGCATTGCTCGACTTTCGTCGATGCCCTCGACTGTCTCGTCGGCCTCCATGGCGCGCTTGCGAGTTCGACCGTTCTTCCATTGTTCTTTCCAAATGTGCAAAAAGGCGTGGCGTCGTGCTGAGCGAGCAGCGTGGGAGTGAAACAGCTAGAGCAAGCAAGCAGAGAGGAACAGAGAGAGTGACTTCGCAACGACGCTTTCGAAAGTACGCACAAGCAGAACACTGCCGTTTTCAATCTTCCCAAGTCGTCAGCGCCTGGGCCAAACAGAGCGCCTCATCAGCTTCCTGGTAGGCCAGTGCGGCGCGCGCCCAGACCACGTCATCTCGCCGGTCGATTTCTAGTGGTCGGCGACCGAGGACCTGGCGCAACCTCGTCTCGGCCTCGTTCAGGGCCGCCTTGGCGTCTCGCTTTCGCTGTTCAAGCTCGGGCAGCCGCTTCTGAAAGTTGGCGATCGTCTCGTCGGTCGTCCGCCCATTCAATGTTAAGTTGGCGATCTCCTCCTCCTCCTCCTCCTCTTCCTCCCTGTCAGTACGCCATGTGGCGAAGGTGCTGCGCAGCTTTTGCTTCTGGCGCCGCCGCGCCTCCACTTCCATCCGAGCCTGGCGCTCCCAAATGCTCTCGCCCGCCCCCGGTGACGACGATTCTGCCTCCACCTGCTTGCGAAGGTCGACCAGCCATCCTCGCGTTCTACCTTTGGCAGCGTCGGCCGCGCCGCCACCGCCGCCGCCGCCGCCGCCGCCGCCGCCGCCGCCGCCGCCGCCGCCGCCCTGAGTGGAACTCCTCCCTGCCGTCCGGCTCGCACGCGAAGCGCGACTCGCTGTGGGCTCCCGCTGCTCCTGCTGCTGCCATTCGTCGCCGCGCGCTTTCGCCAGGAGCCTCTGCGCCGCGCGCTTTCGCCATCGCAGCAGGCCCTTTTCGACTCTGGATTCTACCGGGCGTCTCCGCTTCTCGAGGGACTCTAGAAAGTTGCGCTCCTTCTGCTTCTGCGCCAACTGTTCGGGGTCGATGTGCCTATCGAGCCAGCCGAGCAACCCCTCGATGTCCGACACGCTTGTGGGCATCTTGCGCACCGGTCGCACAGCCTCAAAGGCTGCCATCGCCCGGTCTCGCACCTCGGCGTCGCTCTCGGCGGTCGAGACCTTGCGCATCACCGCGTGCTTCTCCGACAGCTTGCGCGCCTTGTCCTCGAAAGTCGAGGTCGAGCGGCCACCCACCCTGATAAACGTTTCACCGTAGGTCAGCGCGTCGTCGAGGCCGCCGAGCTCGACATCACTGCACGAGGTCACAGAGGCTTCCACCTCCTGCAAAAAGCGCCGCAGGTCACAGAGCGCCGCGCCCCCGAGGCCCTCGCGCCGCAGATACTCGTTGACTGTCTCGTCGACGACCGGAGAGCGCTCGTCGACGAACGTCTCTGTGTTGTCTGCATCAAAGGCATCCAGCCGTGCAGCAGGCCGCTGAACTGGCATAGCCGCCGCGGTGGGAAACTGCGGCATTCGGAGCTTTGGTTCGCGCGGTAGCGGTGCTACGTCGGCTACCCGTCGATATCCTTTGTGATGGCTTCCTCTACCCTTCTTGCGCGCAGGCGAAGCGCCCCGGCGGCCCTGAGGCGAGGCCTTTTGAGGCATTGGTCCGTGAGAGAAAGAAGTTTCGCGTTTATTGTTTCGTGTTTCGTCAGTGATAGAGTGCGTTTCCCCCCGAGAGAGTGAAACATGGTACTGTATGGTTTCTACAGCCTCTTACCAACCGTAGAGATCGGATTAGGTCCTGAGAGGCTACGGAACGAGTGAGTGTCTGCGACGCCACGCTGTCGAGCCCATTACGCGCATTAGAATAGAATTCCACACGCTCGCGTCCGGTCCGTGTCGTGTTAACGTTCACACGAGCTCGAGCACTTCCACACGTGAACACGTCTGCCGCTCTGGGACCGCGACTGGGACGGCGTACCTAATCCGGTCACGGGGTATCGGCCTCGGCCGGCTTGTCCGGCGAGAGCACCGTGGCGAGTGCAGCGTGCCAGCGGTCGCGCTCGGTGATGGAGGCGAGCCTGATAAGCATCGTCTTGCCCGTGTCGAGGGTGATGTCGAGGACTGGCTCATCGGCCGACGAACGGTTGACGGCGGTGAGCGTCTTCTTGCCGCGCACGACGCTGCCCGATTCAAACTCGGCCTGGCTCGAGAAGTAGATCATCGTCTTGGACGAGGCATAAACGGCGCAGTAGCGCAGGCTCCACGTGTACGGGAAGTGTGTGCCCTTCTTCTGCACCTGGCCCGCGATGAGCGGCTGCTCGCTATGGGCGATGACGCCCGTCATCCCAATGGCGCTCGAAGCACTACCGAGCGAAGTGACCCCCGACGCACCCCCCGCTGGCGCGCCGCCCCAATCCGTCCCAGATCTGGAGCTCTCGAGCTCGAGATCGACGGACGTCTCCTCGGGATGGGGCTCGAGCGTCGCGCCGTCAGTGCCCGCGACGGCGCCCGCGCGCGGCATCTCGCTGAATTTGGTCCAGATGAAGCCTGACATGCGCGTGGCGTACGTGGCGGGGTCGGTCACAGAGATGCCCTCCTTTTCGGACCGATAACGGAATGCCTTGTAGTGGTGCTCAAGCCTTTTACGGGCGCCGTAGACTTGCAGGATGTCGATGAGACCGCCGAAGACGAGCACCTGCTGCCCATCAGCGAGGCTCGCCGCCACGCCGTCGTCGATCGCTAGGTCCTTGCGCACGTTCCACGACGACATGCGCGCCTTGCGGAAAGCAGAGGCAAAGTCTTCGTCCGTGAGCTTCGGCAGAGAGACTGTCACGTCGGCCTCGGCGGCGCCGCCGCTCATGGCGCGCCGATGCTTACGCCTAGCCTTGCCCTCGCTCGGCTCCGGCTCGCCGCCCTCGTCGTCAACGTCGCCGTCGTCACCAGACCCGAGAGCAGCTTCGGCGGCGCTGCCACTGCCCGCCAGCGCAGGCGCCGCCGGCAGTTCTTCGACCGGTAAGGGCGGAGGAGGCTGCGGCGGAGGTGGTTGCGGCAGCGCACCCGCCGCAGCCGACGCCCCCCCGAGCGCGGCTTTGCTCTCTTCGGTCGCGTCTTTGCTTGGGCGGCGCGCAAGTCGCCCTTGCTCGTCGTAGTTGCTCTGGTACTCGGAGCTGCTTGACTTGGCGCTCGAATCAGTACGCTCCTCGTCCCCATCCTTTTCGCGCGCGGGGAAGTGGAGCAGCAGCAGAAGGGAGTAGTCCATAATCTGGAGGGCGCGTAGCCACGCAAGGTCCGATTCGATCTGCCCCTTGAGCATCGCGTGGCTCTTATGCGAGAAGAGCAATTGCTTGTCGAAGTCGAGGTCCTTGAGTGTCACGTTTGGGTCGTCACGCTCCTCTTTAGTCGCGTAACGGCCGAGGGTCGAGCCCTTGAGATCGTACTTCTCGTGGATCGAGAAGGTCTGGGGCAGCAGGTTGTTGAAGATGACCAGCCGGATGCGCCGGTGCGAGGCCGTCGTGATGCGGATCAGGCCGAAGAAGCGCGGGAGGAGCGTGTTCTCAGAGCGCATCACGTAGTTGTAGTAGTTGGGCAGGATCTGGCGCAGGAACTTGGACTCCATCTTCGAGACCGTCTTGATGAGGAACTTGCCGTCCTCGGTCAGGTAGAAGACCGCGCCGCTCTTGCCCGGCGTGCCCAGCTCGCGCAGGGAGCTCTCGCCGCAGATGGAGACGAGATAATCGTCGGCCTGGACGCCAAAGTGCTCTCGCAGATGCCGGAAGGCAAGTGGCGCGTGGTCGTCAAAGGTGAAGTGCTCAGAGGAGTGGCCGGGTGTGAGCGGCGAGCCTTCCGGAGGAAAGTCTGTCCGCGTGCTCGTTGAAAAGTCAGTCAAGCGGAGCTCGCGCGGCTCCTCGGAGGAAACCTTGCCGACCGTGATCGAGATGCCCAGCTTCACGTTGACCATCATCTTCCACGAAGGGTGGCCCTTGTAGATGGTCTGGCCCTGCCGCTGCTTGCGGTGTCGCACCCTGTGCTTCGCCGGCTGCACCGCTGTGGCTAGTGTGCGCGTGCCGCCCGGGCTGCGCGAGTGGCGGCGGTCGGTGGAGGATGCACCGCGCGTATTTTCTCGAGGAGTGCGCTCGCTCCCTCGCGGAGTGTGCTCCGATTCGTCTCCCGATTCGTCGCGAGGCGTCGGCATGTTCGAGGGCCGCTCCGTTCCGGAGGCGGGTAAAGCCAGAGGAGGTATGGCGGGCACAGCCAGAGGATTGAGACGCGGGCTCGTCGTCGGCATCGCGTTCAAGAATCCGAGCCCTGAAAAAACGGTTACACCGTGTCTCGCCAAAAGTGTGTGTCAAGGGCGTTGTCTAAAGCTGCACGTGCTAACCTAGCTTGCATGCTTTTGTAGTTAAGTAGTTTAGGCCATGCCGGTTCGTCGGGTCGCGTCGGCTTCCGCTCACGGTGAAAGTTAGAGTTCAAAGATAGGCCCTCGAAGCTGTTCACACCTGTTCACCCTCGCATTCGGAGAATCACACCGGTACCGGGACAACGCGGAGACAACGCGCCGCCCGAAACACAGGGGGTTAAGGGTGTTTTCCACCAAGTGAGGACCCTGTGAATATTTTTGTTACTTTTACTATTGTAGGGAACGACCATGGAAGAACCTGTGCCGGCCGGCCACATCGGCGGCCGTCCACTCTACGGCAGCATGATGAAGTCGATCGATGCAGGTCATACCTTTGGCAACCGGGTGCGGATGATCAAGCTGCCATTAATTTTCCTCGACGAAGAGCGCTGGGCGGGCGCAATCACTCAGTTCTTCTTGCTCAGCGAAGCTCTTGAGAAGGGGCTCGCCCAGCACGCGGCGCATCCGATGGTCATCAAGTTGAAGGAGCTCGGCCTCGAAGTTACCCCTGGCTATGCATCCGATCTCTGTGAGGTTTACGGAGCAGAATGGCGCTCGATTGCAGAACGAGAGAAGACAACAGCGACAGCACACTACGTTGAAATCCTCCAAAGCGCCGATCCAGTCCAGTTATGCGCGGCCGCCTTCATTCTATACGGCGCCCTCGTCGTGGGTGGTGGCAAGCAGACACAGGCCAAGGTCAAGTCGATCTTTCCACGCATCGAGCACAAGTTGTTTGACGTGGCCGATGACATGAAGGGAGCACGGCAGAAATTTAAGAACACTTTTACTGCGATCGGCAAGGAATTTCCTGAGCACTTTGAGACGATGGAGCGGGAGGCGGCGAGATTCATGCTGCTTAACAACTGCGTCGTGCTCAGCATCCGTTGCTGGAGCTCGACGGCGACCAAGATGACGTTGACCGTTGCAGCTGTGTCGATCGCGGCCGTGGCCACGGCAGTGGCCTTTCGTCTGGCGCGTTAACTAGCAACTTTTGAGTGTGTCACTGATGAGGCGAGAAGAATGGTCAAAACTTCCTCCGCACAACAATTTCATAACACGGTTCGATTTCGGATCTTAGCGCGAGCGGGCCCACACCGCATACGCATTCGGCACCTTTTTGGAGAAGCGGTCGGACGCCGCCCCGATGAGGAGCTCGCTCATTGCCCTCGCTGCAGCGCGCACGGCCGCCTTCGGTGCAGATCGGAGCACCGGCGGTAGCTCTCCCGAAGCTACGAACTCAATGTCACCGGAGAGCGCACAGAGGCGCGCGTCCGGTGCGGATGGTCGCAGCTTGCCGATGACGCGGATGTCGATGACATCGGCGATACGCTCCATGCCGGGGCCGATGAGGCGGAAGCCGAGCGATTCGAGCGTCGCAGTCGTCGTGCGCTTATCTAGCGTGCAGCGCGCACGCAGCTCCACTGAGAATTTTAGAACGACAAAGTTGAACTCCTCGACGTTGATCAGATACTCGTCGTCGGTGCCATCCACGCGCGACACCTGCCCAGGTTCCCACGACGACATCACAATTGCATCGGCACGGCTTCCGATAAACTCCTGCAACGAGCCGCCCGCCTCGGGCTTGACCATGGTCACACTCTTCTGCCGGCATCCAAATTTGATGCTCGTCCTATCCTCGTTGAGCTCAAAGATGAACTCTGGAGCCGCGCACCTGACGATGCTCGATCTCGCCGCGTGGAGCGCCGCAGGCAGTAGCGATGGGGCTAACGGAGGGGGCGCACGAAAGGGAGACACGAGCGGCAGCGCGGAGAGCAAAAAGCGCAACCTGTCCCCTGAGACCATGCCTGTGACCACTGCTCTCGGGCGAGGTCAACCTCTCACCCACCACACGCGAGGGGAAGATGTGTCGCCGCTCGCAGCCTCACAGCGCACGGCACGGCGCGTGCTTTCAGCGCACATTTGGCGCTGCAAGACGTGATTGGTGCGCGCCGCGAGGTCGTTTCACATGTTCGCTGCAGGCGCAAAGCGAGCGCATGGGGAGATCGAGATCCGCGCCCACAGCTTTGTTTGGTCATGTTGGTTTGCATGGCCTTGGCGATCGCCTCCTTCCACTCGACGCGGCCAGTGCATCTAGTTTTTCGCAGCCCGAACGTAGTTTGTGCTGCAGAAGGCCTCGCTCCGGGGCTGCTCGTCGAGTTCGCCACCAAGGACGGCTCGGTGGCCCTCGGCGCGGTGACCGAGGCAGATGGCAAAAAGAACTGGAAAATCCTGAAAGAAAGCGGCGCGACGGTCTCAGTTCCACCGAGCTCGATTCGTCACATTTTCCCAGCGCGTCTTGCGCCCAGCAGCGAGGCCGCCCTCAAAGCCATCACCAGCCACGAGGCCGCCGCGCGACAGCACTGTGAGGGTACGTTTGACGGTGCGCTTGCGGAGGTGTGGGAGATGGCGCTCGAGGAGGACAGCCCGATTTCACTCACGGAGCTGAGCGAGCTGCTCATCAGTGATACGAAGCAGGTTTCGGAAGCGTACTACAGCACGTACCGCCTGCTCGGCACCGAGCTTGGCAAGGCCTACTTCCGCAGCAACAAAGACGGCACGGAGTTCGTCGCGCGGCCAAAGGTGGAGGCAGAGGCGCTCCGGGCGCAGGCCAGGGCGGCGGCGGCGGCGGCGGATGCTGAGCAGACGTTTCGCGAGCGCATACAGCAGGCCATTGACGGCCGCTCGCGTGCTGCGCCGCCATTTGCACTCAGCGAGGAGAGTGCGGAGGTGCAGGCCGCGTTCGGAGCCCTCGAAGCGTATGCTTGCCGGGCTCGGCTGGACGAGACCGACAAGGAGTCACGTCCGTCGGACGAGGCGGCGCGGGAGCTGCTGCAGCGGCTCGGGCGCAAAGCCACCGCTGAGGCGGGCCGCCAGCTACTTGTGGCCCTCGGGCTGTGGGATTTGCACGAGAACCTCGAGCTCAAGCGGCTCGAGGTTCCGACGAGATTTGACGAATCTCTGCTCGCCGAGGCGGCGGCGCTCGAGGCGGCGCCCCCCGAAGACGTCGACGCGGCGCGGCGTGTCGACTTGACGAAACTCCTCGCCCTCGCGATCGACGAGGCCTCGACGGTCGAGGTGGACGACGCAATGAGCATCGAGTGCTTCGAGGACGGCAGCGGCAGCGACGCGATGCGGCTGTGGATCCACATCGCCGACCCCACGCGGTACGTGGCGCGCGGCAGTGCGCTCGAGGTGGAGGCGCGCCGGCGCACGTCCTCCATCTACCTGCCCACCGGCACCTTACCCATGTTTCCGTTGAGCCTAGCCGCCGGACCACTCTCGCTGCGTGATGGCGTCGTCTCGTGCGCACTGAGCTTTGGCGTACGGCTCGGCGCCGACGGTGGGATTGACGAAGCGCATGCACCGATCATTACGACGAGCTTGGTGTGCGTGCGCCGCCTCACGTACCTACGGGTCGATGAGCTGCTGGACGCCTCCTCAGACCCGTTTGCCAACTTGGCTGGTAGTCAGGGCGAGGTGGGCGAGGGCCAGGGCAGTGCCGAGGCCGACGACGCGACTCTGGAGACGCTGCGCCGGCTCTCTTACCTCTCGCAGCGGCGACTCGAATGGCGCATCGCGGGTGGCTCCATGGAGCGCCACGCGCCCGAGGGTTTGCCCGATATGACCGTCAAGGCGCGCGCTGTTCCGGGCGCGCCCGACGGGTGGGAGGTCGATGTGAGTGTGGGCGGCGCGCGCACCGACGGCGTGGCGCGGCGTATCGTGTCGGAGGCGATGTTGCTTGCGGGCGAGGCGGCGGCGCGCTACGGCGTGGCGCATGAGCTCCCGATGCCCTACCGCGCGCAGTCCGTGCGTGAGGAGCTCAGCGACGATGAGGTGGCCGACTGCCCAGCGGGCCCGTGCCGCGCGTGGCTCGCCATCCGGCGCATGAAGCCGTCGTTCGTCTCGCCCACGCCCGCGCCGCACATGGGGCTGGCTCTCGAGGCGTACGTGCAGGTCACCTCTCCTATCCGAAGGCATGCCGACCTCGCCGTCCACTATCAGCTCAAGGCGCACCTACGCTCTGAACCGCTCCCCTACCCCGCCGACGCGCCCGGCGGCGCAAGCGAGATCGTGCGGCTGGCGCGGGAGGCAAGCTCGAGCCCCGTGCGCAGCCTCGAGCGCTCGACCAACGCGTACTGGCTGGCCGAGTACCTGAAGCGAAACGTGGGCCGACCGCTGCGCGCGACCGTGCTGGGCAGTGGCGACGGGCGCAATCGCGACGTGTACAAGCTCCTCCTCACTGACCTCGGCGCGGTGGTGGACTGCGCGACTTCCACGCCTTTGCAGCTCGGTGCTGAGCTCGAGGTCGCGCCCAACCGGCGAGGCGAGTTTGGATTGTGAGTTGTGGAACATCAGGAAGACCAGAGAATTTGTGTCCGTGACCGTGTCTCTGGGGACTTTTTGCGGAATTGAAGACCATTACACAAAAGCCCTTTCATGTGGCTCACACGACCTTCCCGAAGCCCGGCGAAGGCCTCAAAAGTGCCTCGATAGTGCACATTGCACTCCCGACCAACCCCAAGCCTTGACGGGCACTCGCGATGGAAGCAATGGCCGGAACCGCATCTTTGCAGGTGCTGGCCCAGATGGTGGTCGAGTTCCTTGAGAGCAAGTCGTTCTTCGGTGCTGAGCGCGCCCTGCGGGCGGAGCTCGCTTTGCTGCTGGAGAAGGAGTCCAAGACTCCTGGGAAGGTGAAGGAGCAAAATCTGTACACGTCCGAGCTCGAGAAGAGGCTCAACATACGCCTGGACCTGCCTCGCAATGCCGCGGTGCCCACCATCAGCAACCACACGCCGCCAGAGCCAAGCAGACACCGCGCGCCCTCACTTCCTCATGATGCAGAGCCGACCGCTCGTGGCGCAGCGACGACGCCACCTCAGGAAGGTGGCCCTGGCATGGTGCGGCAGCGGCTGCGCCTGTACACGTACCATCTTTACGGCACGCAGAAGGACGAGAGCACGCTGCGCAAGCGGCACGGAACGGGCACGCCGCAGCAGCGCGTGCTCTTCCACGACCGCCCTGAGATGCCGTCGGCGCACAAGGCCGACCTCGCCTTCCTGTCGTTGCCGATCGTGTACAACCCGCACGTCAACGGGCTCGAGGATGACGCGGAGCTCCAGATCGACGTGAACACGGTCATCATCGGACGGTACCGTGTCGTCGCCGTGATCGGGAAAGGCTCCTTTTCGCGCGTCTTCCAGTGCTTCGACCTGCAGACTGCACAGATGGTGAGCGTCAAGGTCATCCGCAACGAGAAGGATTGCTTTGACGCGGGGCTGGGCGAGATCAAGGTACTCGCGCTGCTCGCCAAGCACGACCCGCACGGTCGGCAAGCGAGGCTGCGGCTGCTCGACTACTTTTACTACTGCGAGCACCTTTTGGTCGTCACCGAGCTCCTGCGCGACTCGACCTTCCAGTTCTACAAGTTCCTGGACTTGACGGTGCCTCAGGGGCTTCGTTCGTACTTCACCGTGCCGTGCCTAGGCAGGATTGCGCATCAGCTGCTGCACTGCCTCGACTTCCTGCACGGCCTCGGGCTGCGTCACTGCGACGTGAAGCCCGAGAATGTGTGCTTCTCCTCCGTCACCCGGTGCGAGGTGCGTCTGATCGACTTCGGCTCGTCTCTGCTCACGTCGGACACGACCAACTCGTACGTGCAGTCGCGCTGGTACCGCGCCCCCGAGGTCGCGCTCGGTCTGCCCTGGGATGCGAAAGTCGACCTGTGGTCGTTTGGTTGCCTGCTGTGCGAGCTGCTTGTCGGCCAGCCCATCTTTTACGGCGCGACGGTCGCGGCCACCCTCGCCGCCCAGCAGGCCTTGCTCGGCCCGCATCCACCTGAGATGCTTGAGGCTGCGAGCCACGACCTGCGCCGCATGTTCTTTGGGCCGGGAGGAGGACTGTACGTGGTGAGTCCTGCAGGGAGGCCAGAGGGTGTGTACGAGGTGCGCCCTGTCCGACGATCGCTCGCGGAGATTCTCGAGATCGAGGACGCACAGCTCCTCGACTTTCTCTCGTCCCTGCTCGCGTACGATCCAGCCAAGCGGCCGACTGCGGCGCAGGCGCTGCAGCATCCATGGATGGTCGAGCAGAGCGCCAATTACTTCGTTTGGCTCGACCAGTGCGACCACTCGCAACGGCACGGGGGCTCCTCGACGCCGGTGGTGATGCGCGCCGCGATGGGCCACGCGATGGGCGCCGCGATGAGCCACGCGCCGCCGCTCAGCTCTGAAAGCGCCGTCGCGGGCGCCGTCACTGCGCCCACCTTCAATTCCACCAACACCAGTCCCGTCACCGTCGCCGTCGCCGTCGCCGGCCACGGTGACGCGGACAACTTCAACGTGGGATACCGCTACTCGCACCAGAGAGCGAGTGGCGGCAACAGCGGCGGTGGCGGCGGCCAGGCCGCCGCCACCCATGGGCCAGTCGTACCTGAGGACTTCGGGGCGGCCCTTCGGGTCCAGGGCGATGGTAGCCGCTCGCATGAGTGGCGCTCTCGCTTCACGCGCTTCCTCGCCAAGGTCCCATCTGGAAGCATCATGCCTGGCGTCGTGTCGGGTGCCGAGCTCCACACGAGTCACCGCCCGAGCTGCCGGGCCATTGGGCCAGAGCCGAATGACCCTCCCTCCCTCTCCAGCCCAGAGGGGGATGCACAGGGTGATTCCCAGGGAGCTTCACAGGGAGCTTCGGGCCGAACGAGCCCAATACCAGTGCGAGCTGACGGGTGCTCGCAGCCAGCCACGCCCATCATGCCGCTGTCCGTCCAGACTCGCGTCGTCTACTCCGCGGAGGGCTGCACGGTGGTCAAGCCCGAGGCGTCTGGCGCTGCCGATTACCGGTACAGTACGAAAAAGCCGCTCCTAGTCAGTAGCACTGCAGACCTCCGCGACGCGTCTGGCACGGCCTTTGGATGGTCACGGCGCATCATCTCTTCGGCGGCGGAGCCTGTTGGCGTGACCGAGCCCGGTGGGTCCACGGACTTGAAGGGGTCAACGGGCGTCCACGGACTCAACTCGCGTCAAGGAGGGTCCGTTGACGACGAGGACGAGTCTCACGGAGGCCCGCGTGATCCTGGGGGCGAGATTCAGGGCGAGATTGCGGACGACGCCACCGCCGAGCGCTCGCCTTTCCCGAAAAGCTCGCAACGGTGGCGCAAGAAATGCTGAGCTGAATTCCATCAGACCCTCGAAAGGTTGAGTTCCATCGGGGGTGGTGAGGGTCTTCGATTGCGTGAGCAGTCAGCAGGGCAGCGTCGATGGAAGCGTCTCGCAAGCCCAACACAGCGCTACGGGTGCGGCCCGGGAGAGCATTGTCGTGGGCGCAGGCAGTCTAGCAGTCCCACTCTCCACACGCGGTGGCCCTTGGCAGCCTACAGCCACGCCGCGCCCAATCACTGAACGGGTTGAGGTTCAGAATGAGCGATTTGGGGATACGGCTGTACCTCCGATGTCAGACGCGGCTTAGCAGACGAATCATACCATGTCAGACGCGGTTCTCGATTTCGTTTCGTTTCGTATAGCCAGGCGGGATGTGCCGCTTGTACCTTTACCGCCGGTCGCTACGCGGCGCGGCGCGGGCGGCGCGGCGGGAGAAGCGGTCGTGGATCGGATAATAGAAATAGTTCACGGTACTCTGGTCGCCCCGCCGGCGTCCCCCCGCTCCAAATCGCAATTCTTTGTCCCCGCTCCCGCTCGTCCGGCTACCGTTCGACCCCCCGCCCCCGGCGGCACGATCGATGCGCCGACGTGTTGCCGTGCGACCCGACCCCCTGCCGCCGGCGCGCGTGCCCGCGTCGAAATGCTATGGGTCGGTCAGAGTGACCGTCCAGAGCGCCTTCGATACGTACGTATCTATTTCTATAGAGTGAGTCCGGCCGCGTGTCGGGTGTATAGATGTTTAGATCGGTTTTCACTTCACCGGCCCGGCACCGCGCCCGGCGCCCACACGCGCAGCGCTCCCTCCTCGTCCGTGCTCACGAACGCGGCGCAAGTGGGCGCGTGCGCGAGGCTGAAGACGGGGCGCGTGTGACCGAGGCAGCGACCGGCAGGCTCGGCGGTCGTCGACGACCAGAGCACGACCGCGCCCGTCGTCTCGTCGGCTGAGAGCACGAGCGCCTCGTCGTGAGAGAAGGCGGCCACGCGCCGCGCCGCCGACTGCGAGGCCCCCTCAAAGACGCGCAAGGGCGCAGGACCGACGCCACCGCCGCCTTTGGCGCCGCCGCCGCCGCCCCCACCCCGGAGCATGCGTACGTCCCACAGGTTGACCGCCGAGTCCGCGCCGCTCGTGAGCAAATAGCGGCCCGAGCGCGAGAAGCGCACCGAGCCGACGGACGTGCCGCCGTGTGGCCGGTGGAGTGTCGTGAGGCATCGACACGTGCCACCGTCCCATATCTTGACCTCACCCGCCGCGCACGACGCGAAGCACGCACCGTCGGCGGCCCAGCGCGCCTCGGTGAGCGGATGCTGATGGTGCTGGCCGTCCGGGGAGAGGAAGCAGCGGAACGTGGCGATGTCGTACAGGTGGAGCGCCGCATGAGAGGTCGCCACGAGCAGGTGATCTCCTTTTGGGTGAAAGGCCGCCGAACGCACCGGGTGCGTGTCCGTGCACGTGCGAAGCGGCACGCTGTGCGCGGTCGCTGATGCCACGTCGTAGAAGTGCAGGTTGTTGTCGTCGGATGCGGACACGAGCTGCTTGCCCGACGGGTGGTAGTCAAGGTCGTTGACCGCAGCCGCATGGTCCGTGAAGCGGCGCATCGCACTCTCAGCCGATCCCTTGCCCGCCAGCAGCGCGTCCGCGTCGAGCACGTGCACCAGTCCGTCCGAAGTGCCCACCGCGAGCTGCTTGCCGTCAGCGCTAAAGCGCACGACGGCGCGGTGCGCGCCGACGCTCTCTGCCATGCGAGGCCGGTACGGCGCAACTGCCGGGCTGCGCAAGAGCGACACGGCCGGAGCGAGCGCGTCGACCTTCGGGCTGCCGCTGAGCAGGCCGTGCAGTGCGTGCGAGGGCAGTGAAAGCACCGACGGACCAGGCGTGCCGGTCGCCTGCGACACGGCCTGCGCGGCGCCGTGGTAGCCATCGTCCGCGAGCTGCGCCACGACGAGCTTGTACAGAGCGGCGCGGTCCATTGCACGATATGCCGTCTAGCGAGCTCTGCCTTTTGACGGGCCCTGTCTCTCGATGGACGGCTCTGTCAAACGATGGTCAGCGGCGACGGTCGTCGGCTCGCGCGTTTTGTCCGACACACAGTGCCGTCTCGACGTCGACGCGGAGCAAAAACGCGGTGGTGAAACCTGAAGCCATTTCATTCACACATGTCACACGCCATGCTGAAGTATGCAGTGAAACAGGTTCACACACTGTTCACACACCCATGTGTTTGTGCCTACAAAAACCGGCCATCCAATCATCACCGCCGCCCGCGCCCGCGCTGCTTCTTGTCCATAATCACCGCCGCCCGCCCGTCCTCTTGAATGGGCGCCGGCGGTAGCACTACAACTATCGCCGAGCCGGACCCCGGCAGGCTGTGGTCGGAACCCGTACGGCAGGCAGCCGCATCCAAGGGCCTAGCTGCTGCAAATACCGCATATGCTGTCAGCATCCTAGCCACAAGTGAGCAAGCCGCCAAGGCCCATGGTGTCAGCAGTGTCAGCAGCATGCCATCTTCCAGCAGCGCGGCATCCTCCTGCAGCACCATCTCCGGCGCGGAAGCATTCTCTTCGGACGGCAGCATGCCACCCTCATCGCCCAAAGCTGCAGCAACGGCGACTGCTTCCAGGAGCTGCAGTAGCACGAGCAGCGGCTACAGCATCGGCGGCACTGCCGCCTCTGCTGGCCCGCCCGGGCGGCAGCTCGCGCGCCAGCAGACTCTGGGCGGGGCGTTGCCGCCACCAGTGTTCGAGGTCAATGTCACGGACCGTGCCTTCGTGCCATCGCTCGTGACCGTCGAGCCGGGGCGGCGCATCCGCTACCGCGTTCAAGCCGGTGGCGACCTCAACCACATGCTGCAAGTGGATGTGGATGGCTACGATCCGTCGCCGCTGCTGCGGCCAGGGATGAATTGGATCCTTGACACGAGCCGGTTGCCAATCGGCACGACGAGCCTACGCGATGAGGTCACCTGCATGAAAGGCACTATTGTTCTCGTCGAGTCGCCGAGCCTGAGCAACCCTGGAAAGGGTGGCGCGCAGGGCGGCGGTGACGGTCGCGGCGACGACGAGAACACGGATGGCGAGGTGGCGGTGCAGGTTCCGCAAGGGAAGGAGCGAGCAGAGGCCGAATCCGACGAGGACGGAGATGCGATCAATGAGCAGATTGACAATTTCCTTGCTGGGCTCAAGCAGGCTGCGCCGCCTCGAGATGTGGACGAGGATGAGGATGATGAGGACTGGACCACGCAGCGTGGAGCCTTTCATAGTCGAGTAAGAGGAGTGGGGCCAGGAGTGTAGAAGACAAAAGCTCTTGTCTTTCATACATTGGCGATGGAGCGCTGCTTCCGGGCGCGAACAGCTACAGGTACCCCTTGGAAGTACTCGCTCGTCGGTCCACCTTCTAACGACTTCCAACCGCGCTTCCCCAGAGCTGACCTTTTCGGGCTTGAGATCGATGACGCTTGTCGGTCCTATTTCTTGCCCAACCTCGTGCGGGCGCGGAGGTTACTGCGACACCTCGGTGGGCCGCTGCATCTGTGAGGTTGGCCGTTCGGGCGTTGACTGCAGCCAACTGCACTTCGGGCCGTGCCGGCTGCACGAGGCGGGTGAGATGGCGTGCATGACCTTCGTAGGCCTCATGTCGTGCGAGTGCCGCACAGCCTGTGAACGGCGCATGGGCGGCGTGGCGCGGCGTCACCCACCCTTGTGCTGGGACTGGGCCAATGAGTCGGTGCGTCCGAAAGGGATTACTGCCAACCTCTCCGACTTCCCGGCGACAACGGACAGCGTCGTCTTCCGCACGCCCACTTGGCCTCCGATGGGGAGGTGCGCGAAGCCTGACCCACCCCAGCGGTGCGCGCAGGGTATGAAACGGTCGCTGCGCCGTGCGACCAACATGCTGGGCGGCTCTCCTCTGCCCAATGCGCGCTGTCCGTCCGCGTGCTCACATCGCGGCACTTGCCTCATGCCGCTCGGCGAGCGGAAGGAGGGGTCGGTCGAGCGCTTCCCGCTGAGCGGGCCGCGTCCGCGCGACGCGCTGATCGCACCGGCGCCCGCATGCGTCTGCCACGCCGGTTACAGCGGTGCTGGCTGCGAGATCGTCGACATGGGCTTCTGCTTCAACAGCTGCTCCGGGCACGGGGCGTGCGTCGCCCGCTTCTGCCTGTGCGAGCGAGGCTGGCGAGGGCTCGACTGCTCCCTCGCGCAGCCGCCGAGCGCCGCCGCACAGAGTGATGCACCCGCGCGCAAGTACGCGCCCATGTACGTCTATCCGCTGCCCACCGACTACTCGCTCGAAGCCGTCTACCAGCGCGACCAGCTGCGCAGCGGACAGTATTACGCCAACCTGAAATTCGCCGCCCAGCTGCACAGCCGCCGCGACTCGATCGTGGCGGACCCGGAGGAGGCAGCACTCTTCTTCGTGCCGGTGATGGTGATGCAGATGGCGGGCAACCTGTGGCACCCTTATCAGTTTCTACGCGAGACGCAGCGCAAGCTCCAACACGAGTATCCCTTTTGGAACCGCTCCGCGGGCGCCGATCATGTCTTCTTCCTCACGACCGACCGCTCGGGCTGCTGGAAGCCCTGGGCGCTGCAGCACTCGATCATCATCGGATACCTGGGCTTCCGCGCGTCAGAGGGCTATTTCGGCTTCGAGGAGCGCCTCATGTGGCCACGCAAGGGCCCCAACCGTCACAACAACGCGTACTCGCTCAAAACCGGCAACGAGGCTCTCGAACTCGACTGCTACGTGCCGGGCAAGGACGTGGTGGTGCCCGTGGACGCAAGCCTCGGCGCGGCCGAGGAGGCCAAGCTGCCCCGGCCCGGCACCGAGGCGTCCTTCCGATGCCTTACCACGTACAAGGTGCTGCTCTTCATGGGCGGCTCGATGTCCAACATGGGGCGGGTCGAGTACTCACAGGGGGTGCGCCAGGCGATTCAGCAGCTTCACAGGAACGAGACTCAGTTCGTGCTCGGCGGCAAGTTCACGCTCGGCGACCTGCGCGCCTCGCGCTTCTGCCTCGCGCCCTCGGGTTGGGGCTGGGGCTGGCGCCTCTCGCTCGCGATCGTCACGCAGTGCGTGCCCGTGATCATCCAGCCCAACGTGACGCAACCCTTTGAAGATCTCCTTGAAGGCACTCCGTACGCGTACTCGACATTTGCGCTGATGCTGACCAAGGCAGACATCCCGCGGCTGCCAGCCATCCTGCGTGCCGTGCCGCAGTCCAAGCTGTGTGAGATGCAGCGCCAGCTCGCACGCGTGCATCGCGCCTTTCTATGGCAGCGGCCGCACGGGCCCGAGCACGCCAACGCGTACGACCTCACACAGATCCTGCTTTGCCGCCGTGCCAAGGCGCTTGCGGCCAAGTTCGCGAACGCGCAGGTGCACCAGCACGCCTACCTGGCGCGCCATCCGGTGCAGTGCGCCGACTCGCTCGAGGCAGCGGGCATCCGCTTCTGAATTAGTTGGCCGTTAAGAGCTCGGCTGTGTTAGCTGTTACGGTTAGACGTCAAGGCGAGGACGAACCGTCCAGAGCAGCGAGCAGGGTTGCCCTTCCAGATACTTGCCCACCAGAACGGAGAAGGAAAAGTTAAAGTCGAAGATGAGCAGCAGTGTTCAAGGTACAAATTAAGGTGTATTATTGCTTCTTCACTGACGGTCCTCTGCCGCCGCGCGGCGCGCCAGAGTATTTGCCTCAAACTTCAAGCTCGCTGTCGACCAAATCCGCGACGAACATATGACCAGGAGCGTGTGTGATCGCAAAAGGAAGGCGCGCCGCGCGGAGGGCCTCCTGCGGTGTCACGCCGCACGCCCAGAATACGGGCACTTCGTCGTCTCGGACGACGACCTTGTCGCCGAAATCGGGTTCGCCGTCGATGCACACACCGATCGCGCTCGGATCACCCCAGTGGATCGGCCCGCCGTGCGCGCCGGGATAGCGCGAGGTGATTTCACGGACGAGGCCAAGCTTTCTGGGCGAGTAGGGTCGCATCGAGACCACCAAGTGGCCTCCAAACGGCCCGACGCGCGTGTTGGACACGGATGTCCGGTACATGGGCACGTTGCAACCCTGCTCCATGTGCCGCGGAGGTAGGCCAGCGTCCACCAAGAGCTGCTCCCAGCTGAAGGAGCAGCCGAGCAGGAAGCCGACGGTATCATGGCCCCACATATCGGCCACGTCTGATCGCTCCTCGACCACCTCGCCATCTTTCCACACGAGGTACTTGGGCAGATCCGAGCGGACATCGGCGCCTGGTGCGAGCGTGTGCGGGACCGAATCGCCGGGTGCGGTGACATCGAGCAACGGACACGCTCGTGGATTCAAAAGGCAGAAGCGCAAAAAGTTGAAGGCGTGCTCTTGGTGTACCGCGACGAAATTGGCCTGCACGAATCCCGGCACGCTGCCGGAGGTCTGTCCGCCGAACTTGCCAGAGCGGCAGAGTGACCGGAAGCTGGCAGCTGGCGACCGATCGATGTCACTCTTCCGGCGGAAAAGATGGGTCAGCCCTGTTTGTAGAGAGCTGCCGGAAGCGTTGAACGCGACGAGCGGCGAGGCTGGCAGCGCCGTTACCGGCAGGGTTAACGAATGGCGACGCATTCCCTTCATTCCGCAGGTGCAAAAGGGGCTTCAGAACTTTCATCTTTTAGTGCCAGAAGTAGCTTGCAGAGGGAATCAGAAGAACCCCCTCGTCCGATACCATTCTCGCCCTCCATCTCACGCGCGCACCACCTTGATTGGATCGTATAGGGTGGCCATCTCCTTCTCGCACTGCCTGAGCATGGCGATCGAGCGCTCCTGCAATTTCCAGCCGTGGTACGAGGCGTAGCGGTCCTTTTGCTTGCGGCTCTTCTCTGCCTGGGCCAGGATCGCGGCCGTCGACTGCGTGTCAAAGGGCAGCCCGAGCAGCCCGCACACGGCTTCGATCGTGGGCGACGGCCTCGTGACCAGATCGTCAAAGTCGACGTCAATGACCAGCATGCGCGGATCCTGCTTGGCAAGCTCGTTGGTGCGCCGCAGCTGGCCGAGCTGCATCACGACCGACTGCACGGCCACCTCCTCGATGGCCGCGAGGTCTACGCACACACAGACGGCGTCGTGCATCGCGCGCATGAGCGAGGCGAGCGAGCCGGCCACTGAGACAAGGTCGCGCCGATAAGTGCGCAGCATGCAGTAGCGCTCGCCGTGGCGCTGCTGCTCCCTCGTGCCGCTGCCACTCGCGTGCAGAGCGTCGATGAAATAGCCGTGGCACGGGCACTTGAGGATCAGGTGCGTCTGCGCCGGTGAAGCGTACAGCGCCGCCACACGCTCGAGCCGCTCCGAGTAGCACGCGTACGCGGTGGGCATGTGCGGCAGCAACTCCTGGTGCCACTCGCACACGGGCGCGACGACGGTGAAGAGGCCAGTGAGCGGCACTGACATGTGCAGCAAGAAGATGCATTCCTCGGGCTCGTCGATTGCCATCGGGTGGATGGAGAGCAAATGCGGCGCAAGCAGCCGGATGATGCTCAGCAGCCCCTGAATCGGCGTGCGGCCGGGTGCGATCGGGTTTCTGAACTCGCGCAGCGAGAAGGACTTGCAGGCAGCGTTGACGGAGAGCAGTCGCTGCAACAGCGTGGTGCCGGTGCGAAAGGGTCCGCCGATGAAGACGCGAGTGCGAGGCGGCCCCGGAGGTGGCGGCGGCGCGCTCGCCATCTCCTTGCGGGTTCGGATGTTGACGAGAACGGCAATGGCAACCATGAACACGCCCAGCTGGCTCAGCTGGTGGTTTCCCGAGCCGCCTTCGCGCGCGAGCGCACACTGCCGCTCGTACATGAGGTCGAAGGCGTCACGGTCTTCAAAGGGATCGAGCAGTTTCGGGAAGCCAGCAAAGGCACGCAGCTTGGCGACGGAAGGCGACCGGAACGCGGACGGCCACAGGTACCACGTGCAGCACACGAATGCGTTGAGAAACCGGGCGACGAAGGTGCGGCGCGCCGGGACGACCCACGCCGGATGGAGGAGCGCGGACGACGGACTCGCCATATCAGGTCGCGTTGTGTTGGGCCATTTTCATTCACAGCCTCTGATGGTTCGATGAAGGACGAAACGGAACGAAATACACAGCGCAATCTCTCCTCATCCTCTCCTTCGCTTCTCCCGCAACGCCTCGTTCAGCAGCTGCCTCGTGTTGCCATTGCCCGACAGCTGGATCGGTTGCCGCCCATCGCTCGTGGGCTGATCCGGCGGCACATTGCCGTCGAGGAGCGCAAAGACCGCGTCCGTATGCCCGGCGTCGGCACCGAGGCTCGCTCGATGGATCGGCGCCAGCCCATCCGACTCCACCCCGATGGCATCGACCTCGTAGCGCAGGAGCATCTTGATGATTTTGGCGTGGCCCTTGGCAGCGGCCGCGTGCATCGGCGGAAGGTGCAGCGAGCCATCCGCCGTAGGCCCTCGGATGGACGCGTCGGCGCCCATTTTCATCAATGAGGCCGCCGCGCGCAGCTTGTCCGCCTCCGCCGCGTGCAAGAGGGGCGTCTGGCCGGCTTCGGAGAGCTCGTTGATGTTGGCGCCATCGGCCAGGGCGGTGCGAACCGCAGTCGGGTCGTTTTGCTCGACGGCAGCGTGCAGCGGCGTTGTGGCGAATGTGCGCGGCAATCCCGCGAGGCTGAGGGCGACGATGAAGAGGCGCGATGAAGACTCGTTGGTGTTCATCGCATGTACACGACAGACGCGTGTGTGAATTCGACCGAGCGGGGCTGAGCGTTAAGCGGCCCGGCCCGGCTGCTGATCGAGTATGGCTGTGGTAAGGGTCCAGGGGTCCCCGAGCTAACTAGTTGTAACCGCACACAAATGTACGCCGGTCCGCCCCATCCCGGGCCCCATCCCTCCCTCCCTCCCGCGTCCCGCCCGCCCTCACTCCCCGTCCCTCCCTCCCTCCCTCCCTCCCTCCCT
>Ga0210242_100035_pt1 | contig 82581 bp, 37 predicted proteins | sample ChrtobMeP5a_16mM_FD_155445 | JGI IMG/M metagenome (GOLD analysis project Ga0210242, IMG submission 155445) | Chrysochromulina tobin associated microbial communities from unialgal haptophyte culture, Seattle, Washington, United States - P5a_16mM | ecosystem: Host-associated > Algae > Haptophytes >... | reverse complement strand
CCCGCACGGGCGTGGCGAATGACCGGATCGTGGTAGAGCGAATCCACAAAGTACCGGCGCCACCCACTGCGCCAGCAGACACTTCTGTCGGGAACATATCGGCGGCGGACACCAGGTAGCCGCCGGCTAGGGCGGCATAGTCGAGACCAGCCAGGACCGAATCCCGCTCGTACCGGAACCGCTTGCTTGTGAGGGAGGCAGCATCGTCCAGCCCATCGGCAAGAAGCTGAAGCCAGGCAACGCGCATCTTCAGCGGGCTGATGACGGCCAGGATTGTGGCGGTGTCGAGCACAGCAGGGTCGCTCGTGAACAGCGCGCCCACAAGTTCGCCGGCCACGTTCGAGTAAGCTGCCTCCATCTGCCCAGCCGCCCCAGCTATCACGCAAAGCGTGGCACCCAACGTCGTGTTGAAGGAATCACCCGTCGCGAAAGAGAGTGACGGGTCCGCGCCGCGAAGGGCCAGCGCGGCCACGGGAGCCGTGCCCGCAGGAACTGCGACGAAGTCCATAGGGAGAGACACAGCAACAACAACACGACAGAGCGCACGAGACGCGAGAGCGGATTCTCGAAGCTTTCTCGAAGCACTCAGCGCGGGACGCACTCAGCGTTCATCACGACTCGAATTACGACCCGATATGGTAATATGGGCGGTATATGCATGCATGCTCGGCCGGACCGAAAGGTCGGCTCGCCTGCGGGAGCCCTCATTCACACCTAACTGAACACAACCACACCTGCGGTGAGCTTGAGGAGAAGTCGTCCATATGGAAACTCTTGCTGGCGGCGGCGTAGCACCTCGTGCTGCCGGCGGCTATGATCCTCGCGCTGCCGGTGGCTCAGCACCTCGTGCCTCCTGCGGTGCACCGACCGCGAAGAAAGCACCGCCCGGCATGCATGCGGGGCGCTATGAGGGCCTGAAGAAGAGCAAAGCTGCGGAATCGCGTCAAGAAGCGGCACGCCTAGAGGCCGAGCGAATCAAGGCCGAGGCGGCGTCGGCAGAAGCGGCACGCCTGGAGGCCGAGAGGCGCGAGAAGGAGCGTCTCGCTGCCGAGAAGGCCGCGGCGATGGCGGCCAAGATCGCGTCTCGGCAGGCTGCTCTTGATGCTGCAGTCAAACGGCCAACTCATGCAACGCAGCCGCGTCCGACCAGACCATCCGTCTCTGCAGAGCCTGCAGCCAAACCCTCCATTCACATTCACGACAGCACGGGAAGAGCGCGCGCCTCCGCAGAGCCTGCGGCCAAACGTACCGTGGCGTTACCAAATAAAGACACGCTCGACTTTGGCATCCATGTCGTCGAGGGGTTCGCGTGCACGGTCATGCTGCCTGAGGGCAAGAGCGTGGGCGACTCCCATTATCTTTCTGAGCTCTCGTCGCATAAGCATCCGAGGCTCGTCGAGTTCGTCATCGAAGGGCCGCGCGATGCCGTCGACTGTCTGACAGAGGCAGTTTGGGAAGGGCAGGCAGTGCGGCTGGTTGGGCACATGTCGCCGGTCAATGCCGTGAGCCTCGATACTTTCGTCGAGCGAGGAGCCGCACTCTCGATGGGCATCCCCAAAAAGGCGGCGTTCTTCGCCTTCGTGTACCCGTGCCGCCTCCTTCACAACAGGCAGCGGAGATTGCTCGAGATCGTCGGCTCCCGGCTTGGTTCGGAGTGCCTGGTGAACACGCCGCCGTGGCTCGACCTGCTGAGTGCATCCGATGATTGCATGCTGATTGCCTCCCTCATCAGGTGAGCACGCCGCCGTGGCTCGACCTGCTGAGTGCATCCGATGATTGCATGCTGATTGCCTCCCTCATCAGGTGAACACGCCGCCGTGGCTCGACCTGCTCCTGACGGGCGGCTACGTCTACTTCGATAAGGCTGGCACGCTCCTGCGCGCGAACGCGCTCGGGCAGCTCAAGGCGAGATCCGCAGGTACGCTCTCTCTCTGATTGCCCTTGATGAGCTCCCTCATCAGGCACGCTCTGATTGCCCTTGATGAGCTCCCTCATCAGGTACGCTCTCGCTCATGGGCCCGTATACAGCCAACCGTCTCGCGGGTGAAGCACTGCGCGTGGCGGAGCGGCTGCAGCCGGTGACGCTCGACACGCTCGCGCACGCGGGGTTCGTCAAGTTCGGCTGGGTCTTCAAGAGCGAGTGCCCCGGTCAGACGGCGCTCTCGGAGGCCCACGAGCAGGGTGCCTTCGTGTACGCGCACAAGGACGGCTCGTACTACTTTTACCAGCTCAAGCTGCCGGGGGTGAGAAGGGCGCCCAAGCGTGCGCCTCGGCCAGAGCGCGACGAGCCGTCCGCGCATCAGGTGAAGCTCGCTGGCGAGATGGGCCAGGCACTCGACCGCGCCATCCGGCAGGGAGCGGCCAACGCAGCCGACACGCTCGCGTACGCACGCGAGGCGCTGCGCCGTCGGCGGGAGGAGGAGGGCAAGATGCGTCACGACGTGCTCAAGATGACGCGTACCGAGGCAGATCACAATCTCTCCCTCGAGGATCGTCAGAAGCAGAAGCAGAATCGCAAGCGCAAGCAATGGCAGTTGCGCTTGGTGCCCACGCTCCTCTCAGCACTCGTCACCTTGGGTCTGCTCTTCCTCGCGCAGGCGCACACATTCCACGACGACGACCCAGACGAGGTGCGCCGGTTCGCGCAGATCGGGAGCGTGCGCTTCTCGGGCTTCCGGCTGGTTGCCTCGTTCGTGTGGAGCGGACTTTTCACGTACCTCGTGTGGCAAGTCTTCTGCGTCTGCTCGATGGAAGGGCTGAGCAACACGCAGCGCCGGTGGCTGCGCCATGGGCTACTCTTCGTGCCGGTGCTCTCCGTAGGCACGGAGGCACTCGTGCTTTGGCTCGATGACTCCTCCATCGAGTCGCTCACGCTCGCTGCGATCTTGCCGCAGGCGGTGCTCTATCTCCTCCTCTTCATCGCCTTTCCAAGCGTGGTCTACTACTGGCGCATCCAGGCGGCGCGAAACTGGCTCAACAAGGTCTCAGAGAGGCAATTGCTGCGCACCTCGACCCGCAACTCGATCCACTCGAGCACATCCTCGGAGCCAGCGCCCGCTCGCGCGCGCAACTTGCCTCCTCCTCCTCCTCCTCCTCCTCCTCCTCCTGCCACCGCCGTCCCCGCCGCTGTCCCCGCCGCCGTCCGCACCGCGACTGCTCCGAGGCGGCCGCAGATCCACGATGATCAACACGGCGCCACCCAACCACCGCCCAAGTTTAGCGCACGCACGCTGGCCTGCTACATGCGTCGGCATCACACCAAGTCGATCCCAGCGGCAGCGAGGCTTCCTAGGCCGCCGGCTCCACCCAGCCCTGCGAACAGCCCTCCGGACCCATCGTCGGAGAGCCCACTCAACTCTTTCGGCCGTTTCATGAGCGTCGCCGACTTTTTCTCGGTGTCGACGCCCGGCCAGGCCGCTTCAGTCTCGGTGTCGACGCCCGGCCCGGCCGCTTCAATCGAGGCGTCCGAGGAGCGTCACGCTGCCGCCACCGCGGCGCCGGGAGCGGCGTCGGACACACCGAAGGCCTCCGAGGCAGCCTCCGAGGCAGCCGCCCCGACGTCGTCGGTTGCCGATGTCGCCCGTCTCGTGACCGCTGTGCGCAGGGTGCAGGCGAGCTATCGACGGCTCTCGATCCAACGCAAGAGCGAGCGCGAGCTTGAGGAGCGCAAGCGGCGTCTGCTGCTCGTCTCCAAGCCGATCCTCCTCGCCTCGGCCGCCTATGTGCTCATCGAGCCGGTCATCGTGCACCTCGATGCGACGCCGCCGAGTGTGGCCGCGTGGAGTTGGCTGCTGCTGCTGCTGCCGGGCATCTTGATCGTGGTACTCGACTACAGCGGCGGACAGGAGCGCCGGCACAAGCTCGGCCTTTCCTTTTCGATCACGCATGCCATCTTCATATGCGCCGTGCTGCTACGCCTGCCCTACCGGTTCGCGCCGTACGCGGTCTATTTATGGGACGCCTTCGAAGCGCTCTTCGGTGCCGAGCACCGACTCTGGATTTCGCTCTGCGCCTCGGCCTCCTACTTTATCTCGCAAGTGCTCGTGCAGCAGTTGGCTCAGCGCGCGCTCTTTCTGGCCTCGCTGCTCAACTACGCGCCCCACCTGCTCTTCCCGCTGCACGTCTTCGATTTCGCGTGCTACTATGCCACCTTGGGGCTGCGCTCGTACGCGCAGCTGCGCTGGTCGTGGGTGCCCGTGACGCTCCTGCTCCAGGTCAACGTGGTGCTCAAGAACTCGGGCACCATGCATGCGGTCGTGGTCGGCATGTATCGGCTGATCTTCGAGGGCCAGTGGCGCGCTGGCCAAGGCAAGCACAGCGAGGACCCGTTGCTCAAGCTGCAGTTCCTCGCGCGCCTCGCAATCCAGTGCGACCTCGCGGACATCACCGCCATCCTCACCGTGCCCACGGTCGTCTCGTACTTTGTCTGGCGCGACGAGTGGTTCTCGCTGCAAGGCACGGGCATCCTGCTGCTGCCGTGCGACTTGCCTACAGTCTGGCTGCACTTTGGCTTGCTGCTCGTGATCAAGCCCTTCTCCTTCATGATCGCGCGGCGCATCCTCGAAAGGAACATGTACGTTGCTCTCCTTGGCCGCTCGACCATCCATGGCACCTCGACCATTGCCCAGGAGCTCGTCCAACAGCGTCGGGCCGCCGCCACCAAAACCTGCCAGAGGCAACGGAGCGGTCTTGGGTCTGACAGGCTCGCGCGCGCTCGGATACGACGGGTTGCGTCCGTCTTCAGGGGCGTCCCCACAGCGACCAAGGACAAGAATCGAGCCGATGGCTACTGGAGGAGCCGGCCGAAGCCGGTGTCAACCGCCGCCGCCGCCTCCGCCTCCGCCTCCGCCTCCGCCTCGCCGCCGCCATCACCTCCAGCCGTTGGCCACACGGCAGTCGCTGGCGGCAAGGCAACGATGGCCCTGCGGCCGCAGGCGGCGCAGAAGCCGCGCGCGCCTGTACAGTGTGGTGGAGCCGAGGCTGCTGGAATGGGCCACCTGAGTGTGCCTTCTCAGAGAGGGAGCTCCGACGTGGCTGCCACGTGGGACATCCCTGGCGCGGCCTCATGGGAGCATCGTGAGGTCAAGAGCACTGACGGCGCCATCGACCCGAAGACGCTCACTGACTTCGTGGTGGGCAAGATGGAGGATCATTTGGGTGACCGCTTTGACGTCCACCGTCGCAAGCTGCTCCTCGAGGAGTTCGATGTGGGCAACCTCGACTATGCCCACCTCTTCTACAAGACCATCCGGCGCTCGTACTTCTTCTTCGCATGCGCGACGCTCTTCGAGCTCTTCGCCGTCCTGCCTCGCCACGTGCGCGTGCCCCTTCCAGGAGCACTCGAGCAGCTCGTCATGGTCGGGGAACCGTCGATCAACGGCACGACAAGCACCCGCACGCACTGGGTCGAGCTGCCGCCATGGGCCGTGTGGGCTCGTCTTCCCACCTCGGTCACACTCGCCATCGACAACGACGCGCGATGGGCATGGGACCGGATGTCGGCCGGCAACGCAACGTATGCCGACAATTGTGCTAGCTACACTGTGCGGGGCGTCGCACTGACCCACTGGTTTTAACGGTTTACCACCGGTTGAGCCCAGCTACGGCGAAGACATCGTGCAGGGCCCAGGGGCTGTGCCTTCTTCCAACCGTTCTTGTTGACATATCTTCCTCCGTCGATCGTCCTGTAGGTTTACATTATGCGTACACTCGGAGTCCCCGAGTAGCGAGTTTTGTGCCCCTCAGGGGGCCTACAATTCACACTGAATTCACACTGTTACGGTTTTAGGGCGTTATCGGAGCTGCATATCGGAGCGGCGCGGGATGCGGGATGCGGGAGTCGGAGCGGCGCGGCATCACCGTTTGGCGGAAAACGCTCTGATCGACGCGGGCACGTCACATCTGGGCAGTGCATCGCACGACGCCCCGAACTCACCCTATCGAGCCATGAAGAAGGCCGCCACCTGGCGCGGCCGGGTGGCTGGTGCAGTCGCTCGAGATTTGGTTGCAGCAGCAGCAGCTGCGGCTGCTCGCACGCGTGCACGCGCTGACGGCAGCGAGAGCGGCGGCAGGCCGGAGACTAAGAAGCAACGCATGCAGGCCTCCGCGCGTGTTAAACAGCACGAGCGCGAGCCCAACGCGTGGGAGCGGGATATGGCTGCCCAAGCTGCTTTGGTCGCCGCGCGCCTCAAAGCACGGGCGGACGGCAGCGGCAGCGGCGGCGACGAGCATGCGAAGGCGTTGAGGAGGGACGCGCTCGAACGGCTGAGGCTGCAGCGGGAGGCCCTCGAGGCCGAGCGCATCGGCGGGCGTCGCGCCGCGCGCATCGCCATCGTCGGCGCGGGGCCGGCCGGCCTCTGGCTGGCTGTGCTGCTCGCACGCAAGCACGCGACGCTCACGCTGACCGGCAATGCGGTGAAGATTACGCGGAACAGCCACGCGCCACAGATTGACGTCTACGAGCGCCGTCTGCCCGCGGCCGAGGCAGGCGCCGCCGTTCGGAGCGCTGACGAGGCGAACAAGTATGATCACAGCAGCGACAACAGCGAGGCGACGAGTAAGGCACTGCACGGGAGCCGCAACATCATCCTCGCGATCACGCAGCAGACGCAGGACCTGCTCAACCGACACCTGTGCGGCACGGCCTCCTCGCATAGCCATCACGCCTTCGCGCCCACCTCGCGCATCGGCGATATTGAACGGATCCTTGCCGCCGAGTTTGAACGGTACTGCGCTGCCGGTTTCGGCCAGCTCACCTACGGCGCCGTCGTGGGCGATCCGGACGAGTTCCACAGCGCGCGCCGCGGTGGCTACGACGTGGTCTTCGTCGCCTCGGGCAAGAAGGGCGTGCCTGACGAGTGGCGCATCGCGAGGGGCCTCGAGTCCATCGTTGAGGGCACGGCGGCAGCGATCCTTGTCCAGGTACGTTGATTGCATGCTGATGGCCTGCCTTGCATGCAAGTGCTCACCACAGCGCGGAGGACCTGCCTTGCATGCAAGTGCTCACCACAGCGCGCTCGACTCGCCGCGATCCTCGTCCAGTACTGGGGCGCCGCTACCGACCTCGGCCGTCTGATGGACGTCTTGGTCGGGTCGGCGAGCCGCACGATCGCGCCCGCGCGCGTCTACTTACGGCCCGGAGCCGATGCGGGCAGCGGCTGGGCGTGGCTGGTGGGCCTGCCTGAGCCGCTCACCGAGGCCGTCCGCCGCGGAGTGGAGCGCGCCCGACATGGCGACCGACCGCGTGGCGTCAGCGAGGCGCCGAGCCACTCCTCCTTGGCCCAGGCACTCCAAGCTATGCTCGACATGGGGAGGGACGCCGCTGCCAACGGGAGCGTTGGCGGCAGGGATGCCTGTGGTGGTGGTGGCGGCGCCGGTGGCGCCGGCCAGCTCACCTACGGCGCCGAAGGTGAGGGCAGCACCGCGCCGTCGCGAGCGCCCTGGCCAAGCATGACGCCGCCCACCTTCGCCGGGGAAGTGGCTGCGCTCGAGGCGCTGCGTATGCTCGACACAACGCTCCGGGCGGCCGGTGCACGCGCAAGCTGGACGGAGGCGAGCTTTTGGCGCTCGTCGAGCGTCTTGCATGCGGCGGGCGCCGTGGCGGGCGCAGGCGCCGTGGAGGGCGCGGGCGCCGTGGAGGGCGCGGGCGCCGTGGAGGGCGCGGGCGCCGTGGAGGGCGCGGGCGCCGCGTTGGGCGCGAACGTGCCCGGTCCGACGCTGCTCGTGGGCGACACGTGCTGTGGGCGCCCCTTTTGGCTCGGCTCGACGCTCAACGGCCACTTCGCCGACTTGGCGCATCTGACCAGCTCGACGAGCTGCTGGGATAGCTGGGATTGGGCCGCCGAGAGAGAGGCACCTTTCAAGCCGTGGCTCGATCGGATGCGGACGCTGCGCAAGTGCGGCAACACGCCGGCAGTCGCCGCCTTGCCCACCAGGATCCGACGTGAGCTCGCCAAGGCCCTGGAAGCAGGCAGGGCCGCGGCCGACGGAGCCAAGGCCTTGGAAGCAGGCAGGGCCGCGGCCGACGGAGCCAAGGCCTTGGAAGCAGGCAGGACCGCGGCCGACGGAGCCAAGGCCTTGGAAGCGGGCAGGGCCGCGGCCGACGGGACGGCGTCACCACGCACGACCACGAGTCCGAAGCCGTCGAGGCTGTTGGCGCCCCCGCATGCGCCCTCGGCGCCGCGGCCAACGATAACCCTCACGACCGAGCTGGAGCTCGCGCCCGACGCGCGCGTTGGTGCGCCACGGGGCACCTCGCTGCCCAAACTGCTGACGCGCACTAAGTAGAGCGGTGTGCTGTGTGCGTGTGCACACGATTTAGCAATAGAAAGAAGCAGCCCCCATGCCGGGCCTGGCCGGACCAGCGCGGCAGACGGCCTCGGCAGCAGCAGGCGAGGCGAGCAGCGCCGTGTCGACGCGACCGGCGGCGTCACGACGCCGCACGCGGCGCACGTCCGCGTCTCTCGATAATTTCCGTATCGTCCCGCACGGCGCGTCGTTACTTGCCGGCGCGAACCGGACTTATTCGCCCCTCGCCTAACTAATCTCTAATGCGTGGGTCGTGAGCTGCAACCGCGCGGCCTGCAAATGAGGCTGCCTAACGAGGTGGGACCTATACATGCTCAATACATGCCCTGCGCACCGCTGGGGCCTGCTCGACGGCGCTCCAGTTGAAAAGTTTACGCGGCCCAAGCAGCGCCTCATTTTCCTTAAGTGCCACAAAGCACTGCCGAGGCATCGTCCGTAAGCGCAAGCCCGGAGCATTCTTGGCCACTCCTCCGTAGCCGGCCGACTCTAGCAGTGCATCGTGTAGCAGTCCATCGTGGCAACTGAAATCTGAGCTGCCAGTTCGCACGCCGATGCACGGGGAGGAGAGCACACTCTTGTTCGGCATGCGATCGAGCGGAGCCCTCCCTTTCCGATGATGAAAGTGGCACAGGAGCAGGGCGTGCGAGCCGTCGCTAAGGTGGGACACGCCGCCTTTGTCGATGCGCAGGTTGCAGTCCGGCGGAGCTAATGCGTCATCGAGCTGAACTGGCACCACAAGGTGCGCCACACCAAACGGCGTGCCAGGGGCGGCCGCGGCATCGAGCACTGCCGCAGAGAACGAGAATCGGTACCCCATAGCAGCGAAGTACTGCCCCCACTCGTCGTAGCTGGCGCGGTGGCGGCGCAGCGGACCGAAGACGGCCCTCAGCGCGCCCAAGTTGATCACGGGCATCACGTGCGAGAAGAAGGCGGCGGTGCTGTAGACGGCGATTGGGCCATACGAGAGCTGCATCGGGACCTCCGTGACCTGCGCACCAAACCAACCGACCAATCAAATCTAAGCTGCGGGAAGACGTGTGCGCACATGGGCGCAGTCCGACTCGAGCGATGCGCGCGCGGGGATGGGGGCGGCGGCCGGCACGCCGACGAGCAGCACGGCACAGCTGTGTGAGATTACCTGCACCGCCCCGATGGGCGCGCTGCGACTCTCCCCCAGCTGCCGCGTGAGCGCCGCAAACATGTGCCCAGACACCATGACCTGCAGGGTGGGGGTGAGAAGGGCACGTCACAATGAGCTGGAAGAGACTGGACACACTCGCAGAACACGCGCAGCCACACAAAACAAGGTGCTTCAGAGGCACACGCGCAGGCTGTCGTGCGGGTCGCACATCGTTGTCAATCCAGCCCCACCACGCATACGGCGTGATAACCTCGGGAACGAGTAGTGCGGCCAGCGGCTTCATGTCGGTTATCTTCCGATAGTCGAACCCATTAACGTGGTGCATGCTGGCGCTCAAGACGGTCTGGAGCCGTGCGCACAGCGTCCCCCAAGGAAGCGAGATAAACTCCACGTTAGACGGCATCGGCAGCAAGTGCGCTGGTGGGCTTGGGTCGCCCACGATGGCCACGCGGATCGTCGGGCTGGCGCCGACTGATCGCAGGAACAGAGGGAGGCAGGTGGAGTTCCACTGCGCCGGGCCGTACAGCCAACTGACCAGTAGAAGTAGCGGCTGCGGCACGGCCGGCAGCAGCGCCGGACGCGCCACACGGACAGCGGACGGAGAAGAATTATTGAGAGGGCGCGCTGGCGAAGTGACAGGCGCTGAGAGCTTGTTAGAGAGCCTGTGCATTTTTGTCGCGCATCACACGTCCGTGAACCACGAGGGTTTCTCGTCCTGTGAAAGGTTGAAACGGCTGTGAGCCGGAGCTTGCGGCACGTCCAACCCGAGTAAATCAGGTACGGTGCGTACCGGTGTACCTGCTTTAACTGTTGGAATCATCGAATCACTCGGGGAATCACTCAAGGGAATCACTGCGAGAGGCTCCCCACACAGGCACGACTTCTTCACCTGTGAGTTGGAAATGATCAAGATGTGACTGAAAAAAGGAGCTCTGGATCTCCGTCCGCGACCCCACTCCCACTCCTGTGATTGCCAACCTTTTTCGCGAGAGGCGCATGGCTCCTCTCGCGATTCGATGGTTCGCACTGCTGCCAGTGCTTCTCTTGCTGCAGGTAGGCGGCCTCATGCCAGCGCCTCCGCCAACGCGCGGCCCTTTGCGGGGCTCAGCCATTCAACTTGGCCTTGTCTTTCCCGACTCGCAGGAGGGCACGCCAGCTGACCCGCGATCTTGGCGCAAGGGCACTGTGGGCGACTCGAGCACCACCTACTGGTGGAGAAAAGGCGTCCATGAGTCTGACGCTCCAGAAGTTTCCAACACACCGCCAGCAGAAGACTGGAAGGTGGGCAAGCTCGAAAATGGGCGCGAGTTCCTGTGGCGCGAGGGCAATGACCCCAACGACCCTGAGATTGCGCTGCAGGGATCGGAGGTCGAGGCCACGTCCGCCCCGGATACGTCGCCCGACGGCTGGCGAATCGGCGTGCTAGCGAGTGGCAGGAGGTACCTATGGCGAGGCAGCGCTGAGGATCCGGAGGTGCGCTTCTGGGACTCGTCAACGCTCGAATCGGGCAAGGTCTTCTGGTACACAGGCGATGGCCACGTGAGCCTAACCGATCCCTTTGACCTTCGCAGCCGGCAAGAGCTCATATGAGGGAGGCCACAATCGTCGGTTTGGGCGAGATATGCTTTGTTCTTATCGTATGTCGAAGATCGAGAGCCAGCGCAGAGCCAGGAGCAGAGACAGCCGGGGTAGTAACGGAAATATGCGCGCCTTTCCCTTTGGGGCGACGAGTATAGAAATGATATAGTTAAACGCCTTCTATACCCCGTACGTGTGGGCTACACACACGCGCGGTACGGCGTTTCGCCCGCACGAGCGTCGAGCCACGCGGTCGACCATCATCAGTGAGTCGGTTCATGTACACGGCCGTCCCGCCCCCTGGCACCTCCCCCTCTCCCCATGGCGCTATCGCCATTTGCGATGCCGTGTGCCCGTGTCGTCTCAAAACGGATTGACGCCCGTCATCGAAAACCCCTTGAAGGATGTAATGAAGCCACCGAAGATGAGCCACGTGGCGCCTGCGGTGGCTACCGCGACCGCCCCCCAGCGTGCGTTCACTGGCACCGCCTCCACCACATCGACCACCGCGGCGGCGCGCTTGATATCATCAGCGCTGGCACCCCGAAGGCCGATGGGATTGCTCGTGAGCACGCCAGGGTTCTTCGTGATGACCTCGAGCGCCTCCGCCTCGCTCATCTTCTCGGTGAGGACCCGCCAGCTGCCGTCAATGTGGAACGGCTTGTTCAAGTACGGGAGCACCAGGGCAGAGTTGCGAGCAATGGCCTCGAGCGCTGCGTCCTCGTTTGGGTAAACACTGAGGACGCGATTGTACAGGATGCGGACGCCAGGACGGGATTCCTTTAGGTCATCGTCTACTAGCAGCGCTTCAATCGAAGGCGGCAGCGGCGTGTCGAGCTCGCGAAACGGCACACCCGTCTGTGCGGCCAGCGCCCTCAGCGCCTCTGCTTGCTGCAGCTGCCTCTCGGGTTGGAACTGAAACTGCCCTCGCTCCGCGCCAGTCGCACCCTGCGTGACGACCCACCCTTCGATGACGTCGTACTCGATCGATTTGATCGATGGGCAATGACGAGTTCCGTCCACAGATAATTCGAGCACATTATCAGCCGCCATACGAAAGAGCAACGTGTCCTCCTCTAGGTCCACTAGCTCTAACTCTTGAGCCGCTACCATGGTCACGAACGGGTGAGCTCGCACAGGCCGCAGAACTCGCACGGTGCTCAACGCTGGATGCGCCGCTGGCGCGAAAAGGACTAGGAGTTGAAGCATCATAATTGCTCGAGCGAAGGCACCAAGGGGCTGGGTGCAGGGGCTGGGAGAGCCTTGTTGGAAGGCACGCACGTTTCGTAATTTTCGCGATCTCAGTTTCTCATGAAATACTCGATGAGGCACCCCCCCAATCTCAATACGTTGATTCATATTGAAGAAGAGATTTGCTCATGTTTCGTACAGTCCAGTACATTGTACTTGACATCGAGCGCGAAGTTGCGCTCAACACGGCGTGTGTTTCGTTTCCCGCTTGTGCGGCTCGATGCGTCGGGACGCCGGCACGCGAGCGAGGCGCGCCGCGCGCGCGGCCCGATCGATGCGTCTTGTGGGTTGCAAGCTATTGCAGCTCATCATCGTGCTCCAAGCTTCCAAGCTCGCTCAGGCTGATTGGTCAGCACCGCATGGCTCGAATCAGACGTCGGGCACGGCACTCAACAACCCAATAAACGCAACAGGCAACGCGACAGGCAACTGCTGTCCCCCAAGGGCAGAATCTGGGCGGATGGGGCGCTGCGATTTCATGGCTCAAAAAGCAGGATGCGCTCACGCCCGAACGCGGAATTTCTGCCCAATCGCGTGCGGATCATGCGCCATCTGTGATCCGGCCTTGCGTGAGATATATCGACAGTTTTACGTGCGGACAGCTCGCATGCGGGCCAAGGCGGCGCCGAGTGAGGTTGCCTTTACAAACAATTACAACGTCTCATTGGCAGAAGCGCGGAATATGGCCGTAAAAATGGGCAAAGATCTCTCCAGGCGTTCCCGCCTATTGCTGGTAGACGTGGTCATCCGCGGACTCTCTTTCTCCCACTATGTTAACGATCCTGGCTTCGACATGGTGCCAACGAAGCCCATCTTCGATTATATACAGTTTAGCCGCACCCGCACAACACAGCACCTTTGGCCTCGCTACGGCCATTCGTTGGTGGGAGTCGACGGGATGAACCAGGTGGCAAGGCTTATAGAAAAAGTCCTCGAGAGAGGCGTGCCGGGGCACTTTGTAGAGGCAGGCGCCTGGAAGGGCGCCAACGGCATTCTGGCTCGCAAGTTGTTCGACGCGTCGCCCCAATCGCAAGACAATGCTCGCATGGTCTACTCGTTGGACTCGTTTTCATGGTTTCCTAAGACGGCAAACAAATCGTACTACGCCGATCGTGGCCTTATCGAGACCTTTCATTTTAACACTACGATGAAATGGCACGAGAACTTCTATGCCGACATCAGCAAGGTGAAGCAGATCCACTTGCAGTTTGGCATCGACGTCGGGCACGAGTCGTCACGAGTGAGATTGATCCAGGGCTACTTTCAGCAGACTGCACCACAGCTTGCCAGCTTCCTGCAGAGTACAGGCGAGCGGATATCGGTGCTAGTCATCGACGCCAACTCTTACCAAGGCACATGGGAGTCACTGATGACGCTGTATCCTCACGTGTCCATCGGCGGCTACGTATTCATTGGCGACTACGGCTCGTTTCCCTCACGGCGCGCCACGGATGACTTTCGTGGATGCATCGGCATCGACTCGGAGCTCAACTTCTTCTTGCCGCATAGCTCACGGCACGGCCGGGAAGGCCAGGTGTACTGGAGAAAGTACCAAGAGGCGCCCTCCGACAAGAGGCTGCACGCTCGTTGCGACCCGATGCCTTCTCTGAAGGTTGGGTTCGGAGCCAACCAAGAAGAATTCTTCCTCGTCGCGCGCGTGACGACATTCAAGGGCAAGCGCTTCTGGCCCGTGATGAAAATGCCGTTGCTGAATGAGTCAGGCCGACCGGAAACAAGTGAATCCCTAGCGCGATTCATGTATCGCCCTGCAGCCATGAACATGTTCCGCGCCGCAGCTAGTGCGTGGAGTGCTGCTTCGAAGTCAACGTGCTTCGTTGATGTGCTCCTTTACGGCCTCATCCGGTCAGATGCGATGCTCGAGTACACGACGCCAACGCTACGTTCGCACGTCCTCGCCCCCATGCAGGGATACGGCTGCCTGCATGTGCACGCCTACTGCCTCGAATCGCAGTGCAACGTCTCGACGACGCACAGGCTTTTAAGTGGATTGAACCCCGTCACAGTGAACGTGACCCAGTCGGTCCCACCTGCAGTAGAGCTTGGCAAGCACGTAGGCACGGAATGGAACGCGCGGTATTTGAATGGAGAAGACAGTCGAATCGCACGTATGATCGCGAAAGACTCCCGCAAGAGGCGCGAAAAGATCATCAATCGCTGGCGCAGCGGCGTGCACAGCCTGTGGCTCGCTTGGACTGCTGCACGACATAACACGCCGGCCAAGTACGGCGAGTCACCGTCTGGTCTGGTGGTGGTGTGTCGTATCGACGTCGCCTTCGTTGCAAAGCCCCTTTACAATCTATGGGCCTCAAACGCCTGGGAAGAGCAGGAGCAGCGCACTGTGTTCGTGCCCAGATTTCAGCACTATGGTGCCCTGAATGATCGGTTCATGTACGGCTCGGCCATGGTGATGAAGACGCTCGTGATGGCTCGCAAGGAGCAAGCATGGCTAGGAGAAACGTTCGCGGAGCGTGCCATGTGCGCTGCTGTCCTCGAGCACAACGTATCCGTGAGCACAACGAATGTCGAGTTCGTGAGAGTGCGCGAGGACCTGTTCATCCCAAAGGTTGACAACGCCACCGTCTTGCACGATGGCGCTTCTACGGATGGTAAGTGGTGGCACGGGCACAAAGTTGGAATGTGTCTGAGCTGTATTGCGTCCAATGGCCGTTGCCACGGCAGTGAGGAGGTGGCGTCCAATGGCCTCAATCCCTATCATTCTTTCTGCCCAGGCGATATGTGTCGGTTGCTCACCTCTTTCAACGCTCGTCTGGGAGCGTTTATCGACCGGGCTCAGCTGGCCGGCCTCCTCACCCTGGCACGTTCACGACCTGCCGTCTTCGCCGCGTTCCATCGGCGCATCGCGAAAGGAACATCGCGACTGGAGTCGGAATCGCGACCATCCCGATCATCGCGTAAAGGAAAGACGAAGTCGGTCAAAACGACGCAAACGAGCGTGGCCGAGACCAACGATGCAAAAAAGGCCAAAGAGGAGCTGGACGCGTTGACCAGGTCAGACCTCATGGTTATCACCGAGGCCGAGGAGCGTATGGCGCATTTTCGTGAGCTACACAAGGAAAAGCTACGTGACCGTAAACGCCGCCGCCCGAGGGCAACCGTAAGCACTGCAATCACAACCACAGTCAGTCAGTCAGTTAGTCAGTCAGTCAGTCAGTCAGTCAGTCAGTCGAGTACTTATACGTTATAGCGGTTGACCCCACGCAGGCCACGGCAGCGGAGCCGTCCTTTGAGACGGAGTGTGGTGAGCGCTACGGGTGAGCGCGGGGGGACCGCGACGTACCTTAGACATACCTGGCCGACTGCACGCCCGACTCTTTACCCGACTCTCGACCCGACTCCACCTCTCGCGTCTCGAGCCGAGCTCATAGGGGGCTCCGGCCGCACCGCCGGCCGCTACGCGTCTCGGCGTCTGCAGCGCGCGCCTTCATTTCGCCGACCGCCTTTGAGCAGGCGCGGGGAGGCGCTCTGGCAGCGGGTGGCGGCAGGGTCGGGTTTGCAGGGGGCGGCCTCTTCTGAGTCGGCCGCGGGGAGCGGTCGGCTCCGGGGAAGCGGCTGTTGAGTCGGCCGCGGATTCGGTCGTCGCGCAGTCGTGCGGGTGCATTTTGGTGTAAGCATGGGTCCATTTGGTGGGTTGGGATGGTTGTGAGGTTCGTCTGTGTGATCCGTGTGCCCGTGTGTCCCCTTGAGTCCCGTTGTGTCGCGGCTCCCCAGCGCTCCCCCATCTCTTAACCGACTGACTAGTGTGACTGCGGAATTCCTGTTTACTGCACCTTTTTACGTTCAGTATGAATACAGTTGACGTGACTCGTGAGCAGGACGGATGGAGTGAGTCAGCGTCTCTTCAGGGGGCCGCGACGTCAATACTCGTCGCCCCTTGGCTCGTCCATCTGGGGGTTCACCGCCCATGTCGGCGGGCGCTCTCCCTCCCGAGCTCGTATACTGCCCGCTCAGCTGTGTGAGTGAATGTGAATGTGTGTCTGTGTGATTTCCCACGTAAACAGTACTCGAAATGAGACACATGCAGACGGAGATCTGAGAAACAGCCAAAAAAAGAGAGAGTGCGGCGAGACCCATGTATACGAGCCTGAACCGCGCAGTTGTCGCGTCTGTCGTGTTAACGTTCACACATGAATTCATATGTACACAGAAGATCGAGGGATCTTGCATGTAGTGCACCTATGTCGGTACATAGTCGATGCTGCTGGATCGCTGCGGCAGCGGTGGCGATGCTGGCCACTGCCGGCGAGAAGGCGCCATCGTGTCTCACTCGGCCGTCGGAGCACACTGCGGAAGCTCTGTCACAAACTCTGTTGCAAGCCGATGACCATACCATCGCATGGAACCTAGACGGGTGGACCGATTCGGAGCGAGCCTGGCTGCTGCGCGGAGCGCTCGAGGAGAGATCTCTTGCTGGCGTGCAGCTCGTGGCCGCCCACGGCTTGACGCACCTCGACACGGTTAGTCTGAAAACAATGCTTGATGGTGCAATGAGCTGGTGCGCCGCACGCTCGCTACGCTTTCGGCTGCAAGACTTTTTGATTGGGCGCGGCTCCGTGTGTGCGATAACTCGCGTCTGCCATGCCCCTGAGCAAGAAATTGTGCAAGAGCTTCTGACCCGCGTGCCGACACTCAAGCTGCGCGGCGCTCGGCGGCTCTACGAGAGCCTCTGCAATCGGTTGCCTGGAGCCCTGGAGACGGGTCTTGTGAGTGAGCATGATGTCGCCAACGAATTCATGGATGACATAGTGCTTGACCTCTGCGCGCCCTTTCTAAGTGCTCTCGTCATGGCTGGCGGGCAGCACCCCGACCTTGACTCCTCGCCTCTCGCCACCAACTTTGCGACGATGGCGCACGGGATTCCGATGCTCGAGCTCCTACTGGAGGCAGGCTACCTTCTCGACCAGGAAGGGAAGGGTGGAGCCTTCTCCGACCGTTGCCTCGCGTGCCCACAGTGCTGCCTCAACGACGGCGTCGCGTCGACGGGCGACCGAGCGATGCGCTTCAGTGCGCAACATGCTGCTGCTGCTTCTGGACACGATGCCGTGCTGTCTTGGCTTGAGCAGCGCCAGCCACCTCATCCGACGGCGCGCTCGATGCTGTTCAGATCGGAGTACGTTGATTGCCAGTGACGGCCTGCCTTGCGTGAAAATGCTCACCACGGCGCTCTCGATGCTCTTCAGATCCGAGGCGCTCGAGACGGCGCCGATCTGGGCTGATGCGAACGAGCAAGCAGTCGCGTCCGCCCATGCCACTTCGGGCGGATGGCAATCCAATGCCGCTCCGCCATCCTCTGCAGACACCGATACCGGCAGGTCCGTGGCCAATCCTTGCGCCGAGCCGAGCTTTGCATGCAGGTGCGACATTCATTCCATTTCCGGCAAGGACGTCGTGCGTGACCCGATCGCCTTCATCGAGCGGTACCTCCGCGGCGCTCAGCCGGTCATCATCCGCGGCCTCCTCCACGCCGACCCGGCGCTTGCCCCTGCTACAAGAGCCTTCGGGAAGGCAGCCTTGCTCGAGCGCCTCGGGGAGACCGTCTGGGAGGTTGGCGAGATTCCGTACGAGGCGCGGTACCAGGTGAACGGGTCTGAGCCGATGACGCTACGAGCGTTCGTTGAGAAGCATCTGGATGGGTGCTCGGCTACCGCCGCCACTGACGCTGACACCGCCGCTAACGCTGACACCACCGTCGACTGCGCCCCTCGCTATGTGTTTGATGTCCACTTTTGGCGTGGCGACGTGCAGGTTAGCGTGAAGAAGCTCAAGTTAGTATCGCTTCCGAGCTGGGCCACGGCGGCGAGGGTGCGCCCTGCGTCTCATGGCGTGCAATTCTTTCTGGGCCCAGCAAACTCGGGCGCTCCCATGCATTTTCATGGGGCCGCGTACAATCTGCTCGTCCACGGCCGCAAGCGCTGGCTGCTCACGCCACCCGGGCACTCGACCTTTTCGATGCTCCCCGCGAGAAAGTGGCTCTCAACGCGACTCCCGCAGCTCCGCGCGCGCAATGCAAGCGTGTTCGAGTGCGAGCAACACGCTGGGGATATGCTGGTGCTACCCGACCTGTGGGGACATCTCACCATTAACATGGAGACCTCCGTCGGCGTCGCGCAAGAGTTTGCGCACTAGCGGCTGTATTAGTCTCCGAGATCATCTCCGAGATCATCTCCGAGATCCGAGTGCTTCTCGACGCGTCTCGTACTCGAGAAGAGTGACGCGCTTAGTCTGTTGTAGACATTACAGTAGCGTGGTATCCTGTTCAAGCCACAAACGCAGTCTGCGAGAACGGCACCGTCTTGTTCTCTCTCGACACATCATTACTGCGTAATATGATAAAACGATTTACGAGCGTCCCTGACCGCGCGTCCATCGCGCCGGTGAGAACCGAACTGGCTATGGCCCCCATGCCATGGACTTCTCAAAGAGGCGGCCGCACACTTATCAATGCAACATCCAAGGCTACAACGCCAGCGACATCGTTTCCATCGCCCAGACCCGAGGCCTCTTGCTGCCGTCTATTCTCATTCAGCACGGTGCCGAACAGGCGTTGCCGCTGACCGAAGGAACGTGGAATAGGCGCGCGAGACTTGTCGCGGTAGCCAATGCTAGATGGTATGATGAGGCGTCGCTTGCCACCTGCCTTCATGCCAAGCAGACCTTCTTCGAGGCCATTGATCATCTCGTTCTGGCCCATGGTCAGACGGTACGGCTCATCATCCAGCACCGTGTCGAGATAGATCCACCCCTGCTTGCCGACCAGGCGCCCCTTTGCGTCAAAGGTGACGCGGCTGTTAGCGCTCACAGCCTCTCCCGCTCCGATGCTGATATCAGCCCAACGTAGTCCAGTCGGCGTGATAATGAAGATTAAACTCTGGGCAGCAACAGACCGCCTAGGATGCAACATCAAGCCGGAAGCACATCCCGCTATCCAGAGTCGCCGGCTTACCGCTGTTGTTTTGGCCGCAGGCGTGACCGTGGCGCTGAACGCCAATATTGACATAAATTTCAGCGGCGTGCGCATAGCCACTGCAACCTTCGCGGCTTCGGCCCTGGATCAGATGATGGTCAGGCGATGCACAACATGCAGTCAGCCCTAATCATGTGAACGCTGGATGCATGTTTTGAGTGTTGACGAAACACAGGAAATTTGAGCACGGCCGAGGCTTGCACCTTGCAGTCACCTCCTCGCCTTGCTCGGACCGGCGATCGTCCCCGCGGCCCCGTTCCGCAGCGGCCCATGTCGGCTGCTCGAGCCATGCGCGGATGCTGCCTTTGGCCGTGAGGCCGGCCGCTCGGCCGTCGCCTGGCGCCGCACGCGAGGCGTCGAGCGCGCGCCAATTCTGGCCATATGGCGGCTCTGGCTGGTGCTGCTCGCGCTCGATGCAGCACGCTGTGCGACCGCCCGCGACGCCTCACGCGAAAGGATCTCAGCAGCCGCATCGATCGGGTCCATCACTTCTGTCGACCCGCCGTACGGCCAGAAGCGGCGCGAGCTCGCGAGGGCCACGCCGCCCATGAGCAGCTCCGGAGAGGATGAGCCCGCCGAGCTCGACGAGTGCCCATCTTCATACGCCGCGTGTGACGGTGCGTGCCGCGGCGCCGCCGCGGCAAGCAGCGCCTCGTATGTGACCTCGACCGGCACGCCGTCGCCCTCATCGATGTGGAGCACACGGAAGAAAGGGTTGTTCGAGAGCACCACCGCCGAGCGCCCGTGCACTTCGACGGACAGCTCCTGACCTGGCTTGAGTCGATGCAGGAGCGGCGACGCCGGCGCGATGGGCGCCGTGACAGGTGCACGTGCGGAGCCATCATCCATATTTGGGTCGGCCCGCGAGCGTGGCGCCGTTCTGAACGCGGCGCCGTTCTGAGCGCCGTTCGCCGCCTCGGCCGTTGCGTCCATCGCCGCCTCCATCACCAACGACTCGATGCGTGAGGCGGTCATCGCTGTGAATGGTACGGATGGCCCCCACGTAGCGCTAAGGGGCAGCGGGGCAGAGGCGGTGGCGGCGGTGGCGGCGGCGGTGGCGGAGGCGGCGGCGGTGGCGGAGGCGCCGCTGTTGCAGCAGACCGCACTGTGGCGTCGACGCTCCTTGTCCTTTCCTCGGCTACTGTGCTGCTGCCTGTGCTGCTGCCTGTGCTGCTGCTGCTGCTGCTGCGGCTGCGGCGGCTGCGGCGGCTGCAGCTGCGGCTGCGGCGGCGGCTGCGGCTGCGGCTGCGGCGGGTCTCGGTTTGCCTGGCTAGGCGAGCCGCGCGCACGCGAGTGAGCAGTAGGCGCCGTGTTGGGCGACGCGTGCGCGCCGCTCGCCACGCAGACGGTCGCAGCCAGGCGGTCACGGGTCGCGGACAGGCGGGCATCGGCGGCGCTCGTCGGGGCGTGCGGCCGGTCCGCACGGGGCGACGGCAGGTTCGCACGGGGCGACGGCAGATGCGCACAGGGCGACGGCTCCGACCAGATGGCGAGCGCAGTCCGCGGCGGTGACTCCGGTGCTGACCCGGCGACGACAGCGATGGTAGCGATGGTAGCATGCTTGGGCTTCGCCTTCGGCTTCGTCCTGGATGCTGCCGTGGCGGCGGCCTCGTCGGCGGCGCAGGTGGCGTCGGCGGCGGCATCGCTGTGCTCGACACGACGCCGAATCCACGAAGTGACGTTGGCCAACGTGACGAGCGGTGCCGCGAGAGGCGCTGTGCTCGGCGCAGCAGCCGAGAGGGACGCAGCAGCCGTGTGCGCCTCCTTGTCTAAACGGCGCCTCTCGTACAAGTCTACGAGCGCGGCGCCGCTCAGCTGCTGCGTCCCGCGCGGGCTGGGGGCTGCCTCGTGAGCGCCGTGTTGGTCGGATCCAGCGCCGTGTTGGGCAGATCGAACGCCGTGTTGGGCAGTGCGCACGAGCGACGGGCTACCGCCGCCGAGATTTGCACCGAGATTTGCACCGAGATTCGCACCGAGCTCTAGGTTCGAGCGCGACGAGGACGAGGGCGACGTGGGCGGCAGGATGGGCGGCGGCGGCAGCCATGAACGCAGTGCCGCGAAGCCTTCTGCCGGCAGATCCATGCGGATTCGATCGGGCACAGCAACTGGCGGCGGCGGCGGCGGCGGCGGCGGCGGCGGCGGCGGCGGCGGCGGCGCGGAAGGCATCGACGCGGCGGGCGGGCGCTTCTTGCCGCTGCTGCTGCTGCCGCCGCTGCCGCTGCCGCCGCTGCCGCCGCTGCCGCTGCCGCCGCTGCCGCCGCTGCTGCGCGGCGTGCGATCAGCCTCGCGAGCTAGAGGGGCCTCTGCGAGCATTTCATGGCCCGTCGCCGCGCCCAATGGCGGCCACACTCGCTTGCTGCTGCCGTTGCCGTTGCTGCTCCGCCGCACTGGCTTGGCGGACGTCGCTATGTCGGCGGCGGCAGCTGCTCGCGGCGAGGAGGCGCTGCGCTCCTTGAAGCGCGACGCTCGCGGTGGCACCGGCGGCGGTCCTGGCCGCCCTGCAGCATCGGGAGTGCTGATGGACTCGGAGGGAGCGCCCCAGCATTTGCCCTGCCAGCCCGGCAAAAAGTAGTCGATGCCGTACGCGGCGGCGACCTCCTCGTCAGCACGGCGGCGCAGCAGATCGGGATGGCGCGATCGAAGCGCCGCGATCTTGCCGCGCAGCGCTTCGTCGCAGGGCGCCGGCGCCTCAGGAAGTGGCATCGAGAGCTCGAGCCGGAAGGCGGTACGGATGGCCACTCCGCAGCGCGTGGCGACAGCTTCCGCCGATAGGCCATGCAGATCCGCCGCGTAGGACTTGGCGAAGCGCTCTGCCGTGTGCGCTACGAATGCCTTGGGCAGGCCGGCAAGCGGGTCAGCCATTTCTCACCGCCAACTTTCGACGAAACTTGACCAAAGTTCTCGGAGCAATCCGATGTTGGGTTCGGCAGCGGTATCGATTTTCCCTTCTCGAGCGCAGTTTCGGAAACAAGGAATTTCCATGGAATTTCAAGGAATCCAACGTTTAAAATAAGCGTGATGCTGATGAGACACCACCCCCCTCTCTGAGACACCCGCGCTAAGGGACGGCTCGGCTGCTCCCCGTTAGAGACTGCGATCATTACTCGCGCTATATAAACGATTAGACCCAGAACCCACCTCGGTCCTCGCGCGACCCACAGACATCTCGCATGATCTCGCATGATCTCGCGGAGCGCGCGCCGAAACCCGACCCGGGGCGCCACATCTCCGACAGCCACAGGCCGTCAGCCCTCCACAGCCTGGCGGCCTCTTCGTCCGCTGAACGCTCACGCCGCCTCACATCTCATCGAGGGCGGAGCGTCATGGTGCACCCAACGGCGGAGAGGAAGAGGCCGAGGACCACGAGGCCGATGTTGGCAAACATCTCGTTCCGGCGCGCCGGTGCAAGTGTCTTACCCTCGGCGGCGAGGGCGGCCTCCTCCTTGCGCGTGGCGAAGATGAACATGAGCGCCGGGAAGACGTAGACGAGCATCGAGCCGAGAAGAGCGCCCCCAAGGGCGACAACGAGCCCGAGGTTCTTCACCTTGAGGGCGAGGCCGTTCATGATCAGAACAAGCAGCACCGACGAGGTGACATGCACCGAGCGCAGCGCGGCCTTGTCGCGCAGCCCGAGCATGCCGAGCACGCCCTCGCGCAGCCCGACGAAGACGAGCGGGTATGAGAAGAGGATGGACGTCGAGATGCCCAGCCGCGCGACGAAGGCGAGCGGGTCCGAGGTCGCGTAGTTGTTGAGGATGAGCCCCTGCGAGGCGCCGCCGAACGTGAGGTAGCCACCGGCCATGATCGAGCCCATCAGCAGCGCGGCGAGGCCGAATGCCTGCGCACACACGCGGCCGAAGGCCTGCTGCTTCGTGAGCGAGCCGTCCGTGGGCACCGTCAGCTCGTTGAAGAATTTGGGCGCATTGTAGTGCGCGAGGAAGGCGGTCGAGAGCATCGCGACGAGCACAAAGGCTGACGGATTGAGCAGCGGGCGCGCGGCGGAGGCGGCGACGAAGCACGGCTGCGCGGTGGCAGCGATCGCGCTGTGGAAGGCGCCCCCGACAGCGTACGAGCCATCGAGCAAACGCAACCAGATGAAGAGCGCCGTGTAGAGCGTGCCCGCGGTGCCAATGATTGAGCCGATGGCGAGCGACGACATGTCACGCAGTAGCGTGAGCGGCAGGAGCACGAATGCCGAGAGTGTGCAGATCCAAAAGTTGGACGCGCGAAGCAGGTTGGGTGCACCCAGGAGGGCCGCGATCGATGCGAACGAGTCGCCAAGGATGATCGTGTACGAAAGGCCGCCGAAGTAGGTCTTGAAGGCGATCGTGAGCGCCGGGATGATGGAGAGCCGCGAACCAAATATCTTGGCCCACGTGTCCTTGTACGTGGCCGTGCCCATCTCATTGCCCACGCGCGCGATGAGAATGAAAGTGTAGAGGGACACGCCGCCGAGGAAGAGCAGCAGCGCCATCGCGGGCATGATGGCAATGGGCGAGGCCGAGAAGGCGGCGATGCCAGACGCCAGTGCGAGCACGCCCGAGCCAACAATATTCTTCGCGAGGTTCATGGTGCTCTGCATCACCGTTGCGCTGCCAGCTGGTGCAGATGGCGCCGCGGCCATTGTGTGATGCTGCTGAGCCACACGGCTCACGTGTCTTCGAGCAAAGGGCAATGCGCGCAGCTGCAGAGGGGGAGTCGCCGTGCGCGCAACGGCAGGCGTGCACAACGCCACGAGGAAGAGTGCATTCATGAGCAATGTCATCACTTTGAGACACCTCTGAAAGAGAGAGCCCACTTTCCTAATTCGGAGACCTCAATTGTGGTCCAATTTTTCCTATGAACGGGTGCTTCCTATCCAGCTAAGTAGCCTCACCTTCGACCCCAGCACAGTGGCTGCCTTCGGCTCCTTGGCCGGCTCCTCGCGGCCAGCTTTCGACTCGTCGAGCTCGATGCCCTCACTCTTGATGGTCTTGCGCCCCGTCTCTGCCGCGCCTGCAGCGCTGCTGCCATCAAGCCATGGCTCGAGCACCTTGAGCAGTGGCCTCATCTGCAAGAGCAAGCTCACAAGGCGCACCGTCTGCGGCGTCGGCGGCTGCACGGCCGCTTCTTCTCGTGCGCCTGTGCCCGGATCCGGTGCGCAGTCGGCCACGTTGTCGCGCAGCCACGCTGGCACCGGACGGCTCTGGCCCGCCTCGTCGTCGCACGCGCCGTCCGCCTCAAGCCATGCGCGCGAGCCAAAGCGGCCGGGCGGCCTGGGCGGCACGTGCGCGATGCCATGCGCCCGCAACAACGCGCTCACCTCGTCGTCGCTTGTCGGCAGGGCACGTGCGACAGCCTCCAGGCACAGCGTGTCGGGCTGCAGGCCAAGCGCGAATCCCCACTTGAGCAGTGCGAGTGCGGGAAGCTCGACCTCTTCCAGCGCATGCCAGCGCGTGCCGGTGCCCTCAGCCTCGGCTGCCTCGGCTGCCCAAGTGCCGCCACGCCTGCCGCTGTCCCACCCCACGGCAGAAATGGCTGCTGTGAGCCCGACCACGTCAGGCAGCACGCCGCGACCGGCGCTTTCGCGCAGCAGCTCGAAGACGCTCGACGTGCGTGCGCCGCCCGCCTTGCATGCGCCGAGCGCGCTGTTGAGCACCGGCTGCATCTCACGCACTCCGAGGCGCCGTGCCGGGGGCTGTGTCAAGCGTTGTGTCAAGCGTTGTGTCGGGAGCCGGTGCGGCGCGCTGTGTCGGCGCGGCGCGGCCACCTCTTCCACAACGCGCTGTGTCGGCGCGGCCTCCTCCCCTTCCACTGCCGCGGCGGTGGCGGCCGCCGCTAGCGCCTCGTGCGGCTCAGGGAGTCCAAGGAGGAGCCAACGCCTTCGTTCGGCTGGATCGGCCCCGCCACCGCCCCCGCCCACACAGGCCCCGCCACCGGCCCTAACGTCCGCATGCTGGGCGCCATGATGGGCACCGTCCAGCCGGGGCACCGACGCGCGCAGCAGCTTCAGATACTCGCGCTGGGCGCGCCCCACGTCGCGGCCGCGGCCGAGGGCGCTCAGGTAAGCGCTGTACGCCTGATGCCCGGGCTCGATTCGGTGGGTCCGTACGAGTGACATGACTTGGCGTGCTCGGTGGGAATCCGCCGCACGTGCACAGGCAGTGAGCGTCAAGGTGAGGAAGGTGGCGATGATCGCGTCCCTGCCCGCGGTGCTCGTGAGACCATCGCCGCTGCTGCCGCTGCTGCCGCTGCTGCCGCTGCTGCCGCTGCTGCCGCTGCTGCCGTCGCCGCCGTCGCCGCCGTCGCCGCCGTCGCCGCCGTCCCTGCCGTCGCTGCTGCGGCTGCGGCGGCTGCGGCGGCCGTGCCCATCGCCGCCACCGCTGCTGCCGCGATCCGATAGACCGCTCGCCTCGCGCTCCACCTCAAGGCCGCGCATGAACCAATCAACGGCTTCGTCAACAGCCCCAGCGAGCGCACAGCAATGCAGCACAGCCCGCGTCACGCGGCGCTCGTCGTCACGGCTCATCACGACCGAGCCTCGGGCGGCGGCTGCCTCGCGCGCCGCGAGGGCGTGCGAGATGGCCTTGAGCGCGGCGCTCCGCCCACTCGCACACGCGGCCGCGCACAGCTGCACGAGGCTGTACGAGTTGGGCTGCAGCCCCTCGCCACCGACGTGCGCTTCGTAGAGCTCGATGGCCGCGAGCGGCTCGCCGTTCCGCGTGAGCGCGGCCATGCTCTCGGCGAGCGCACGGTTGTGTGAGTAAGCGTGCAGGCGCAGCTCAGGACTCTCGAGCACGTCGATCATCGGCGCAATCCGGTTGCTGGCAGCACAAGCGTGCACGAGCAGCGACACGTTGCGGGCGCCCTGCATCGCCGCGGCCTCGCGACCCACTCGGTGCACGACGGGCTCGGCAAGCAGCGTAGCGAGCTGCCGTGGCCCGAAGGCGTCCATGACCTCGAGCAGCATCGCGTTGCCCTCCGCATGGCTCCGGTTGTGAGGGCCATCTGCCTTGTGGAGGACCGACATGCTGGGGTCGACCCTGAGGCGCAGCTGCGCGGCGAGGCGGCCGAGAAGGAGGCGCTCGGGTTCGGGCAGTGGCGGCAGCCGCAGGTAATGCCACTGCGGCGACGCGGCGAAGGCCGCGAGCGTCGCGTGAAGCCGTCCGTGCAATTGCAGTCGCGACGACATCGATGAAGAACCTCAATCTCACAGCCAATGGTGATCCCAGGAACCGGACTTGCGAGCATAAAGGAGTGCCTCCGACTGTTTGCAATTCACGGTTAGCGCCTTCTCACCGCGGCGAGCCTCGGCGCTTCCCGCAAGCCGATTTCCGCCATAGCAAAGAGCGCCCCATTGCTCTCGCCTCTGCTGTCGCGGCTGAAGCACGCGCTCCCCGACCTCCGTGTGATCAGCCGACACCATGCCGATGATCACGGGCAACTTCGAGGCGCACGCTGCCAGGCTCTTGTCGCCGGAGCTCAGTACGCCTGCCTCTCTGAAGCCCATCGCAGTGCACGCCTGACGAAGCCTTCTCTGTGCTGACCCGCCCTTGGCAACCGCCGCGCTCCGTGCCCGCAGCCGTACACCAGCGCCAGGTTCTCGTCACCGAGACGCGCGACTCCATCGAAATCGTGCACACCTCCGAGTACGTCAATTTCCTGCGGCACCTCTTCCCGGCCTTTTGCAAGCTGTTGGCCGAGGGCCGTCCGCAATTCACCGAGGGGCCCGAGCACAAGATCCGCAACATGCTGCTCGAGGTTCTGAATCGGCTGCCGAACAACGAGACGCTGCGGCCATACGTGCAACAGATGCTCACGCTGTGCATGAAGCTTCTCGAGACGGACAATGAGGAGAACGCCGTCATCTGCCTGCGGATCATCTTCGACCTGCACAAGAATTTCCGCCCACACCTCGAGCGCGAGGTCGAACCATTCCTCGCCTTTGTGCAACGGATCTACACTGGCTTGCCCAAGACGGTCACCATGGTCTTCTCAGGCGAAGCCAACAAACCAGCTGCTGCCTCGCAGGCTCCGCCGCAAGTCCAGGCGCCACAAGCTCAAGTGAAGGGGGAAGCTCCCGCAGCCTCCGGGGCTCTACCGCTCGCCGTCCAGGTGCCTGGAGTAGGTGGGGCAGTCGCCACGGCATCGACGCTCAGCCCCGCCGCGAAGGCGGCGGATCCGGCTGCTGCCGCCGTCGCCGCGCAGGCCCAGGCGCTCGCTGCGGCCGCTGCGGCGGCGGGCGGCTCTGCTCCGGCGGCGGCGGCGGCGGCGGCGGCGGCGGCGGCGGCGGCGGCGGCGGCGGCGGCGGCGGCGGCGGCAGCTCCGGCGGCAGCAGCGCAGGCGGCGGCAGCGCAGGCGGCAGCCGCGGCAGCGCCACAGGGAAATCCGGCGGCTGCGGCAGCGGCGGCGGCGGCGCCGACACCACCCGCGGTCGCCGCGATGCCAAGCCTCGGAGACGGCATCGCGCCGGTAGCCGACCCATCGCAGGCGGGCTCGAAGCAGACGGCCCCGGGCGTGCTCACGCGCTCTACTGAGTCCTTCAAGGTGCTCACCGAATGTCCGCTGATCGTGATGCTCCTCTTCCAGCTCTACCCGCGCTACATCCAGGTGACCATCCCGTCGCTCATCCCGATGATGGTGCAGACGCTTGCCCTCCGCCCGCCGCGCGGCTCGGCGCGCCATCGGCTCGCATGTGCCGACTTCATGGCGGCACAGGTCAAGACGCTCTCCTTCCTGACGTACCTGCTCCGTGCCTTCGCCGACTTAATGCGCCAGTACCAAGAGTCGATCCCCAAGTGCGTGATCCAGTTGCTGCTCATGTGCCCGCCCGAGTCGGCCTCGATCCGCAAGGACATCCTCGTCGCGACGCGCCACATCCTAGCCACCGACTTCCGTGTGGGCTTCTTCTCACAGATCGACGTGCTGCTCGACGAGAAGGTTCTGATCGGCTCTGGCGCGTCGGCGGCGGCGCGCTCACACGAAACGCTCCGGCCGCTTGCGTGCTCGACGCTCGCCGACCTCGTGCACCACGTGCGCGGCGAGCTCGGGATCAAGCACCTCTCGCGCGTCGTCTACATCTTCTCGTGCAACATCCATGACTCGTCGCTTCCCATTGGAATCCAGACGACCTCGGTCCGGCTGCTGCTCAATTTGGTCGAAAACATCTTCCACAAGAACGACGCCGAGGGGCGCGCGCTGCTCGTGCGCATCCTGCACTGCCTCGTGTGCAAGTTCGCCACGTTCAAGGGCCAGATCGCCAAGCAGATCGAGGCGCGCAAAAAGGAAATGGACGAGGCCGACGCCGCCAAGGGCGAGGGTGGCGCGCCGGCGCCCGCGGTGGTGGCGGCGATCACGGACTCGAGCGCGCTCGCCGATCCGGCGGCGATGGCGGTGCTCGAGAAGGCGAAGGCGGTGGATAAGGATAAGGGCGGCGACAAGGACGGCAAGGGCGATAAGAGGACGGAGAGCAAGGAGGTGAAGCAGATGCTCAAGACGATGATCCTGGGCGTGAAGACGGTCGTGTGGTCCGTCTCGAACTCTCGCCAGCCGCAGTCGGCGGGCGCCCAAAAGGGCATGTCCGAGTCGGAGTGCCTGCTTGTGGCGCGGCTGCTCAAGAGCGGCCTCGAGTGCTTCGCCATCTACTCGTCCGGCCCCGAGGCGTCGTCTCAGGAGGAGAAGGATGTTCTCGACTATTTTGCGGGCGTCTTCACGGTGCTCGACGTGCGCAACTTCACGCAGGTCTTCTCGCAGCAGGTCGGCTTCATGTACACGCGCGTGCTCAAGAATAACACGATGTCGACCATGCTGCAGCACTTTCTCGCCAACTCAACGGTCTCGCGCGCCTTTGCGGACCTGCTGCTCGCCTTTCTTGTCGAGCGCATCGGAGCGCTTGGCAACCCTGATGATCCGTCCGCGGCGGTGCTGCTCCGGCTCTTCAAGCTCGTCTTCGGCTCCGTCACTCTCTTCCCTGAAAACGAGCCGCTGCTGCGTCCGCACCTGCCCACGATCGTCACGCAGGCTATGCGGCACGCCGCACACGCCGCGCAGCCCGCCAACTTCTTCTCGCTGCTGCGCGCCCTCTTCAAATCGATCGGTGGGGGCAAGTTTGAGCAGCTCTACAAGGAGTTCCTGCCCCTGCTGCCCTCTCTGCTCCAGGGCCTCATCGGCGCGCATGCGGCCTCGCACCAGCTGCACGTGCGCGAGCTGCTGCTCGAGCTGTGCCTCACGCTGCCCGCACGCCTCTCGTCGCTCCTGCCGTACCTGCAGCTGCTCATGCGGCCGGTGCTGCATGCGCTGCGCGCGTCGCACGAGCTCATCTCACTCGCGCTGCGCACGCTCGAATTTTGGATTGACCATCTGCATCCAGGCTTCCTCGCCCCGCTGCTTTCGCCCGTGATGCGGCAGCTGCTGCTCGCGCTCACGCAGCAGCTGCTGCCCGCGCCGCACCCATTCGGTCCGTCGGCTCTGCGCATTCTGGGCAAGCTCGGCGGCCGTAACCGGCAGTCGCTGCACATGCGCGAGCCCCTCCCGTGCACTGGCACGGCTGCGCCCATCTTCTCCGTCCTCATCCCGCCGCTCGTGGCGCCGGGCACACTCACCGATGCCAGCGCGCCGGCGGGCGCCACCAGGCCCGCTACGCCGATCAAGCTGCCACTCGACGCGGTGCTCGAGAGGGCGCTCGACCTGCTGCAGACGGGCGGCAAGCCGCCGAAGCCCACGCCGCCCTCGTCCTTCTCGTCCTCATCGTCGGCGGCCGCTGGGTCCGCCGCCGCCGTCGCTGTGCAGGCGGCCGCCGACGCACCGTTGAAGGAGGCGTTCTCTCTCGTGCGTGCGTGCGTCTGCCGCCTCGTGACAGCGGCCGCTGACGCCCCTGTCGCCGCCGACGCGAAGATCGCCATTCATGGCGTCGCCGATGCGATGATGGTGGATGCGATGGAGGTGGACAGGGCCTCAACGGCCGCGGGCTCCAAAGACCTGGTGATGTGGACTGTCGATGTCAAGCCCGTGGCCTCCGCGGCTGACGGAGCCCCGGCGACGGCGATCACTATCAAGGCGATCGAACGTTTCGAGGCCGAAGAGGCGATGCTCGCGACGCTCTACCGTTCGATTACGCTCGCCGCCGCGTCGCCAGCGCTGCAGGAGCAAGCAACCGAGCTCCTCGTCAGTCTCGCGCGCCACACGGCCCTTCTCATCCAGGCCGAGGCTGGAGAGGGCGCGCCGGCGACGACTCGGCTCTCGGCGCGCCCTCGGTGCTTTGTGCAGGGGCTGCTCGGCGCGCTCGGCACCTCCTCGCTGCCCGAGCTGCCGAGCCGCGTCCTCGACGCGCTCACGGCCCTTCTCGATGCGGTGGGCACCGTCGCCGCCGGCAGCGTCCCGCACGGCGATGCCGCGGCCGCGGAGGCCGCATCCGAATCGATGCGCTGCGCTGTCGGCGAAGACCTCTTCGAGTCTCTCGTGCACCTCTGCTACACGTGCGAGTCGCCGTGCCGCTCGGCGGTGCTCAAGGCACTCCAGCTCATGTGCGAGACGCTGCCCGCGCACTGGGTGCTTTCGCACGAGATGGCGCTCTCGGCGGCGCTCCTGCACCTGTGCGAAGACCTCGCACGCCCAGACGATGCGGCCGCGAGCTCCGCGCTCCTCGTGGTCGCGATGAAGCGCTGCCACGGCGCTGACGCTCCCGCGACGCTCGCGGCCGAGTCGCCCGCCGTCTCGAAGCGCGTGGTCGCGGTGCTGGCATCCGGCCTCTCTGCGTGCTCGGGCGGCACACGGGAGGCGGCCAAGATGGCACTGCGCACACTCGCGGGGCTGCTCGACGTCAAGGTGGGGGAGCTCCTTGCGCCTCTGCGTGACTCGCACCTGGCGCCGCTGCTCGCGCGCAAGCTGCGGGCGCTCGCGCTGCCCACACAGGTGGCCGTGACCGAGGCGGTCTCCTTCTGCCTCAAGGAGTCATCTCACGGCGAGGGCGCCGCCGAGCTGCTGCCCCTCGGGCCGCCGCTGCTCTCGTTTCTCACGGACGCGCTTCTCTCGGCCGAAGGCGAGGAGACGGGCCGTGACCAGCCGAGATTGCTCGGTCCCTACGCGCGCGGCATCTCGCTCGACGTACGCGGCCGCCCTCGCAGCTCCCTCGCAGCTCCCTACCTTGCCCCCCCCCAACTCCCTACCTTTTCCGCGTGGCAAGGGACGATTTCCTTAGTCTCGTTCGTCGTAGCAGCCAACAACTGCTCTGACGATCACCTTAACTACTGCTGATGCCATCGCCCAACGGCCATGCTATGCTCGCTGCTGCGCCGCCGCCGCCGCTTCCCCTCTGCCGTCCCCAGCCGTGCCCCCAGCTGGCTGGCCGCCCACCTTTCTGTGAAGATAACACCACACTGGATCATTCAATCTCATTGCGGCCGCAACCGAAAGGTTTACTGGCCGACCACCGTGGGGCCTACCGAGAAAGACGCTGCAGCTGATTCCCTCTGCGCTGCTGCCTCTGCGCCGACCCTCTCTCTCCCTTTCTGTGAAGATAACACCACACTGGATCATTCAATCTCATTGCGGCCGCAACCGAAAGGTTTACTGGCCGACCACCGTGGGGCCTACCGAGAAAGACGCTGCAGCTGATTCCCTCTGCGCTGCTGCCTCTGCGCCGACCCTCTCTCTTTCTCTCCCCTCTCTCCTCTCTTTCCCTGACGCGTCCCATGCGCTCTCCGCCCACCCCAACGCGTCCGCAGGTGCGCCTGCGCGTCGTCTCCATCGAGCTGCTGTGCGCAGCGATGTCCTCCGAAGCGCTCAAGGCGCCTCCGCACAATGAGCTTCGCGGGCGCATGATTGCATGCTTCTTCAAGTCTCTCACGGTGCGCTCGGACGATGTGGTCGCGGTGGCGCGCAACGCGCTCGCGTACCTCATCGACGATATGAAGGAGAAGCTCCAGAAGGAGCTGCTGCAGTCGTCCCTCCGTCCCATTCTGCTCAACCTCGCCGACTACCGCAAGCTGTCGGTGCCATTGCTTCAGGGCCTCTCGCGCCTACTCTCGCTGCTGTCCAACTTTTTCAACCTGACGCTCGGGGAGAAGCTGCTCGAGCACCTGCGCCGCTGGACCGACCCCGAGACAGTCAACAAAGCAAAGGCCTTCAAACCGGGCGACGAGATCAAGATCCCGTGCGCCATCCTGGCGCTCTTCCACCTGTTACCGCCCGCTCCGGGCAAGTTGCTCGACCAGCTGGTCACTGTGACAATGGACCTCGATGCCGGGCTGCCCGGCTCGGCCCATGGCGGTCGCTTCTGGTCGCAGTACCGTGAGGCGCTCCTGCCGTACATGAATCGACACGCGCCCGAGGCGGTCGCGTACTTCCTCGACCGATTGCAAGAGACGCGCTTCTTCCGCATGCTCCTCTCGTACGTCAAATGTCCTGAGGCCGAGCCGGTGCGCAGGGAGCTCGCCAACCACGCGACGAAGCTCCTCATCTTCTCCTTCGAACCCCAGCACGCGGCCGTTGCCGCGGAGGCCGCGCGCCAAGCCGCGGCCGCCGCGGCGGCGGCGGCGGGCGCTCCGCCGCCGCCCGCGCCGCCCCCTCAAGCCCCGATCACCCCGGCCAAGGCGGCGGAGCTGCGCGTGCAGGGCATCGTGCTGGTGCACGCGCTGGTCAAGCGCGTACCCTCCTGGCTGCCCTCGCAGCCGGCGGTGCTCACCAAGCTGATCGAGCTGTGGCAGAGCGCCGAGCGCAAGCAGCGGCTTGGGCAGGAGGAGCACACGCCCCTCGACCAGCTCGGCGAGTCGAAGCTGCTTGTCAAGTGCTTCATGGCGTACTGCCGCTTCCACACTCAGAGCGGCAAGGGGCTGGGCGACCGGCAGGTGGAGCTTCTCTTCCTGATGCTCCCCATATTCTCGGAGCATTCGCTCGTCAACTATGGCTTCCTCAAAGCGTTTTACCTCGAGGAGGTGGCCGTCACGTACGAGCCCAAGCACAAGGCGGCCATCGTGCGCCACTTTCTGACCCTCTTCTCGAAGCCCACGTGCCCGACCGAGGACAACGTGCACGCGCTGCAGCTGCTCGTGTTGCCGCTGCTCACTGAGGCGTTCAAACGCGGCGAGGCGGGCGAGATGCTCGCGACCGACATCATCAACGCTGTGATCACGTCGCTCCTCGGCGGCGAGCATCTGCCCAATTACGACGAGGCGCTGCGCATCGAGCTGCTCAAGCTCGCCACGCTGCTCATCGAGCACGCGTCCGATCACCTCGTCGAGCACCGCAAGGAGCTCATCAAGTTTGCCTGGAACCATCTGAAGAGCGACGACACGCAGTCGAAGCAGTGCGCGTACGTCAACGTGTGCCGCTTCATTCAAGTGTACGACACGCCGCCCAAGATCATTCTGCAGGTGTACGTGGCGCTGCTGCGCACCTTCCAGCCGGACGCGCGCACCCTCGTCAAGCAGGCGCTCGACATCCTCACGCCCGCGCTGCCCAAGCGGCTGCCCGCGGGCGACCACAAGTACCCGACTTGGATCAAGTGGACCAAGAAGATCATCGTCGAGGAGGGACACTCGCTTCCACAACTCATCCACATCTTGCAACTCGTTGTGCGCCATCCCGCCCTCTTTTACTCCAGCTCTGCGCAGTTCGTGCCGCAGATGGTCAACTCCCTCAACCGGATCGGGCTCTCGCCCAACTGCTCCGTTGAGAACCGGCGGCTCGCCGTCGAGCTCGCGGCGCTCATCATCGCATGGGAGCACCAGCGCTGCTCGAACATCAAGCAGCCGCTGCCGGGGGCCGGCGCGCCCGACGCGGCAGCGGCACCAGCGGCTTCTGCGCCGCCTGCCGCGGCACCGGCGGCCGCTGCACCGCCCGCCGCTGCAGGCACGCCGCCGCCGGCCAATGCCGTGGTGCCCGCCGCAGCGCCGGCTGCAGCGACGATGCCGGTGGACGAAGAGTTCAAACCGTCGCCGGCCATCATCGAGGTGCTCATTAACTTCCTGATCCGCGTGGCACTGATCGCGGCCGATGGCAAGGACCCCGCTTCCCACACGCTCTCGGAGCAGTGCATCGGTCTCCTCGACGCAGGGCTCGCGGTCTGGCAGGATGCCAACATCAAGCTCGCCCACTTTGAGAAGCAGATCAGCTCGGCGCAGGATCAGCTCTCGGCGCTGCTGACTGGCATCAGCGTGCTGCGCATCATCCTTCTCAAGCAGCCCTCCTTCTTCCTGCACTCACTCGGCGCGCTGCAGACGTTGCTCCGGCCCGCTTTCGAGACCCACATCAACGATCCGCGCATGGTCGCTGCCCTTTCGGCCTTCATCACCATTGCTGTGCCCGCGCTCGACACCGCTGCTACCGTCTTCGCTTCGCAGGGCAACATCGCAGCGCTGCGTCGGTCGGCTGGAAGCACCGTACCGCCCAAGGCTGACCTCGAGGCCGCTTTCAAGCGCCTGCTTGGCGCCGCCGACGTGACGACGGGCCTACTCAGCTGGCATGAGGTGGCACAGGCGTGCCGTCATGACGAGACTCTGCGAGGGCTGCTCGGCCTCCCGAAGCAGCTCTCCTCGGCGCCGAAGACGGACGAGCCGAGCGTCGCGGGCGTCAAGCGCAGCGCCGACGGCAGCGCCGCCCCCACGCCCGAAGATCCGGCCGCCAAGCGAATCAAATTGGAGACCGGTGAGGTCGCACCGGGCGCTCCCGCGTCGGGCGCTGCACCGGGCGCTCGGGCACCGGCGGCCGTTGACGATGCGAGTGCCGAGCAGATGGCAATGCTAATCGTGAAGCTGGGGAGCGATGAGGCCAAGACGCTCAGCCTCGCCGACTTTTGCCGCCTCTTCGGTCCGCTGCTGCCGACCCCCGCCCTGCCCCCGGCTGCCACTGCAGGCGCGCCCACCCCACCCGTCGCGGACGTGCAGACGTTTGTGCGCTGGGTGAGCGACGTAGTGGGCGCAGGCCTGCGCAGCACGACCCGCGAGGTGGCACACGTGTCGGGCAACGCGCAGTTGCTCCTTGCGCTCTCCAAGAGGCGACCCGCCGTCCTAGGCGACCACCTTATGTCGCTGCGCGAGCTCATCGTACGGCTTGGCAAGGATCCGGCCATCGTGCGCGGCGGCAGCGGCCAGCCGCAGCCGGTGCAGCCGGTGCAGCCGGCGCAGCCGGCGCAGCCGGCGCAGCCGGCGCAGCCAGCGCAGCCGCAGCCGGCGGCGGCGGCCAACAACGTCGCCTCCGATGCGGACCTCGGCCTCAAGACACTTAAGTTAGGAGTTGAGTTGCTCGCGGCGTATGTGAGCATCACCCTCTCCAAGGACGAGACCGCCGACGCCGAGGCGCGCGCTCGGCTCAACGCGCCGCTGCATGCGCTCATCGACGCCAAGGCCGACCCCGAGCTGCTCGCCAAGGTGACGGCGCTCGTCACGCCCTGGCTGACTGCACCGCTCTCGCCCACCTCGATGGACGTCAAGACTCGGGCGGCCTTCATTAGCCGGATGGCGTGCTATGAGCAGATCGCAAACGCGCCGCTGCAGGCCGCGTACCTGAACATCGTCAAGCAGATGTTCACCGACACGGCGCTCGCGCGGCGCGAGTTGCTCGACCGCATCGAGGCCGCCTTCATGTTTGGGCTGCGAGCGCGCGATGCGACGCTGCGCAACGCCTTCTTCGACATCTTCCACCGCTCGGTGGGGCGTACGGCCGGCCAGCGCATTTTCTTCCTCGTGCAGACGCAGGACGCGGAGTCGCTCGCTTCGACGGCTTGGCTACGCCATGCGCTCTCGCTGCTGCTCGCGACCTCCGACCTACGCGCGCCCTTCGGGCTGCCCGCGGCCGGGCTGCACCTGCCGCCGCTCCGGCTGCATGACCCCGGGTGCGCGAGCGCCGTGTCGGGCGGCGCGCCGAGCGCTCTCGCGAGTCTGCTCGCGCACGAGCGCGCCTTTTTGAGCGCGAGCGCGGCGCACGGCTCGACGGGCGAGCTGCTCTCGTCGATGGCCGAGCTGCTGCTCGATGACAAGGCGACGCCGCTCGTGTACGACCTGTGGGTCAGCGTGCTGCCGCAGGTATGGCAGCAGCTTACGTCCTCTGAGCAGGAGAGCCTCGTCAAGCCGATCATCCAGCTGCTGAGCAAGGACGCGCCGCCTCGCCAGTCTGCGTCGCGCCCGAACACGGTCCAGGCATGGCTGCATGCCCTCTCGCGCTGTAAGCCGATGCCCAAGCTGCCTGCACCCATCCTCAAGTACCTCGCGCGCGCGTACGGCGCGTGGCACCTCGTGTGGCCGATGCTGCAGCACCAGGCGCTGCACTACCCGACGGAGCAGCAGTGGTACGACGCGCTCGGCGAGCTCGCCACGCAGCTGCACGATCGCGACCTGCACGCGGCGCTCTGGGCCAAGCGCTCGACCCACGACGAGTCGCGCCGCGCGCTTGCGCTCGAGCAGTACGGCGCGTGGCACGCGGCGCAGGCTGCGTACGTGGATTGCATGCATCGCTGGCAGAGCGGCGACGTGCAGCTGATCAACACGCCGCGGGCCGAGCTCGGGCTGTGGGAGCAGGGGCTCATCCGATGCGCCAAGAACCTCAACCAGTGGGAGCTGCTCACCGAGTTCGCCAAGTCCATGCCCAATGCGCAGCCCACCCTGCTCATGGAGTGCTCGTGGAAGATTGGCGACTGGGAGCGTCTCAAGGACCTCTTCGCCAAGTACTCGCTGCCCGAGCAGCCACGCATCAAGATGCTCCAAACGTACGCGGCCATCCACGAGGGCAAGCTGCCCGACGCCGAGCAGCGGTGCAACGAGGGCATTCAGGCCGCGCTCCTTCAGTGGACGGCGCTCCCGTCGCTCGACGCGTCGACGCACACGCCGCTGCTCCAGATCTTCCAGCAGTTCCAGGAGCTGCAGGAGTCGGCGCAGATGCTGCTTGAGATCTCGAACGCGCAGCGCGCGCAATCGGCGCCCGACCTGTCCTCCATCCTCACCACGTGGCGCGAGCGGCTGCCGAACCGTTGGGAGGACCTGCCGGCATGGAACGACCTCGTCTCGTGGCGTAACCACATGTTCTCGCACATCAACAACGTGCTCACGCGCGTCGCCACCGACAACCCGCAGGTGAGCGCGGCCGCGATGCAGGAGCTCATCTGGACCAACACGCGCTTCGCGCACGTGGCGCGACGCCAGTCGCTGCCCGAGGCCTGCGTCAACATCATCTCGAAGATCCAGTCGGTGCACTCGGGCATCCCCGCGGCCGACCTGAACGACGCGTTCGCCAAGCTGCGCGAGCAGGCGCGTGCGTGCCTGCAGCTGCCAAACCACACGCCGCAGGGCCTCGATCTCCTCAATCGCACCGACATCCGTAACCTCTCGGCGGCTCAGCGCTCCGAGCTCTACCTGACCAAAGCTGAGTTGCTCCTCGCTGGGCCGGTTGGCCTTCAAAGCGACCAGGACGGCGCCGACCTCGACGAGGTCTCGGCAGCGCTCGCCTCGTCCATTTTCATGAACCCCGCGCAGCCCAAGGCGTGGCTGCTCTGGGGCCACTGGTGCGACAAGCGCGCCAGGCGCGATGGCGGCTACGCGCCCACGCCGGCCAAGCCCAAGGCCGACGGTGCATCCGAGGGAATCAAGACCGATGAGGCGGCGGCCGCGGGCGCCTCGTGGGCGGAGCGCGCGCTCGCATGCTACATGCAGTCGGCGCTTCATCGCAGGGAGTCGTCCGCTTCGATGCTGCCACGTGCGCTCGAGCTGATGCGTGACGCGCCAGACGCGACATCCCGCGGGGCCCTTGCCAAGGTCTTTGGCGACCATTGCGACGGCGTGCCTCTGTGGGAGTGGTTACCCTGGCTGCCGCAGCTCCTGTGCCACCTGCCGAATGTGGAGGGCAAGCAGGTCCAACACGTGCTGCTGCGCGTGGCGCGCGCCTACCCGCAGGCCCTCTACTATCCGCTGCGCACCTACGTGACCGAGGGGCCGCAGACCGGCAGCGCGCCCGAGCCATGGGCACCCATGCCGCCGCCGCAGTCCGCCGCCGCGCCCGCCGCCGCCGCGCCCGCCGCCGCCGCGCCAGCCGCCGCCGCTCCAGCCGCCGTGAAAAGTGAGGCGCCCGCGACCGCGACCGCCGCCAGCGCCGCAGCGCCCGCGACCGCGGCCGGTGCCCCCGCGCCCGCCGGCGGCGGCGCGGCTCCGGTGGCCGCGGCCGCGGCGGATACGGCGGATGCGGGCATGCTCGCCGTGGGAGTGGGCGGCGCCGCCGCGCCTGCCGATGCAGTACCCAACGCGCCCGCGCCCGCGATGGCGCCTGTGGTGGATGCGCCGAAGACTCTGGTGACCACGCTCGGGCTGCGCGGGCCCGCGGCTCTGGTGCTCGCGGAGATGATGCATGAGCACCCGCAGCTGCACATGCAACTCAGCTCAACGTGGGATGCGATCGTGCGCCACCTTGGGCCGTCGCCCACCGAGCGGCTGCTGCATGCAATCGGCGAGCTCGTCAACCTATGCCTGGCGCAGCCCCCGTGCACCAACAGCGTGCCGTCGAGCGTCACGCAAGCCCTCGCCGCCATCGACGCCGCCTTTGGCCTCAGTGGCACCGAGGCGGCGCCCATGGACACGAGCAGCGACGCGGACGGTGGCGGCGCGCCCGCGTCGCTGCCGTTGGCGCTGCGCTCGGAGGTCGCGCGCGCCTTGCTGGGCGCGCCGCCCAGCTTGCTGACAGAGCTCCTCGCGACTCTAAGCGGCGTGCGCGCGCGCCTTGAGGCGGAGCTCTCGTCGCCCACGGCGCGCCTGCGCTCGCAGCGCCTCGAGACGAGCTGCTGGCCGTTGGCCATGCTGCAGCAGCCCCTCATGGAGGTGCCCGCACAGTACGCGTGCCAGGAGCGCTCGCCAGCGCTCGACCAGCACGCGCTCGTCGAGCGCTTCCAGGCGGCCGTCGGCGTGCACCTCGACAGGGCGAGCGGCGAGACAACGCGCATCATCACGCTGCGTGCCGACGACGGCACATCGCACTCGTTTGCGCTGCGCCGTGCGCCGCTCCGCCGCCCGCACGCGCCGCTCGGCCACGAGAGAATGGGGCAGCTCGCGCGCCTGCTCAACGCGCGTCTGCTGGGCGCACGCGAAGCGCGCCGGCGCTCGCTCGTGGTGCACGTACCCGCGTGCGTGCGGCTCGGCGGCGGCCTCTCGCTCGTCGCGTCTGGCGCCGTGCCTCGCCTCTCGCTCACCTCGGCGCTTGCGCTCAGCTCGGCGCTCGCGGGTGCCCAATCCGACGCGTCGCAATCATTGCAATCAGTGCACGCAACGGCGCTCGCTCACCAGCGCGCCCTTGCGCGTGCGCCGCCCGCCGAGGAGCCGAGGGCACGGCAGGAGCGTCTGCGCGAGGCCTTCCAGGATGCCATCAGCGCCACGCCCGAAGACGCCCTCTCGCGCGCGCTGTATGGGTGCGCGCCGTCCGCGGGCGTGCTGTGGGACCTGCAGCGGCGCATCACGTCGCAGCTCGGCCTCCATGCACTCCTCACGCACGCGCTCCAGCTGAGTGCCACGCTGCCCGAGACCATCGTCCTCCGGCGCGACACGGGCGCCGTCGAGCTGCTCGAGTTCACGTCCTTCGGTGCGGGCGCGTCGCCGAAGGACGTGATGCCCATCGACGAGGTGCCCTTCCGACTCACTCGCACGCTGCAGCAGTTCATCACGCCCCTTGGCATCGACGGACCCTTTTCGGGCGCCTTCTGCGCGGCCGCCGAATGCCTCGCCAACCAGAACAAGTGCCCGCTGCCTCAGTGGCTCGACGCGCTCGCCCGGCGTGAGGGCGGCCCGAGCGGCGGAGACCCTGACGACACGGCTAGCGCGGCGCTCGCGCAGGGCCTCGTGCCATGGGGCTGTTCGGGCCTCAAGGCCGCCGAGCGCGTGCAGAACCTCTCGCCTGTGCTGCTCGCGCGCAGCGCCGCGGGCAATCGCCCGATGGCCGACGTGCACGCCAAGGTGCGCTCGCTCATCGATGCGGCCACCAACACGGACAACCTATGCGCGATGCCGTCGGGGTGGATGGCGTGGCTTTAATGGGCGTGACGCTGACTGGCTGAAAGGTGCCGGGCGGCGAGAGGGAAAGGAGGGCGCGTTGTTTGGCTAATAAATTGTACCTACCGGTATGCAGGCTGATTCTCGACCACTCGACGGAGTCTGCGATATTACACAGTGCGACCGAGGCATGATTGTGCTGATAGAGTTGTACCATGATGACCACTATGTCTCCTCATAGCCCAGCACACGCAATCATAGATCACACACTAAACTCCCCCAGCTTGCTCCACTCCACCGTCGCGTTGAAGCCGGATGCGAGGTCGTCGATTGGGAGCAGGAGATTACGATCGTTGTTTGAGATCTCGAAGACAAGGAAAACCTCCTCTTCGTTGGGCAAACCCGCGCCGCCAAGGATTTCTCCCACGACAACGATTGGCGGCGAGTAGCCCTCGAAGTGGTCGTAGGAGTAGTTGCCGAGCTCAGCAGATTCGAAGAGTGAGGCGAGGGTGCCACCGCTCGCGTCGCTCAGGAGCACACGGACGGTCGACGCCTTCTTTTGCTCGCCGGCGCCTGGCGTGTACCCGGCCGCGTAGCGGAAGCTCAGGCTCACCTTCTGGATGAGGTAGCCGGGCGCGAGCATTGGATGTGCAAAGGTGATGCGCCCCACAGGATGGCTGTCCACGGAGCCCGGGTCGCCGCTGCGGAGGTTGGTTCCGCTGCACAATGAGTCCCTCGGGCCACCAGAGACCCCCGAACCGCCCCCATACAAGAAGTCTGACGCCGACAACGAGGGGACGGTGGCACACCAGCGTCCGGCGCCAGTACACTCGTGGGCTCGTGTGCTACGGCCCGTCGGGGTGATAGGGGGCACGGTCAGCGCCCCCAAGCTGGCTTCGCTCCACCGCGGCGCTGCATGCACATGCCCGTCGTGTTGGTGGTGGTGATGATGATGGTGGTGGGCAGGGACCAGCTTCATCCACTCGACCGTCGCGTTGAAGCCGGATGCGAGGTCGTCGATTGGGATCTGCAAGTTGCGATCGTGGTTTGAGATCTCGAGGACCAAGAAGACGAGCTCTTCGTTGGGCACCTTGAGGGAGCTTGCACTGAGAACGATTGGGGGCGAGTAGCCCTCGAAGTGGTCGTAGGAGTAGTTGCCGAGCTCGGCAGATTCGAAGAGTGAGGCGAGGGTGCCACCGCTCGCGTCGCTCAGGAGCACACGGACGGTCGACGCAGTGATGTTCGCGCCGGGGCCTGGAGTGTAGCCCGCAGAGTAGCGGAAGCGCAAGCTGATCTTGTCGATGAGGTAGCCGGGCGCGAGCATCGGATGGTCAAAGGTGACGCGGCTCACGCCTCCCGGGTTGCCGCTGCGGATGTTGGGCCCGCTGCACGCGGCGTCTCTCGGGCCATCTGAGCTGCTTGAGCCACCGCCATACGAAAAGTCCGCAGCTGACATGGAAGGAATGACGGCGCCGTCAGCAGAGAAGGGAACGGTCTTTAGCTCCGTGTCGAAGTACACCGTGTAGCGCTCGTCGACGATCGTGTGCAGCGGCACGAGCATCAACTTGGAGCCCACCAGCACGCGGCTCAGCGGCAGTGCCGATGCGTTGCCCCGCGCCGTCGCGGGCGCGGGCGCATACAGCCGGCCAAGGCCCTCGAATTCGAGCGCAGTGGAGGAGGTGCGCGCCAGGAAGGTGCTCGGAGTGGTTGCATTGCCGTCGGGCACGAACCAGCGCGAGTCCGTCAGGCCCACGAGCACCAGCGGACCGTACGTGTACGCCATCGTGGCGTTGAATGCATCGCGATCGTCCTCAAGCCTCGAGAGACCAAATCCGATCGGGAAGCGCGCAACGACCGTGTCGCCCTCGGCCCATGCCCGTTCGATGCGCAGGTAGTTCCCCGCGAAGGTTCCCGGATCCTCATGCACGACCTGGCCGTTGACGAGCACGACGTTGGGTCCGAGCGTTGCCCAGCCCGGCACGCGCAGGTATATCACGAAGCGGCCCAGCGCCCTCGTCCCCTCAACAAGAGCGCTTTCGGTGGCGTCGAGGGTGCCAATCGTGATCGTGGTCGTCGTGCGAGGGTCCACAGGAAAGGTGGTGCTTTGAGTCACGGAGACACCGCCGGCGGCAAATTGGAGCTTCGACGCAACGAACAGGTTGACGTACAAAGCGGGCGGGTCGTGCAGGCCGAGAGGCGACTGGAAGTAGATCGAGTCTGCGAGCTTCGCGAGCTGCTCTGACAGGGTGCCCCAGCAGCATGGAAAGTCGCGCTGCGAGTTGCCCCATGGCTTGGTCATGCCGGTACCACCAAGCGGCAGCATGTAGATGAACGACGTCGAGGCGGCATCCCGCTTCTGGTTGCCCACGATGCCGTTGAGCATCGCTTTCTCGTAGAAGTCGGCAAGGCTGACATTGGCCGACCACATGAACAGATGGCGCGCCACCTTGAGGATGTTGTACTGCGTGCAGCTCTCCTCCGTGTCCTCATCGAGGGAATCGCCCATCCGATGCGCCGCTCCCCAGTACTCGTGGTCATTGGAGCCGCCCGTCACCCACGAATGGTTGCGCGTCACCGCCTCCCAAAACTGGAGAGCGATCGCCTTGTCGGTGGCGTTCTCCGAGAGCTCGTACGCGACCGCGTTGCCAAGGACCTCCGGGATGTGGGTGTTCGCGTGCTGGCCTCCGATGGCATCGATGCCATTCGCCAGGGGGGCTGACCAGGACCAGTGGTTGAAGAGGCGCCCCGTGCGCAGGTGCTCCGGGTCGCCCGTCACCGCATACAGGTTGAAGAGGACTTCGTTCATTCCCCCCCACTCGGTGTTGAGCACGCTCTGCCACAGATTCTGACCACCCGAAGCGATCGTCGAGTCGGCTTGCCTCGCGACCCAGCTCGCCATGCGGAGCAGCATCTGGAAGGCCGTGGCATCGTTCGTTTGCGTATGCAGGTCGAGGAGCCCTGCCATCATCTTGTGGAGCGTGTAGTAAGGCACAGAGTAGATGCCGCAGAGGTGGCTTTTGCAACCGGCAGAGAGGGTGTGCAGGTAGTGGAAGACGATTGGGTCATATGGGAAGAGGTACCCATCGTGCTCGTCTCCGTACTTGGCCTTCCATGCGTCCATAGTCGCCTCCAAAGCGGTGACGATGGAGGCGACCTTGGCACGGACCGAGGCATCACGGGTGCCATTAATTAGGAATGCAGTCGCGCTCAGCCAGTGCCCGAGGTAGTGCCCGTAGTAGCCGCCGAGGCTCATCTGTCCAGGGAGCGGGTTGCAAATGGGGCGGTTCTCACCTCCTGGGGAAGGACAGTTGCCACCCTGGCACTTTGTGAGGTTTGCCGCAGACGTGTATTGGCAAAGGAGTTGTGATGAATTTATTCCAATAACGAACGCGAGGTTCCGTGCTTGGGCAATGCCAAACAAGCCACTGGCATCTAGTGAGACGTCGGACAGCGAAAATGGCACTGCAGCCAGCGAGATTGAGCCGGGCTTGGTCAGCATTGCCAAGGTCGAGAGAAGCAACATTTCGGACATCGTTCACAGAGACATTGACTGTGAAAAAATTTCGTAAACAGCCCCGAATCTCGAGACAGTCGACTTCGCGCGCATCGGCTGCACATGCCCGGAAATTTCGCATCTAGGAATCTACCGGTAAGTCCGGGCATGCCGCGACGAAACACATGCCGCCCCTCCACGACTCCTCGTATGACCAAAATCGGCGTGTTGGCGGTGCCGACGACGCCAGCACTGGCGGTGCACCCTTTCGGCCACGGCTAGGCGCCACGATTGAACTCTTTGGCCATCAGGTCACGCTGGGTGCCGAGCACGCGCTCGGCATGCTTGCTGCCTATTATGCTGCTGGGCTCGAGGGAGTGCTTGCCATAGTAGCCCTGTACCTCGGCTTCCTCTTTCTTCGACTCTCCGGACCAACCGGCGTTCCTGGACCAGCTTCGACAGCGCCAGCGCAGAGGCCTCGGCGGCAGAGGCAGCCCGGGCTTTGGGGCGCAATCATGCACATCTTCGGACCTCTGCCAGAGGGCTCCGCGGTGACCATCGGCCATCTGGGCCAAGAGGCCGACACATCCTCCGCAGGGCAACAGGTGGTGGGAGCCACAGCCGTTCGCAGCGGGCCTCTGACGACTCCGGCCACCACGGCAAAGGTAAGTGAGCCGTTCGACGAGGCGAAGGTCAAGGCCACCCGCGAGGCTGCGGCCCGTGCGGCGGCGGCACGCTTTGAGGTGTTGCAAAGGAGCAAGTCAGAATCGTGATTATGCACGCCATTGGAAGGCTGAGGAGATTGCGCGTTGCAAAGCTTACGAAGCTACGAAACAGCCCAGCAGCCACGCGCAGTGTCGAGTCACACATCTTGATATTTCGATGGTCTAAAGGTCGTGCCTGTGATGTGCCCAAGAGAAAGAGACGATGGAACGACTGTCTCCACGCTCCACTTCGGAGATACGCACGTTTTGTTTCGTCAAACTGCGCTCTCGAGGGGGAACGGCCACAGTCGCCACGGACATCATCGATTGCTTCATCGAATACTTCAATGGCGCGCTCCGTCGCCCTGATCGCCGTGCTGCTCGCCGCCGTGGCTACGGCAGCCACCCCACCCAAGCCATCGCTCGCCGTGCGCCGCACCGGCGTCGTTGAGAATTGCGGCGGCCGCTCGATGCTGGTCAGCGCCAAGGTGCTCTTTCGAGACTGAACTCAGAGCCCCCTGCCCTAAAATCTGCCTGCTGAAAACATCGCATCGCTACCCGTTCCGGCAGCCGAAAGACGTGCCCGCGCCCGCGTCCGCTGCCAAGTTCGACATTTCTCTGATGCTGTACTTCCTTTTCTGGTACGTGGGCAACGCTGTCTACAACATGTACAACACGATGGCGCTCAAAGCGGTTGGAGGCAAGCACGGGGGGCTCACCATGACCGTGTCGACGCTGCAGCTCGGCGTGTGCTCTCTCTATGCTGCCCTGCTCTGGCTGAGCAACTTCAACCCGATCACGCTCCTCGGGCTCCAGAAGCCTGAGAAGATGCCGCTGCCGCAGACGACTGCCGCGGACATTGTCGACACCCTCCCTGTGGGCTTCTGCGCCGCCGCGGCGCACTCGGCGGGCGTCTTCTGCCTCGGCGCCGACCCGCTCTTTGGGCAGATTGTCAAGGCAGGCGAGCCGGTGCTCTCGGCCTTCGTCAACACCGTCTTCTACGGCAAGCCGCCGTCGTTCGCCAAGGTGGTCTGCCTCTTTTTCATCGTCGCTGGTGTCGGCTTCGCCTCGCTCAAGAAGGACCTCAAGACGGGGGTTTACAACCTCAAGTTTGACGAGCGCGCGCTCATCTTCGGCATGATCGGCAACTGCTTCGCCGCCTTCAAGGGCTCGGAGAACAAGAAGCTGATGATCAAGCCAGGGCTCAAGGACCGCATGGGTGGCGTCGCCAATCAGTTCGCGCTCACTGAGGTGCTCGGCTTCCTGATCTCGCTCCCCGTCATGTTGGCCACCGAGTGGAAGAACCTGCCCAAGTTCTGTAAGCTGCTCGTGAGCAATAAGGACCTGCAGATCGGCCTTGTGGTCTCGGGCATGGCCTTCTACCTGTACAACGAGCTTGCGACTATGACGATCAAGAAGACGGGCGCCGTCACTGCCTCTGTCGCCAATACGGCCAAGCGTGTCTTCGTCCTCGTCTTCATGTCCGCGGTCACAGGCAAGAAGCTCACCACCGAGCAGAAGATCGGCGCCGCCATCGCGATCGCGTTCGTGATGCTGTATTCGGTTATCGACAGCCTGGTGAAGAAGTTCCAGGAGAAGAACGTCAAGTAACCTTCTCACAGGGCCATTCTCGTTTGGCCGGACCGCTGGGGACAGGAGAGGTTTGCTGGGTTTGAATTTCAGAAGTGGGCCAGTGCTGCACAGCACGACTGCCGGATGATGCGGACGGGAGCTGTTTTGCCTCCGGAGAGGGCCCCATCCCCTCTCTCCGGAGGGCAAATAGCTCCGGCATCCGGAGGGGCATTTCTCCGAGAGAGGGCACTGGAGCTTCTTGCCCCTCTCGTGCCCGCATCATAGCGGCGACCGCGAGTCGGAGCCCGAGGGCGAGGCCGAGTGAGGCCTTGGGGTGGTCTATTTTTGTTCGACTGGGCGCTTCCTGCGTAGTCGGCGGGCGGGAGGCGAACGACGAGTCGGCAGCTCGGCACAGTGCGGTCAGTCCTGCGCAGCGGAGCTCTCACTCGTCACTGTACCGACCGACCGAGTGTGTCGCCATGTTTGCACGGACCCCGAACGCGCGGAACGGTACGGCGACGTTCGGTTGGGTCGTTCTTGGGCGTCGTTTAGGCGTCGTGTCCGGCGCGGTGGGGCGAGGCGGGTCCGATGTCGTGTGTGCGGCGGCGCGACTGAGCGCTCTCGCTCCGCGGGCAGCAGAGAAACACACACTCCGCCCGCCCGGCCGCGTGTATAGCGAGGTCCGACGGGCGTGCGTGCGGGTCCTGCGTGCGCGCGGGTCCTCGGGCTCGGGCCTCCGGCGGCCCGCCCAGCGCCCTCTGGCGTGGCGGCGTGCGGACGTATCTGCGCGAGCGGGTGAGAGGGCCGTTTCGAGGCCGCCTGAAACACCGAGCTGAAAGAACTAAGATTCGACGCGCGGGCGTATCGTCACGGAGACGAGAGGAACACTGCGCGCCTGCTAATCGCACCAGGCGCTTCAATTCCGGACACGCACACGGATTAGCGCCTGCTAATCGCCCACGGGCGCGTCGCCTGCGAGCTGAGGCTCGCCGAAGCCAGGACGTGAAGGGTGTAGAGCGAAGAGGCATTCCGCAAGATCGTGGCTGTGGCTGATCGACTCGAGCGTGTTGATGCCGCTATCATCGCCTATCAGCTGACGCCTGTGTATCCAATGTAACCGCACGTGACTGCGTGGCGCGACCCGTCACCGGGCACTCGACCCTCGATCAGCACGCGCCATTTTGTCAGCAGCCTGGGCTGCTGCCTCGGCGTTTTGCAGCGCCGTTCCGCGATCCGACAAGAAGAAGAGGCCAGACTTTCGCTCGTATACCTTACGGCCCTGCGGTAGGCTTCGAATCTCCTCCGCCGTCACCTTTGCGGGCGCGGCGTACAGAGATCTATCCAACGGCGGCATCTATGCACGATGCCGTGTCGAGCTGTCGACGGCCGAAGACCACCACGAACTCGGGCACCCCGAACTTTTCAACTTCTTCCGGGAAAACTCTCTGATCCTTTTCGAAGTGGGGCCCGCCTGCCGCAAACTGCGGCCTGGATTTGGATTTTGTGATTCCGCGTAACCGAAACTCACTCGCGAGAAGCTCTCCTCATCCGACCCCTGCTAGGGGTCCTTCGTTAGCGGCTGGCCAAGAATGGGATACCGCTGCAGGGCAGGTTGCGGCCGCTGGGGCGTCTTCGATGGTCTCTGCCATGCATGCGCTCGCGCCGATCCTGGAGTTGGTAACACCCTCGCCTTCAGACAGTACGAGGAGGCGCGGGCACGGGCACTGCAAGGCGGCACTGCAACGCTGGCCAGCGAAGGCTTGCAATGCGACCCTTCGGACTCAGTGGACGAATTCATCTCGTTCGATGTCACGCGCCATGGCGTGTCTTCATCATATGGTCTCTGATCGTGCCAACACTGATGCATGTACAACGCTTTTCGATTGGCAAAACCTACAACTGGTCCGGGGGCCCCCAGGTGGCAAAACCTCATGTCTCATGTGTACAATGCGTTGGCACGTTCATCGTTAGAAGCGGTGCCCGGGCTTTATAGCTCATATGCCCATCACTAGACGGCTGCGGCTCTTCTACAGCCGCGCGCCACGGCGCGCGCGCGCCGCCTCAATGTGACCACCTCGATGTCGCATGTCCTCCCGGTCCTCCGTGAGCACTCGGGCGCGTTCTCAGATTGTTGTGCGCGTCCCGGGTTGAACAGAAAATTTATTTTACAACCACATGCTGACGGCTGACAGCAAAGCCCCATCGCAGACTCCTGGTCCCGCACGGGCGTCCGCTCGTCCCTCGTCTACAGTTGCAAACGGCCGCCGAACGTCCGAGACGTCGCCGTGCGAGCTTAAATTAAGCTGAGGCTCTATCTTTCTCTCTCTGCTGTCCGCCCCGCGGCGGGTGCCCGGGGTCGCGGTCCGCGCTTCCGGGGCGTGCCGGGCGTCCGGTCGCCGTCGGCGTGCTACCGACGGTGCAACGGTATTCGGACGGTAGACGCGTGTGGTGGTGCACTCAAGATGCCACGCACTCGCTCATGGGTGTCTGGTCTCCTCCTGCTCCTCCAGCCACCACCCGCCGGCAGCACAACAAACGTGTTCCTCCGCGAAACATGTTTGCGACGACCACGGACACAGATCCGCCCCCCTCCCTCGCCTCAGACGGCGCGCGCGAGCTTGGCGGCTTCCCCGATGTACGATCCAGGCGTGAGCTCGAGCAAGCGCGTCTTGGCGTCCTCGGGTATCTCGAGCGTCTGCACGAAGGCCCGCATGCCCGCAGCGTCGACGCGCCGGCCGCGAGTGAGCTCCTTGAGCTTTTCGTAGGGCGAGGGAACGTCGTACAGGCGCATGACCATTTGGATGGGCTCAGCGAGGACTTCCCAATTCGAATCCAGGTCAGCCTCGAGCGCCGCCACGTTGACCTGCACCTTGGAGAGCCCCTTGAGCGCCGCCTGATACGCGATCAGCGCATGCGCGAGCGCGACGCCCATATTCCGAATCACTGTCGAATCGGTCAGATCGCGCTGCCACCGCGAGACGGGCAGTTTGGCACCAAGGTGGCCGAGCAGTGCGTTCGCAAGGCCGAGGTTGCCCTCAGCGTTCTCAAAGTCGATAGGGTTGACCTTGTGAGGCATTGTGGACGAACCCACCTCGCCCGCAACGACGCGTTGCTTGAAGTAGCCGAGCGAGATGTAACCCCACATGTCACGGCAGAGGTCGAGTAGAATCGTGTTGAAGCGCGCGGTCGCGTCGAAGAGAGCGGAGATGAAGTCGTGCGGCTCGATCTGCGTCACGTACGGATTGAACTCGAGCCCCAGCCCCTCCACGAACCGCTTGGCGAACGCGGGCCAGTCAGTATGGGGGCAGCACACCAGGTGTGCGTTGTAGTTGCCGACGGCGCCCGCGATCTTGCCCAGGATGGGTGCGCTCTCGACGGCGGCGAGCTCGCGGCGCAGCCGGTGCACGACGTTCGCGAGCTCCTTGCCCACCGTCGTGGGCGTCGCTGGCTGCCCGTGCGTGTGCGAGAGCATCGGCACCTCGGCGAGCTCGTGCGCCATCTTGACGAGCGTCGCCTCGAGCAGCTTCATCCCGGGCACCAGCGCCTCGGCGCGCGCACAGACGAGCATGCGAGCGTACGCGAGGTTATTGATGTCCTCCGACGTGCACGCAAAGTGGAAGAACTCGAGCTTCTTCGCGAGCTGCCCGCCCGACGTGTCCCGCGCGAGCGCTGTCTCCTTGAGGTAGTACTCGACCGCCTTCACATCGTGGTTGGTGGTCTTCTCGATGGCCTTGACCTTCTGGGCCTCTGCGACGTCGAACCCGGAGGCGATGGACTGGAGCAGCGCGATCGAGGCCTCGTCAAAGGGCGGCAGCTCGGGCACGACACCCTCGCGCGCCAGCGCAAGCAGCCACTCAACCTCGACGATCACGCGATGCTTGATGAGGGCGTATTCGCTGAAGTGCTCGCGCAACGGGGCTGTCGTGTTACCGTACCGCCCGTCCACGGGCGATACTGCGGTGAGCGAGGTCAATTCGGCGGTGGAGGGCATGCGCACAAAGACCACGAAAGGCGAGATGATGACGCGGCGTGATGACGCACATGACGCACACTCACATCTCTGTAGAAGGGGGGGCGCGAATTGTCGCACAGGTCTCGCGGGGGCTGCGAACGACACGTCGATGACGACTTTGCCATATCGGGTTACACACAGTCGGAAACGTCGCCATGGACGAGCTCGTGTACGATCTGCCGCTACACCTGGTCGAGTCGCTCACGTGCCCAATCTGCTTCAAGATCTTGTCGCACCCTTGCGCCATCGGGCCGTGCAACCACACCTTCTGCCGCACCTGCCTCCTCGCCTGGGCTGACGCTCGGATTGCGCAGGATTTGGAGGATGCTGATGACGATGACGAGGAGTACACGCTGCTGTGCCAGGGCACTCCGCTCTGCTGCCCCGTGTGCCGGCGCGTCGGCCTTCCCGCCACCGCTTTTGCGCACTCATACCAGGTCAACCAGCCGATGAATGCTGCGCTGGTCGCGCTCGCGCAGCAGCAGCACAGTTGCACAGTCGTGCAGTGCGAGCTGCATCCGGGGCGACCTCTCGAGCTGTACTGCACGGACTGCAACCAACCCTCGTGCAGCCACTGTGGGCTCTTTGGGCGGCATCGCGGCCACCAACTCCTCGAGGTGAACGAGGCGCTGCTCACCGAGCTCGACACGCAGATCGAGCGCAGCCGCGAGGAGATCACTGCGTGGGCCAAGCGCCGCGTCGCCTTCCATCAGGCTCGGCGGCCCGGCGACGAGGGCGAGTCCGAGGCGGTCGCCGCGTGGGCCAAGGCCGCCAAGGCCGCCAAGGAGGGCCTTGCACGACAGTATGAACAGTATGAGGAGGGCCTTGCACGGCATGGAACCGTCAAGCCGAGGATGGAAGAGGACGACGAGGAGGACGAGGAGGCGCTCTTCTTGGGACGGTGCGCGCTGCGCGCTCGGGCCCCACTGAAGCCTGTCCCACCATACCCCGCCGCCACCGCCGCCGCTGCCGCCACCAAGTGTGCTGCCCATGATGAAACAACCACGGATAGGAAGAGCAGTCGTACCCGATGTGCCGAGAGCCGTGAGTCTTGCTGAGGCACTGCACAACGCCCTGCAAGGCTGCTGCGCTGGCGACTGTGCGGCGACCGCTGCGAAGCTCACGCGCACGCGCACGTGCCCTGCTCCTGAACTGCGTGTGAGCTGATGAGATGTGCGCTGGCCCGGTGATGTCGTCGCGCCACAGGACTGAAGCACTCGGCCGAGAGATGCGGGCGTTCACGAGAGTGTTCGCGGAGCACGTGAGGCGCACCAGCTCCGTTGGCGGTGGCGCTCCGCCTGGTATGTCGATGAGTAGTGGACCGCCGCCGCTGACCTAGGGCTAGGCGCTAGGGATGATTTTTTTCTACGTAGCTAAAAAATCATGTGCGTCGAAGACGGCCGAAAGATGAGCGTGCGCCGGGGCGGATGGCCAAGTCCGGTGGCACGACGCGCACCTTACTTTTCCGAGTATGCGGCCGAGTTTACAGCCATTTCACACATCCGGAAGTCATCCGACTGCGGCACGAAAGCACGCCACACAAGGGGAATTATGGCAGCCAACGGCGATGCCGAGGCAGGGCGACGCCAGCGCACCTTTGCGGCGCTCTCGAATGCTCGAGGAAATCTTTCTATGCCGATGATCGACCTCGACGCGGCGCGCGAGCGTGCGGCCGCTCTTAAGGAACGGCTGGCAGAGACGTCGGCCAAGCTCGCGGAGCGGAGCGAGAAGACGGCGGCTGCGTGGCAGGAGAAGGTGAGCGCCGCAAGTCAGCGCGCGGCCCCCACGATTGACGCCCTCAAGGAGCGAGCACTTAAGGAGCGGGACGCTCTCAAGGAACGTGCGGCCTCTCTTCCGTCCTCGAGTAGGATGATGTCCATAATGTCCGCGAACGTCAGCAGCGAGAAGCTCGAGAGCAAATTGGGCTCGTTCAAGGCATGGGGGCATAGTGCCGTCGATCGGATGGCCAAGATGACAGCAGAGCAGCACGGGCACGCGTCCTCGCAGAGTGCCGACAACGACGCCACGGCGGCAGGGATTTACCGCCAGCGGCGCGCCGATGTGGATAGTGACGAGGAGGAGATGGAGGCGAAGGTGCCCACGGCCGATCTGCTCGGCGGCGAGCTGCTCGATGGAGCCAGCGCGAGCGGCAGCAACTTTGGTCCTGCCCTTTCGGGCGGCGGCATGGGAGCCACGTCCTCGGTCGACTTGCTTTGCGATTGGCTCGGTGGGTCGAGTGTGAGCAGCGCGCCGGGAGATCTGATGAGCGACTTCATCGCGCCGCCGCCCTTGCAACCCATCGCCGCGATGCCGCCGCCAACCGCCCCGTTCGGCGGCTTGATGGACCTCGAGGCCCTCCTCAGTCCCACCGCCGGCGCGAGCTCCCCCAGTTGCTCCCCCCCCGATGCCGGCGGCGTCGAGCCCCCACAGACCCGTGAGAGGCTTGAGAGATGGATCTCAGGTGGGAGGTCGGAGCCCAGTCTGCTGAGCGATCTGACGCCGCAGGAACTCGGATGGGTATGGGCGGTGGGATGGGACTTTCGGGCGGAGGGCGAGGGACAGGGCGAGGCGACGACCGCTGAGGCATACGTGCGCATGTGCGTGGCCGCCGAGGCCGAACGCGAACGCATGGCCTATGACTGGAACGACGGGTTTCGCAAGGGGCACGGCCAGCTATGCGCTGACTTCGACGTGATCGATCGTGACGTGCCGCGCACGACCCTGCCAAGCGGCGGCCGCTTTCGCTCGTGGACCCCCGCCGAGTTGACACAGGTGCTGGAGGCCCACCTCGTGGCTGAATCGCAGCTACCAGCGGGGCAGGGGATGGGGTACGTGCAGGGGATGGCGGACGTCGCTGCGTTCCTGCTGCAGCGGCTTCCGCCCGTGACCGCGTACGGCGCGCTGCGCCGACTGTGCGCCCGCCCGCTGGTGCGTACCTTTTTCCGACTCGATACAGATGAGTGGCTGACTCTCTCGAGCGTCTTCTCCACCTTGATCGGCACATATTGCCCGACCGTCTTTGCGAAGCTCGAGCAAGAAGGGCTCGAGCCAGCGCTATACTTGCCCGAGTGGCTCATGCCGCTCTGGAGCCGCTCGCTGAGCGTGGAGGCCACCTCGCACGTGTTCAGCCTCACACTCCTCGAGGGGGACGCCATCTTCGTACGCGCCGCGATCGCCGCGCTCGTCGCCATCGAGCCGCTGGTGCTCAAGTGCCGAGATCTGCCAGAATGCAGCCAGGTCCTCTCCAAGGCGCCGCGGCAGGTCAGTTTTGCAGACTTCATGCGCGCCCTCGAAGCTTGCCCTCTCGACCCTTCGGCCATCGCGCCCCTCGTCCGCATCGGCGGGCAGTTGGTTGATTAGGACGTGGGCTCTTCTGTGGGGAGACCAGAGACGAAGGCACACGTCCTCGCAAGGTGATTTGCATGTGATTCGAACCAGGTGGGCAGCAGCAGAGCAAACTGAACTTGGCACGGCGTGGTCGTGGAACGTCGAATTCTCGAAGAATGGCTCATATCACGTCATCACACATGACATCAGCCGTCCTTGTTGTGTACGTACACTGTTCTGTACGAGAGTCGTGCTGCGATCAGTGTTCCTTGGACCTTGTTGGTATCTACTCTTATCTGAAAAATATCATTATCTACACTCCACGTATTCGTATAAAACAGGTTGGTTTTTCGAGTGAGTCGTCGGCCGGAGTCGAACGAGCTCTATCTCTTTCAATGTCCGCTATTTGACGTTTGGGTTTTATTTGCTGTGACCAACCTGAAAGAGGTGCCAGGAGGTGCCTGAAATAGATCGGCATCGGGTGCTTTTTCTCGCTATTTCGCGCTCACTCACCGCGGCAAAAAGCAAGCTCATGCGCGCTTCTTCGTACTTGTGGCGAGCGTAACTGATGCCGCGTCCGCCCATCTTGCCGCTCAGTCCCATGCCACGTTGCTCAGCGCGCAGATGGTGCAGCGCAGCGAGAGGGCGTTGGGCACCGGCCACGGACGAGGGCGGTCCCAGGAGTTGCTGTCACCCTTCGGCGCGACGGCACCCGCGCCGGGGAGCGGCATGATGGTGACGTCCCATAAGCGCCATTATTCATGAGCGGCAAGACCATTCCGAATGTTCCTAGTATCCTTCATCCTCGTGAGCCAGAAACGTATGCATTTGTGGTGCACGAGGATGGACACACAAAGATGGCAGCGTTCAAGATCCCAGGTCCGACTCTCCGACAGCGACGCCAGTGTTTATGGGCCCGTGGGTAAACTACTTCCCGTCGATGCTGGCGCCATTGGCGACACGTGAGACAGCGCACATAGAATCGCAACAAGTGCTACGAGGAGTACAAGGTAACTGGCATTGTGTGTCGGCCGTGGAGCCGGTAGACCCGCCAGTGCCTCGCTGGCCAAGGTGGCAGCCGCAAATTCCAGCATCGCAGTCGTTCCATCGCAAGCATCGCCCATTCTTCTGAGGAAGTCGACGTGCACGGCTCACATGGCGACCCCACGGCCTTGACGGAGGAGCACCACCTGCCGCCCGCCAACCTCTGGCACCGCCGCGCTACCGCCGTGCCGAGATGATGTTCTTGGTGCGGGCCTGCGATCTGGGTGAAGCGCTCGCGATGCGCAAGGAGTATATCATACGGAATTTAATGGAGAATTACCCCGAGATTCCTATGGCCGACTGCACCGAGGAATTTCCAGGAGCTGGACCGCCTCGCGCCCACATGCTCGCGCGCCTGTGCTCTCAAAATACTTCACAAAGCCGACTTTCAGAAGCGTGTCTATCTTCCACTTCTCGCATCTTCCCAACCGTTCAAGAGACTCAAGTCTGTCCTCGAAGTTTGCGAAATCAAAACTTGTGACGCTGAGATCCGAAACGGTCCAGAAAGAAACGCCCGCCTCTCCCGCACCGAATGCCTGCTCGTGGTGAGCAGGCCGGGCGCAAGCCGCCGTCGCCAGAGCAGGCGCGCCAGCAGAGTGTCGGATTTTCGGATCGAAATGGCCAGCCAAGGTCAAGCCCCTCGAAGAAGGAGCCTAGTCCAGCCGAGAAGTCATCATCACGAAGTGACCGCCGAAATCAGAGAACACGGCCATGGACTCAGGAGTTGCCAGCCACGCCAGTTCGCGCGCCCTCAGTATCGTCACCTCAGTGGCGAGGTGGTCTGTCCAATATGAAGGGCCAGCTGGATCAGGCACTGCGCGTGCTTTCCGAGCTGCAACAGGCCGAGCCGAGCGTGCGCGACCCGCAGATCGCTGCGCTCAAGCAGGCCAAAGGTATCGTGTTCATGACGCAGATCAAAGCTGGCTTTTTTGTATCCGCGACCGCGGCGTCCGGCTTCATAATCTCACGCACGCCCGACGGCAGCTGGTCGGCGCCCTCGTCGCTCGGCGCCGCTGGGTTGGGCATGGGCTTGCAGGCTGGCGCTCAATCGACCGACATCATCATCGCGCTCAGCACGGATGATGCCGTGGAGAGGCTGATGAATTCCGGCCGCCTCTCCTTTGGTGGCGAGGCCGAGTTCACGGTGCCCGATGGCCTCCCCGGCCCCTCACACGTGGGCGAGTCCAACATTGGACCCGCGGTGGGCGGCAACAATGGTGGCTTCCGCGCGTACTCGCGTGCTCACGGGGTGTTTGGAGGCATCTCGATTGACGGCATGGCGCTGCTCACGCGTGATGGTGACAACGCGTCGGTGTACGGCAAAGGCGTGACCGTCCACGATATCATGAGCGGCCAGATCCGGCCACCTGTCGAGTCCGCCGAGTTCTTCTCGCTGCTGGGCACGCTGCTCGCCGAGCCGCGACGGGTGCGGAGGACTGACCGGTGGGATGCAAGCGACGGAGACGATGAGCGCGAGGAGATGGATGAGGAGATGGATGAGGACGCGCAGTTGCACGCAACGCATGAGGGGGAGGAGGCGGAGGCGGAGGACGACGACGAGGCGGTTGTGGTCGCTCCGGAGCCACCTCTTCCGGCAACCGCGCAGCTCGGCAGGCAGCTCGGCAGGCTACCGACCAAATCTTGGCAGCAACAGCAAGATGAACTCAAAGAGGCGCAGCTCGAGCGGGTGCGCACGGAGCTGCGCGCGGCGCGTAACGAACTCGCCAGGCTCGTGGAAGACAAGCTCGAGTTGCGTGAGCAGGCGGAGGCGACGAGCGCGCAAGTAGCGCAACATGAGCGGCGACGCGAGGCGGCGGAGGCAGAGAGGCTTGCGGCGGAGGAGGAGCTCGGCGAGGCGCGTCGGCGGTGCGCGGCGCTCACGCGCGAGCTCGAGGAGCAGCAGCAGCAGCTGAGCCGGCACACGGCTACGCTTGAGCGCGCGCAGAGAGAGCAGAGAGAGAGGGAGCTCTCTCTTGCGGATGAGCTTGATGGAGCCCAACGCTTAGCAGGGCGCGAGGGCGCGCGTGTGAGGGAGTTGATGGAGCAGCTCGAGAAGCAGCACGAGGAGGCGGCGGCGATGGCGCGGCAGCGCTTGACGTGGGCGGATGAGAAGGCGGCCGCGCTGCAAGCGTCGGAGGAGAAGGCGGCCGCACTGCAGGCGTCGTTGGAGAAGGCGGCCTCGCTGCAGGAGAAGGCGGCCTCACTGCAGGCGTCGCTCGACACGAACCTCGCCAGGATGCGGAAGCTCGAAGCGGACGGAATGGCCAAACGGCTTGCGGTCGCCGCGATGCGGCTAGCACTGCGACGGGCAGCGGAACAGCGCGCGAGACTGCGCGCGGCGACCGAGCACGCAGAGCAGCGACTGCGCCAAGCCGTGAGTGATTCGGAGTTACGCTGTGCTGAGCTGCAAGCGAAGGCCGTCGCAGCCGCCAAAGACTCCGCGGCCGAAATCTGGGCAGAGGAAGCGCACCGAGCTGTCGCCAAGATGGTCGAGATGGAGGCGGCACTCAAGGCGATGGGCCAAATGAGCGACGAGGCTCGACTCGCCCTCACCAGCGAGGAGCAGCGAACGAGCCAGCTGTCCGCAGACTTGGAGAGGGCACAGCGGGCAGTGACAGAGGCGCGGGAACGGGCGACACAGCAGGCGGCCGAGCATACCGCGGCGTTGCAGAGGGAGCTGGAAGAGGGGCGGCGGCAAGCGGCGAGGCATGCAGAGGAGGGGAAGCGGCAAGGCGCCGCGGCGCAGGCTCGCACGTCCGCGTTCGAGGCGCAGCTCGAGGCCCTCGAGCAGCAGAAGCACCAGGCGTCCGAGAGGCACGCGCAAGCTCAGGCGCAGCTGCAGGCGCAGCTGCAGGCGCTCAAGCGAGAGCTCGAGGCCAGCCAGCGTGAGGCTGAGCGACGGGATGAAGCGGCGCGCCGTGTCGGGCAGGAGGCTGCGGAGGCGTTGCGCGTGCAGCTCGAGATTGCCGAGGAGCGCTCGAGATTGCTCGAGATTGCCGAGGAGCGCTCGAGATCGCTCGAGATTGCCGAGGAGCAGGCGCGCCGACGGCTGGAAGAGAGCGAGGCACGCGCGCAGGCGCAGCTGCAGCAGACCACCGCGCAACTTCGCGCCGCCGAGCATGAGCTCGTCGGCGTGTGGTGGGCGGGAGAGCTCGTAGGGGATCGGGCCCCAGGCGAGCTGGGCGAGTGGAACGGAATCTTCCCCAATCCCACCCTGCTCCGCTTCCAGCGATATGACGCGTCGAGGGGCGCCCCTGTCGCCGAGGCCGCCACGGAGCTTGAGGCCTTCGAGGCGCGTATGATCGAGCTGCGTCGACGGCTCGCGTCCGGTCTGCTCACCGAGTCGGAGCGATGGGAGTTGGGGGGGCTCGAGCGTAAGCTTGCCGCACACCACGCGGCGAAGGCCAAGGCGATGATGAGTGCCGAGGCGGCCCTCGCCGGTCCAGCAGCAGCCGCGCACACGCCGCCCGCCGAGCTGCTCCAGCAGCAGCTTGCCGCGACGGAGCAGGTGCATGCGGAGGCCATGGCCATGGCCGCCGCGGCAGCACAGGAGGCAATGGGCGCCGCCGCCGCCGCCGCGCGCGATCGCCTCGCAAGTGAGGCAGCGCTCAGGGAGAGCATCCAACGGCAGCTTGAGGCGGCGGCGGCGGCGCGAGCGGAGCTCGAAAGCTCGACGGAGGCGCGGCGCCAGTCGCTCCTCGCGGAGCTCGCGGCCGAGCACAGGAAAGTCACGGCCGCGCAAGCCGAGGCGGCGGCGGCACGGGCGGCGATGGCCGAGCTCGCGGAGGCGCGCGCCCACGAGGACGCGAAGCATGCAGACGCGACGAAGCACGCGGCACGGGCGCTGCAGGAGGAGCAGCATCGCGCTGAGGCGAGCGCCGCGCGTGAGCGTGCCGCCGCAGAGGAGGCGGCTGCGCGAGCGGAGAGGGAGGCTCGCCACCAAGCGGAGATCGCGGCGGAGATGGAGCAGCGGTTTCGTCAGGAGCTCATCGAGCTGCGCAAGGCGCAGTCAGAGCTCGAGGAGGAGCGCCACGACCTGTCGCACCGGCTGCGCAACTCGCTCGCCGATAACGAGACTCTACTAGCACGCCTGCGCGCGGCCGAGGCGTCGGAAGGGCATGAGCGTCGGCGACGCGAGGAGGACATCGAGCTCGAGGGAGCTCGTGCGCAGGCGCGCTGGGAGGGAGAGCTCGAGCGCCGTTATGAGCAGGGGCGTGCCGATGCGGAGCGCGAGTGGCGTGAGAAGGAGGCCACGTGGCAAGCCGAGTGGCGCGCAAAGGAGGCGAACTGGGTCGACTTTGCCGCGGAGCAGCGAGCGCTGGGCGTCGGGGAGCTGACCGACGCAAAGGCCGCTACCGCCGCGGCCGAGGTGGGCGCGCAGCGGGCGGCGCTGGCCGCTCGCGCCGAGATGGCCTCCAAGGAAGCCGCGTGCCAGAGCCTGCGCGCCGAGCTGACGGCGCTCGAGGCGGCGCTCTTTAATAAGCAGGAGGTGCTCGAGACGGCGCTTGCGCTGGCGCGTGCGAGCGCGAGCGGCGCCGAGGAGCACGCGCGTGAGCAGCAGCAGATGGCGCTGCGACTCGAGCAGACGCTCCGTCAGCAGCTCGAGACGACGCGTCAGCAGCTCGAGACGACGCGTGAGCAGCTCGAGACGACGCGTCAGCAGCTGCAGGAGCTCGAGCTGCGCGCGCGCGAGCAGCAAGGCGCACACGAGCTCCAGATGCGCCGGCTGAAGGAGGAGCTCGAGACGACGCTCGACGAGGCGCGGCGCCAGCTCGCGCGCGAGAAGGCAGAGCTCGAGCAGGCGAAGGAGAAGGCCGAGCGGGCAGCTGAGCTTGCCGTGGCGGCCGAAAAGGGGCGCGCGCGCGCTTTGGAGGCGGACTCGGAGCACCTGCGGGCAGCCTTGGCGGAGGAGGAGATGCGTGCGCGCGCGGCAGCGGCCACACTGGCGACGGAGAAGGCGCGAGCTGGCTCGCTCGAGTCGGACTCGAAGCGTTTGAGAGAGGCCGAGGCGCGTATCAGTGAGCTCGAAGAGGAGATTGCTGCCTTGCGTGCGGCGCTCGCGAGGGTGCAAGTCGCCGAGGCGCATGCACGACGGGCTGAGGCAGAGGCGCGGGCGGAGGGACATGCAGCGAAGGCGGAGGCTGAGGCGGCGAGGGCTGAGGGGGCGCGGGCTGAGGCGGCGCGAGCTCAGCGAAAGCAGCCGCGCATGCTGCCTTCGGCTGAGCGTCGAGAGAGCCTCGTCTCCGATCGCATGTACCCGCCCGATGTGCTCCCAAACCCCTTCGAGCCCTGGCGCACTCTGGGCGAGCCTTGGGGCGCCATGGTAGGCTCCCCCTCACCTCACCTCATGGAGGGACGGCCGGCGAGCGTCGTCGTGGGCACGCCCATGCCGGCCTCGAGGCTCGACTTTTCGAAGAGCTCGAGGTTCGTCAACGAGCAGAGCTCGAGGTTCGTCAACGAGCAGAGCTCGAGGTTCGTCAACAAGTCGAGCGGAAGTCCGAACTCTCCCGAGCCAAGGACCGAGCCCCGGAGGCGCGGCTGGGACTGGGCCGACGAGCAGAAAACTAAGGATACCACGGAAGCAGCCAAGGCAGTGCGCAAAGCGGCCTCTGCAATGTCAACGGCCGCGGCCAACGCCGCCAAATCGCCCACAATAGTTCAGAGCCATGCATAGGTGGGTGGGCGGGCGCGGCAAACCCGAAACCCGAAGCGTGATCCGAAACACTGCAACGACCTGACCGCGACCCGACGCCGCCGGTCGTGGCGGCGCCTACAGCGGTACACTCGACTACTACGACGCATACAACGAAACGACAGTGGCTACAGTTAACAGTTGTACTAGGTTCTAGCTCTAGCATGAGCTCTAGCGTCTAGGCGCGCACGCTGGCTGCGCGGCCGCGCGTGCGCCATGCCCCCGCGGTGCGCCGGCATCGTCCAAGGACGCGGGTACGGCACGCGCGGTATTCCGGTAACTCGCGTGTGCCCGCAAGTCGAGTGTATAGGCCCCGTAATTATCGAGCTTGTTTTTGGCTTCGGTCTCGCATTTTCACAAACGAAAACCACCGCGGCGCACTCAACGCCCAACAAAAGTCGCCCCTATCCACTCAAACGGGGGCGCACAAGAGGGGGTGATTTCGTGAAGATGTCAGTTGGACCACACTTGTATGCGACCGTTCTCGTCCCCGGTGATGATGTCTCCCGTCTCCTCAGAGTAGCACAGGGCGGTGATGAGCGAGCGCTCGTGCGTCGCTTGTCGGTCGATGCGTGCGAGGCATTTGCCACTCTTGATGCTGCTCACATGGATGGACGAGCCGTCGTCGCCGTCGTCGCAGAGCGAGATGATCATGTCTTGGGAGTGTGTCACATAGACTATGGACGTGTGCTCGATTTCGGGGATGGGCAAGCAGAGCTTGTGGTCCTCGAAGCTCGCCAACTTCTCCCCTTGAAAGTTCCACATGGTGATCGTCGTGTCCTTTAACGAGAGGAACGTTTGATTCTCGTAGAGGAAGATGAAGCCGGTGGGCCTGACGCGGAAGTCCTTGAGCTTGACAACGCGCGACGTGAGCAGATCGATGATGAGGAGATGCGAGCCCTGCTGCTTGAGCAGCAGCTTCTCGTTGAACTGCTCGATCACCTCGATCTCGCGATCTCGCTTCATGGGCTGCTTGAGCGAGCGGAGTGTGGTTCCGTCCTCGATGGCGAGCAGCTTGAGTGCGAGATGCGTCTGCTTTTTGTTGTGGTGGCTGACCAGCAGCATGACGCCAGGCGAGATCTTGATTTCGCTGATGCCCTCAGGCACCCGCGACTCGTTGAACGCGTACAGAAGAACCGCAGGGTCAGTCATCGACCACACCTTATACGTCGTCATGTCTGCGGACAACGTGAGCACCTTCCCGTTGACATCGTCAAACTCGACAAAGCCCGGCCACCGTAGTGACTCGGTTGCAAAGAGCTCCGTGAACTGGTCGCAGATGCCCTGGCGCAGTGCAGAGATCGCGCTCGCGCGGCAGCGCAGACACGAGAACTGGTCGGCCGCAAACACGGAGACAGCGATGAGCGTGTCGTTGTGCTTGTTGTGGAAGAGAGAGCGCACCACCTCGTTGTGATCATGGTTGAGCACACACAAATGACGCCCGCTCTTGTCAAAGCAAGCACACACGCCGTTCGTAGTCAGCCCAAAGATGAGACCATCGGCCGTGCAGCACAGCTCCTGGATGCGGTGACGGTCACCGGGGACAAGCCGCACTGGCTGTCCCCACATGTCCAGTGTGCGCTCCAAGGAGATGTTTGAGAAGCGCTCTCGTGAACTACGCTTGATAAAGTTGTGCCGAGCGGATGAGTCAATCTGCCGATCCATGAGCCGCTGATCGATGTTGGAGGTCTCACGCTTGCGCTTGTGGCTGCTGCTGCTGCTTCCCACGGTTGTTGCCATGCTGGCAGCGCGAGGCGATACACGTTTCGTCATCACACTGCGTACAGAGGCCTAAGCTGTCGCAGCTGTGAGCGAGGCTCGCGCCCTGACAGTGCTCGACGCGCGGAGGCGTCGTGGAGGATGGACGAGGGGGCCCTCACGCGCGCCCCTGGTGCTGTGGAGCCGCGCGCGTCCAAAATTCACATGTCCACTTCACACCAGGGCTGTCCGAAATTCCCTCATGGCAGGGGCGGCGAGAAGGACCGTGCTGGTAGCGTCTTCCTGGAACGTGGACGATCTTGGATGCGGAGGACAACCCCAGTGCGGACGCTGCCATTTACGGCTGTGAGTTAGAGCGTGACCTCGCCTGCCTCCCAGTTTCGCGAGTCGGTTGCGAGTGTGAGTAAGTGAGTCGGGCTCCTTGGCCCAACGGAGCCCTCACATCGGTCGATCCGATCCACGCCGCCGAGAACGCCATCGCATCGCATACTTGTACACCGATGTGCACGCGCAGCGACGACATACGTTCAGATACCACGCGCGCGAAGCCCGGACAGGGACGCAAGATGTTAAGGAAGATGACTCGACACGCAACAAGACGAGACGCAAGACGAGACGCAAGACGACATACGGCACAGACACACATGATGCGTGTGTACAGGGCTCCGACCCCCCCTTCAGTCGCGCACTTTGTGCCACCACTGAAAAGGTGGGTGGAAGCGCGCGCGCACGGTGGGCACTGCTTCCTATGCGCACAAAAAGTCGCCGCTCGCGTCGAGTTCGCGCCTTTCTGTACACCGAGGCGCCCCCCTGGGACCACACCAGAGCCTGGCCTCTGCGACCGACTCATACCGCGAAAAATCGGCCATCGACTCTCGCCGCGGTGGCAGTGACTACTGGCACACCTTGGTGGACGACAGGGGTGGCACCAGCGGGACCGGCGACGGCGGTTCCCATCACCACGTGCTGTTGCGCCAATTCTCCACCGAGAAGCAACCGGCGTTTGGCTGCCTCGAGCTCCTGTTGTGTCAGGTAGCCGCCGGCGCGCAAGTGGTAGAGCTGCGCCAGCTGCTCACGCAACGATGAAATCGGAATCACTTGCGGGTTGCCCATCATCATAGCTTGGTCAACTGGCACGGCCACGGCCATCTCCACGGCAGTACTGGCTTCGACCGGCTGCGGTCGCCCCTCAAGCCGCCGTCGCTCAAATTCGCCTAATCTAGTTGGCCGTCGGCTGTAACACTTGCAGCACACGAGGCAGATAAATGAGCCGAGGAAAATCGCCGGCAACACGATTCCCAAGAAGTTACCCAAGTCTGTGCTGTTCTGTTCGCAGATGGCCCTGCGGTCCCGGTCGCCAGAGCAGGGAGCCGGAGGCGGAGCGTTTCGCCCCGATGCCCCACAGTCCATACAGTCAGAGCCAGCAATGGGGCACGAGGCGAATTCAGACCCCGGCCCACCATCATCGCAATCGCCATCGGATGAAAAAAAGCATACGTTGGTGCATGTGCCACCGGCAGCTGGGGGGGGAGGGGGTGGCGGTGCAGCCGATACTGAATCGGCAAATATTGGCAAGTAAAGCATCCACAGCGTCAACTTCTTGAGCGGACTTCTGGAATGGACTGATCCATGCACTTGCTGCCTTGCCATCCGTGCGGCACGGATGTTCGCATCGTTGATCCTAAACATGTTCGCGAAAGAAGCAGGAGGCGAAATTTCCAGTGAAATGGCAAGTTTTTGCGATACCGGGTAGGGACGTCTTCACATTCGACGACCAGAAAGTGAAGTCAAGTCAAGCGCAGCGCGCGGGCGTCTCAGGTGTGCGTTTGGTGTGATCCTCGCCGGCCCTCCGGCACGGGGACGCAAAGTCTCCCAGCTGCATTTATCGCAATCTCAACTCCACGCTTGCTACCGGTATTCAATACTACGCGCAAAACCTCCGGAACCCCGAAACGGGCCACACAGGCGCCCACGAGAACGCTCCTCGACGGGTTCGGCAGGAAACTGCCGCAAAGGAGGATACCGTGGCATGGCCCTGCTGCCGACGCTGCTGCGCCACGGCAGCAGCTTCCTCAACAGCGATAACCCATCCATTTCCGCTGTGGCGTCGTCTCAGGGGCACCTGCTGGTTTGGGACGGGCGTGCGTTGCGTTTATACGCCGGCACCGAGCAGATCCAGCAAACGTCAATTCCTGCCGATGCACCTGGCGCGACACTGGCGCAGCTGCATTACAATGCATGCGACAACAACTTCGTGCTCGTGTACTCTGCCGCGTACGCGCGCTTTGTCTCCGCGGACATGACCATGCACGAGATCTTCAACACGGACCAGTCAACCATCGTCGCCTCCGCATGGCTTGAGCGCCGGCAGGAGCTCGTGACCACCAGCAAGGATGGGTCCCTTTCATTCTCGCAAACGCGCAAGAACTATACAGTGCTCATCTCCGGCCGAAAGCTCATTCCGACCTTCAAGAAGCGGATGGCCATCAAGACGACATATCGCTGGATGGTTCGTTTGGCAGTCGACGAGGAGGAGGACCGCCTGTTCGTGCTGCACGAGCGCGATGTGCTCGTTTGGTCTTGCGCGACTGGGGAGCTGCTCCAAAAGCTGTCGAGCCTGGGCGCGCACGACCTACAGGGCATCTGCTACCTTCCGGGCTCGCGGCGGCTGCTCACGACGTGCCATGACGGCGTCATCCATAAGTGGGCGATAGGTCCGAGTGGTGCCGTCGAGACGGACGTGATGGCTGGCCATGCGAAGCGCGTGACTGCGATGGCGCCCGCGGCGCACGGCCGGCTGCTCGTGAGCTGCAGCGAGGACGACACCATGCGGGTGTGGAGTACCGAGAGCTGCGCCGAGCTTCATGAGTGCACGCCCACCTTGGCGCCCGATCAGTCGCAGAAGGTGTCCGACTACTCAGCGCCGCACCCGTCCCTCATCGCGCTGAGCGAGCAGATATCAGGCAGCTCGCCCTTGATACAGCTGCACGTGCTGAGCGGCGCGCTCATTACGTCCCTCGAGCTGCTCCAGCCGTCTGCGCGCATGGCGCGCGCATCGGACGTCATCCGCACTGCTCACATGGTCGAATCGTCGCGTGAGCGGCAGCTGGGCCAGGCGGACCGTATGCTGCTCCTCCACGTGGCGAACAACACGCTGCAACTCGTGGCTGTGGCCGACGGCAATGTGCGCAGCGTCTTTGCACCACGGCGCGCGAGCTCGAGCAAAGTGCCTGGGAGCGGCCCGGTCATCGGCTGTACGGTGTACGAGCCCGAGCTGGGCTGTGCGATTGCATGCTGCTCCAACGGCGCCGTCGATGTGCTCGAGATCGGCGTGGGAAATCTACACGTCGGGGCTGCGAAGATTCTGGAGCCGCCCCCCGAGGCGCCCGGGATGCCGCCTGCGGCGGGCAGCATCGTCGTCCTCTGGAGCTTCCTTGATCCTAACTGCGCGTGGCAGGCCGTCGCCGCATGCCTGCTGCCCACCGCCCTGAACCCGTCAGGGCAGGCGGTCGCGGACCGCCGCTCGCAGAAGCGAGCAGACGAGCTGCTGAGCGGGTACACGATCGTCACGGGGGGTGCGAACGGCTACCTAAGCTTGTGGCACGTGCATGAGGCGAACGTCGTTCGCACGGTAGCTGCGCACATTGACTCGGCGGTGGTGGCGGTGCTCCCGCTACGCGCTGCGCCCAAAGTGCACGCAGAGGCCGCTGGAGCACCGCCAGCGTCGGAAGCCGTGTCGGTCCGGCAGGCCGCGCCAGCTGTGCCGATGAATGCAGGGCAGGCAGCAGCAAAAGCAGCGCACGCTTTGCAAGCGTCGGCTGCTTCGGCACCGGAGCTCACTCACGCTGGGCTTCCCGAGGAGCACTTGCATCAATTGCGCATGTTGGCCTGCGCCGGCGCCGGCGCCGGCGCCGACGATGCCCCCGTCGACGTCACCCCCGTCGCCAAGAAGGCGTGGCTTCGCACCGGAAAGGCAGCGACTTACGTGGCAGCCGAGGACTGGCGCTTCGACACGGTCGTGGTCTCCGTGGGTGCCGACGGTAGCGTGCGCCTGTACGACACGAGTGGATTCAAATTCACCCCGGTCGGTGCCTTCAATGTTGGCTCCGCGTATGAAGTTACGGCCGCTGCCTTGCGCTCGGCGCGCACACTCCTCGTCGGCTTCGAGAATGGGACGGTTGAGCTGTGGCAGTTACCTGACTGGCGAGAGACCGGCACGTCGCGTCAACGACGCGCGGTGCAGATCGGGAGCTTGCTGATGCACGCTGGGCGCATCACGTCTTTCTCGTGCACCAAGGATTTGCGCTATTTCCTCACCTCGTCTGCCGACAGCACAGTGGTGATGTGGAACTTGGCGCGCTTCACGCCAGTGCACACCTTTTCGTTCTCAAAGCCGGCCGCGCACGCCCTCAGCCTCTCGACAAACAGCGCGTTCCTGACCGCTCTCGGCGACGGTATGGAAGAGGTGCCATTCGCGCCAGAGCTGCTGCCCCCTCCCGTCGACTTCGCCATCCTGAGCGAGGCAGATCAGGAGTTCGCCCGGCGCGTCGCAGCGATCGAGAGCCAAGAAATGGCAGATGTGGCGCAGAAGGCGCTCGACAAAGCCGCCCTGTTGAACTCGGTGGGCGTGACAGCCACGAGCGCCGCTGCCTTCTTGGGCCCCGAATTCGCAGACGACGAGTTCTTTGCGGCGCTCGATCGCGCGGACGCTCAGCGCGGAGGCACACAAAAGGGGTCTGGCGCGGACAACGATGCATCTTCACACTTGTTGGGCGTTGGCAGCGAAGTCCGTCTGCCGAAGACAAAGCCTGCGAAGCGGCCGCGGGAGCGCATCCCGTACAACGGGCCTCCGGAGGTGTCGGCCCAAAAGATTGGCTTCTCGATGCTGCTGAGCACGGGATCGCATGTGACCCCGTCGTGGGCAGAGGAGAAGCAACTGCTCGAGTCTCTCTCTCCCTCGAAGAGACCGCCTCCTCTGCCCGAGTACCCTACGGATCAGCCTCTGGCCGCTGCAAGTGCACAGAAGCAGGCGCCTGGAACGACGCTGGGCCGTCCTGGACGGATCGGTCCTGAGATCGCGCGCGAGATCGAGGCCAGAGAGGCGAAGCTACGAGCGGAGGCTGCTGGGCGAGGGCGGGTGGTCCGATTGCTCCAGGAAGATCTTGATCTCCTTCTGAGAGATTCCTCCGAGAGAGCGATGGCAGCGATGGCAGCGCCGGACATGGTAGCGGAGCCACCAGCCACGGCAGCTGCGACTGCTGCGCAGGGTGTCGCTCTTGAGAGTGCGGCGCGCGACGTTGACGAGGCGCTCGAGGCGCTGCCGCGGAATGCGACGTCGTCCAGCCCGCCGGATTATCGTGATTGGGCGGGAGTAGACGAGGATACGACCCAGAAAGCGCCCGTAAGGGCAGCAACCATCGCGCCCGTTGAGGCGCCTGCCGAGCAAGTGCAGGTGACGAGCCGAGCAGAGGCCTCCTCTGCACCCGATGCAAGCTTGACCTCATTCGCCGAACCGTCAGCGTCAACCTATCAGGTGATAGACCTTTCTGCAGATGAGCATAATGCCATGATCCGATCACATTATCTGAATTGGCCCGGTCGCCAGCTGAGCCTGATGGGGAGTGCTTTCTTCTTCGAGCCGAATGCTCGGCCATTGACCGCACCCATGCCGATGCTGCCTCCAAACCCGCCGCTGCCGCCACGCACCGCCGAGCGCCGGTCTCAGGTACAAGTGCGCCAAACGCCGAGTAAGAAGAAATTGGATTTGGATGGATTGGAACCGCTCGTCTCACGTCTGGAGCTCTTGCAGACCCGCCCTCAGACCGCCATCCCCTCGGAGGTGACTGAGGCTTCTGTTTCGGCTCCCGTGCCAGCCGCCCCGCCAGCAGCCGCTCCTCCGGTCAGTCAGCCTCAATTATTTGCTTGGCCGCCTCGGCTTGCACCGCCACCGCTTGCACCGCCACCGCCTGCACCGTCGCGGCCCGCAGAAACACCATCTGGTCAGACCCCGCAGACGCCGCAGACAGAGAGCGAGGAGCAGGGCCGTCCTTCGGAGAACATCTTTCCCTCATGGCCGGGCACTGCCTCAGGGCGTCCCGACCTCTTCCCATCGTTGGGACCATCACGGCCGGGAACCGCTTCGGAACGGCCCGATCGACCACCAAGCTCTGCATCGTCACGGCGTACCAAAACACCACCTGGTCAGCCCCCGCAGACAGAGAGCGAGGAGCAGGGCCGTCCTTCGGAGAACATCTTTCCCTCACGGCCGGGCACTGCCTCAGGGCGCCCCGACCTCTTCCCATCGTTGGGACCATCACGGCCGGGAACCGCCTCGGAACGGCCCGATCGACCACCAAGCTCGAGGATGTACACACCCGGCAGCTCGCGCGCGCGAAGTCCGAAGACGTCGCGTCCTCGGAGCCCTTTCAAGAGCGATGCGCCTTTCACCTCCACGATGTTGCCCCTCGGTGAAGGCCTTCTCGACTTCTCGGACGTGAACAACTTTGTGCAGCCGAGCGACGCGGACGTGCTCTCGATGGTCGACCTCGTCGAAGGCGATTGGGTCGTCACCCTTCTCGGAGGGCACACGCTCGGCTACTCGTGCGCCCTGTACGGCATGGAGGGTGCTCGTGAGAAGGCTCTGGCCCGCGGCCGGCTCGATCATCTGCACGCCCAGGGCTACACCGGGGGCACGTCGAGCCGGGGCACGTCCAGTCGAGCCGGCAGTCGCGCCGTAACGCCAAACGCAAGCCGACCGAGCACTCGGGGCGGGCAGGGAAGCAGACCTGGCACGGGCGGTCTCCGAGGGCATGACGGCTCAATGGCTGCCGATGATACTGCGAAGGAGCAGCCCTCAACGGCCGCGAAGCAGCCGGAGGACCCCTCGGCACAGGGCGCAGAGGCGGCGGGCGTCGAGACCGACCTTGACGGTGTCAATCTCCTGCGGCTGGGCAAGCGCACGGATGAGTACCGCGAGGCCGCACACCCTAAGTCGCCCTCCCAGAACGCGATGAAGACCATTACACAGTGGGAGTCTGAGTTGGTGGGAGAGCCCAAGTCCATGATTGACCGCCGACCCTCGTCACGTGGCGCCCTCGACAAGGAGATACGGAGGCAGTTGATCGAGAAGCAGCAGGCCGCTTTGGTGCACGAGAGGCAGCAGATTGCCAAGGAGCGCGAGGATAAGCTCTCTCAGCGCCTCGCGAGCCAGGAGAAAACGATGCAGATGAGGACGGCACTCGCCAACGCGGCCAAGCAGCAGCGGGCCACAGGGCGGGTGGCCAAGGCGATGCTCGAAGCCGCGCGGCTGGCGTCGCTGCGGGAGGCTCGGTCGCAGTTAGACGACGATCGCGCCGAGATAGTTCGCCAGAGGAAGCTGGAGCTGGAGCAGAAGAGCAGGGAGGCGCGCAAGAAGCAAAAGGAGGAGGCCGTTGAGCTAGAGAAGCTCGCGCTCCAAGCAGCTCTCACCTCGTCCAAAGCCCTCAACGTGTCCGCAAACAACTCGGGCAGTGCGGCGGAGGTGGAGATGGGGGAGATTGGGCCAATGGACGCTTTCCGCCCTCTCGGCATGGGCACATCTCCACCACGCTCGTCGGCCCATACGCCGGTCAATGCGCCAGCCGGTGCATCTCCAGGTCCTTTGCAAGCTTATGCGGAAGCACCTTCGCCGATCAATCCGAAATTCCTGTACTATGGCGCCACGCCCGACCCAGCTCAGGCAGCCCTGCTCGAGGCGCAGCGTTGTCAGCGGATCCGTGAGCAAGCGCAATTGCGGCTGCTATCACCACCGGGAACCGTGCCACCCCCGTCGCCGACGAAGGTCTTCGAAGTCGACGAAGCGCACGCCGATCAGCATGCGTTGTCCTCAGGGGCACCCATCGGTGCCGGTGCTGGCGTGTTTGTCGCGTACGGTTCGGACCCGAATTCGCCTCGGTCCAAGGCGATTAGGGCGCGCACGGAGGAGGAGGCGCGGCTGCGTGCACTGGAGGAGGCGCGGCTCGCTGCCGAGCGCGAGGAGGCAGAGAGGCTGCGTCGAGAGGAGGAGGAGGCGGAGAGGCTGCGTTTGCTTGCGGAGCGAAAAGCTCGGGAGGAGGAGGATCGTGCAACGCTGGATGCAGGTCTCACGGACGGCGTCGATGCCTTTGGATCCGGCCGCAAAGGCTCATCATCGGCCGCTGATGATGCGGCGTCGGCCTCGGCGGCCGCGGCGGCTGCCGCCCGTGCTGCAGCTGAGGCCGCCGCGCTCAAGGCAGCCCAGGACGCCGCTGCAGGCAAGCCGAAGTCATCGGCGGCCGATGATGCGGCTGCCGCGGCGGCAGCGGCGGCAGCGGCGGCAGCGGCGGCTGCCGCCCGTGCTGCAGCTGAGGCCGCCGCGCTCAAGGCAGACCAGGATGCTGCTGCTCTTAAGCAAGGGCAGGAGGCTTTGGGCAATCGAGCTCAGGGCGGAGCACGAGGGGCCGCGGGCGCAGCGGCTGCCAAGTCAGCAGTCAGCCCCATCAATGTCGCCGGACTGGATGATGAAGACGAAATGGCAAAGGGAGCTGGCAAGTCCTCGAATAAGTATGGCTCGCCGCCGGGTCCGCCCCGAGCGCCAGCTTCGTCACCGACACCAGGTAGTGGATTGCGCGATCCTACTTCAGTGGACAAGTCCTTGGCCATGGCGGCAAAGCTGGGATCGCCGTCTAAATCACCTCTGAAGGACGCAAAGGAGGACCCCTCGCTGAGCGACTACGACAAATGGAGGAGGCGAGAGAGCGAGCACGACGCCGATTGGCACGATGATGGCATTGATTGGGACGACATTGACTTCAAGGCTGCCCCGCCGGAGATGTTCGACGCTCTGATCAGCGACGTCGTGCCTGAGGTCCACCTCCTGCGTCGCGAACTCGTCTCGTCGCCCACCAAAGAGGTTGCAGGGCGGGCGCCAGAAGCTGCACAGAGCCGAGCCGCGCCGGCACCACCCCCTGGGCCCGGCGCACCCCCTGCACCACCAAAGTCGTCCACGATAGGGGTCGCACCCCCGAAGCCCGGCGACTCGCCCTCGAAGGGCACTCGCCTCGATGAGTTCCCCACAAAGGGCGAGAGAGTCATCGAGGCGTCCCTCGAGAGTCAGCGCGTGATCGAAGCGCGCGCGGAGGAGGTCCGGAGCCGCATCCCTCCATCCTTCCCGTTTACACCCTCCTCTCCGACCTCTCCACCGGCGAGTCGCCCCCAATCGCCACCCAAACGTCGATTCTCGCGCGAGGTGGATGGTTTGGCTTGGGTTGTGGCCGGCCAACAGAAGCCAACCCAAGGTGCCGAGGTGGTGAACGCTCATCTGTCTGCGGCAATCAACAAAGCTCACGTGAGAGCAGCGGCGATGCAGCACTCCACATCGTTCGGGCAAGAGGTCGTGGAGCTCACACAGCCAGAAATGGACGCGTGCCACGTGGGCGTGCCATTGGAGCCTGACAGCTTCGTCAAGGTTGGGAACAAGTACTACATCCCGGCGGACGCCACCGCGAAGGCCGCCGCGAAAGCCAAGCTGATGGTCGCGCAATCCCGAGCCGAGGCCGCCATAATGGCGAAGAAACAGAGAGCGATTGATAAGGGTCTTCCAGTTGACGCGCCTGTCGTCCATGCCCCAACGCTGCTGCAACACCCCGATGCTGCTGCAGCCAGGCCCGGTGCTGGCACTGGGGCAAGGCTTGAGCGCGAGCAGTCTACAAGCTTCCTGCAGGGTGCACTGCCTGTGGCTGCTGACGGCGAGCCGAAGCGTGGCGCACTGGCGCAGCTCTCTTCCTCTGGAGGAGGCTCGCATGCGCAGATGCCTTCGTCCGCAGACGCGAAGGGGAGCGGTGCGAATCGCATGTCGTCCTCTGGCGGGTCCACCCGCTCGACAGTTCAGCCTCAGAAGCAGCCTTCTCCTCCGAAGGAGCGGGAAGTGCTGCAAATTCGAGGTCGGTTGGTGGACCCACCGGAACCGGAGGAGGAGGAGGAGGAGGAGGAGGAGGCGGCTTCTCCCAAGGTGAACCCGGACGCCGCTGCGGCTTCGGAGGCCGATCAGTTTTTCGATGCGATCGAGGCTGAGCTGCGGGAGCACGTGCCCCAAGCTTCGCTTCCGAACAGTCCTACTATAGTAGCTCGTCACACGACCGAGTTCCTGCTGGCACAGGTGCCCGGTTCGCGGCGTGTCTCAGACGATGTACCCGTCATGGTTGCGCCACAGGCAACCGCTGACGACTCACAAGTTGCCGAGGCGCCAGCGACAGTTGGCGCGGAAGCCGTTCAGAAGCGAGTGGATGTGAGGTCCATAACGGCGGATCAGAAGCATGCCGAGGACGCCTTGGGTGCCCAAGTGCAGACTGGTGGTGGCAAGCTGCTGCTGCCTCTCTCGAGCTCCATGCCCAACCTGCCCCGCAAGATGGTCACGCCGAAGCTTGAGAGTGACTGGGTCAAGCAGCTTCAGCGGCCGGCCACGCCCGAGCACGCCGCACGGACCTCCATGCCATATGGGGGCAACTCGAGGGAAACGACCGTCAAGCTGCTCACTGCGTCGCCCGTTCGCTTTCACGACCAGCTGATCAGAGCGTCGCAGATGACCATCGAGAGCCTCGAGCTGTACGCGCCCAAATCGACCAGGCCGGGCTCACGTTCAGCGCAGCGCTCGGCCCAGTCGGCCACGTATGCGCGTTCGGTGCCCAGCCTCAATCCAGTCGAGCCCCCCCGGGCCGCGCAGCGCCCCTCGACGGGCTCGAGTACTGGGCGCCCGACGGTCGTCGGCAAGATCGACACCTCGCCGCGCCCGGGCACGAGTGGGGGTGGGCCGGTCTACCTCGTGCGCTACCCGGGCGGTAAACCCGAGAGGGCGATGCGCGAGCAGCAGCAGCAGCGCGAGAAGGAGCGGAACAAGAGCCCGCCACGCTCCACCTTTAAGCCCGCCGCGCTCCACCAGACGTTCGAGCAGAGCTTTATTGGCTCCCGGAAGCCCAATGTCAAGGCCGCGGGGGCGCTCACCGCTACGGCGTTCACGTTCGGGGCCTCTGGCCCCGCAGAGGAGCGAGCCGCCCCGGCCGATGAGCGTGTTGGACCGACCATACCGACCGTTCGCATCCTGCCGGTGGTGGCGCCCGAGGGTTCCGTTAGGCCGGCGGATCACTTGGTGCCAGGCGGCCTCGGCCATGTCGCTGCACGCGCATCGACGGCGTCCGGAACGAGATCGAGCCGCGAGTCTACGCACGGCGGCTCATAAGACAGAACACATATCGACAGACGCGACAACCGGTGCCGTGCTTCGGCACATGAAACGAGGGAGACGACGAACTGACTCTCGGCAATGCGCGAGCCCAATAGAGACTTTTTTCTCGCGGCCGTGCCGCGTTCAGATGCGTGAGACATATTGAAGGTGAGCGTCCCGGACCTCGACGACTGTCGACTGATCCTTCGCCCCACTCTTCTGCACAACGCCATCCAGCTGCCTCGCATGCACCGTATCCTCGAAGTCCTAAGGTGTGTAGGCTTTTTTTACCGTACTACGACGACCGAGGCCCCGCGACGACCGAGGCCCCGGCGCCGCCGCGGCCGCATTCCGACTCAGCACTCACGTTTGGTCTCGTCTGACGGAAAGCTCTCGTGTCTCGACCGCGGCTTGGTCTTCCGTGTTCCGAGTTCCGTTGCCGCCCACATGTTGATCCCAGCACCAAGGCATGCAACACGTCCTGGCCGCACACGACACGCGCGGAGTCGCGACCGCGACCGCAACGCACAGGAACCCTATAAGCCCGAACCCGAACGCGAACCCCAACCAACCCGACGCCCGAACACCCACATAACGCCCCCATACGAGTATACTTTCTGAACAGCCCTTGGTGCATACAAGTTCAAGTTTAGAAGTCAAGTATGCGCGCGCGTGTGTGCAGGTGGGCCACACGTGGTAGGAGGCTCCAGCTACGCGCCTTCTACGCGCCTACGCCGCCATCGATCCTTTCGGGATCAATTTGCACAGTTCGTCACCTTTATTGGCTTCGTCAATCACTTTTTTCAGCATGTCATTTGGCGCATCATCGGCTTTGGAGAGCGCCGTTAGGAGCGGGCTGTCCTTGATGGCCTGTAGAGCGCAGGCCTCCACGATCTTTGTCGCATACATCTCAATCATCCGAGTAGTCACCTCGGAGAACATAATCTCGGACGGGCGTGAAACACTTTTATCCTTGCGCTTGTCGTTCGCAAGGCGGTCGCGAATGAATTCCTCCAGGTTTGCAGCTGTCATCGTCTGAGGGCCGAGATCCTTTTTGTTGCAGTATTCGACGGCGTACCCGTCGAGCTGTTTGTGGTCCAGCGTGGTTGGCGCGGTCGTGTACGACAGCCGCTTGATGTTGAAGAGGGCATTCTGCTGCCTCATCACCACGCCAAACACGTAGGCGCACACGACGATTCCAATCGAGATCACGCCCACCAGTATGGTTGCGACGTAGGAGGCGAAGATGATGAAGTGATAAAAGACCAACGCCATAAGGAAAAGGACTCCGAACAAGAAAAGGAGGAGCCCGGCCGAATTGAGAGAGCCGAGGCGCTCATGAAAGATGCGCGGCTCCACGACTCCAGTCAGTTGGGACAGGAAGAGCATGGTCAAGACGGAGTGAGTGGTTGACAGGATGAACCCAACAAAGGAGAGGAACGACACGACGGATAGAACATCACGGTGCGCGCGCGCCATGTCCTCACCGCTTGCCGCGTCCTCGCTCTCGCGAGTCAGCATGTTGACCGTCGAGTCGAAATTCAAGTCTTGAACACCCATCATGTACGGGATTGCGATGGTGAGGAGAAGCGCCGACATCAAACCAAGATTCGTCTGCTCCACAATGATCTGCTCCCGTCGATTCGCAAGGTCGTCCTCAAGCTCCAGCCAATTGCCGCGCCACGAAGTGAAAACGGTGTCATAGAACGTATAATCTTTCTTCACCCACGGCTTTGAAGCTTGCTCCGTGGTGATGCACTGCCCCGTCAAAGAGATTCGCCCGCTAAGGCTCGAAGCTACTGCCGTCGGATCTTCACAACTTTCGCCATGCCTGTCTCTGACTCTTCGTTTGGTGAATCTGACATCCCGATCTCAGGCACGACCTTTTCAACTGTGAGTTGGTGCCTTCTCGGAACCGGGAAAAAGACACCGGGAGCGGGAGCACGCTCCGGTGAGTGCGTGAGTGAGTGCGTGAGTGAGTGAGTGAGTGAGTGAGTGAGTGAGTGCGCGCGTGCTCCGGCTCACAGCCGTTTCACAAAGAGCTTTCCTGATCTGTAGTCCACATAGGATGGCCGTTTTCATCAGGAACCCGAGCCCCTGTCGAATTTCGTATGAGGTCGAGCGATGAGCCTCCGAACCCCGTGGGTGTCTTCTTCGCCAATCTCTTCAACCAAAACAAGGGCGCCACGCAGTGTGAGATCGAATGCCCGGTACTGCCACCACCTGAGCAGCCAAAGAGCGTTACCGACGACCTCGAAAATGTGGACACCTCCAACGGAAGCGCAAAGGAGGCTGGCGTGCAGCAGGCATTGAGCAAGGTTGAGAGCCCATCCATTCCACCGCCTCCGGCCACTAAGCGGCCATCCGTGGCTCCACCCGTGAAGCGGCCCTCTGTTGCACCCCCCTTATCGTCGTTAGTCAAGTCGCCAGCGCCCCCACTGGAGTCGCTTTCACTGGATTCGCCGACCTCAGTGGAACCGCCGCCCCCAGTCGAGCCGCCGCCCCCAGTGGAGCCGCCTCCGTCGCTGCCGCCGCCGCCAATTGTATCCAGCCTCGCTCCACCACCGTTCATCGATGCCCCACCGCCACCGCCATCCGCACCGCTGCCACAGCCGCCACAGCCGCCGCCGCCGCTGCGGCCGCCGCCGCTACCGGCGGCACTGCTCGGAGCAATTGCCAGGCAACCGCCAGGTGCAGCGTGCGCACCGGCGCCGCCGCCGCCGCCGCCACCACCGCCGCTGCCGCCGCCGCCGCCACCGCCGCCGCCGCCACCACCGCCGCCACCGCCACCGGCGCTACCGCCAGCGATGCTCGGAGCGATTGCTAGGCAGCCGCCATGTGCGGCATCTGCATCGCTCCCGAGGTTGGCGCTACCCACGACCCCGTGCTCGCACGCAACGCCGTCGAAGGCCTCGTTGCAGAACGGCCTCCGAGGCATCTACTGGAAGAAGGTGAGTGTGCCGCCTCCCACATCCGTCGGACCTTCGGGCTCTGTGTGGCAGAAGGCGGCGGCGCTACTGCCGCCCGACCTCGGCGCATTCGACGCGACAGAGCTCGAGCAGGCGTTTGCGACCAAGCCGACCTCGATGGCGGCCGCCGCGCCGCAGACGCCGCGCTCGGGTGGGGGAGGACGAGAGTATGTCAACCTGCTCGACCACAAGCGGGCGACGAATGCCGGTATTGCGCTCGCGAGGCTCGGAATGCCCCATGGAGGCGGGCTCGGGCGTGCCATCCTCTCCATGGACGAGTCGAAGCTGCCGCTGCACAAGGCGAGCTCGCTCCTCGCAATCGTGCCGACATCGGAGGAGGCCGAGCTCCTGCGCGCATACGACGGCGACCCAAGCGCTCTCGGCTCGACGGAACGCTACTTCGCCGAGCTGATCACGATCCCGCGCCTCGAGGCCAGACTTCGCAGCTGGGTGGTGCAGATGAGCTTCGACGCGAAGGTGAGTGACCTGCAGCAGCGGCAGCAGCTCCTGCAGGGCAGCCTGATCGCACTGCGCGAGTGCGAACCCATGCACACCGCCCTCGGCGCCCTGCTCGCGCTCGGCAACGCGCTCAATGCCGGCACGGCGCGTGAGAACGCGAGCGGCTTCAAGCTGGACGCGTCGCTCGCGCAGATAGGGACGGTACGCTCGGGGATCGGCTCGACGCTGCTCGGCTTCCTCGCGCGTCACATTCAGCGCTCCGCACCGCAGCTCGTCGGCAGCCTGACCATCGCGCTGCCCGCCCTCGTAGCCGCCTGTCGCCTCGCGCCCGACAGTTGGTCGGCCGAGGCGGCGGCTCTGCGGGCCGACGTGACGGCAGTTGAGGCTGCACTTCGCGACCATCGCGCTGCCATGGGCACTTCTTTGGGCCCTTCCGAGGCGCATTCCATTGCGGCATCCATAGTCGGCATGGCGGCGGCGGCCAGCAGCACGGTCGCCAAAGAGCAGCCAGAAGGGCAGCCAGAAATTACCCCTGCGACGGCCTCGACCGGTTCGGCACACGATGAGCAGGCTATAGCGAGGCTACAGGCGATCGCGCGCGGGAAGCGGACCCGCAAGAGCATGGGTCCGATGGGCCCAGTGGAGCCGCCGCCACAGGACGCCTTTGAGCCGGTGATGGTTCGCTTCCTGTCGATGGCGCACGCTCGGCTCGCGCAGCTCTCCGATGCGATGACGGCCCTCTCCAACGAAGCCGCCGCAGTGAGTGCGTTCTACTGCGAAGAGGACCGGTCGGTGGTTGGCGCGCAGGCGCTGCTCGAACGGCTGCATGGCTTCGGCGCCGCGCTCGTGGCGGCTCATGAGCAGCAGATGAGCCTGCTAGCTGCCGAGGAGGCGCGAAACCGACCCAAACTCGCGCCCACCCCGGCGCGCTCCAAGCCGATGGGCGCTGTGATGGGCGCTGAGAATGCGCCGGCGCCCTCGACGCCCGCCAGCATGAGCACCCCAGGCGCGGGTGGGCCAAGCGGTTCGAGCACCCCGCGCCGCCCTTCACGTCCGCCCCCCTCCTCGCCTTCGGCGCGGCTCCAGGCACGCCTCCTCTCGGAGATCGCTTCGGAGATTGCGGCCTCCACACCAGGCCTCAATGAGGCTCAAACGATTGAGGACTCGCTTCGCGCGATCCATGAGACCGAGGAGCGTGCACCGGAGGGGGGTGATGGCGCGGCGAGCGAGGGCACCCACCTCAAGCTGCGCCGGACTGCTGAGGACGGCCGAGAGGCCCGTGGCCCTGCGCCTGTGTCGGCGGAGCTGCAAGCCCTCTTTGAGAGGCGTCAGGCGGGCCAGCGCATCGCCCGAGCTGCACGCCGCTCCCTCGGGCGCGCTGCCTCGGGTGCGCTGCTGGAGCTGCCTGTGTCGCCGGGAAAGCGGCCGTGCCCGACGGACGGTGAGCCTTAGGTGAGCTTGGGCAGATGTGAGAGGAGGACGAGGCTTGCATGCAGCATGATTGAAGGGAGAGGACGGAGAGGCAACGGGCCGAACAAAGCGCAGCGTGCCGAGCAACATCACGCACGCGTGCGTCATGTACACGAGTGCGTCGTGTACCAAAGGGCGGGGCGAGACAGCGTGCACGGAGCGGGGTGCCCGACGGTCGTGGGTCTGGGGGGTGTTGGATGCGGTCTGCCACTGCGGGGCGCTGTAGGGGCGATTGTCATGTGGGACGAAATGGTGCGGCAAGAAGCTAAGTCAGCTGTCAGGTAATGGGCGAGGATGAACAGACATACTAACTCAACTGCACCGGCCACGAGGACCCTGCACCCTTGCGGGGGGCGCCCCCGGCCCGCCCGACCGGCCGACCGTGCCGTACGAAGATTTACGCGACACGGCATCGATGGGGATGCGGACGGTATACAGCTACGCGCGTCACGCAAGAGCGGAGAAGGCGCTCTGGCGTGACGCACAAACCGCTTCGAGCGGCTCCACACGCATCCGAGATTGCTCCGAGATGGCCTCCGCACGCATCCGCGCCTCGCGTACCTTGCACTCGACCCACTCAGCCACGTCCCGTTTGCATCGGAACACGGCGGCGTCCTCAAGCTGCAGCGAGCACGACATCTCGAGCCCGGCCAACTCGGAAGAGAGGATCAACGCCTTGGCCCGGACCGTATTGACGAATTTGGGCGAGGGCTCCCGGATCGTCGCCGGCCGCGTATTGTTCTTCCACTCCTTCTCGAGGGCTTCGAGCGCCGTGCGTGCCGCGCCGACCTGCTCGCAATGGGCGTTGAGGCGTGCGTACAGCTCGTCGAGTGGGCTGGCTGCCAAGGCGTCTCGGCGCTCGTGGCTGCCACTCCAAAGCTGCAGGGCCTCGGAGAGCGTGCTCCAGCCTGCGGGTAGCATCTCCGTCAACGGGGCAAGGTGTCCAAAGCGCGACCAGCCGGTGAGAACGACGCCGGAGAGCGAGTTGGCACCCGAGCGCTGAGCCCAGCTCCTCCACGCTAGCTGGTTGTCGTGCCGGACGGCACGGTTCGGCACGACCGCATCGGAGGCATCGCCGCCCTTGTAGGCGGTCGCAATGTAAGGCGCCGCGCCACGCCGCTGCAGCCGCTCAGCGAATGCCACCGCCGGGCGGTCGGGGTAGTCGAGGCTGGTGTAGTCCCAGCACACGCAGCGCACACCACTGGACAGGAGGCGCTCAAGGCAGCCTTCGGGCATGGACACGGCCGCGTCGTGCCACATGAGCGCACGCAGCGAGCGGCCAGCGCCCACATCGCTCAGTGCAGCGCACGTGGAGCATACGTGCTCGGCCAAAACTCCCGCGAGACCGTCGACGTCGGCAGCGGCCGCGGCCGAGGTTTGGGCAGAAACGCCAAGCGTCGGCTCATCGCACCCGATGTGCATACGCGTCGAGTGTAGGTGGAGCTGGGCCACTTGATTGATGAGCTCCTTGATGAAGACATGCGAGTCCTGCAGCACAGGACACAGCGTGCCGTAGTCGTCTGGGTCCTCGCGCAGGGCAGCGAACGTGTCGTGCTTCAAAGCAAATTCGAGGTGGCCCACCGTCTGAACGAGGGGTATCACTTCAAGGCCGAGCGCGAGCGCAGCTTCGAGGACACGGCGTACTTCATCAGGGGAGTAGCCTGCCTCGGCTCGGCCTAGGCATTGCAGCGTGCCAGAGTACGGAAACACGTCCTCCCACTCGAGGAGCACGCCAGTGGCACCCTTGCTTTTCAACGCCGCGAGGACCTCGCACAAGTGTTCTGGCGAGAGAGGCAGCCCTTTGAAGTCGACGTGCACGATGACTTCTTCCATTGACCTTTCTTTTCCCGTTGCCGTGAATTGCAAGATGGTGAAGTTCCTGGGAAGGTGTCGGATCGGCCCCGGGGAGCAGATCATGACACCCACAGCTACAGAAGTTCGTGATCCACGACAGACCGACAGACCATAGAGATCAACAGGCACCGCACAGGTGAGGCTTTGCGCAAGGCACACACACACGCACACAGCATGACGTGACTGGTACCAGGTTCGAGCTTCGAGGTTGTATTTAAAATAGTATTAAAACCTTTCGACGCTTCCTTATCAAAAAGTTAACCTTAACGCGCTAGGCTCATCCATCCCGCAAGACGATGTCGCACCGCTGGCACACACTGGCACACTGGCGCACATTGTCACACACTGGCACCGACCACATATTCGATCGGATATTGGCACACACGGGCACACTAGACACCAGCAAACGTAGAGGAGCATTACGGGCAGCAAGCCCCTGCGGCTGGCACAATAGCACTATGAAATGGGCTCCGTCCCGCAAGACCATGGCCCAACCATACCTCGAGAGTCGCACACACTGTGGCACACACTGGCACATTGGCACACTGGCACACTGGCACACTGGCACGCTACCCTTCGACGCGTGGTTAGGGCTGCTGGAAGATGACGTACTCACTCTTCCTGTGAGCGGCACTGCCCATCACAAGTCGGAGGTGGGGCTGTTGCCGTCGAAGGTGCGGCTGCTGTCGAAGGTGCTGCTCGAAGCCATGTCCTTGGTGGCATCGTACGTGCTGGTGAACACATCGTTGCCTCCAGCGCGAGGGGATGGCACCGAGGAGAGTCGAGCAGAGTCGCAGCTAGCGCGGCGCGAGGTCATGCGGCCGGGCCGTTCGAAAGTCGCTTTCATATCAAGTGACAAATCGTGCGCGAAGGAGTCGCTACGACGCACAAGTTGGCGGCCTAGGGGGGTGCTGCAGCTCCCCCGTGAAGACACCGAACGCGCCGAATCCAGGCGCGGTGATGCCTCAGAGCCCTTATCGCCCTCGGTGCCCTTGGCAGCCGCACGCAAGGGCAGGAGGCCTGCGAGGGCGCAGCTTGTCTTGCTGCGAGGCTCCGACAACGGACCCGTCGTGCCATCGAACGTGCCGGTGAGGACGTCCTGAACGGGGCTGCTGCCGTCAAAAGTGCTAGTCGAGGCCTTATTGGCGTCAAAGGTGCTGGTCGAAGCGGCGCCGTCAAAGGTGGCGTCGTGAGTGCTGACGAAGGCGGCGGCCGAGCCATTCCACGACAAACCGGCAGCTGAAGAGTGCCGGAACTTGGAGATGGTCGAGTTGCCGTTCACTTGAGGCGATGGGGCGGCGTCGGCATGAGGGCTGAGCACGAGCGACCCGCCGAGGCTGCTCTTGGAGGCGTCGTACGTGCCATGCGAGGCGTCGTACGTGCCCTGGCTGTCGCCGTCGATCATCGAGCGCGCCCCCCCGCGCTGGAGTCGCACGGGCGGGCGCATGTCGCGCGAGCCCTTGAGGATGCTTTTTTGGACTGCGGGTGACGAGAGCGCGCCTGCGATCGCCGGCATGTCAGGCCGCTGCTTAGCGTCTCCCTGGCAACACTGCTTGGCAAGAGCGAGGATGCTGGTAGGGCAGGCTCCAGCTCAGGTCAGGGGTCTCAGGCCAGTAGTGGCGAGTGTGTAATCTGAGAACCCCTGGGAGTTAGGGGACCGCGATGGTACCATTCGAATCGCCGTCGCGCGGAGAACGAAGGGCCGCAAAGATCTGGCGAAGGGCCGCAAACCTCCGCGTTAAAGATGCCCTGAGGAATTCAGGGTTTTTTGGCAAAATCGTCCCATGTAAAACTCAACAATTGAGGCTTTCGCCATCGCCGGGCCGCCGGGCAGGCCATGGAAGCCTCCGAAGGCGCTGACGGCAGCGTGCAGTCCGAGTCCGATGTCGACCTGTCGGCTGACAACGGCTACCTTCTCGCCGTCGGACGAGGACGAGGGTGGTGGCGCACGCGAGTGCCACGGTTAGTGGAGACGCTATCCTGAAGGCATCTGCCAGGCTTGCCGCCCACGGAGCATCCGCCGCAGCCAGCTGGTGGGCTGAGGCGCCGCATCCTCGGGGCAGTGGGCTCAACGCGTCGGCGATCAGCTCGTCGCAGAACCGGATGTGTGGCTGCAGCACAGCCCGCAGCTCACGATGCGCAGGACAGCAAATGGCTCCAGGACAGCGCAGATAGCGTCGCATGGGCGGCTCACGGCATGCCGGAGTCGCCTCATGATATGTCACGATCGGGCTGATGATCGGAGAGCATCACTCTTCTTGCGTAGGGGAGCACTGTGCATGCTCGCGTGTGTCGTACAGGGCATCTCGTGTGCATAATGTAGGTTTCCGTATTGCAGTGTGCGTCATACGTCAACCACTCTTCATCTTAGGATCGCACACCACTCTATAGGATATACACTACCGAGAACAGGCGAGAGAATGTGTTTTGGAGCTCGAATTGTGGAGCTGTGTGGCCAAATGCTTCACGGGTCGATATTCGAGGCGAAGCCGGATTTCGAAGCACATCTCCAAAGATCGCGAGAGAGCACATAGCTGGAGGGCCATAGATCAAGTCTAGGGACTATATGGACTCATACAGCACAGAGAATCACGCCATCCCAAGTCACTGTCGCCACTCAGATGTCACATTGTGACCCCGAGTACGGCCTGTGAGGTCGCGTTTTGGTCGCATTTCGGTACTTGGCCATGCATAGTGACTTGTGATGGCGTGATTCTCTGTGTTGTATGAGTCCATATGGTCCCTAGACTCGATTTTTGGCCCTCCAGCTATGTGCTATCTCGCGATCTTTGGAGATGTACATCGAAATCCGGCTTCGGTTCGAAAATCCGATCAACT